>Ga0209526_10000411_pt1 | contig 27613 bp, 32 predicted proteins | sample JacPinW_OM2H0_M1_FD_188566 | JGI IMG/M metagenome (GOLD analysis project Ga0209526, IMG submission 188566) | Forest soil microbial communities from Algoma, Ontario, Canada - Jack Pine, Ontario site 1_JW_OM2H0_M1 (SPAdes) (version 2) | ecosystem: Environmental > Terrestrial > Soil > Boreal... | reverse complement strand
CGGGATAGCCGGAGTTAAGCCACTGATTTGGGGTCTGCGAGAAGCGGAATTTTGCCCGTCGTGCCAATCTGCCGCAAGGCGACGGGCAATGGCTTGCCGCCCCCGGTTCGGCTCGTATGAGTAAACTCGCCCTCACACCGGTGGCGTGCCCGCGTCATGCGGGCGGAAGCAAGCGTGCTGTTGCCGTTTGGCAGTGACACGCTTCCTGGACCCGATGAGCCGCCTCGGCCTCGCCTCGCGGGGTGATGGTAGCTCGCCCAGCGAAATGAGGATTTCATGCCTTCGAGTGCACCTGAACCCGTGCGCGCGCTCAGCGACGCACACCTCCATCAATTCATTCAAGACGGTTTTGTTCGGATTGAAGCATGGTTAGCCGCCCGCAAAATCCTGCGGCGTAAAACTCAGGTCGAACTCTTTCCATTCGCCGTAGCGGTCGGCCGGCAGCATCGCGTAGGGCTGACAGGCTTCAAGTGCTGCGATCGCGCTCTGCATCAGTGCCGGTCCCTTGGCGGAGGCGCTGGCCTCGATCAGGATGGGATCGGCGGCGAGCTTGCCATCAGGTGCCATCAATACCCGCAGTTTTATCCTGATCGGATCGGAGGGCGCGATCGAAGCCGGCAGCTTCGAGCATGTCCTGAGATGACGGCGAAACTCGGTGATCAGGGTGGAAGGGATGTCAGCGGTCTGTGACGCCGGGGCATCAAAGCCGTCGCCAGGCTTGTCCTGCGGTACCGTCGGGGGCAGTTCCGGAGGCAAACCGAGCAGCACATTGTACTTGACCGTCAGGTCGGGCTGCGGCGGAACGAAGCTCGGCGCTCGCGAGGTCGCCGGCGGCTGCGGCTGCGCGGCAGCCGGTTGCTTGACAGGGTGCGTCGCTGGCGGGGCCGCTTGCTTCGGCGTCAGCGCGGCCAGCTTTTGCGGCGGCGCCGTGGCCTCGAGCGGGGCGGCGGCAGGCGCCGGCGGGGGCGGAGGCGCCGATTTCGAGGAGAGGTCGACGGCGTCGGAGGGCTCTTGCTTTGGCAGCTCCGGCTTCGGCGGCGCTTCCTCCTTGGGGGGCGCGCCCACCTCGGCGGGGGAGACAAGATCGACCGTGATCGGCTCGGCGGTGACCGAGCCGAACGGATGCACCTCGGCAAAGACCAGGACCATCGTCAGAATTGACAGATGGCCGATCGCCGACACCGCGATGCCGGACCGTATGAACCGCAATGGCTCCACCGTAGTCGTCAATCAACGCTTGCAACGTTAGGGGGCGCCCCTGCCCGCCGCCAGCATAGCGGGCGGAGCGATAGCCTCAATCCCATTTCGGCGCGAAACCGAAATCGGTCAGCCGGCCCTTGGCGCTTCCCATTTGGGAAATCTTGCCCATCTCCTCCTCCGACAGCTCGAAGTCGAAAATCTCGATATTTTCCGACAATCGCTCGATCTTCGAGGTGCGCGGGATCGCCGATACATTCTGCTGCACCAGCCAGCGCAGGCAGACTTGCGCCGCGGTCTTGCCGTGGGCCCGCCCGATCTGCGTCAGCGTCGCGTCGCCCTTGACGCGGCCCTTCGCCACCGGACTATAGGCGACCAGCGCCATGCCGTGCTGCGCGCAGGCCTCCCTCACCTTGGTCTGGTCGAGATAGGGATGGTATTCGACCTGATCGCAGACCAAAGGCTCCGGGCAGGCGGCGAGCGCCTCCTCGATCAAGGCGACCGTAAAATTCGAGACGCCGATGTGCTTGGCCATGCCGAGCTGCTTGGCGTGCGCCAGCGCGCCCAGCGTTTCCGATAACGGCACATGCGGATTCGGCCAATGCAGCAGCAACAGATCGACTTCGGAAAGCCGGAGTTTTGTCAGGCTCTCCTTGGTGGAGCGCTCGAGATCGTTCGGCGCGAAATGGTTGGTCCAGATTTTGGTGGTCACGAACACTTCGTCGCGCTTTACCCGCGAGGCGCGCAGGCCCTCGCCGACCTCGCGCTCGTTCTCATAGACCTGCGCGGTGTCGATGTGGCGATAGCCGAGCCTGACCGCCTGCTCGACCAGGCGCGCGCAAGCTCGCCCACTCAGCTCCCAGGTGCCGAGCCCGATGGCTGGGATTTTAGCGCCGTTGGCCTCGACGTATTGCATGGCGGAACTCGAACGAACGGGCCCCATTATGTCCCGCTGGCGTCACGCTGCCAACATTACCGTTAGCCGTATTGCGGTCAGCTGGGCTGCCGAGCGAGGTGGGATTTTCCCCATTCCGCCAGGGCCAGCATGACGCCTCCCAGCGACCTGCCATGCTCACTCAACGCATATTCGACCCGCGGGGGCACCTCGGCGAAAATCGTTCGGGTAATGACACCCTGACTTTCAAGATCACGCAATTGCACCGTGAGCATGTGCTGGCTTACTCCCGTGATGGCTCGTCGCAGCTCGTTGAAGCGACTGGGACCGCGCAGGAGCTGCCACAGGATCAGCATTTTCCATTTCCCGCCAAGAACCGACAATGTCGCGTCGATCTCCGGGGGAGGTTTGCTGAGAGAAGTGGCATGGCGACAGGCCTCAGTCATATTTTCCATACTACACCACAAAAACTATCCTTCTTGTGCACTCGATATAGCCGTAGATATTTCACGTCCTCGTTCACTTCAACATGGGGACATGTCTATGTCACTGGCCGAAACCGCACCCACCAGCCGTTATAAAGTCATCGGGCTCTGGATTTTGAAAATCCTGTTCGGGCTCGTCTTCTTTGCAGCCGGCTGCGCAAAGATCTACGGTCCTGAAGCGATGGTCGCTGAGTTCGATGCAGTCGGGCTAGGCCAGTGGTTTCGTTATTTCACGGGTGCCCTGGAAATTATCGGCGCTATCATGCTGGTGACGCCGAGGACGACGGGCTTTGGCGCATTGCTTCTCGCCGCAATCTGCGGCGGTGCTTTCTTCGCCCAACTGTTTGCTCTGCACGGCGATGTCATTCACACGATCGTAATGGCCATCGTCCTTCTCGCTATTGCGTGGACCCAACGCAACCAGATGGCCAGTGCCTTTCCGTAGCCGCCACCAGCAATGCCGCTTGTCCGAGAGAAGCCTGCTCCATCGGAATCAAGCTCTCGCCAAAGCGGCAAACACCATCTCGGGCGCGTGCGCGATCACGGCGAGCAGCGCCCGTGCCGGTCCGCGCGGCATGCGCTTGCCCTGCTCCCAGTTCCGGATGGTCTCTACCGGTACCCCTAACCGCGCGGCAAATTCCTGCTGGGTAAGGCGAGCGCGGCGGCGAAGGTCGCGGACCGCCGCGTCGATCGGCGCCGCGATGGGCATCACAGGCGCGAGCGGAAACTCCTGCCCGTCCCGCAATTCGACGATCCGTCCGTCCGCTTTCAGCCGTAGGCGTCGCATATCCCACTCCGCTTCAGGAGTGTCGGTGATCCATATTAAGACTTGATTAACGATAAATTGGTGCTGCGAATTGGGCTATTTCAGTCCGAACCACAGCGTCGCGATGCCCAGAAACGAAAAGAATCCGACCACATCGGTGACCGTCGTGACGAAGGTGCCTGAAGCTACCGCCGGATCGGCGCGAACCCGCTCCAGCACCATCGGAATCAGAATGCCGCCGAGCGCGCCGGCGACCAGATTGCAGATGATCGCAAGTCCGATCACCACGCCGAGCCCGGGGATCCTGAACCAGGCCACCGCGGCGACGCCGGTAATGATCGCGAACGCAAGACCGTTGACGAGGCCGACCAGGCCCTCGCGCAGCACCACCCGAAACGCATTGTTGGGGCCGAGTTCGCGGGTGGCCAAGGCGCGCACCGCGACCGTCATGGTTTGGGTGGCTGCATTGCCACCCTGGCTCGCGACGATCGGCGCCAGTACCGCCAGCGCCACCATCTTTTCCAGTTGGCCTTCGAACAGGCCGAGCACGGAAGAGGCCAGAAAGGCGGTGGCGAGATTGACCAGCAGCCAGTTGAAGCGGCCCCGCGCGATGGTCCAGACATTGTCTGAAAGTTCTTCGTCGCTGGTGACGCCGCCGAGCGCTTTCAAGTCCTCATCCGCCTCTTCCTCGATCACGTCGACCACGTCGTCGATGGTGATGACGCCGACCAGCCGGTCTTCGGTATCGACGACGGGTGCCGCGACCAGATTGTATTTTTCGAATAGCCGTGCCACCTCCCCCTGCTCGTCCGTTACCGAGACGCGGCGGCGGTCTTCCTCGATCAGATCGGAAAGCGGTACCGGCCGGCGCGAACGCAGCAGCGCGTCGAGCGGCACCGCGCCCTGCAGGTGCTGCGCGCTATCGACCGCATAGATTTCGTAGAAGCGAGCCGGCAGGTCGGGCGTGTCGCGCATGTAGTCGATCGCCTGTCCCGCGGTCCAGTCCGGCGGCACCGCGATGAATTCGGTCTGCATCCGCCGTCCGGCGGAGTTTTCCGGATATTCCAGGCTGCGCTCGATCGCGACGCGCTCGGTCGGCGGCAGCTTTTCGAGGATTTCCTCCTGCTCCTGCTCGCCCAGCGCCTCGAGCAATTCGACGGCATCGTCGGATTCCAGTTCGCGCACGCCCTCCGCGACCGTCTCGGGTTCGAGTTCCTCGAGAATCCCCTCGCGGACCGCATCGTCGACCTCGTTCAGCGCCGAGAAATCGAAATCGGCACCCGTCAGCTCCACCAGGCTGACGCGGTCGTCGCCTTCCAGGGCCCCGATCAGATCGCCGAGATCGGCCTCATGCAGCTCTGCAACCACAGCGCGCAGCAGCGGCACCTCCGCGGCATGGATCGCACGCGCGATCTCCTCGACGAATTCCCGACGAATTTCGCCATCTTCGTCGCGCATCGGGAGATGATCGAGCCCGGAGGTATCGGCGGCAACGTCGATTTGTTCGGCCATGCCACGCCTCGCCGGTTTGACAGAAATGCTGAATTCGTTTGAGCTATGGCTTCACGCATTACCCAATGGGCATCACCTAGCGCAATGACAAAGATGCGCCGCGAGATATCGGCTCGGAAGTTCATGAACGCGGCCATGGGCGGCCTCGTCGCCTCGATTGTCCTCTCGATAGTCCTTGGGGCGGCGGCCCAGGCGACGGAGTGCCCGCGCGCGGGAACGCTCGGCACCTCGCGCACTCTCAAAGTCGATGCCGCCACCACGCCCCAGGTGGGATTGAAAAGCTTCCCGCAGACACTGCCGCTTGCCGACCATGAGGTCGTCCTGACCTTCGATGACGGCCCCTGGCCGTCAACCACAGCGAAGGTGCTGGCGGCATTGGCCCACGAATGCGTACGCGCAACCTTCTTCCTGATCGGCAAATCCGCATCGGAGCACCCGGACCTGGTGCGACGGATTGCGGCGGAAGGCCACACCATTGGCCATCATACCTGGCTGCACCGCAGCCTGATGCGGATCCCGCCAGGCGAAACCACGGAGGAGATCGACCACGGCATATCGGCGGTTGAAATGGCGCTTCATGGGACCGCGACCACGACCCCGAGCACGCCGTTCTTTCGTTTTCCCGGTTTCGAGTCGACACCGGCGACACTTGACCTGCTGAAATCGCGCGGCATCGTCGTGTTCGGCGCCGACCTCTGGGCCAGCGACTGGAATCCGATGACGCCCAAGCAGGAACTGAAGCTGATCACCGACCGCCTCAAAGGAGCCGGCCGGGGCATCATCCTGCTGCACGATCCCAAGGCACACACCGCCGCCATGCTGCCGGCTTTTCTGCGCTATCTCAGGGACAATCACTATCGCGTGGTGCATTTGTTACCGGCCGGGCCGGCCGTCCGCTTCAGCGGCGCGCCTTGAAGTCCCCATATCATGTGCCAAAGCAAAACATTAAGGCGCCGTTCATCGCGCCCTATGTAATGATCGGCTGCGGAAATCCGGATGCAAATGGTGTTTCATGATCGGTAATGTGTCAGTTGGTGCCCGGATGCGGCCAGGATCTGCGCTTTTCCTGACTCTGCTGCTGGCCTGCATCACAGGACAGACCGCCGCCTCGGCCGCCGATTGCCTAGGCCATCCCGACGCACTCGGCACCTCGCGTATCCTGGTGGTCGATCCCAAGGCGCACCCGCGGATCGGCACCATGCAATATCCGGAAACGCTGCCGCTCGAAGACCATGAGGTGGTGCTGACGTTCGACGACGGGCCGCTGCCGCGCAACAGCAATCAGGTTCTGGACATTCTCGCCTCGCAATGCGTCAAGGCGACCTTCTTCACCATCGGCCGCATGGCGCAAAGCTATCCCGAAGGCGTGCGCAAGCTGCGCGACGCCGGCCACAGCATCGGCACCCACACCCAGGACCATCCGCTCACCATGGATCACATGCCGGTCGAACGCGCCAAGCAGGAGATCGACGACGGCATCGCCTCGGTGAAGGCAGCGCTTGGCGACGACGCGGCGCTGACGCCGTTCTTTCGGGTTCCTGGCCTGCTTCGCGCCGATGGCGTCGAAGACTATCTGGCGTCGCAAGGCATCCAGATCTGGAGCGCCGATTTTCTGGCCGACGACTGGCGCCACATCTCATCCTCGCGCGTGCTCGATCTCGCGATCAAGCGGCTTGAGGACAAGGGAAAAGGCATTTTGCTACTCCACGACATCCAGGCGCGAACCGTCGCGGCGCTGCCAAAAATCCTGCATGAGCTGAAGGCGCGCGGCTATCGCATCGTGCATGTGGTGCCGGCAACGCCGGAGCGGCCGGCGACGCCAACCGAGCCGATCCAATGGCAATTGCATCCGCCGTCGGAAAATGTGGCGATCTCGCACTGGCCGAAGATTCCCAATTTTGTCTTTAGCGGCGATCAAACCCTGCCCGCCCACACGCTGCCGGATCTGGACTGGCGCGAGGCGCAATCGATGACGCTGGCGGAATTGCTGGATCACGGAAGAGGCATTGGCGTTCCGCTGCCGCGGGAAGCGCCATGGCCGCGGCAATTCTCGCTCCCTCCAGACCGCCCCGCGTCCGAATTACCGGTGCCGGCGCAGAGCATCTTCGAGGTCGAGGAAGGGCTGCGCGTAGCCTTGCGGGTCGCCGCGCCGCCGCACCATGCGGAACAAACCGTCGCGGATCACGAAGAGCGTTCGATCGAGCGCGGCAAATCGCGGCGGGCTAGCCGCGGCAAGCCTCACACCGGGCGCGCTCGCCAAGTTGCCAGTCACGGAACGGGGCACCCGGCGCAAGCCCATGGCGGTAAGCTGAAGCATCTGGTCCAGGTCAGGAAAAGAAGCGCGTGACGGTTCAATTCGTCACGATCTTTGAAATGCACAGCAACATGATGATCGCGAGAAACAACAGGTCGATGTAGGCGTTGATCTCGCCGCCGCGACGCAGCAGGCTGACGTCGCTGACGACCTGCTTGCGCGAGGCCGACGCGGCAGGGCCCTCCCCGGCCGCAGCCGCAAGGCGCCGCGCCTCAAGCTCAAGCCGCTCGATGCGCTGGAAGAAATAAAACGAGCGCAATGTCGTGGCCGCGCGCATCCCGGCATAGATCAGCACGAGCAGCGCGAGGATCGCACGCTGCTGATATTTTTCCATGAAATTCAGACTGTAGTAGACCATCGCCAGAAAAACAAAATTTGAGAAAAACCGGTAGGCATGGCCCAGAAATTTCATGCGCAAGTTCCCCCGTGTCTGCCGATCTATGCCAACGTTGTTACAGCAAGGCAACAGATGTGCCGGCACCGGACATCCCATTCCGGTCCGCAAGCAACAGCGCCACGAACGTCAATCACTGACGTCCTGGCTGTTCGGCCGGCGCGGCACTATCACAGGATGTTGGTGCGCTCGGAGGGACTCGAACCCCCACGATTTTACTCACTGCCACCTCAAGGCAGCGCGTCTACCAATTCCGCCACGAGCGCTTTAAGGAGATCGGCACCGGGAAGGTCGGGCCGGATCAACGGCGCCGATGTAACAAATCAGGGATGCAGGGACAAGGCCTGACGGCCTACCGGACGCCGGGGGATTTCGGCAGCATTTGCTTGACTTCGACCGCGATCCGGTTGCGATCGACCAGCACCACGCCGCTGGCTATCGGCAAATTGTTGGCGAGGATCTTGACCTCGTCCGCCTCGGTGGCGTCCAGTTCGATGATGGCGCCGCGGCTGAGCCGCATTACCTGATGGATGGGCATCGTGGTGGTGCCGAGAACCACCATGAGGTCGACGCTGACTTTATCGAGGGTTGGCACTTCCGGACCCGGGACTGGCACGAGCAAAATTGCGTGGATGGAGATCACCACGTTATGGTTAGCCAATGATTAACGACCGCCAAAGCCTTGATTTGACGACGTTCGCGGGCCCTCTCGGCAGCGCCGTCGAATGGCGGATTTCCGACTCCCCCGTCGCCTATCCCGAGGCCGTGGCGGCCATGGAGGCACGGGTAGCCGAGATCGCGGCCGGCAGCGCGCCGGAACTGGTGTGGCTCGTGGAACACCCTCCGCTCTACACCTCCGGGACCAGCGGCAAGGCCAGTGACCTGCTCGAGCCGCGGTTTCCGGTGTTTGCCACCGGCCGCGGCGGACAGCTCACCTATCACGGCCCGGGCCAGCGGGTGGCTTATGCGATGCTCGACTTGAAGCGGCGGCGGCCGGACGTGCGGGCCTATGTAGCGGGTCTGGAGGAATGGATCATCCGCACCCTTGCCGCCTTCAACGTGCGCGGCGAGCGGCGCGAGGATCGCGTCGGGGTCTGGGTGAAACGGCCCGACAAGGGTGCGGGTTTTGAAGACAAGATCGCCGCCATCGGCGTGCGGCTGAAGCGCTGGGTGTCGTTCCATGGCATCGCGATCAATGTGGAACCGGATCTATCGCATTTCGACGCGATCGTGCCGTGCGGTGTCGCCGACCCGCGCTACGGCGTCACCAGTCTTGCCGATCTCGGCCATGTCCTGAGCATGGCGGATGTCGACTTCGCGCTCCGGCAAGCGTTTACCGAAGTGTTCGGCGCGGTGGAAACACGCCTGCCGGAAGCCACAGTTTGAGCGTGGTTCAGGCTGGCTGCGCGCTGGAGCGCAGCGCGTCCAGGCCGCGAATGAAGACATCCACCGCGACGGCGTAGATCTGGTCGTAATCCACCGTGTCGAGAAAGGACGCGCTCATTTCGTGAAGCACAAATCCGCGGACCAGCGCGCGCAATATCTGAAGCGCGTTGATCGCCTGCTCGCGGTTGAGGCCCGCACTTTCGAACACCCTGACCGCGATGGCTGTCAGCAATTCACCCTCGCGGCGCCATTCCGGTGAATCGGTCGTTGGATTTCTGAAGGTGGCGGCCGACAGGCCCGGGCGCTCATGCGCGAACGCGCGCAGCGCCAGCGCCATCGCCCGAATCGCGTCACTTCCCGTCGCGCTGCCGATGTCGCGGTCCAGCCGCGCGCGCAATTCTCGATGCCCCTTGACCGCGAGCAGCCGCCTTATCTCCGGGATCGTCTCGAGCTTTTCCGCCAATTGGGTTTCGAGCTCGGCGGCAAGATCCGACGCGATCCGTCGATCCCAGCGGGTAGCCTCGGTGGCAAGCAATTCCTCGATGGAGAATTTCTTTTCGTTCGCCAGCATGGACGAAGTGCCCCGTTGCACCCGAGAGCGCCGGGGCTTGGAAATCCCTGATGCGGTCCTGGCGCCTGATCGCCGACACTCTGCAGCGAGCCGCTGATGCGTGTGTTAATGAGGAGGCCCGTAGTATCCCGGATACGGAACCCGTCCCATCCCCCTCACCATGACGGACCCCGATACCAGCCTCGAGCAGGTGCCGGCCTGAGGAGTTTCACTTCCGCGGGCCGCACGCCTGCCGAAACGACGGTGCTTGATTTCAGGCCGCGGCACGTTGCGGCGAAACATCGAGCTTGCCGGCGATGTAGCGGCGCTCCTGCGTCAGCCCGCCAAAGCCATAGGCGTCGCCGCGGACTTCGTCGACGTGGAGGTAGCTTTCATTGTGCAGCGGCCCGAGCAGTTCCTCCATCCGCTTGAACATGGCAGCGAGATAGGCGGCCTTTTCGTCCTTGGTGTTGGTGCCCTCGCTGATGTGGATGTCGAGCCAGTAGCTTGCGAGCTTTTGCTCGGCGAGCGACTTGCCGCCGGCAAACCAGTCCGCCGCATCGACGGACTTGACGATGATCGCGGTGACCTTCGGATCCTTGTGCAGGATTTTGGCGGTGAGTTCCGAGACGGCGGCGGCGATGTCGGCCTTTAGCGATGGCGCGGTGCGCGAGCTCGAGTAGGTAACGGTGATAAGCGGCATGATCTTTCTCCTTGTGGGTTCGGCGCATCGCAATTGCGCGAACCAAAGCTAGACCCGCCGTCATCATTTTGGTATCTTATCTATCGCGATAGCAATGATAAAAGTTTGTGATGATGAGATGACCACTCTCGACATTGCCACGGTGCAGGCGTTCCTGCTGGTGGCCGAACTGCAAAGTTTCACCCGCGCCGCCGAAGCGCTCGGCACCACGCAGGCTTCGGTCAGCATGAAGCTGCAGCGGCTCGAGGCCGTGGTCGGCAAGCGGCTGGTCGAACGCTCGCCGCGCGCCGTCAGATTGACCGCCGACGGTGCCGGGTTTGTCGATTCGGCGCGCGCACTGATGGAGGCCCACGACCGCGCCTTGTCGGGACAGCAACCGCCCCGCCAGCAATTATCGCTCGGCATCAGCGATCATGCGGCGGGTACGGAGCTGGTTCCGCTGCTTGCAAAGCTGCATGCGGTGTCCCCGCAGCTTTCGCTCGCGGTGACCATCGGTTTTTCGCGCAACCTGCTCGAGATCTACGACCAAGGCGAACTGGATGCGGTAATCGTGCGGCAGGAAGGCGGCCGGCGCGGCGGCGAGAAACTGACCGAGGACGAGTTCGGCTGGTTCGCCTCGCCGCAGCTGCAATGGCGTCGCGGCGAGAAGTTGCAGCTGGCGACGCTGGCGCCACCATGCGGGGTGCGCGCGCTCGCCGTTCGTGCGCTGGAGAAGGCTGGCATCGAGTGGAGCGAGAGCTTCGTCGGCGGCGGCGTGACGGCCGTCGTGGCGGCCGCTCTCGCCGGGCTCGCGGTCGCACCGCTGGCGCGGCGGATCGCGCCACCGGGTATGGTCGACGTCGGACCCGCGCAAGGGTTGCCGCGGCTTGGACCCTCCAAAGTGATGCTGTATTCGAAGGTGAGCGAATCGGCAAAACTCGCCGCGTTGCGGACGCTCGCCGCAACATTCCGGAGCGCGGTGGCGGGGTGAGTTGCTCGGAAGCGATTTGCGCCTCATTGCGCCGCGCCGCGGATGCTTTTAGAGAATCGCCTCGAGGGCACTGCGCAAGGTTTCGTGCCGAAAGACAAAACCACTGCTCAACGCCTTGTTCGGGATGACGCGTTGCCCGCCCAGAAGAAGTTCGTCGGCGAAATCACCGGCCACATGACGCAGCAGCGCCGCCGGAACGCGGAATACCGCGGGGCGCCCAAGCCGGCGGCCAAGCTCCTCGGTGAATTTCATGTTCCGGACCGGGATCGGCGCGGTCGCATTGATCGGTCCGGAAATATCGGGCTTTGCGATGGCGTGGACGATCAGGCGGATAAGATCATCACGTTCGATCCATGACATCCACTGCTGCCCCGATCCCATCGGGCCGCCGAGCCCGTAGTCGAACGGCGTCAGCATGCGCGTGAGCAACCCGCCCTCGGTTCCGACCACCAGACCGATCCGCAAGTAGACTGTCCTCACACCATGCTCTGCGGCACGGCTTGCCGCCTTCTCCCAGGCGTCACAGAGTTCGTGGCTGAAACACGCATGGGCCTTTGCGGACTCGGTCAAGGGTTGATCCTGCCACAAACCATACCAGCCGATCGCCGAACCATTGACCAGCACGGCAGGCCGGCGTTCGAGACGGGCAATCAGCCTGACGACATCGTTTGTCATCCCGGTGCGGGAGTCGAGAATCCGGCGGCGCTTGGCCTCGGTCCACAACCCGTTGCCGATCGGCTCGCCCGCCAGATTCACGATGGCATCGATTTTGGCATCGGCTGGCAGCTGATCGAGGCTGGTAATCAGCGCGATCGGCGGATGCAGGATTTCAGCCTTGGCCGGATTTCTGACGAGCGCGATGACCTGATGACCGGCGTCGGTGAGACCGGCAACAAGTCGGCTGCCGATGAAACCGGTTGCGCCTGTGACCAGGATGGTTTGCCGTCCGGGCAGTCCGCTGGCGAGGCCGGCTACCGGCGCGCTATGCAATCGCGCGAGCCTCTTGGATGCCGCGAAGTCGCGCACTCCGCAGATGCCAACACCAATGGCGGATATCGTCGCGAGGATGCTCCAGGGGCCGTGATCCGCAGACTGGAGCGCACTGGGCCGGAGTGCCCATTCGATCAGGACCGGCAGCAGGAGAACAAGGATCGCGCCGTAATTAAGCGCCAGCAAAGTGTGATTGATCCGTTCGCTCGCCGGAAGTTTCCGGCTCATGTCCTCTTCGACAAAATCCATCAGCGTGACGACGACTTCCACGACCAGGACCGCGATGACCAGCATCGCCCAGATGCCGTGGACTTCCAGCCAGCCGAGCGTCAGGAACAGCAGCGCGTAAAGCGCGTTGCGCACGCTATGGAGCTGAAGCTCACGCCGCTGCGAAGGACGCCAGGCCAGCCGCTCGGTCATTTCGTGATGATAGAACGTGTCGAACGCTCCCATCGCGATCTGAATGGCGATCAAGGTCCAGAGATACGGCGAGGTCATGGCGTTGCCTCCTTGAAGACGGCAGACTGACGAACCAGCGCGCCGAAGCGGGGATGAACGATCTCGAGCGTGAACTGGAATTCGCCGCGGCCGAGGTCGCTGTGGCTGACGGTGAGAACACCGGGTGTCAGCAACGCCGGCAGCCGCAGCCTGCGACGCCCGACCTGCAGAAAATAGCCCGCGCTGCGAAACAGCAGGGTTTGTCCGTCGACGAGGATCCGCAGCGCCATGCAGATGCCGAATCCGACATACTCCTCAAGACCGGTCGGCCCCGAGAAGCGCTTCGATGAATGAATAACCTGCGGAAAGCCTACCCTGCGCGCGCAGATGCGGGTCCAGACCTGGCCGCCCGTCGCCACATCTTCCGTCACCGTCACGATCATCGGAACATGAGTATCGCTGCCGGTCGGCAACGGTCCACCGATCAGGCGCGTCGCTTGTGCGAGCCACCAACCGGTCCAGCTGAACCTCGCCTCGACGATCTCGCCGACATAAACGGTGGTCTCGCCGCCAGCGAGACGTTTTGAGAAACGTTGCTTGGTAGCTAGCGGCAAGCGCTCCCAATCGTCGCCGCATAGCAACGCGCGGAATCTGAAATCGTCGAGGATGAGACTTTCATCGGAAGCTGGTGGTGCTGGAAGTTCTTGAATGCTTTTTAGTAACGCTACCATCGCACTTCCCGACTCAAGACCCTATTTGGATTTTCCCGCGGGCAAGAAACTGACGATCTTTTCGCCGAGCTTGATCAGGGCAATCAGCCTTGGCCTCGGTACCGTCAGCATCTGCGTGTACCAGCGATCGACCAATTCGGTGAAAGCCAGCATTTCCTTCAGCCGCTTGCCTGCAACCGGGCTAATCGTCGGATCGTCGGCGGCATCGATGACGCAGGCGCGCAACGCCTCGACGGCGGGGTCGATCTCCCGCACCTTGCGGCCGGCGGCGATCCGCGCCGCGACCTCCCAGATATCGGTCTCCGCCTCGAAATGATCGCGGCGGTCGCCCAGGATCGGAACGCGCCGGATCAAATTCCAGCCCAGCAGCTCTTTGATGGAGTTGGAGACGTTGGATCGCGCCATGCCCAAAGTGTCCGCGATATCATCGGCTGTCATCGGCGCTTCGGCCAGATAGAGCAGACCATGAATCTGGCTCACCGAGCGATTGACGCCCCACTCGTCGCCCATGTCGCCCCAATGCAGGATGAACCGCTCGACCGCGGCGGGCAATTTCTTTTTGGCTGTTGTTTCTGTCATGACAGAAATATCTGACGGAAACAGACGGAAGTCAAGAGGCCTCTATGCGTGGGCCCGCCCGTGATTTTCGTCAAATTGTCGGCAGTACCGAAAACCGCTCGCCGGCCCGCCGCAAGTTCAGCGCATCGGAACCAGCGGGTTCCTCCGTGACGGCGTCGACCCGCGCCGATGACGGGCCATGCCGGCACAACGCAATCATCTTGGCCACGACATCCGCAAGCCCCGCGAACACGGCCTCGACGCTGCCGTCGGTGCGGTTGCGCACCCAGCCCTCGAGTGCGTGCGCGCGCGCCCGGTGCTCGACCCAGGCGCGGTAGCCGACGCCTTGCACCCTGCCCCGGATCGTCACATGACGGATGGCGCCGCTCATCTACTTTTTCAGCCCGAGAAACTCGGCGTTGCGCGCTTTCACGTCGGCGTCGCGCGTGACGCGGTTGGTCAATTCCAACGACGCGAGGCCTTTCAAATTCTTTGGCGGCTGGCCGTCGCGCAGCGCTTTGAGCGTCTCGTACACGGCCTGCGTCGCCGCGGCGAACGGCGCGTGGCCCTGCAATGCGATCCGCACCCGCTTGCCTGCGAGATAGTCGAGGTCGGCCATGTCGTCGGGCGCGCCGCCGAGCACAATCGGCAGCTTCGTCGCAGCCGAAATCGCTTCCAGTTCGCCACGCGTTTTGACGCCGGTGAAAAACAATGCATCGACGCCGCCGGCCTCATAGGCCCTGGCGCGCGCAATCGCGTCGTCGAGCGAGGTGATGGACACAGCGCCCGTGCGTCCCATGATGACCAGCGTCGGATCGTCCCTCGCGTCGAGCGCCGCCTTCATCTTGCCAACGCCTTCCTCGAGCGAGATCAGTTGCGTCCCGGTCTGCCCAAAGGGCTGCGGCAGCAAGGTGTCCTCGATGGTGAGGCCGGCGGCACCCGTAATCTCCAATTCCTCCACGGTGCGGCGGACATTGAGCGCGTTGCCGTAGCCATGGTCGGCATCGACCAGCACCGGCAAGGATGCCGCGCGCGACATCCGGCGCATCTGTTCGGCAAGCTCGGTCAGCGTGATCAGCGCGACATCGGGATCGCCTAGCACCGCAAGCGAAGCCACCGATCCGCCGAACATGCCGACTTCAAAACCCAGATCCCCGGCAATCCGGATCGAAACCGCGTCATAGACCGAACCGGGGCGAATGCAGGTCGATCCCGACAGGATCGAACGCAATGCTTCACGGCGCTTTTGGAAGGTCATCGCGAACCTCTTATAGACCCCTCCGTCATTCCGGGATGGTGCGCCAGCACCAGACCTCAGATGCGCAATTGCGCATCGGGGAATCTCGAGATTCCGGGTTCGATGCTTCGCATCGCCCCGGAATGACGGTATTACGCAAATTCCAGAATCAGCGCATCGACCGCCAGCGTCGCGCCGGCGGCGGCGTGGATTTTCTTCACCGTGCCGTCGCGCTCGGCGCGCAGCACGTTCTGCATCTTCATTGCCTCCACGACGGCGAGCGTTTCGCCGGCCTTGACCTCCTGGCCTTCGGCAACGGCAATCGACACCACGAGCCCCGGCATCGGGCACAGCAATTTCTTGCCGGTGTCGGCCTTGGCCCCGACCGGCATCAGCCGCGCCGCCGTGGCCTCGGTCTCGGTGAAGACATTGACCGCGACCTCGAAGCCTTGGTGCGCAAGACGAAAACCGTTCGGAATCGGGCGCACCTGCATGGCCAAACTGTGCCCATCGATAGTACCGTGCCAGACCGGCTCGCCCGGCACCCATGGCGAGACCAGATGATGCGGTTGACCCAGCGTGCCGTCGGCGCCGACGAACCGCACTGCGATCCCGTCGTTATCACGAGCGACATCGAGCGCGATCTCGTCGCGCTCCAGCCACACCGCACGGCGGCGCTCGCGCAGCACCAGGCGGCCGTTCATCTGGCCGGAAATCCGCCGCTTGCGTTCGCCGAGCACATGATCGATCGCAGCCCCGACCGCCGCCAGCCGCCGCGCGATCTCGCCTTCCGGGCTGCGGACCGCAAATCCTTTCGGAAACTCCTCAGCGATAAAACCGGTGGAAAGATTGCCGCTGCGCCAGCGCGGATGGTTCATCAGCGCAGAGAGAAACGGAATGTTGTGGCGGATGCCATCGACATAGAACGAATCAAGGGCGGTCGATTGCGCCTCGATGGCAGCGGCCCGCGAAGGCGCATGCGTCACGAGTTTGGCAATCATCGGATCGTAAAAGATCGAAATCTCGCCGCCTTCCTGCACGCCAGTATCGTTGCGTACGGTGATGCCACCGGCCGAACTCTCGACCGGCGGGCGATACTTTACTAATCGGCCGATGGAAGGCAGGAAGTTGCGAAACGGATCCTCCGCATAGACCCGCGTCTCCACCGCCCATCCGGTCAGCGTCACGTCCTTTTGTGAAAGCGTGAGTTTCTCGCCTGCCGCGACGCGGATCATCTGCTCGACCAGATCGATGCCTGTGATCAATTCGGTGACGGGATGCTCGACCTGCAGCCGCGTGTTCATCTCGAGAAAATAAAAGCTCTTGTCCTGGCCGGCGACGAATTCGACCGTGCCGGCAGAATCGTATTTCACGGCTTTTGCAAGCGCGACTGCCTGCTCGCCCATCTGGCGGCGGGTGGTCTCATCGAGCAGCGGCGACGGCGCTTCTTCGATTACCTTCTGATTGCGGCGCTGGATCGAACATTCGCGCTCGCCGAGATAAATCACATTGCCATGCTTGTCCCCCAGCACCTGGATTTCGATGTGACGGGGATCGACGATGAATTTCTCGATGAAGACGCGGTCGTCGCCGAATGAGGATTTGGCCTCCGCCTTGGCGAGGTTGAATCCTTCAGCCACTTCCGATTTCGAATGCGCAATCCGCATCCCCTTGCCGCCGCCGCCGGCGGAAGCCTTTATCATCACGGGATAGCCGATTTCGTCGGCGATCTTCACCGCATGCTTTTCGTCCTCGATAACGCCGAGATGGCCCGGCACCGTCGAAACCTTCGCCTTTGCGGCGGCTTTCTTCGATTCGATCTTGTCTCCCATGGCGGCGATCGCGCCGGCATTGGGTCCGATGAAGACGATGCAGGCCTCGGAAAGCGCGCGCGGAAAAGCCTCGCGCTCGGACAGGAAGCCGTAGCCGGGATGCACCGCCTCTGCGCCGGTCTTGCGGCAGGCCTCGACAATCTTCTCCATGACGAGATAGCTCTCGGCCGCAGCCGGCGGTCCGATCAGGACGGCCTCATCGGCCATTTCGACATGGAGCGCGTCGCGGTCCGCTTCCGAATAGACCGCGACCGTCTCTATTCCCATACGGCGGGCGGTCTTGATGATCCGGCAGGCGATCTCGCCGCGATTTGCGATCAGAATTCGTTTGAACATTTTCTTGCTTGCAACCTTCGGGGCGGGACCTTGCGCTGCGGCACGGGACCGCAATCTGGCACGTGGGGAGATGGGTAACAATTCCGTCGTACAGCAAAACGAACGCGAGGCAACGGCCTAAATCGGCGGTCTATTTCCGTCCCGCGAGTTCGCTCATTGCCTGCAACGGGAAATCATCCCGAATAGGTGTGAAATCTGCCGCGCGTATAAGCGTGGGAAACCGCCTTCGTCAGCTCGCCAACCTCAGATTCCAGATAATCATTGGCAACGATCAGTGCCCGTATCGTGGCTCGCAGGTCCCCACCGCAGACCGCGATCGCCTGATCTATGGCGGCTTCCAACCCGTCGTCATCCTGCGTGCTCGACTGTGAACGAGAGGACATGACGTGTTCCAATGGACCGCTATTCGCGAACGTTCCTATTTTGTTCTCACCGTGTCAAGACGATTCAATTGCGGTTATCTCGGCATCGTCGCGCCCGGCCCTGACGGCATCCCCGACAGCCCTCCGCAAAAGTGCCTGCGCGAGCGGAGAAGCGTGCGATATCGTTCCGTGCGCGGGATCGGCCTCATCCTCTCCGACGATCCGGAAGGTCTGCTCGCGACCGTCATGGCGAGCGATCGTCACGGTGCTTCCGAACTGCACAGTTGAAATATTGGGATCACGGGCAACGAGCTGCGCGCTGGCGCGCCGCGAATTCCAGTAACGAAGATCGCGCGTGGCATTCGCGAGCGCCTCGCGGTCGCCCGCCGCCTGCGCTTCGCCATGGCTGCGCCGCGCCGCGTCCAGCGCTGCTTCGATCAATTCCAGGCCGCGCGGCGTGACGTAGTTCGGATGCTCGGAAACGGCTCGATCCGGCAAATCGTCGACGAAACGATCTTCGTTTACAAAAGCTCTGCTCATGCCTGAAAATATGGGTATCCGCCCCGCATTTTTCATGTCCTAAACGACCACCAGGAACGGCTCGGGAACCGGAGCATTGTCTCATCTTCTGACCGGGTTCCATCGATGACGCAGCTTGCGCTTTTTCCTGACCCAAGCGCCGGCCCTGCTGGGCTGCGCTACGAGCCTGAATTTATCTCGGAGGCGACCGAAAACGAGCTTGTCTCCCGCATCTCGGAGCTGCCGTTGCAGCCGTTTCAGTTCGGCGCATTTGAAGGCAAGAGAAGGGTCGCCTCGTTCGGTTTCCGCTACGATTACGAGCAGAGGAAGCTGCGGGAAGCTGACTCGATCCCCGCCTGGCTTACATCGATCATCGCTGGCGTGGAGCATTTTGGTGAATTGTCACCCGGAAACGTCCGCCAGATCCTTTGCACCGAATACGATGTCGGCGTCGGCATCGGGTGGCACCGCGACAAGCCGCATTTCGACCAAGTGTTCGGGCTCTCGCTGGGGGCTTCTTGCAGGTTTCGTTTTCGCCGTGCCGTCGGCGACAAGTGGGAGCGTTTTGCGCTGATCGCTGAACCGCGTTCGCTCTACTTGATGAGCGGCGAATCGCGCCACGTGTGGGAGCACAGCATTCCCGCCGTTGAGCAGCGCCGATACTCGATCACGTTCAGAACAATGAAAGCCGAGGAGCGTTGAACCCGGGACCCGCTCGATTGCCCCTTCCCGGTTGGCGATCGGCAAACCGGAAGTTGGTTACAGCATGACCGCCTGTGCTAGTAAGCGTTGACCAACACGAGTTGTATGAAAAAAATGCGGTCACGGGTCTTGCTCTTCGAAGCTGCGACACAATCGGTGCGTGCTCTTATCCTTGTACTGGTGGGTTTCGCGGCGAGCCCCGGCTGGGCTGCCGGCGCGATCGTCAGGGATGCCGGTACCCTCCAGCTTGCCGACGTGACGTACCGGCTCGACGGCATCGATGCGCCGGAGTTGGACCAGATCTGCATCGACGATCACGCGGACAGCTGGGCTTGCGGCGTTGAAGCCCGCGATCAACTGGCCAAGTTGATTGGTGACCGCCAGGTGCGCTGCGAGGATTTGGGCCAGGGGGCCGCCACCAAGAAGCGGCATATCGGGATTTGCACCGTCGAGGGCGAAAGCGCGAGTTTGAACCAGTTGCTTGTCCGCGGGGGTTTTGCCTTGAATTTCGAACCCTACGCGAGGGGACGATTCAAGGAGGACGAGGCCGGCGCGAAGGACGCTCGCCGGGGGCTTTGGAAAGGCTGCTTTGTCGCCCCGCATGAGTTCCGCCGTGGGCGAAAGGACGGCGCCTTGCTGGGCTCTTCGTGCAGGGCTGACAAGGATCGCGAGATCCGCGCGGTGCTGTTTCCGGACGAGCCGGCGATGCCGCCGGGGTGTAGCATCAAGGCTAAGTTTGCCGCCCGCGCCCGCTTCACCGGAAATGTCGGCGTCTATCACCTGCAGGGGTGCCGCAGTTATCCCGCGCTGACAACACCGGATCGCTGGTTCTGCTCCGAGGACGATGCCCAGGCCGCCGGGTTCCGAAGGGCCTATAATTGCCGGGGGCGGACATAAAATCCCGTCGTGTTGAGCGCCAGGCATCGCCCGCGCCTTTCCGAATTCTTGCTCTGCCGCCTTCCAGCCCCTAGCATGTCGTGAAACTGTCAAACGGGGCCGACGATGAAGCACGATGCGAGCTTTGGCGTACTGACGGGCAACAACATCGCTGCGCGACCGCTGAAGGCCGGGAGCGTCATTTTTCGGGAGGGCGAAGAGGCTCACGAGCTTTTCGTCATCAAGAGCGGCCAGGTCCGAATTCAGATCGGCAACAGGACGATCACCGAGCTTTCTGCGGACGACATTTTTGGAGAGATGGCGCTGATCGACAACGAACCGCGTAGCGCGACTGCGGTCGCGGTGACCGACGTCGAGCTTGTCGCGGTGTCTGAACAGCAATTCCTGTTTCTGGTAAGTCAGACCCCCTATTTCGCCCTGAAGGTCATGCGAGTGCTCGCGCAGCGGCTCAGAGCGACGAACAAGACCTTCGGGTGAACTTCCTGTGCGGCAGATGCGCCACTGCGGACCTGCTCTAAAAGGCAGGCCAGAAGCGCCGTAACAAATCTGTCATACAGCAAAACTAAACAGTGGCGACGGCCGATCGGCCGGGAAATCTACGACTCTGGAGAGATGTAAATGCGCCGCTCGCTCGTGCTGCTGGCCGCTGGCCTCACATTCCTGTCCGGAGGCGCGGCGCTCGCGCAGAACGCTACGCCCCACAATCTGATCCTGTTCGTACCCGACGGATTGCGCGCGCTGAAAGTCACCCCCGAAACCGCCCCCGCAATGGCGGCAGTCCGCGACAAGGGCGTCAATTTCAAGAATCCGCACTCGCTGTTCCCGACCTTCACCACTGCCAATGCCTCCGCGATGGCGACCGGTCACTTCCTCGGCGATACCGGCGATTTTAGCAACACGATCTTTACCGGTTATACGGTCAAGCCCGCCGGCGACACCGTGGTCCCCTTCATCGAGAACGATGCGGTGATCGGCGATATCGACGAGCATTTCGGCGGCAATTATCTGAACGAGGATACGGTCCTGAAGCTGGCGCGCGCGCAAGGCTATAGCACCGCCGCGATCGGCAAGGTCGGCCCAACGCTGATTTTCGACCATACCGACCACGCCGACCGCCCCGGGCTGCATTCGATCGTGATCGACGATTCAACCGGCGCCAAGAACGGCGTGCCGCTTTCCGAGGAAATAACGGCCGCGCTGACCAAGGCAAATCTTCCGCTTGCTGCGCCTTCGCGCGGCGACAACGGCAAGGCCGGCGACGCCAAGACGCCGGGAACGCTAGTGGCAAACACGACGCAGCAGGCCTATTTCGCCGATGTCGCCAGCAAGGTCGTGCTGCCGATGTTCAAGGACCGCAAAAAGCCGTTCGTGCTGGTGTTCTGGTCGCGCGATCCCGACGGCACCCAGCATAACCAGGGCGACAGCCTCAACACTCTGACGCCCGGCATCAACGGTCCGTCGTCACTCGCCGCCATCAAGAATGCCGACGACAATCTGGCGCAGCTGCGCAAGGCGCTCGACGAGCTCGGTCTCTCCGCCACCACCGACGTCATTGTCGCGGCCGATCACGGCTTCTCGACAATTTCGAAGGAGAGCAAGACCAGCCCCGCGGCGAAGGCGAGCTACGGGGATACGCCGAAGGATTTCCTTCCGATGGGCTTTGTTGCCATCGATCTTGCGATAGCGCTTAACCTGCCGCTATTCGATCCGAACGACAATAATGCGCGCATCGTCGACGATGCTGGCGAATGCAATTTGTATGCGGCCGGGATGGGAAAAGACGCGGGGGATACGGGCAAAACATGCCATCCGAAAGCCGGAAACGGTGTGCTCGGACAGGACCCCGCAAAACCCGATCTGGTGGTCGCCACCAACGGCGGATCGGATCTGATCTATTTGCCGAAAAAGGACAAGAAGCTGGCGGCGCGCGTGATCAAGGCGTTGCTCGACCAGGACTATGTCAGCGGACTTTTTGTCGAGGATAGCCTCGGGCGCTTCCCGGGCACGCTGCCGATGTCGCAGATCGCGCTGAAGGGCAAGGCGGTGACGCCGAACCCGTCGATCGTGGTCAATTTCCGTTCCTATACGACCGGATGCGACGAGCCGACGCTTTGTTCGGTCGAGATCGCCGATACGGTGCTGCGGCAGGGCCAGGGCATGCATGGCAGTTTTGGGCGCGGTGACACCATGAATTTCATGGCCGCGATCGGACCGGATTTTAAAGCCGGCTATTTGGATCCATTGCCGGTCAGCAATGCCGATGTCGGCATGACCATCGTCCAGCTGTTGGGTCTGCGCGCAACAGAAGAAGGCGGACTGATCGGCCGGGTGATGTCGGAAGCCTTGCCCAACGGGATCATCCCCAAGGCGGCTGATGGAAAGATCGTCTCCAAGCCGGCGTCGAACGGGCTGCAGACGGTCGTAAAGTATCAGCGCGTATTGTCGCAGCGCTATTTCGACGTGGCGGGATTTCCAGGCCGGACCGTCGGGCTCGACGCGGAAGCCGCCAAACAAAAAACGGCGGGGAAATAACCCCGCCGTCGCGATAGCAGGCCCGGCCGCGCGGGCTCTATCTACATCCCGATGTCGAACACGTTCGGCAGCTGCGCCAGCGGTAGCGTCGCTGCGCCAATAATGGTGGCGACCAGCGTCATCAGGGTGCGGTTGCTGCGGCGCTTGCCGCGCATCTGGTTTGCGATCCATTCCAGCACTTCGGTGTCGACGCCAACGGCTTGCGTCGGCGCCCAGCTCTCGATGGCGATTTCCGGCGACAGCGCCACGGTGCGCGGCGGCACCGGCAGGCCGGAGGCGGAAGCGGCATGGTGCACGACCGCCTTGGCCAGCAGATCATCGAAACGTCCGTCGTCGCTGCGCTCAGCGGCGGCATCGTTGATCTCAAACAGCGCTTCGGCTTCCGCCCGGCTGACCGGCTGATGTTCGACCGCGGTCGCGGTCAGGATCCGCGCGCACCAGGCGGCGTCATCGGCGTCCAGCGCGCGGGAGAAATGAACACGGCCTTTGGTGGTCGGGCCTTCGCCGGTGATCACGCCATCGCGTACAATGGTCAGTGCAAGTGCGGCCGTGTCGCGGCAGGCAATCTTGGAGGGTTCGAGCGCGCCGACCGGTGCGGCGGACTTAGGCATAGGGGCAGACATTGCTACTACTTCTTCTCAGTTTCTTGGCCTCGGCCAGCATGTCCATGCGGGCGTAAACGAGTGGTTAACGATTCGAAACTCGCATCGCGAGATTTTTAGATGGTTGCTCTTTAGTCGCTGTGACGGCTGTCACGGTTCGGGGGTATCACAATCGAGCCGGGGTGATGGGGTCCATAAACGGCAATATCGGGGCGATTGGAACTTTTGCGGCGGTTGTGGTCTTTTCGCCGCAGGGGCGCGAACCGAAAGAAGATGCTAGGAGTTCCGTGGTCCGGAGAAGGATTTCACCTTTTGTCGACCCCCGTTCCGTTCGCCGGCCCCTCCTCCTATACTGACAAAATTCTCCTGCAACTTGAATGACATGAGGTCGTAACATGGCTCTCCAGATAGGCGCTGTCGCCCCGGATTTCGAAGCGGAAACCACCGAGGGCAAGATCAAATTCCATGACTGGATCGGCAACAGCTGGGCGCTTCTGTTCTCGCACCCGAAGGATTTCACGCCGGTCTGCACCACCGAACTTGGCGCGCTGGCTAAACTCAAGCCGGAATTCGACAAACGTGGCGTCAAGCTGATGGGGCTCAGCGTCGACCCCGTCGACAAGCACGCAAAATGGTCCGAGGACATCAGGGAAACCCAAGGTGCTGCGCCGAACTATCCGATGATCGGCGATATCGATTTCAAGGTATCGAAGTTGTACGACATGCTGCCGGCCTCGACCTCCGGCGACCCCGCGACGCGTACGGCTGCCGACAACCAGACCGTCCGCAACGTCTTCGTCATCGGGCCCGACAAAAAGATAAAGCTGGTGATGGTTTACCCGATGACCACGGGACGTAATTTCCAGGAGATCCTGCGCTCGATCGATTCGCTGCAGATGACCGCCAAGCATCGCGTCGCCACCCCTGCCGACTGGAAACAGGGCGAGGACGTCATCATCGCGGGTTCCGTCAGCGACGACGAGGCCAAGACGATCTATCCGCAGGGCTGGAAATCGCCGAAGCCCTACATCCGGATCGTGCCACAGCCGAAGTAGCTTTAGGCCTTCGGCGTCAGCCAGTCGGCGATCGCGAGCCCCGCGGTCGCCGACACTGCGGTCATCAACGACCCCCAACCCACATCGACCGCCGCCACCCTCCAGGTCCAGTGCTTCAGGATCGACAGCGACGTCAGCTCGAAGGTCGCATAGCAGAACAGTCCGAACAGCGCGCCGTAGAGTAGCGCCGACTGGAAGGTCGCCTCTCGCCCCCCGCTGACGAAGACCAGGATGCCGACCACGTAAAGCAGATAGAACAGGACCGCGGGGAGAGGCCTGATCTCGCCCAGCATGTCGCCGACTTCCGAGGTGAAAAAACCCTTGGCGACGAGGCCGAGAAAGACAAGATCGATCGGGACCATCACGATCAGCGTCGCCAGATAGAGAACGATATACCGGTTCACGACTGCCCCTCCCGCACGCGTCGCGCATACAACCCTGATACGGATCGGACCGCGCGTGGTTTCCAGGCCTTGCGCACAGCAACTCTTTAACACGCGTTCGAATCCCGCTATCGTGATCGCTTCGACCAACCCTGGGGGACGATATGGACGACGAGAAACCTGTTCTGGAACCGATGACCGACGCGACCAGCTTGGTCGAGGCTCCGAAAGAAGTAGCCAAGCCGGCGGTCAAGAAGGCAAAGAAGGCGGTCAAGAAGGCCGCGAAGAAGGCGATGCCGAAGGAAGCCAAGAAGGCCAAAAAGGCCGCCAAGAAATCTTCGGCGAAGAAGTCGGCCAAGAAGGCCGTGAAGAAAGCCGCCAAGAAAGCAGTCAAGAAGAAGAAAAAGAAAGCCAAGAAGTCGAAGCGCTGAGCGCTTGCCTCCCTGGCACTCTCCCTTGCAAAAGCCTCCGGACCAGCGCCGGAGGCTTTTGCTTGTGGGCACCCGCTCGTCGCACTTAACTGCGCCGGTTGACCAGAAACACCGCGGCCGCGCAGGCTACCATGCCTAAAATCGCGACCGTATCGAGCCGTTCGCCGAACAGCCCATAGGCCATCACCGAGGTCACCGCCGGCACCAGATAGAACAGGCTCGCCACCGACGTAGCCGCCGAGTGCCGGATCAGCCAGTACAACAGCCCGATCGATCCGATCGACAGCACCACCGCGAGCCAGGCCAGCGCCAGCAGGAACTCGCCGGTCCAGCGCACCACGTTGGTCTCGAACAGTGCTGCCGCCGCGGCATAGAGGACCGTGACGGTGATGTACTGCACGAGATTGCCGGCGCGCCAGTCGATCTTGCCGCAATAGCGCCGTTGGTAGAGCGTCCCCAAGGTGATGCTGACCAGCGATACGCCCGAGGCCAGCCAGCCCCAGCCCGCCTCCCCGCTCATCGGGCGGTTATGCAGGATCAGCACCACGCCGCCCAGCCCGAGCAGTAGCCCGCCCCATTGCAGCGGCGTGACGCGCTCGCCGAGCCAGCGGTTGGCCAGCGTCGAGGTCAGGATCGGCTGCAGCCCCGGAATCAGCGCCGACAGCCCGGCGGGGATCGAATGGGAGATCGCGATCGCGGTCCCGCCCAAATAGATGCCATGGACGAGAATGCCGGCAACGGCGCTGTGCGCCATACCGCTTGCGTCAGGCCATCGCGGCCGGGCGATCGCGACGATGATCGCCATCAGCCCCACCACCACGGCCATGCGGATGGCGAGATAGGTCAGCGGCTCGGCATCGCGCAGCACGTATTTGGTGGCGATAAAGCCGGTACTCCAGAGCACGACAAAGATCGCCGGCGCCGCGCGCGCGGCAAGATTTTGGAAGTTATTATTCATTGCGGCCTTGAGTGCCCGATCATGTGGCAGGCGACAACGCCAATTTGCGCAGGTCCGCTCGCGCGCCACCACATAAGGACCATCGAGAGATTCACATTTCAAACAGCGGTGTTCAGGGACACGCCTTCGCGATCTCGCCGCGTGTTTTGAAATTGAGTTTGTCATAGAAGGTCGCATTGGTCGCAGGCGAAGGATCCACGACGAGGAGCGTATAGCCATCAGGCGCGGCCTTTACGACAGCCTCGGTGGCGACATTGGTGTTAGCTCCAGGCCGGTTCTCAATAATGAACGGCTGACCGAGGTCCTCCGAAAGCCATTGACCTAAGAGGCGCGCGAGTATGTCAGTTCCACCAGCCGGCGCGAACGGAACGATAATTCTCACTGGGTGAGTCGGAAAGCTTTGCGCCCGCGCCCCCAACGGCCACGATGCGACCGCACCTGCGAGACCGATAAATTGCCGCCGCCTCATGTAGCGCCAACCAGGCGTCCCGATGACGAAAATTTGCCCCACGCGCAAGCGAAGGCGGCATTCGTTGAGCGCTGCGCCTCGGTTGCGATCTTGCCGATCATGCTGGTGACGAACTTGGGTTGTTCGCCAAGCCAGTTATATGTTAACATCTTCTTGGGGGAGATCGGGTAATTTGTCGTAACAATCCGGACTCTCGCGTGGGGTCATTCTGGAGAAATTTCGATGAAGACGTCTTTTCTGGGAGCGGTCGGTCTCATCGCATTGGGCTTGGTTGCTCCCGCCTCGGCCGCTGATCTCGCGGCCCGTCCTTACACCAAGGCGCCGCCCCCGATGATGGCTGCGATCTATGATTGGAGCGGCTTCTACATCGGCGCCAATGGCGGCTGGGGATCGAGCCGCAAATGTTGGAACGCTGGAACCTTTGGTCCTTTTTTCATCGGTGATGAAGGTTGCCATGATGCGACCGGCGGCGTCGCCGGTGGCCAGATTGGTTATCGCTGGCAAAGCAGCGCATGGGTCTTCGGGCTTGAAGCGCAGGGCGATTGGGCGGACCTTCGCGGCTCCCAAGTAAACAACGCGATATTCCTGCTCACTCCCGGAGACGTAACAAACCGTTCCAAGATCGACGCTTTCGGTCTATTCACGGGGCAAGTTGGTTATGCCTGGAGCAATATCCTCTTTTACGTCAAGGGCGGAGGCGCTGTAACGCGCGATGTTTACGAAGCTATCACCACCATCGGCGGTAACGTAGGTGCCAGAGCGACCGAAAGCCGGTGGGGTGGAACGGTCGGCGCCGGACTTGAGTTTGGCTTTGCGCCGAATTGGTCTCTCGGCGTCGAATACGATCACATGTTCATGGGCGACAGAACCATTGGGTTTTCCTCTACCGGTATTGTCCCGCTTGTTGGGCCCGCAGGCACCGCGGTGGGTACCGACAGAATCCATCAGGACGTCGATCTGATCACGGCGCGTGTCAACTACCGTTGGGGTAGTCCGGTTGTCGCGAAGTACTGACGTCGCCCAGAGGTTCAGGCTGACGAGGTTGGCCCTGGCTGCCAGTAAAAGCTATCGAGCGCGAATTGCGAAGGGGAGTAACGTGTCTCTTCATATTTGCGTTGAGCGAACCGCAACAAGGTCGCTTCATTTGGCTCCCCCTTGTCGTTTAGCAGCGCCGCGAGCTATTCTGCCGCCGTAAACGCGAATCTTAGACATCTCGCGATCTGCTCCTGCTGAGACGGCTGCGATTGAACTTCGGATTTGGTCGTTGCCAGCGATGATGTTTCCGAGCAGATTTTGGCTATGTCCTCGTACTGGACAATAGCTCCAATGGCTGATCGGCTAACCTGCGAAGAAGCCCCATAATCTCTTCAGCTGGCACAGGTTTGCTATAGAAATACCCTTGAACCTCA
>Ga0209526_10000410_pt1 | contig 27635 bp, 20 predicted proteins | sample JacPinW_OM2H0_M1_FD_188566 | JGI IMG/M metagenome (GOLD analysis project Ga0209526, IMG submission 188566) | Forest soil microbial communities from Algoma, Ontario, Canada - Jack Pine, Ontario site 1_JW_OM2H0_M1 (SPAdes) (version 2) | ecosystem: Environmental > Terrestrial > Soil > Boreal... | reverse complement strand
GCTTCAATAGTTACGCCTCGCCGTTCTCTTCTACTCCCGCCGTTCCGTAAATGATATCTTCTCCCCCAACCATGGATGCCACAAGCGTCGATAGCTCTCTCTACAATCCCGATCTTGCACCGATTCCGCAGGAAAAGCGCTCTTGGGGCACCTACAACTATGCCTCTCTCTGGGTAGCGATGAGTGTCTGCATTCCAACCTACATGCTCGCTTCCGGCTTGATTGCCGGCGGCATGAACTGGTTCCAAGCCGTCTTCACCATTCTTCTCGGTAATCTGATCGTTCTAATCCCGATGTTGCTAAACGCTCATGCTGGCACGAGTTACGGTATTCCCTTTCCAGTTTTCATACGTGCGTCATTCGGTGTCCGCGGCGCGAACATTCCAGCCGTGCTCCGCGCCCTGGTTGCCTGTGGCTGGTTCGGCATTCAAGCCTGGATCGGCGGCCAAGCCATGTATTCCCTGCTGCAAATTGCCTGGCCCGCCGCGGCAAAGATTCCCGGAAGCTTGTGGATCTGCTTCCTGTTCTTCTGGGGCATCAACATGCTCGTAATCTGGCGCGGCATCGAAACCATAAAATTCCTGCAAGGCATTGGCGCGCCCTTGATGCTCGCGGTTGGCTTGGTTCTTTTGTTCTGGATTACAAGGAAAGCTGGCGGCTTCGGTCCAGTACTCGGTCGCCCGAGCAAATTCCATTCCACCAGGGAATTCATCCGCTTCTTCTTTCCGGCACTTACCGGCATGGTCGGCTTCTGGTCCACGGTCACGCTGAATATTCCCGATTTCACGCGGTACGCAAAATCGCAGCGAGCGCAAATGGTAGGCCAGGCGCTTGGTCTGCCGACCGCGATGACCCTCTACGCCTTCATCGGTGTCGCGGTCACGTCCGCCTCTGTCGTGCTCTTCGGAGAAGCCATTTGGGACCCGGTCCTGCTGCTAAGCCGTTTCCATCAGCCGCTCATAGCTTTCATCGCGCTGATCGCCATTCTGCTGGCCACCCTGAACACCAACGTTGCTGCGAACGTGGTTTCCCCCGCCAACGATTTCTCGAATCTTCGTCCGAGCTTGATCTCTTTCCGCGCTGGCGGATTGATCACCGGCATCGTCGGCATTCTCATGATGCCGTGGAAATTGATGAGCGATTTCAGCTCCTATATTTTTGGTTGGCTCGTTGGTTGCTCCGCGCTCCTCGGTCCAATTGCAGGCATCATGATCTGCGATTACTATCTGGTCCGCAGGCGCAAGCTTCAGGTCGAGGATTTGTATCGCCGCGGAGGCGTGTACGAATACAAGAGCGGCTTCAACGACAAAGCCATCGTTGCTCTTGTAGCAGGCGTTGGCGTTGCGCTCATCGGCCTGGCGGTCCCGAGCCTGCGCTGGCTTTATGACTATGCCTGGTTCGTGGGCCTGTTCGTCGCCGGTGCTATCTACTTCCTGCTCATGCAGCACGAGCCGAGTGCGGCAACTTAGCAGCAGTTTTGGACATTGCTATTGAAAGAATTCGCGCACAGTTCTATTCTCTCTGTTTTCCCCATGGTCGACCATCTTCTCCATGCCCGGGCCCGGAGTTCCCCTTGACGCTTCCACGCGTAAACTCACCCTCTGAGCGCGCACTCGGCGAACTACTGCCGCCGCTGACCGCGCACGAAGCTTTCGTCGAATCCACACGCTGCCTGATGTGCTATGACGCGCCCTGCACGCACGCCTGCCCTACACACATTGACATTCCCAAGTTCATCAAGAAAATCTCCACTGGCAATTTGCGGGGTTCCGCGCGAACGATCCTGGAAGCGAATCTCCTCGGCGCAACGTGTGCCCGGGTTTGCCCAGTCCAGCAATTGTGCGAAGGTGCCTGCGTACTAGGCTCGGAACACAAGCCCATCGCCATCGGCAGGCTGCAGCGCCACGCGATGGACCATATCTATTCCAGCAGTATCAATCTTTTTCCACCCGCGAAAGCGACCGGCAAATCCGTTGCTGCGATAGGAGCGGGCCCGGCTGGCCTATCCTGTGCCGGGGAACTTGCAAAGCGCGGCCACAGCGTTACCCTTTACGAAAGGCGCGAACTGGCCGGCGGCCTTTCCACCTACGGGATCATTGGCCTGCGCGAACCGGTCGAAATCGCCCTGGCCGAAGTCGAGATGATCAAGCACCTCGGCGTCACCATTGTCACCGGCAAAGACATCGGCGTAGATCTCTCCGTCAGCGAACTGCAAAAGAAATTCGACGCTGTTTTTCTCAGCCTCGGCCTCGGCTACACACCCTCGCTCGGCATTCCCGATGAAGAATTCATTCTCGATGGCCTCGAATACATCGAACAAAGCAAGTCTGACGCCGGCACAATGCAAATCGGCCGCAATGTCGTGGTTATTGGCGCAGGCAACACCGCCATCGATTGCGCTACGATTGCGAAACGTCTCGGCGCGGAGCGCGTCACCATGATTTATCGCCGCACCGAAAACGAAATGACCGCCTATCCCCACGAATACGATTTCATCAAGCGCGAAGGCGTCGGCTTTTATTTTCTCACTCAGCCAGTCCGCGTCCATTCGGAAAATGGTTCGATCCATGCACTGGAATGCCTGCGCATGGAACTCGGCGAGAACGACGCTTCGGGCCGGCCCTCACCCCGCCCCATGGCTGGCTCCGAATTCCTTCTCCCCGCGGACCAGATCGTAAAAGCCATCGGCCAGAAAAAACCTTCCTTCGCCGCACAACTGAATCTAAGAACCGAAAATGGGTTCATCCAAGTGGACGCAAATTTCGAAACGAGCCTAGCGGGCGTTTATGCCGGCGGCGATTGCGTCCGCGCCCGTGGCGCCGCATCCACGGTCATGGCCGTCGAAGACGGCAAGCTCGCTGCAAAAGTAATCCATGAAAGGTTGGTGAGCCGTGGCTGACCTCAGCATCAATTTCGCCGGGATACGCTCTCCGAATCCTTTCTGGCTCGCCTCCGCACCGCCGTCCAATTCCGGCATGCAGGTTCATCGTGCCTTCGAAGCCGGCTGGGGCGGCGCAGTCTGGAAAACAATTGGCGCTCCAGTCCTGAACGTTTCCAATCGGTATGGCGCCTGGCATTACGGCAACCAGAAAATGCTCGCCATTAACAACGTCGAGCTCATCTCCGACCGTCCCCTGGACATAAATCTTCGCGAAATTGCGGAAATAAAACGCGCATGGCCCGATCGCGCCGTAATCGCTTCCGCCATGGTCGAATCCAACCCCAAAGCCTGGCACGATATCATCCATCAGATCGAAGACACCGGCGCAGACGGCATCGAACTCAACTACGGCTGCCCGCATGGCATGAGCGAACGCGGCATGGGCAGTGCCGTCGGACAAGTCCCCGAATATTGCGAGCAGATCACCCGCTGGGTGATGGACGTAGCCAAAATTCCGGTGATCGTAAAACTCACACCGAACATTTCCGATATCGTCATGCCAGCCCGCGCAGCAGTCGCCGCAGGTGCCAGCGCGTTGTCGTTGATCAACACCATCAACTCCATCATTGCAGTAGATCTGAACACACTGGAAATCACTCCCAACATCGGCGGCAAGGGCGGTCATGGCGGCTACGCGGGCCCCGCAGTAAAGCCCATCGCGCTGAACATGCTTGCCGCGCTCGGCAGGGATTCCGTCATCGCTGGCTGCAAACTCCCCATCTCCGGCATGGGCGGCATCTCGACCTGGCGCGACGCTGCGGAATTTCTCCTGCTGGGTGCCGGCAGCCTTCAGGTTTGTACCGCCGTCATGCACTACGGCTTCCGCATCGTGGAAGATCTTTGCGATGGTCTTTCCAATTGGATGGACGAAAAAGGCTTCTCAACAATTCCGGACATTGTCGGCCGCAGTCTGCATCACGTCTCCGACTTCAAGAACTTCGACCTCTCCTTCCGCGCCATCGCACGCATTGACCAATCGAAATGCATCCGCTGCGATCTCTGCTACGTCGCCTGCAATGACACCGCGCACCAGTGTATTGACCTGGTTTCCGCGGACGGCTCGATTGTTCCTCCCTCCGCCTATGACACGCGTTCCAACGGCAAAGCTGAAGCCATCGGCACGCGTCCAAAGGTCGTTGTCCGCGAGGATGATTGCGTGGGCTGCCGTCTCTGCTTCAACGTTTGTCCGGTCGAAAATTGCATCCAAATGATCGAAGAACCTTCCGGACGCGCCCCGGTCACCTGGGATCAACTTTCGCAATCCCAGCCGGAAGTGACTGAAAACTGGAAGAAAATGCAGGAGTATCGCGCGAAAATGGGAATACACATTCATTGAGGGGCCCGCCGGAGGCCGACGCTACCGAGGTGTAGCATGAGATTAGGGCACGAGGTTTCGGTTGCCAGGGGAGATGCATGGGGTTGTTAATTCGCAATGGGGAAATCGTCACCGCCGATTCGCGATGCGTCGCGGACATCTACGCCGAGGACGAAACCGTCACGCGCATCGGCAAAAATCTCGAAGCTCCTCGCGGCGCGGAAATTATCGATGCCACCGGCAAGTTCGTCTTCCCCGGCTTCATCGATCCCCACGTGCACATCTATCTGCCCTTCATGTCTACCTTCGCCAAGGACAGCCACGAGACCGGCAGCATCGCAGCGCTAATCGGTGGCACCACCACCTACATCGAGATGTGCTGCCCCAATCGCAACGACGATGCGCTAGAAGGCTACGCCCTCTGGAAATCCAAAGCCGAAGGCCATAGCGCTTGCGATTACGCGTTTCACATGTCGGTAACGAAATTCGTGAAAGAAACTCCATCGCAACTCCAGAAAATCGTGAAGGACGGTACCGCTTCCTTCAAAATTTTCCTCGCCTACAAAAACTTTTTCGGCGTGGATGACGGAGAGATGTATCACACGCTCATGCTGGCCAAACGCCTCGGCGTGATCGTAACCGCGCACTGTGAAAATGCCGAACTCGTCGCGCGTCTCCAGAACGCGCTGCTCGCCGAAGGCAAAAAAGGCCCCGAGTGGCATGAGCCCAGCCGCCCGGAATCGGTCGAAGCCGAAGGCACCGGGCGATTCGCAACGTTTCTCGAGAACACTTCCGCAACCGGATACGTCGTCCATCTCTCCTGCGAAAAAGCGCTGCGCGTTGCCGTCGATGCAAAAACCCGTGGTGTACATCTCCACATTGAATCCGTGGTTCCTCACTTTCTTCTCGACAAGTCCCACGCAGAGCGCCCCGGCGTCGAAGGCATGAAGCACGTGATGTCTCCGCCGCTACGTGCAAAGCACAACCAGCGCGTTCTATGGAACGCGCTCGCTCTTGGCTCCATCGATACCGTCGGCACGGACCACTGCCCCTTCGACATCGAGCAAAAACTAATGGGCAAGGACGCCTTTACAGACATTCCCAATGGCATCCCCGGCATCGAGGATCGCGTCAATCTCCTCTACACCTACGGCGTCGAACGCGGCCGTCTGCCGCTCGACCGCTTTGTGGATTGCGCCAGCACGCGGGCCGCGAAACTCTTCGGCCTGTTCCCGCGCAAAGGCACTATCTCCGTCGGCAGCGACGCCGATCTGGTTGTCTACGACCCCGAGTATCAAGGTGTCATTTCCGCGAAAACGCATCACGTGAATAGCGACTACAACGGTTTCGAAGGCATGCCCATCGAAGGCCGCCCTTCGGTCGTCACCGTGCGCGGCAAAGTCCAAGTGCGCGATGGCAAGTTCGTCGGCGAACGCGCCCGTGGAAAATTCCTGAAGCGCGAACCCATCTATTTCTGAACTATACGACTTACTGAGCCGAACCATGACCTTGAATCCCAAACGCACCGTAGTTGAACTCAAGGAACTTCGCGCCCTCACTGGCGATGAAAATGGCGCGCAACGTGTCGCCTGGACCGACACCTGGCTCAAAGCCCGCGCTTGGTTCGCCTCAAAAGTAAAAGTCTTGCCGGTAGAGCATCACTACGATGCCGCTGGCAACAGCTGGGTCACCCTTCCCGGTGCCTCCGAAAAAGGGCTGCTTATCGGCGGTCATCTCGATTCCGTTCCGAATGGCGGCTGGCTGGATGGCGCCCTCAATGTTCTCGCTGGCCTCGAAGTCCTCCGCCGCTTCGCAGATGAATTCCACGGCCGCCCACCGGTCACCATTCGTCTAGTCGACTGGGCTGACGAGGAGGGCGCACGCTTCGGTCGCAGCCTGCTCGGGTCCTCAGCGTTCGCAGGCTCGCATTCGATCGCCGCAGACCGCGCCCGCACCGATCGCGATGGTATCAAGCTGGAAGATGCTCTCCGACGCTGTAATGTCGAAATTGATCGCTTCCCCGACGCAGCCAAAGAGCGCGCCAACGCGGCCGCTTATCTCGAACTCCACATCGAGCAAGGCCCAGTCCTCGAAAAAATGAATCTCCCTCTCGGCGTCGTCTTGGGCACCAAGGGCGTCGAGCGCCACGCCGTCACCTTCCACGGCCAGGAAGCGCACTCCGGCTCCACGCCGATGAACGCCCGCCGCGATGCCCTCGCCGCCGCCGCAAAGCTCGCCCTGGAAATCCGCGCCATTGCTCGCAAACATCCCGACGCAGTCTGCACCATGGGAAGCCTCAAGACATTTCCAGGAATTGTCACCGCCGTCGTCGGCCGCTGCGAAGCTACACTCGATCAGCGCGACCTCGACGCAAAAATCCTGGCGCAGATGTATCAGGAAACCGTCGAGGCCAGCCATCGATTCGCCACCGAAGAAAAATGCACCGTCGAGTGGTCGCGCATTTGGAATATCGAGCCGGTCCCCTTCCATCCGCACCTCCTCGATCTTTGCGACCAAGCCATACGCGAAATCTCCGGCACCTCCCATCGCATGCCTTCCGGGCCGCTCCACGATGCCGCCGAAGTCTCTCGCTCTGGCATCCCCGCAGTCATGCTGTTCGTGCAATCGCTCAATGGCATTAGCCACAACAAAATCGAAGACACCCGCGAAGACCATCTCGAACTCTCCGTCGTGGCCCTAGACCGCCTCGCCACAAAAACCGCGAGCTGGATTCTCTCGCGTTAACCGTGTTTCTTTTGCTTCTGTGGGTGCCGGACGAAGGGGCTCGACGCAAGAATTTGCTCTTCTCGCGTAGGGATCAGGGAACACACGCCAAGATAACACAGCCCAGTTTCGGAGATTTGCCTACCAAACCCTCTTAAAGGCTAGCTGACCATACAGTAGGCGTGTAGTCGCATAGTCTGAAATTGACCCATTGCCGCAACCCTCTCTCATTGCTTTGCCCTTCTTCACCTTCTAATATGTCTCTATCTCTCATCTTCATATTGTGAAAGGCATTCTTATGGATTCCCACTCCCGCCAGGTCGTGCAAGACAATCGCGACTACACCATGTTTTCCTGGTCCATCCAGGGCGCTTCCGTTCCCATACACATGAAGCGCGGCCAGGGCGTCTGGTTCTGGGACGGCGACGACAACCGTTGGCTCGATTTCAGCTCGCAGCTCATCAATCTCAACATCGGCCATCAGCACCCCAAAATGCTCGAAGCCATCAAGAAGCAAGTCGATGAGCTATGCTTCGCCGGCCCCAGCTTTGCCACCGAACCCCGCGGCCAGCTCGGCAAAAAGCTCTCCGAGGTGACGGGTCTCGCGAAAACGTTCTTCACCCTCGGCGGTTCCGAAGCCAACGAAAACGCGATGAAGATGGCGCGGCTCTTCACCAGCCGCGACAAGATCATTACCCGCTATCGGTCTTATCACGGTGCCACCATGGGCTCAATGAGCGCTTCCGGCGATCCTCGCCGCTGGCCCGTCGAACCCGGTGTCCCCGGCATCGTTCGCGTCTTCGATCCCTACTGTTATCGCTGCCCCTTCGGCCAGAAAGTAGAAACCTGCCACCGCGAATGCGTCAGCCACATCGAAGAAGTCATCCAGATGGAAGGCCCCACCAGCATCGCTGCCATCATCACCGAAGGCATTACCGGTTCGAACGGCCTGCTCATTCCGCCGGACGATTACTATCCAAAGCTCCGCGCCGTCTGCGACAAATACGGCATCCTGATGATCGACGACGAGGTCATGAGCGGTTTCGGCCGCACCGGCAAGTGGCTGGCCACGCAGCATTACGGTCACAAGCCCGACATCATTACCTGCGCCAAAGGTCTCACCAGCGGCTACATGCCGCTCGGCGCGGTGATTGTTTCTGAACCCATTGCTAAATTCTTCGAAACCCACATGCTGTGGGGTGGGCTAACCTACAGCGGCCATCCGGTCTGCTGCGCCGCCGCCGTAGCCAATCTGAATCTCTACGAAGAAGAAAAAATCTTCGACAACGTCGAGCGCCAGGGCCGCTACCTTGCTTCTCGTCTAAATGTCATGATGCAGAAATACCGCTGCGTCGGCGACGTTCGCTCCATCGGCCTCTTTAGCGTTCTCGAACTAGTCAAAGACAAAGCCACTCGCGAGCCACTCGCGCCCTTCAACGGCACCGGCCCGGAAATGGGCACGCTCGCCGCCCACCTGAAGTCCAAGCATCTCTACGCCTTCAGTCGCTTCAACATGCTTTGGGTCTGTCCGCCACTCATCATCAACGAGGAAGAGCTGCGCCAGGGTCTGGACATAGTCGAGGAGGCTCTCCAACTCGTTGACGCCTCCCTGGCGCCCGCAAGCTCCGCTCAGCCCGTCGAAACCGCTGCCGTTCGCTGAGCAAAGATTCTCCCTAAAGCATAAGCTGCACTTCCGCTATGCGTGCGCGTCCACTATAATCGCGCTCTTCCGAGGAGGGTCTCTTCGCTTGGCGGAACCCGCAACTGCCCAGGAGCGCTTTTCCCTCGGCGTCATCACCGATGACGCCGCGATCTACCCCGAACTGCGCAAGTACCTCGGCAGCGATTTCCGGCCGGCCCTGGCCTGCAACGAAGAAGACATCAAGTCGCTTCTCGAGCAACCCGAATTGCACGCCATTCTCTTCGACCTGGATTGCATCGGCGATGGCCCCAGCGACGGTCTTGATGTCCTCGAGGAAATCCGCAAGATCCAACAAGATACCGTTCTGGTTGCCTTCACCCGCACCAACAGCCGCAGCATTCCCCTGAAGGCCAGCCAGGCCGGCGCAGACGAATTCTTCCTCTTTCCCCTGAATTACGTCGAGCTGAAAATCGTTCTCGCGCGCGCCGTCGAGCAGCGCCTCCTTGAACTTGAAGGCCGCCGGGTCATCGAACAGGTCGAAAGCAAGAACGCTTTTTATGGCCTCGTCGGCGCGAGTCCCGCTATGCAGAAGGTCTACCAGTCCATCGAGGCGGTCGCTAACAACAATGCCTCCGTCGTTCTGCGCGGTGAAAGCGGTGTCGGCAAAGAACTCGTCGCCAGGGCCATCGTCGATTGTGGCAAGCGTTCCGAAAGTCCCTTCATCTGCCTGAATTGTTCCGCGCTGCCGGAAACCCTTATGGAGTCGGAACTGTTCGGCTACGAAAAGGGTGCGTTCACCGGCGCCGATGCGGCTAAGCCCGGCCTCATCGAGCTGGCTCACACCGGCACACTTTTTCTAGACGAAATCACTACCCTCGATCCCAGCCTACAAAGTAAGCTTCTTCGCGTCCTTCAGGAACGTTCCGTGCAGCGCCTCGGCGGCCGCGCAGCCCGAAAATTGGATTTCCGTCTGGTCACCGCAACCAATGAAGATCTGGAAGACAGTGTCCGTAAGGGCCGCTTCCGCGAAGATCTCTATTTCCGCATCAACGTGGTGCCCATCGTCATTCCGCCTCTGCGCGAGCGCGAGGGAGACATCGCGCTCTTAGTCGATCATTTCTTGCGCATCTATTCCACCTCGGCGAAAAAACCAGTGAAAACCATCAAGCCTGATGTGCTCGAAATCCTCGAAGACTACGCTTGGCCTGGCAACGTGCGCGAACTCGAAAACATGGTCCAACGCCTGGTGGTGATGAACGACGGGCCGGTCATCACCGCCGAACACCTTCCTCAGAATCTGCTCTACTCGAGCACCGCCAGCCAGGAAGCCATCCTGATCCCGGAGAGCGGGGTCAATTTCGACGCGGAAATGGAAAAAATCGAGGTGGCTTACCTGAACGCAGCGTTACGACGCACCGACGGCAAAAAGACCGCCGCGGCGATCCTGCTCCAAATGGACCCGCAACGGATGAAGTATCTGTGCCGGAAACACCAGATTTCCTAGGCCGGCTGGCGAGGCGGCAGCGCGCATGGCTCTCTCGAAAGAGGTTAAAAATTAACCCTTGGCAGTTTAAATTTTAACCTAACGGGCAATTTTTCAACCCGACTGCTGTCCGTTCGGACAGTACTCTAGTACTAAGCCCTCTGTTTTCAGCAAACTCTCGGCTTTCCCCAACCGCCCTTCTGTTTGGCCACGCGTATGCACTATACAGAAGCGTCCGGAAGATTCAGAAATAAGCAAAGGAGATTTACCCACCATGTCCATCCAAAAGAAAAGCCTGATCAGCAGCCTCAAAACCACCAAGAAAGCGAACGTAGCCAGCTCGCCCGCCGGTGAAGTTAAGAAGGGCGAAAAGGGCGTCAGCCTGCGCCACACCAAGACGAGTATGCGGCACCTTCGCCGGGCGTAATTCAGACTTCCTCGGTTTTAGCGATACCCAAAGGAGGCTGCCAGATGGCGGCCTCCTTTTTCTTTTTACGACGGCCGAGAACTCTCGCGCGTCCGACCTTACCATATCTTTCTAGACCAGAAATTCTCGAGTCCTTCCCAACACAATCCTGCCAGCGTCCGCCGGCGCCCATACACGCGGGCCATTCCCATCATCCCTGGCTTCAGAGTTTCATCCGGATTGTTCACAATCAAGTCCACCATGTAAAAGTGTGGAGGATTGAGACCCTTTAACTTGTTCGGTTCCAGCAGCCGGGCATCCATCTCTGTCGCGTTCACACCTATGGCGTTGGTCTGCGCGATCCATTTGTGCAACAACCCTGTGACCTGCAGCCGCGCCGGGGCACCGGCACTGAGTTTGGAGAGGTCGTACTCCGAAATGTAGATCTTCGCTCTCATCTTCGATAAGTCCACAACCTCCAGCAGTTCGGTTCCCTCTGGGAAGTAACCGCCGACTCGATCCTGAAGACGCGGTGTCACCACCGTTCCTGCGATGGGGCTGGTGATTTCGAGATTAGCGGCCTTCGCCGACAATGCCCGGGATTCTCCGGACAAGCCTTCTCTCTCCTTGGACGCCTCTGCATAACCGGCATAGTGGAGTGCTGCGGCGTTTGCACGCTCTGAAGCGACCAGGAGCTGCGCGTGCGAGCGGTCCACATCCGACTGCAAAGGCAAATTCCGGAGTTGCGCGAGCGGAGCGCCTTCCGCCACGCTCTTCCCTTCCTCAGCGGAAATCTCCACCACGACACCCGGCACATGCGTGCGCACCACCGCGGTCTTCGCGGGTTCGAGATAGAACTGTCCTGTGACCGAGTCATGCCACAGCGGCAGGGCAAGAAAAACTGCAACTGCCGCTGCCACCACCAACGTGTGTTTGACCGTGAACCACGCTGCAATGCGATCTTTCTTATCCAGGTAGAAAAATTTCATAAAGTTCACCAGTAAGCGAATTCGTGATCTAAAAATCAGCAGAGCCACCGTAATTTCAGGAACGAACGACCAATCCTGATTGAAATTTCGAAATACATTTCCGGCAAACCGCGCCACAACGAACAGCACGGTGTAGCTATACGCACCGGAAAGGAGCGCATACACCGCAAACCCTAGTCGCCGCCGTTTCGGTACATAAGGTATCTCCACGGGCAATCGCCAGATTTTTCGTCTCACCCAGGCGGAAACAAATGCGGTGGAATCTTCCTTGAGGTCGGCTATCCCCAGGACCTCGCACAGCATGTGGTATCCGTCCAGCTTCATCAATGGATTCCAGTTCAAGATCAGGGACATGAACCCCGTCATCATCATCGTGAAGTACGCCGCATCATGCAGAAGCGTATCGGGAGGAGTGGCCCACCAGATCGGCGTTGCAATCGAGCAAAGCATCAGCTCCGACCAGATGCCTGCGAGCGAAATGATCAGCCGCTGGTACCGCGTTCCCTTTACGGCTCCTTCGGTCGTATCGGTGTAAAAAGCCGGCGTCAGGTAGACCAGCGCAAAACCCATGGCCGGTACGCGGCCGCCGTAATGTTTGCAGGCATGCGCATGAGCAAATTCATGCACAGCCACCACGTACATGCCCAGGACATAAAGAATGAAGAAATCCGCCCAGGTCTTGTGCGAAAAGTTGTAAAACTCCAGGGTGTCGCGCCCGATCTCTCGCCAATGGCTGACACTAATTCCAAAAGTCACCGCGAACGCAATCAGCGTCAGGATCGTGAACCACGGCGTATAAATGAATTCTGTGTAGTCATAGAGCCAGGTCAGAAACTTGTCCGGATTGAACGCCGGAAAGACCACCACGGAAAGGTCCGCCCACTTGCTGCGCACCTGCAGCTTTTTCCGCCTCTCCTCGGTGCTCTGCAGCATGAGGAGAATGTTTTTCTCCTGAGACGTCTTGTACCAAAATTCGGTCGATTCCAGATCTGCGGCAAATTCCCGGACGTCCTCCGCAGCATAGGCAATCGAATTCTTCTGGGAGATCAACTCTGCAATCTGTTCGTAGGAACGCTTTCCGTCGAACAATTGGACCAGTTGCCATTGCAGCGGCTGCAGTTTGTACATATATCCGTTGCTCGGGATATACACCCGAACAATTGGCTTGCCGTCTTCATAATGCTCGCGATGGGTGACGCCCGGATCTAGGCAGGGATAGCGCTCCGCAAGCGTGCGGGCCGGAATTTCCGGCAGGGCCACATCCAGTGCGCGGGTTAGATTCATGCAGATTTACCGAGGCGTTTCGAGTTGCACATTCGCGGTCATGCCTGGGCGCAGGGTCCCGCGGTCTCCCACAAATTCAACTAGAGCCTCAAATGTTCCGCTCGAAGGATCCACGACCGGGCTCACTTCTTTCACCCGCGCCAAATGCTGCTCGCCCGGCACATCTGGCGAAGTAACATGCAGTTCCTGACCGCGGCGCAGCCGCCCAAAAAGCTTCTCCGGCAGCGTAAACCGCATCAACAGTGGCGCTTCCGCGGTCACCCAGAACAGGCGGTCACCTTTATTCACGTTCTGCCCCGCGCGCACATACCGTCGCGCGACCACTCCGTCGAACGGCGCAACAATTTTCGTCTTCTCCGCTTCAATTTCCAGCGAACGCTCTTCCTGCCGCGCGGTATTTAGCGATTCTGTTACCCGCTTGATGTCCCATTTATCCGATTCTGCCTTGTACTTTGCATGCTGCAGTTGTTCTTGCGATGTTAATCCCAGCTGCCACAGTTGTTGCTGGCGTCCGTAATCCGCTTCGAGAACCTGCGCTTCCGATTCCCAGTTCTTCAGATCCGCCTCGATGCTTCGAGATTTTGCTCGCGCCGCTTCCAGGTTCGCGAGGGTTTGCCGGTCGTCAAGTTGCCCCAGCAGCGTTCCAGCCTTCACCCGCGCTGTCGCGTCAAAGAATATCTTCTGAACCGTGCCGTCGCGTTGCGCCAGCATCTCCACTTGGTGCTCCACGATGATTGGCCCGGAAAAAGTCTGATACCCTTCGGACTTCTCTGTTGTCGTTGTCGCTGGGGGTTGCTGCGCTACAGGTCCTACGGGTGTCGCAGGTGTTTGCCTTGGCGCTGCCGGAACAGGCTTGTCCATTCCGCATCCCGCGGCCATCACACCCCAGCCCACCATCAGCAGCACGCCAAGACGTCGCATCCTGGTAGTACTCTCGCCCATTTCTACCACCCTAGCCAATACCATATTTTCCCGTACACCCATAAGAACGGCCGGCGGAAGAAAACGTATCCGGCCGGGTACCAACCCGTCCGCACTTTACCGCGCCCTTCCATTCCACTGCGGATGGCGGCATCCGGATTTTCCACGGCCACGCGCGCATAAAAGACCGGCGCATCCTGCCTCAATTCCGCCTTCGGGCTGACCACCACCACTGCTCCTCGAAATGTCCGCGTCGGATAACTGTTTAACTTGATCGCGGCGTGCTGCCCCTGCTTCAGCAGCCCTGCATCGGTGTCATCAATTGCAATATCCACGACCGCCCGCGACGTATCCAGCACCTCCGCAAACGAATCCCCTTGGGCCAATTTACGTCCGGCGAAATTCTCGACATGCGGCGTTGCAACCACTCCATCAATGGGTGACCGCATTTCCGTTCTCGCGAGCAGTTGCCTCGCCCGGTCGACCTCAGACTTCCAGTAATCCGCCTGCACCCGCGCGACTCCTGCTTCCGTCCCGTCATTTGAGGCCAGCGCGCGATTCATATGCAGCAGCGCGGCTTCATATTTCGCTTCAGCGCCTGCCACCGCAGATCGGTCCTTCCAGGACTCCATTTCACCGAGCACCTGGCCGCGCTGAACCGCTTCTCCTTCATGCACCAAGACTTTACTGACCACCCCTTCCGCCTCCGGCTGTACTTGCGCCTTGCGCACTGGTGCGACTACCGCATCGCCATCCACGCGAAACGGTAATGGGAAAGCCACCAGGAATAAGAGACCAATCCCGCACAGAGCATATACAAGAGTTCGGCGGCGCTTCTCCATCGCCATGAATTTGCGTTTCCGCACCAACACCGGTTCGATCACCGAAATAAACGGCACCTCTTTGTACATTTGTGCATTGCGCAAGGCCACGGTGGCCTGACTGGCGAGTAGCTGCAAGATTTCCAGATGCGCTGGCGTGAGAAAATCCGGATCGCTGCTCTCCATGGCGTACATCCCAACACGCCCGGTATCGTCATTGAGCGGCATCGCGAAAAATCCCCGCATTCCGGTTTCGGCAAAATACTTACGGAATTTCGCCCGTGTCTCCTCACGGTCCGAATCGATCTCCTCGCCGTGTTGGCGGACATGAATTTTCTCTTCGGAAAGCGAAGCCCATTGCAGAATTTCGTTCAAGGGTGCAACGTCCGGTGAATCGGCATTCACCTGCGTCAGACCCGTCACGGCACTCAACTTGAAACGCCCGCTTCGCTCCAGCACTATCGCGGCCCGCTGGTACGGGATCACCGCCTGCGGCGCATTCACGATTGTTTGCAGCATGCGCTCCAAGTTCAGTGTCGAGGTAATCTCGTGGCTTACCGTATTGAGCGTTTCCAAAATTTCCACTTTGCGTTCCGCCAACAGTAGGCTGGCGTTGTGCAGCGCAGTGGACGCTGTGTCATTCAGGTTGCTCAGGGTAAAAAGATCGTCGTCATCGAAGGGCTTGCCATCCAGTTTGTTGACCGCTTCGATCACCCCCACGAGCGAGCCCCGATCCATAATCGGCCCGGCAATTAAGGACACTACTCCCGTGCCATCCGCCGCTCGATTGCGCTCCACCAATTTCGGATCAGTGGGATCACTCACGCACAGGGTTTCGCCGTTATCGGAGAGCGCACCTGCAATCCCTTCACCCGGTTTCTGGCGCTGGCCCTTGAATACAGTGGGATCCTCTCCGGCCTGATGCATCATTTCCACAGTTTCATCCGGTTGCATCAACCAGATATTCACCGCTTCGCAGTCGAGTATCTCGGAGAACTTGGAACCGATCAGTGGCAGGAGCTCGCTCATCTCCAGCGTGGATGAGAAAACTTTCTCGAGGTCGTACAGTTGCGTCAGACGTGAGATGGAAGTAAGCGTCCCGTTTCGCTCTTCTTCGTACGCCTGGGCCGAAGCAAGCGCCGATCCCGCTACTCTCGCAGCCGGCAGTAGCGCGTCGATGTCTCCAGGTGAAGTCTCTTCTTCGAACGCCAGGATTTCCATCGCTCCGACAAGATTGTCGCCGTTCATCAGTGGGATGCACGCCAGTGAGAGTAGCGTTTTGCGGGTGTCAATGTGCGCGTAGTCTTCGCGCTTCAGTTCCGCTGCTGTCCGTAGGACAGGCCCCGCGTCTTGTTCCATTTCCCCGAGCACGCCGCAGTGCATGGAAACTAATTGGTCGTGCACCACAGCTTCCCCGACAATCGCCCGTGGCATCCAGAAATTTTCTGTTCCATTTGTGGCTAGCGTGTACACGCTCACAGCGCATTCATTCAGCAACCCAGCCACAAATTTTGCGAAGGTGCGGGCGCGCGGCATTACCTCCTGCTCGTTCAGCAGGTCCGAACTAAGCGCGGATAAGTCGAGTACCGATTCCTGTTCCTGACTTGCCAACTCTCGGCTTTCTTTCCGGCGAGTCCCCGCGACGGCCGCCCCGGCTTACTGAGTTTCTTGCTTTTTGCGTTAGGATTATCTAACTTGTCCGCGAACTCTGACAAAAGGCATTTCGAATGTCAACCTTATTGTCTGGAGTAAGGTGGCTGGCCACCGGGGGTTGAAAACTTTGGAGATCGAGACCAAGACTCAGGATTCCGTCAAAATCGTCAAACTGAACGGCCGCTTGGCCATGGGCCCTGCGTTGGATCGCTTTAACTCCGCCATGACTGGCCTACTGAACGAAGGCCACAACCGCATTATTCTTGATTTGGAAGAGGTTTCCACAATCGATTCCAGCGGGATCGGGATGCTCGTTCGCTATCTGACGACCGCCAAACAGGGCGGTGGTGCTATCCGCCTGCTTAAGCCATCGAAATTTACGGTCCAGACTTTAAAGATGGTGGGATTATTTAACCTGTTCGCTTCCTTCGAAGACGCGGATCAGGCCGTAGCTTCGTTCCAATAACTGTACAATTCCGTGTCCACCTTCGCTTTGCCTTGAGCCTCATTTGTGAACGCCTGCGGGGCGCGTTTCAACAATTCCGCGCTGTCAAAAATCCTTCGCCGCATCTTCCACTGTGGGGAAAAATCGCACGATACGGTCCACGTGTGTCATCAGCAGCGTGTCGTGCACCAGGCCGCTCTTCGAAACAATCCGCAGGTCCCCTTTCTCCTTCTGCAATTTCGCATGGCACATCACCAGAATGCCGACTCCGGTGCTATCCATAGTGTCCACGCCGCTCAAGTCCAGCACGACTTTTTTCACTCCCTCCTTTAGAAACTCTCCAACGGTCCACTCCACTTGCCGGCTATCATTCCCCATCAGAAGACGTCCGTGCAGTTCCGCCAAGCCGACGTCCGGCTTCATTTGTTTCTTGTTCACGGTGAGGATCATGGCTTTCTCCTGTCTCGAAAATGGTTGGCGGTGGTTGCTGCCCCTGTGCCAGCGATAAAATAGCTCGCCAGTCGATTTTCAGAGCATTGGAAACCCGATGTTATGGCCCCACTCGGGTAGAGTCAACGAGAATGGCGGTCGGTCAACCAACCAAATAAACTTGCCCCTAACTTCCAGACACAAATTCGTCGATAAATCCGTTATAGGTGCATCCTGGAGCACTGTCCGGGAATCCAACTAGACGGACTGCCAGGCCAGAAAGCCTCTAGCCGGGACATCAGTCAGGCCTAGAAATAAACTAGGCATAAAGAATTTGGCCTCGTTTCCGGCAAATTGCAAATAGGAGAAGCCCTTGAACGCTCGTCTCTTCACCCTGACGGTGGGAAGCAATTTTTTTGCGTTGATCGCCCTGGTTTCCTCGCCTTTATCTGCGCAAGAAAAGCCCGCAGAGCTCACCCTCGCGGGACAAACCACACCTGCAACGGAACAACCGCAAGACGCTTCGCCAAACAACCGCTATGGAGACGGCAAGGCATCCACCATCGAGACGCCGAAACCCAAACCGGATATCGATCCCAACGAGGGCCAGCAGACCAGGCGTATTCTATGGATCATCCCCAACTATCGCGCCGTCAGTGTCAATTCCCAATTGCCTCCCATTTCCGTCAGGGATAAGTTTTGGCTCGCCACACAGGACAGTTTCGATTATTCCAACTTTATTTTCGTGGGCATGCTCTCCGGAATATCCCTGGCCGGAAATTCGGAGCCCCAATTCCATCAAGGTGCAGCCGGCTACGGCCGTTACTATTGGCACATTTTCGCGGATACAGCTATCGGGAACTACATGACCGAAGCAATCGTTCCCACGCTCACGAAAGAAGATCCGCGCTACTACACCCTGGGCAGGGGCGGGTTTGTCAAACGCACCAGCTATGCCGTCACGCGTTTGTTCATCACCAGAAACGACGCCGGTCACAACACCTTTAATTTTTCCGAAATCGTCGGCAACGGCGCCGCCGCAGGCATCGGCAACGCCTACTATCCGCAAAATCAGAATCAATGGGTGAAAACCTACCAGCGGTGGGGAACGCAAATCGGTTTGGACGGAGTATTCAACGTGTTCAAAGAGTTCTGGCCGGATATCAACCGGGCTATCTTCCACAACAAATATTAGATGGCCCTGCGACGCGCCGCGCGATATTTCTTCAGCCGGTGGAACCATCTCTCGATAACGGCAGCGCCGAAAGTTGTCAGAAGCGCCACCCCGCTGCCGATCAGCACTTCCTCAGTCCGATCAATCGCAGTACTTAGTCCAGCGCTGCGCGAAGCCGCCAAAACGCTGGGCATCATCACGATGGCCACCGTTACCGGCGCCACTCGCCAGCTTCCGGGTATTTTAATCAGGTGCGTGCAGATCAGCACCGAAATCGTAATTCCCAAAAGCACCGACCAGAACTCCGGCCCAAACAAATACATCAGCGGCAGACCCACCGCCGCACCAATGAAAGTATTCACAATCCGCGACAAGAACGCCATCCAAGCCGCGCTCAATTCCGGCTCCGTTACAATAATCACGGAGATGAGCGCCCATAGCGCAATGTGAAGACCCATCAGATGAAGCACGTACCACGCCACAGCGCAGCCCAGAGAAATACGTATGGCATACTCCCACCCCGAGGGAGGGCCGCTCGCTTCTGTTTTCGGTGGATTCCCCACGATACCAGTTAATTCCGACATGACTTTTCTTTCTCCCTCTATATTCTATCGGCTTCGCCAAACGCCCCAGTGGAATACGCTCATGCGCGACGGCTGGCAGAACAAGGTTTAATTTCCTTGCAACGGGATGAGTACGTGCCAAAATAGACGCGCAAGTCGCTCCTCTCGGGTTCTTCAAGGCGCTGACCTCAGCAGGCCGCATCACCCCATATGGTCCGCGAGGTGTTTGCATGGGATCCGCATTGGATATTCACCGTCTCCATTTTGCCTTCACGGTTACTTTTCATTATCTTTTCCCTCAACTCACCATGGGCCTGGCCCTGCTCATCGTCTTGCTGAAAACCATTGCCCTGCGCACGGGCGATGAGAGTTACGATCGCTCTGCGCGTTTCTGGGCCAAAATTTTCGGCATCAATTTCACGATTGGTGTAGTCACAGGCATCCCATTGGAATTTCAGTTCGGCACTAACTGGGCTGAATTCTCCAAAACCGCCGGGGGTGTAATCGGACAGACGCTGGCCATGGAAGGCGTCTTTTCTTTTTTCCTGGAGTCCTCTTTTCTGGGGCTGTTTCTCTTTGGCGAAAAGAAACTAGGTCGTATCGGCCATTGGTGGGCCACCTTTTTCGTTTTCCTGGGTTCATGGCTCTCCGGCTATTTCATTGTTGCGACCGATGCCTGGATGCAGCACCCCGGCGGTTATCAAATTGTTCCGGGGGGCGGAATTGAGCTCACGAGTTTCTGGGCACTCTTGCTAAATGAGTGGGCCTTGTGGCAGTACGCACATACGATGCTCGGTGCCGTGCAGACCGGCTGCTTTGTAATGGCCGCGGTCGGCGCTTTCTATCTGCTGACCCATCGCGACATCCCGTACGGACGCACCTTCGTCCGCACTGGCGTCATGGTCGGCGGCATCGCTGCACTTTTGCAACTCATGCCCACCGGTGACCGCCAGGGAAAACTCATCGCCCAAAATCAGCCCGTCACTCTGGCAGCGATGGAAGGCCTGTTTGATTCACAAGAAGGCGCTCCTATCGCCATCCTTGGTCAACCCGACGTCGACAATCGCAAGTTGGATAATCCCTTGGTCGTGCCCAAGATGCTCAGTTTCCTCACCTATCGCCGCTGGAACGCGGAGGTTCGCGGACTGAACGCCTTCCCTGACGATTTGAAGCCCGACAAAATCGAACTTCTCTATTACAGCTACCACGTGATGGTTGGCCTCGGCACAATTTTCATCGCCGTTATGATGGTCGCCGCATTTCTGCTCTGGCGAAAAACACTCTTCGAACATCGCTGGATGCTCTGGGTCCTCATGCTCAGCGTCCCGCTTCCCTATATTGCCAATACCGCCGGTTGGCTCACCGCGGAACTTGGCCGCCAACCCTGGCTGATTTACGGATTGATGCGCACCGCCCACGGCGCCTCTCCGCGCGTTGCCACCGGCAATGTTCTGTTTACTTTGATCGGCTTCATGGGGATGTATACCGTCCTCGGCATGCTCTGGCTATTCCTGATGTACCGGGAAATTGAGCTGGGGCCGGATCCTGAACACAGGCGCGCGTTGCACACGCCAACGCGGGTGTCGGTGTATTGAGGAACCATACATGGAAACCATTTGGTTCTGCCTTGTCGCTGTAATGATCGCCTTGTACGTCCTACTGGACGGCTTCGACATCGGCGTTGGCGCTATCTATTTTCTGATTACCCACTCTATCGAAGAGCGCCGCCAGGTTCTCTCGAGCATCGGCCCGGTCTGGGACGGCAACGAAGTCTGGCTGCTAGCCGCGGGCGGCACGTTATACTTCGCCTTTCCCCTTCTCTACGCCAGTGCCTTCAGTGGCTTCTATCTGCCTTTGATGATGGTGCTCTGGCTGCTGATTCTGCGCGGAAGCGCGATCGAATTCCGCAATCACATAAAAAGCCCGGTATGGATTCCCTTCTGGGATTTCGTCTTTTCCTCTTCCAGTCTGTTGCTCGCGATTTTCTTCGGCGCAGCGCTCGGAAATGTCGTACGCGGCGTGCCGCTGGACGCTTCCGGCTATTTCTTTGAGCCGCTCTGGACGAATTTCCGCCTCAGCGAGCAAACCGGAATTCTCGACTGGTTCACCATTCTCGTTGGCGTCGAAGCTCTTTTTGCGCTTATGATGCACGGCGCGCTGTGGGTTCAACTGAAAACATCGGGAGCTGTGAGTCAGCGCGCCGGACAACTTGCCGGACGTATCTGGTGGGGCCTTCTGGCAATGACCGTCATCGTTACGGCGCTCACCCTTCGCATCCAACCGCAAGTTTCAGCGAATTTGCGAACCTGGCCGTGGGGATATGTCCTGTGCTTGCTGGCTGTGGCTGGCTTGGCGGGTGTTCCGTTTGAGCTGCGTCGCAAGAACGACCGGAACGCATTCCTCGCCTCCTGCGCCTATCTCCTGGGAATGTTAACCAGCGTGGTCTTCGGTGTCTATCCAATGGTTCTTCCCGCCCGCCAAACGCTCTATTCCCTCACCGCACACAATGCCAAGTCTGGCGCGTATGGCTTGAAAGTCGGCTTGGTCTGGTGGGTAATCGGCATGAGCTTAGCCGCCATCTACTTCGTCCACCTCTACCGCTTGTTCGCAGGTAAAGTCTCGCGCGACGCGGACGCCCACGGCCACGGCAACTAGCCATCTACTGGTCGCTGGAGACGGTGCCCCTTGCTCTTCGGCGGCGCTCGATTTCGGGATTATCCAGCTTCAAATCAATGCACTCGAAATGTCCGTCGGGAATCATGAATGTGGAAAGATCGCTCGGAGGCTCTGGCTCAACCATGTGGTAAAGCGGTTTGTTGCCGTAAAAAGCCGCCCAGAGTGAATAGGTACTGGGTGGTCCGACCAGATAATCGCAGCCCGCGAGACTGTAGAGGTCGCCCAATAGCGTGCCCGGACCAATGGTCACCTGGAAAGGCACAAATGCTTCGGCTTTTTGATGCTCATTCGAACAGATCAAGAAAGCTACCTGCCGCCCGGGGAACAGCGCGGTCATTCTTTCCAACGTCAGTCGATAATCTTGCAGCTGGTAATGGAAAATTCCGTGACGATACCTCTTGTAGTCGCCCAGACGCATATGCAGCCCCACCAGCACATCGGCTCCGCCTTTAGCAACACGAACTGTTTCCTGGGCAAGCTGCGCCACTTGCGCTTCGGGCTCAAAGGTCGCCCGGATGGTATCGCCGGAACCGGCCGGAAAACTTATCCTGGAAAGATCAGGCCACCCTTCAATGAAGGTAAGGGGCCGCTGCTTCACCGCCGCCAGAAAAGTTGAGTTATCCGGGGAGTAATCGGCCGCATTTTGGCGATCAATAGAAACAAACCAGCGCCGGGCGATTGGAAAGCCTTTCAATCGTGCAATCAGGGCGCGCATGCACCGGTGAAAATAATTCATCCAACGATGGAAGGGAGGCCGGGTTGCCGGAAAGAGATGACTGTATTCGCCGAGAGAGAGGTTGATGAATTGCTGGCCGGATGCTTTTGCCAAAGCCATTCCGTAAGCGGAAAGAAATAAGCGATTACTTAGCTGGCCATACGGTTCGAAGACGATGATCATCGGGGATCCGTCTTAGGATTCAGAGGATTTGCTTGTCCTTGCGGTTTTAGAAATGGAATAGTCAATTGTGAGAGATCGGGGGTCACAAGGCGCAGACCTCATTTTCAATGATTTGCTCTCCAATCGTCCACAATTTAAAGATTTTGTTCGTTCCTTCTCAACGCGCCCTATGACCACACACCGCGCCCCACTGGCATGCCGCGAAGTTTTTGCACGCAGTTTTCCTCGTGCTTTCCACCGAGAATCTAAACTTTCGTCCGCTTTATGATGTGCTACTTGTCTTGAGGAACGCCAAGTCCTCATAATCTGGCATGCAGACGTTATGCTCTCAATGTAGAGCGCCCATGTGCTGTGAGCCGGAAAACGAATGCTGGTGTGCTGACTTTCCGAAGGCTTTACCGGTTCCCGGCGGCAAAGCCGAAGGCTGCCTGTGCCCGATTTGCCTGACAAAGGAACTAGCATTGCACGCGATTCCGCCGACGACCTCGCCCCCTGACCGTTAATCAGATTCCACACCCACTAAATTCGCTCTCGATTGAAGTCACGCAACTCATCGATTCTGCGCTCACTTCCTACCATTGCATCTGCTGATGGCGCTCTACGCCAAATGTTTATCAACCAGTGTCGTAAATCGTTTGGTCTAACTAGCAGCACCATCCGTTTCCGAGAGTAAATATTAGGTACTTGAATTGGCTTGCTGATGTCAACATTGCCGGTGCGGAGGAGGCACATGCAACTAGAATCGCAGAGTGTCGGCCCAGTTAGTCTTTCAGATCGCATTGTTTTTATCGATGTTCTGCGGGGCGTGGCGCTACTTGGAATTCTCGCGGCGAACATGCGCGCTTTCTTCGCACCTCTCGATTGCTACGATCATATCGGGGTCCTCTATCACAGCCGTGCCGACGTCCTGGCCCAGGCCTTCATCGAGGCATTTATCCAAGGGAAATTTATCTCGATTTTTTCATTTCTGTTTGGCATGGGCTTTGCCATCCAGATGACCCGAGCAGAAGCGCGCGGCGTGCGCTTCATGGGCTTCTATCCGCGACGACTCCTGGCGCTCGCACTGTTCGGGCTGATCCACGGGCTGCTGATCTGGGCGGGAGACATCCTACTGACTTATGCGTTCTCAGGTGCAATTTTGTTGCTGTTCCGTAAGCGGCAACAGAAGACATTGCTGTGGTGGGCCGGAGGTTTGTTCGCGCTGCCGATTGTAGCCAGCACAATTTTCTTGGCCCTCTACTTCAGCCGCTTCCATCGGCCGTGGATGGATCCCAAACCGCCGGACATTGCGAAGCTTTATGCGGTCATCAATATCTACGCACACGGAACGGTCCGGCAAATACTTGCGCAGAACTGGGTCGAATGGAAGCAGGAGTTACCCCTCACGCTCTTCGCGATCTATGCGGTGGCTCTATTTCTGCTTGGCATGTGGGTGTGGCGAGCCGGCATCGTACAACGGCTCGATGAATACGGACCGGTTTTGAAGAGGGTGTGCGCTTGGTGCCTCCCGGTAGGGCTCCTCGTCAGTATTTTTGTGGCGATCGTGAAAACGGTTGTTCCGCCCGGCCACGTTTCGCTGTGGGCTTGGTTTGCTGGAATTCTCTGGCTGCCTGGATCCCATATCTTGAGTGCAGGTTATGTTTCAGGCCTGGCGCTTCTTTTCCTGCGCAAGGATTGGCGGCGCATCCTGCTCCCATTTGCGGCGGTTGGGAGGATGGCACTAACGGACTACTTGATGCAATCCGTGTTGTGCACCGTATTTTTTTATCACTATACAACCGGTCTCCATGGACGCATCGGGCCAGCGATCGGCCTGGTGCCCACGGTCATTCTTTATGGCGCGCAGGTTGTGTTCAGCAATTGGTGGTTGAAGCGATATCGCTTTGGCCCCATGGAGTGGTTGTGGCGCGGCATGACCTACGGCAAGTTCCCGTCGATCCGCAAAGACGAACCTATGCAGCTGATCGAAGCGCCCTCGCTCCCGTCCAGACTAATCACACTCTCTACTGATGAGAGAGAGCACACAGCACCCGCAGCGATGCCCGGCGACGTTGCTGAATGAGCGCTAATCCAACCGAAGAGTCTTACTGCTGATCGAGCGTGAAGGAGATAAACAACAGCTTCTGGTCGCGCTGGATCTGCAGAGCAATCGGAGCTCCCGGTGGCAGAGCCTTGAGCGTAGTACGCAAACGATCCAGCGTAGTCATGGGCTGGCCATTCAGTGTACGAATCACGTCTCCGACGTTCAACGGCACCTCTACGCCAGCTCCCGCCGAGCGCGCGGCGACGATAATGCCGAACGGGTCGCGCAAATCCGGCGCCATCAAGGCAATCTTCTTGTCAATCTCCACCCCGAGAATCCCCAGTGTCGGCACAAGATTGTTCTCCAGGTCGGCGAGCGCGGTGATCTGGTCCATATCGCGCGGCGGCTCCATCACCGGGACATCGAAAACCAAGCGGTCTTTTCCGCGAAAGACCTCGAGACGGACCTTGTCTCCCCGCTCCAGCAAATAGAAATGAAATGCCACCAACGGCAGACTGTCCGCCGCCTTCCCATCGACGGCCGCCAGAACGTCTCCGATCTGCACCCCTGCGCCTTCGGCCGGGCTCCCCGGCAGAACGTCGGAAACGACCACCCCGTACGTTCGCGCGAGGCCCAATGCCGCTGCCATGGTTGGCGTGATCGTTTGGATTCCGATTCCAATTTCAGCGCGGTGCAAGTGACCGAACTTCCGCCATTGCCGAAAAGCGATGTTCACCACATTGCTTGGGATTGCGAATCCCAGCCCTTCGTTTCCACCCGATTGCGACAGAATAAAAGTATTCACTCCCACCACTTCTCCATTCACATTCACAAGCGGACCACCTGAATTCCCGGGATTGATCGGCGCATCCGTCTGGATGTATATCATCGGCGAATCCGGTTCCGTCTGGCGCGCCACCGCTGAAACCACCCCCATCGTGACCGTATTGCGCAATCCTCCCGGACTCCCGAAGGCAAAAACGATTTCCCCCTGACCCAGCTTCCGGTACGTACCAAGCGCCAGCGCGGGAAGTTGTTCCCCTTCCACTTTTATGACCGCGAGATCGATCTCGCTGGACGCTCCAATAATCCTCGCTGGAAGGATTGTCGTTCGAGTCGAGAGCGCGGCATCCAACGACCCATCGGCATTCGCGGACGATAGCACCACTTGAACCCGCTGCGCACCCTTCAGCACGTGGGCGTTCGTGACAATGTATCCGCTGGAATCAATCACAAAGCCGGAGCCAATCGCACGCTGTCTGCCGATCACGGCGTTGGTGTTTCCGTGCTGACCTTCTTCCAGCGCTCCATACCCCGTTACCAGGATTTGCACCACGCTGGGGGAAACCTTCTTGATAAGTGCAGCCACGGATTCATTGAGCTTTCGCAGCGAATCTGTGGAATAATCCGCCGATTGCGCACCTGCTTTCGGCAAATGGACAAGCAGAAATAACGCGCTGCCGCAAAGGGCTATGACGAACCGCAGCGTTAGACGCCGGCCTATAGTGGGGTGGCTGTTGGACTCGAACATGTCTAATCTCCTCAGAACCGTCCTCAATCCCATTGATCCTTGGTGGCGACAGGTAGAGTACAACGTATAACCTGGCCCTGCCGTTTCGTCCCTAAATTAGCAAAAACAAAGGCCGCGAGGGTGGCGCACCCCTGAAGTTTGCTTCGGAAACTGATTCATTACAATTTTTTCGATTGATTTGAGGCTGGGAAGGTATCGCCGAAGTTGCTGTGCAACTCCCCGAAACTAGGCCTGTCCTTTCGGACATATCGAGTGCGGCACACTAGTACCGTCGTAGCGTTGCCCCGGGAAAACGCGGCCCGTACTGTTGCAAATAGCAAGGGTGTGCCCAGCGCGCCAGAGACCTGGGGAGCAACCAGCAGGTGTCTCTCCGCCTCTTTTCCACTCCGGGGCGGCAGCCGGGCAGTTCACTCTCGCCATCGTTTTTTAGAGGAAAGGCCGCATTCTTGCGGCGCAACGCGCATGGAGACCTCCGTCAAAGCAGGCCGCTACGAGATTTTGGGTGAACTCGGTCGCGGCGCTATGGGCGTCGTCTATCGAGCGACAGATCCCGTGATCGGCCGCGCCGTCGCCGTCAAAACTATTCGCTTAAGCGAAGAAGGCACTGGCCTCAACCGCACCGAACTTCTAAGCCGTTTCAAGACCGAAGCCCGCGCCGCAGGTCTCCTGGCTCACCCCAACATAGTCGTCGTTTATGACGCCGGCGAAGAAAACGGCATTTTCTACATCACCATGGAATTAATCGAGGGCAAAAGTTTGCAGTCACTACTCGATTTTGGCCACGGCTTCCCCGTCCCGCGCATCTTGCGCATCCTGGAGCAGACTTGCAGCGCCCTGCAATTCGCGCACGAGCGCAACGTTATTCATCGTGACATCAAGCCAGCAAACCTGATGCTCACCGCCGACGACACGGTGAAGATCACCGACTTCGGCACCGCCAAAATTCTGCAGTTCGGCACCGTGCAGCAAACCACGCACGTCATGGGCACGCCCAGCTACATGTCTCCCGAACAGGTGAAGGGGCGTCCCGTCGATGGCCGCAGCGACATTTTTTCGCTTGGCGTCATGCTCTACGAAATGCTCACCGGCGAAAAGCCATTCCCCGGCCAAAGCATCACCACGGTCATCTATAAGATCGTGAACGAAGAGCCCATTCCCCCGCGCCAATTAAATCCCGCAATTCATCCGGGGTTGAATGACATCGTCATGCGCGCGCTTGCCAAGGAACCTGAAGATCGCTACCAAAGCTGCCGCGAACTCCAGGAAGATCTGAAGAATTACCGTGTCATGGGACCCATCGGGAACGACCAGCGTAATCCCGATGCCACCCTGGTTTCTCCGCGCACCAATTCCGGCTTCCCCCTCGGCAGTCCCTTGCAAGCGGGACGTCCGGAAGAATCGCCCACGGCAGCGACCCTGCGCTCCCTTCAGAGTCGAGTCAGCAATCCCTCCCAGACGCCTGTGCTTCGGCGTACCGGAGCAATCGCTCCTGTCGAAGAACCGAAAAAGAAAAATGTGATTGGCACGGTCTTCGCGGCTTTATTCCTTGTGGCGGTGATTGCCTATGGCATTTATAAATTGCGCCCCGAATTCCAGGCCGCCCGCGAACTTAATAAACGCCCGTTATCTTCTTTGAATACATTCACTCCCTCCACGACTGAGGCACCTCCGCCAACGGACACGGGGCCAACCACCACTGGCAACACAACGGCAGCAG
>Ga0209526_10000409_pt1 | contig 27663 bp, 25 predicted proteins | sample JacPinW_OM2H0_M1_FD_188566 | JGI IMG/M metagenome (GOLD analysis project Ga0209526, IMG submission 188566) | Forest soil microbial communities from Algoma, Ontario, Canada - Jack Pine, Ontario site 1_JW_OM2H0_M1 (SPAdes) (version 2) | ecosystem: Environmental > Terrestrial > Soil > Boreal... | reverse complement strand
CGCTCCATCCGCCGGTCCAGCGCGTTGAGCAGGAGCTTGTGGTGATTGATCATGTCGTCGAGGCGGGTGCGCAGGTCGTCGAGCTCCTTGAGCCGCAGCACGTTCTCGGCGTGCGCGTCGATGTACTCGATCTCGCGCTCCAGCTCCTGCACCACGAAGCAGGTGCGCCACTGCGACGCCTTGCGGTTGCGGATGATGTCGCCGTAGATGTGGTCGCCGACGTAGAGCACGCGCTCGCCGGCGAACCCCGTCATCCGCTCGAAATCGAAGAGGTTGCCGCCCTCGTAGATCTTGCCCCGCTCGAGCGACTCGGGCGGCGCCTTGGCGATGGTCCCGTCGGGATTCAGCTCGATGAACGGCCGTTGCTCGGCGAAGAACGCAGGCTTCTGCGCCCCCACCACCACGTAGTCGAAGTAGTTCCTCCAGGTCGGGTATTCGGGCAGCCTGCCGTCGAGGAGGAAGCTCATCACCGCCTCGGTGTAGTCCCAGAGCGAGTTGGTGAGGACGAACAGCTTCTTGCCGCCGGACCGCAGCTTGTGCAGCGCCGCCGCCAGCTCCGGGTCCGGCTTGATGAACCGCGCCAGGTCCTTGCGCACTTCGGTCTTGAGGGAACCGTCGCGGTGCACCTCGTCGATGCTCTCGCGGGTGTCGTCGTAGACCTTGTGGTAGTCGACCTTCTCGCCGCGCGCCTCCTGGGTCTCGATGATCTCCGCGTAGAGACACGCCTCGGGGAGGCTGAACAGGGTGTCGATCCAGGCGAACCGCGGCAGGCTGAGCCGGATCTTCTCGTTCGTCTGGTAGAGGGCCCGGCGCTCGTCCAGCGAGAGCTGCCGCCGGCCGTGGTAGCAGCGGCCGACATGGTTGTGCCGGTCCATCTTGAAGATGTTGCCGTAGGCCTTGTCCACCACCAGCCCGCGGATCACGAACTCGTGGTCGTAGCTGAGGTTGCGCAAGTACGCCGGGTATCCGCGGTTGGCGACCAGCCGGTCCAGCGTCATGCGGAACGCCAACTCCTCGATCTGTCGCAAGGAATACACGGCCAGCGTGTAGTCCATGTCGAACCCGAGCAGCGCGATCTGGTCCATCTGCAGCCCGCGGTTCGCGTAGATCTGCCGGCTGTGGGACAGCTCGACGCCCATGTGCTCCGGACTGTCGAGCAGGCGCTGGATTTCGGGGTCCCGCAGAACGTCCAAAACGGTGGCCGGGGGGGTCTTCGGGATCGCCATGCAGGTCGATCGATGATCCCCCTGACGCCTTGGGCGTGCAAGCATTTCGCGCCCATCCGGCCCCATCGCGGCGGCGGCCGGTCGCTTACTGGCAGGCCGGCTCGTACCTGGCGGTGATGTGGGAGCCAGGCGGTGGAACGGCGGCGGCCGGAAACACGATCCGATTCGAGGTCGCGTCGTAGCTCCACTGGGTCACCGTGACGCCGTTCACGGTGACCAGGATCGAAGTCGGGTCCCGCGGGCGCGCCGAGAGCGGGAAGCTGGTCAGCGGCGTCAGGAGATTTGCCAGCGAGTTATCCAGCATGCTGCCGAAGTTCGCCAGGTCGCAGATGTCTTCCAGGTGACCGTTGAGCTGCTTGGCGAGCTCCATGTACCGGACGCCGATGCCCTCGGCCTGCGGCCTGCAATCCCTCAGCGGAACGATCCCGGAGAAGGAGATCAAGTCGAGCGCGCCCTTCTTCACCTGGGCCAGCCGCCGGACGTAATCGCTGACCGGCGCCGGGTTGACCACGTCGTTCGCGTCGTCCGCATCGGTCACCGCCAGCAGCGCGAGGCGGGCGTCGTCGCGCAGGAACCCGGCGTTGCCGTCGTTCTGCTGCGGCGTCCCCGGCGCCTTGGTGGAGCTGATCAGCGGGTTCGTCAGCGCCGCCAGGACGGGGTCGAGGAAACGTTCGTCGTAGTGGCAGATGCCGACGTTGGTGTTGGCGAAGAGCACGTTCTTCACGTCCGGCGTCTGCGGCGTCAGCAGCCGCGGCCGGGAATTGTCCACCGGAAAGAACCGCCCGCCTTCCCCCCCGTCCGCCCCTCCAGGGCAATGCGACCAGCCGGAGGTGAAGGGGTACATGCCGGTCGTGGTGACCGCGATGTGGAAGTCGGCGTTGGCCAGCGCGATGCGGTTCCAGAGGTGATCGAGGTTCTGCGCCAGGGCCTTCTGCTCGTCGGCCATCGAGCCGCTGTTGTCGATGACGATCAGCATGTCGACCTTGGGCGAGCTCTGGTCCCACTGATCCAGCACGGTGGCGGCGAGCTGCACGCCGCCGCCGATGCCGGCTTGGAAGGGCTCGGCACGCATGTCCGTGAACACGCGAACAGCCCCTATGTCGTCGCCCTGCGACGCGGGACGGTACGCGATGGGGATGGCCGTGTTGGTATTCGGCTGCAGCCGCACCGGCAGCTGCGGCGAGGAAGAAAATGGCGTCCCATCCGTCTCGACCCGCGTGACGGTGACCGGGAAGGTGCACTGGTTGACCGCGTAGACGTTCTTGTCCGGGATGCCGCACCCCATGATGTTCGGGCCGAAATCCACGGTGGGCGGCGTCAGGAAGAAGCAGCTCGAGTCTCCAGCGCCGATCAGGTCCACGGACATCGAAGGCGCACTGCGGTTGCTGACGTAGAAGCGGACCACGCCGGAGTAGGTCTCGGCCTGCTCGGCCAGGAACTCGAGGCGCACCGACATGCGGCCGCCGGGCGGCAAGGTCCGCCCCGCCGGCTGGACGCCGCCCGGCCACCGGAATGTGGGACCTCCGGATGCGATGGTGGGTTCGCCGACGATGCAGTCATCCGCAGTCCGGTTGGTCAGCTCGAACCCCTCGACCGTGGGCGTGAAGAGCCTCTGCAGGCCGAAGTTCACCGGCGGAGCCGGAGTGACCTCCAGCGTACAGGGCAACAGGTCGCGTCCAATGGCTGCCAGCGGCACCTCGACGCGCGGGTGCAATGCGTCGTTCGACTCGATGATCAAGGTCGCCTGCGACAAGCCCGTTGCCGCGGGACTGAACGACACCATCAGGCTGACGCTCGCGCCGGGAGCGCCCACCGTCCTGGCGCCGCCCTGGACGGACCAGGTGCCGTCGTTCTTGTCCAGGTAGACGGCGGTCAGCATCAGCGGCGCGATTTGCCTCGGGTCGAAACCGACGTTGGTGGCGATCACCGCCGCGCTGCGGGTCGTGCCGGTCGCCGTCGCGCCCACGAACAGCGACTTCGGCTTGGTCTGCAGCACGGGCCCGATGCCGTTGCCCGTCATCGCCAGGATTCCCGGGCCTCCTTCGGCAGCTCGAAACGCCACCTGGGTCTGCTGCGTGCCCAGGTTTCGGGGAAGGAACGTAGCTGTGCCGCTCACCGTCTCGCCCGGTCCGAACGTCCGCGGCAGGGACGCATTGTCCAGCGAAGCCGTGAGGTCGGGACTTCCGCTCGAGGTGAGCCCCTCGACCACCAACGGCCTCTTGCTGGTGTTGGTCACCGTGAACTGCTGCGACGCTGTGGCGCCGAGCCGGAGCTCGCCGAAATCGAGGGTCTCGGGCTGGACCCGGAGCAGCTTGTCCACGCCGCGGCCCGACAAGGTGATCTGCCGCGGCGAGCAGGTGGGGCAGGGCGTGATCAGGGCCGTCGCGCTGTAGCTCGCGAGCTGGTCGGGGCGGAACTGGATGGTGACCACCATCGATTGCTGCGCGGCGATCGATTGCTCGCCCGGGGGTGCGACCGTGAATGCGGTCGTTCCCTGCGGGGAATCGATGGCGACCGACGTCTCCGCCCGCCCGTCGTTGTTGGTGAGCAGCAGGTCCTGTGTGGCCGTGGTATTCACCACCACGTCGCCGAAATCGAAAGCGTCGCCGGACAGCGTGGCGAGACCTCGCACCGCATGCCCGCGCAGGCCCACGTCCGCGCCGTTGCTCTCCGGAGAGTCGGTGACGAGCTGGAGCATGCGCTGCTGTGTTCCCAGCTGGGGCGGGCGGTACCGGACGCTGACGTTCACCGAGCCGCCCGGGCCCAGGTTCGCCGGGAGGCCCTTGACCTCGAACGCCGGGTCCGCGAACTCGACGAGGCTGGTGACCGTCATCGGGACCAGGCCGGTGTTGCGCAGCGCGATGGGGCGCGTCTGCTGCTTCCCGAGCGCCACGTCGCCGAAGTCGAGTGTCGCGGGGGAGACCGAGAGGACCCCGCCGAGCGCACGAAGCTTGGACTGGCTCGCGCCCCCGCATGCCGCCAACACCAGCACGCACGCCGCCGCCCGGAACCGCCCCATACGGCACCCCCGCGAACCCGACATCGGACCGGTCCTGTACACGGCCCGTGCCAAGGTCCGGGCAGGGGAGCGGGCGCTTGTGGGATAGGCAAGCCGTTACCCAGCCGTGGAAGGCGCTGCTCCGGCGGGTTACAACGTTTTGCGCATGACGGAAGAGTGGTTCGAAGTGGCCGTCGATCCGGCCCACGTGGCGCGGGAGCGGGAAAAGGCCCGCGGGCTGCGCAAGACGGCGTGGTGGCAGCGGCGCGTCCAGCGCGGGGTCTGCGCCTGGTGCGGGAGGAACGTGCCGCCTCGGGAGCTCACCATGGACCACGTAGTCCCGGTCGCGCGGGGTGGCCGCAGCGCGAAAGGAAACGTGGTGGCCGCATGCAAGGAATGCAACAACCGCAAAAAGCTGATGACACCGGCGGAGCAACTCATGATGAAGCCTCTGGACCCGCCCGGCGAGGACTGATGCCGCTCTCCGAGAAGGACTTTCCCGTCGAGGAGCGCAGCCTGAAGAACGGGCTGCAAGTCCGGCTCCTTCGGGACAACTCCCTGCCGGTCTGCACGCTCTACGGCTTCTTCCGGGTCGGTTCGCGCAACGAGCGCCCGGGCATCACAGGCATCTCGCACCTCTTCGAGCACATGATGTTCAACGGCTCGAAGAAGTACGGACCGAAGGAGTTCGATCGCCGCCTGGAGGCAGCAGGAGGGACCTCCAACGCATACACCTCGCACGATCTCACCGCCTACTACGAGGACTTCGCATCCGAAGCACTGCCTCTGGTCCTCGATTTGGAGGCGGACCGGATGGCGTCGCTGATCATCGACGACAGCTCGCTGGCGCGCGAGCGGGAGGTGGTGAAGGAGGAGCGGAGGTTCCGCACCGACAACGACATCGACGGCATGATGGACGAGGCCCTCGGCGCGCTGACGTTTCTGGCCCATCCCTACCGCTGGCCCGTGATCGGGTGGATGAGCGACATCGAGGCGATCACGCGACAGGACTGCGAGCGCTACTTCCGCAGCTACTACGCGCCGAACAACTGTACGCTGGTGCTGGTGGGCGACTTCGAAGTGGACGCGGCGATGCGCGAGATCGAGCGGCTCTACGGCGGGATTGCGCCCGGGGAGCCGCTGCCCGCGGTGATCACCGGCGAGCCGCGGCAGAAGGGAGCGCGGCGCGCCGAGATCCGCTATCCGTCGCAGGCCCCGGCGCTGCTCGCCGGGTTCCGCGGGCCTTCCGGTCGCGATCCGGACTCGCTGGTGCTCGACCTGATCGAAACGGCGCTCAGCTCGGGGGAAGGGGCCAGGCTGAAGCGGGCGCTGGTGTACGAGCAGGAGCTCTGCGTCGATTCCCACGTCTACTACGGTTGGCGGATGGACCCCGGGATGTTCGAGATTTCGCTCAAGCTCAATCCCGGCGTCGATCCCCAACGGGCGGAAAGCTCGCTCTGGGCCGAGCTGTCGCGGCTCTCCGACGAGCAGATCTCCGAGCGCGAGCTGGAGCGGGCCAAGAACCTGGTCCGCAACCAGCTCCTCCGGGCGCTGGCGACCACCAACGGTCGAGCGCACACCATCGGCCAGATGGAGGTGATGCTCGGCACCTGGCGAGCCATGCTCGACCTGCCGGATCGGTACGCCTCGATCACCGCCGCCGACGTGCAGCGCGTCGCACGCAAGACGTTCGCGCCGCACCGGCGGAACGTGGTCACCCTGGTGCCGGGCGAGGTGGACGCGTGACCGCCCCCGACGTCGAGCTGCCGCCGCTGCAGATCGAGAAGCTTCCCTCGGGATTGACGCTGCTCGCGATCCAGAAGCGGGGGCTGCCGCTCTTCCATGTGCGGCTCTCGTTGCCGGCGGGAGCGTGCGAAGACCCGCGGGGGAAGGCGGGGCTGGCGCAGTTCACCGTGGACCTGCTTCGCCGGGGAACGCGAAGGCGGCCAGCGCACGACGTGGACGAGATGATCGAGTCCATGGGCGCGCAGCTCTACGCCGACGTCTCGACGGAGGAGGCCGCGCTCGCGCTCACCGTTCCCGCCGAGCTGTCCGAGCGCGCGCTCGACGCGCTGTTGGAGGTCGCGCTGGAGCCCGCGTTCGAAGAGAGCGAGGTGGCCGCCGCGCGACGCCGCACCATCGCCAGTCTGCAGAGCGATCTCGACGAGCCCAGCACGGTGGCCGGGCGCGCGGTGGTCTCGCTGGGTTACGGGCCGGGCCATCCGTATGCTCATCCGTCGCAGGGGTTCCGCCGGGACGTCGAGACGTTCCAGCGCGAGGATGCTCTCAGCTTCCACGCCACCCGGTACCAGCAGCAGGCCGGGCTTCTGGCGGTGGTGGGGCAGGCCACCCCACACGAGCTCCTCGAGCAGCTCCAGCGCAAGCTCGCGCAGTGGGAGTCCTCCTGGCCGGGACGGAGCCAGCGAAGCGCGCTCCAGTTCGCCGCGCTTCCGCCATCGCAGGAGATGCGCGCGGTGGTCATCCACAAGCCCGACGCGACGCAGGCGCAGGTGCGGATCGTCTCCCCCGGGCTTCCGCGCGCAACGCCGCGCTACGCCGAGGCGGTGGTGGCCAACACTGCGCTGGGGGGCGGGTTCACCTCGCTGCTGGTGGACGCCATCCGCGTCGATCGCGGCCTTTCCTACTCGGTGTCCACGCGGCTGCACATGAACCGGCGCGCCGGCCTGAGCGTGTTCGCAAGCTTCACCAAGAACGAAACGCTGCGCGAGCTGGTGGACCTGGCGCTGGAGAAGATGCGGGCGTACGCGGCGAGCGGCCCCAGCGAAGACGCCCTGGAGAAGGCGCGCAGGTACCTCGCGGGTCTCTTTCCGCTCGGTCTCGAGAGCCACGAAGCGCTCGCGGAACAGGTCGCGGATGCCTTGCTCGATGGCCTGGGCCTCGAGCATTTGAAGACCTATCGCAGCCGCGTGCTGGCGGTCACCGCCGCGCAGGCGCGCACCATGGCCGCCGAGCTCTCGCCGGCGCGCGACGGCGCGCTCCTCACGGTGGTGGGGGAAGCTGACGCCGCCCGCCGGGCGCTGAACGGACTCTGTCCGGTCGACGTGCGCCAGCTCGAGGAGTTCGCCTGATCCCTCGGATCAGAGCGGCTGCGTGAAGGCGATCCCGATCACGACGTCCGGGGCGTTCGAGACCCACCCCCAGCCGAGGGTGCTGTGCGAATTGCTCCCGGGCGTGAAGTCCTCGCTGAGCCAGGCGGAGAAGCGGCCACGGCGGAGGCCGAAGCTGATCTGGTTGTGCGAGCGGAAGTCGGCGTAGAGCCCGCTGGAGAGCAGCGCGTCCTCGTCCACCGGTCCGGTCTGTAGCCATGTCCAGCCGCGCTCGAGCAGCGGAGAGAGGACCCGGTCCTCGATCAAGAACGTGGTGCCGAAGACCTCCAGCTCGAGCGAGACCTCGGCGGTGAAGTGCCAGGGCTTGGGCTGCAGGGCGGTGGGCGCCGAGAGGCGCGAGAACCGGCTGAGCGCGACCAGTCCATGCAGCGTCGCCCAGGACGCCCAAGGCCAGGTGGCCACCACGCCGACGCCCGCGTCGAGTCCGCCGGATCCGCCGGCGGCGGAAAGAGAGCCGACGGGCAGCTTGAGGTCGAGCCGCGCCGCAAGCGCCACCGGAGCCTCGACCAGCGCGATCTGCGTGCGCGCGGTCAGGTCGCCGGGTGCCAGCGTCGGCGAGCGGATGTCGAAGGCGGTGCCGCCGTTGTCCGAGTAGACCAGCCGCACCCGGTTCCGCGGGAACTGCGATCGCTGGTAGTTGAACGCGCCGACCAGCGAGTGCCACGCCTCGATGGGAGTGTCGCTCCAGCCGCCCCAGTGCTCGGTGATCTTCCATTCGATCGCGGTCCAGATGCCGGGGAAGTCGGGCCAGGGTGCGCGCACGCGCAGGGTGAGCGAGTCCGCCTGCTCGTCGAGGAGCTGGGTGGCGCGCGCGTCGCCGCGCTGCAGCGACATCTGCTCGTTCCAGGTGTTCGCGACCGACCAGCGGATGTCGAAGTCGGCGCGGTCGATGGGGCGCGCGTCCGCACCCGTCATATCGAGGAACAGCTCGCGCAATGGGCCTTGTGTGCGCAAGCCGAGCGGCCCTCCGGCGGCGAGCAGGACGAGGACGAGGGCGTGCACTTGACTGCGATCGTAACCCGGACCGCGCGCCTGCTCCACCAACTGGCAGATTCACCCGAGGGGCGACATCGGTCTGCTATAGCGTACACCGCTGTGAGAATCTTGCACCAGGATGCGCATGTGCTGGCCATCGACAAGCCGGCGGGGCTGCTCACCGTTCCCGGGCGCGGGGGGGCGGAACCGCCGGCGCTGTCGGCGCTGGTGCGCGAGGTCGCGCCGGAAGCCCTGCCGGTGCACCGGCTGGACCGCGACACGTCGGGCGTGGTGCTGTTCGCGGTCACGCGCCAGGCGCATCGCGCGCTCAACGCGGCCTTCGAGAGCCGGCGGGCGGAGAAGACCTACCTCGCGCTCGTGCGCTCTGACCTGGCCAAGGCGCAGCGCATCGATCTTCCGCTGGCGGAGGTGCGCGGAGGGCGTGTCCGCACCGGCGGAAAGGACGCCAAGCCGGCCCAGACCCAGGTCACCCCGAAAGAACGATTCGGCGTCTACACGCTCTGCGCGTGCCGGCCGCGCACGGGCCGCAGGCATCAGATCCGCGCCCACCTGGCCGCCATCGGGCACCCGCTCGCCGTCGATCCCCGCTACGGAGAGGCGCGGGCGATCTGCGTCGGCGATCTCTGGTCGGGAGCGCCCGATCCGGACACCATCGTGCTCGACCGTACGCCGCTGCACGCAGCGGCCCTGCGGATTCCGCATCCGTCCGGGTACGGCTGGCTCTGGGTGGAGTCGCCCTTGCCGGACGACATGGCGCGTTGCCTGGATTTGTTGCGGGCCGCGCGGCGGTCCGGCGACGTCGGACCTCTCCGGTAGCGTGCGAGGCGGTGGAACAGGCGCGGGGCCGCCGGGGATTACTTTCCGTGCACCAGCGTCTTCACGTCGGCCTTGAAGGCGACCTGGATCTTGTCCCCGCGGACTTCCTGCACCAGGCCGATCCCGAACAGCGGGTGCTGGATCACTTCCTCGGGCGTGTACTTGTCCTTCGCCGAGTAGCGCCGGGCGCGCGCGAGGTCCTTTCCGGCGAGCAGCGCTTCCCAGCTGGTCACCGAAGGCTTCGCCGCCCGGCGTTCGCGGACTTCGCGCGGTTCCCACGATCCCTTCCGCGGTTCCGAGCCGGCGTCGCCGCGGTAGTTGTGCTCGCCCTGGCAGGTGTTGCACCGGACCCGCACCGGCCTGCCGGAGACCATCGCGAGGATGGTGTGACCCAGGTTCATCTTGCAACGCGTGCACCACGCGTCGATGTCGGCGCCGACCTTCGAAGCAGTCATGGAGGAGCGCAATTTAGATCACAACGCGGCGCAGGTGCGCGCCGATTCGCGTGACGATCTCATAATTGATGGTCTGCGCCCAGACCGCCAGCTGATCGGCGGACACCTGCTCGTCCCCGTCGCGGCCGAGCAAGGTGGCCGTGACGGGACCGTCGGTCCGCGCCGCGCGCGTCACGTCGATGACCACGTGGTTCATCATCACCCGGCCGAGCACCGGGCAGCGTTGTCCCTCCACCAGGGCGTGCGCCCGCGACGAGAGCAGCCGCGGATAGCCGTCCGCGTATCCCATCGGCAGCACCGCGATGCGGGTATCCACCGGACAGCGGTAGGTGCAGCCATAGCCGACATAGCTGCCGGCGGGGAGCCATTTGGTGAGCTGGCTGCGGCACCGCCAGGAGAGCACCGGCCGGAGCTCGGGAACGCGACCCAGGAGCGCCCGCGCCGACAGCCGCGTTTCGCTCGAGGGCCACAGGCCGTAGAGCGAGATTCCCACCCGGACGACGTTGTGACGCGCCTGCGGGAGGAGCAGCGCCGCCGCGCTCGCGGCGATGTGCCGCTCCAGCGGCGCGGTGAGGGCCAGCGCGTCGCTCACCCGCCGCGATCCCTCGTCGAACGCGGCGAGCTGCTGCCCGGCGTAGCTCTGCTCGGTCACGTCCTCGGTATTGGCGAAATGGGAGAGCACGCCCGCCACCTCGACGACGTCGCGCGCTTGCACCAGCCAGCCCAGCGCGGCGGGGAGCTCGCCCGGGGTGAACCCTTCGCGTCCGAGCCCGGTGTCGACGTGGATGTGTCCGCGCAGGCGCACGCCGGCGGCACGGAGGGCCGGGACGAAGCGGGCCTGTCCCGGGTCGGCGATCGCAACCTCGACGTTCGCTCGCGCGAGCTCGACTGCTTCTTCCGCGTCCAGCGCCCCGAGCACCAGCACTTGCCGCCGCGGTCCCGCGGTCCGCGCCTCGATCTCGCGGATCGCCAGGGCGTCACGGGCTTCGATCATGTAGAGGGTGTCGCAAGCCGTCCGCGCGGCCGGAAGGACCTCGGCGAATCCGTGGCCGTACGCGTTTCCCTTGAGCACGCCGCCCAGGCGCACGCCGGCGCCGAGCACCTCGCGGAAGATCGCCGCGTTGTGCGCCAGCGCGCCCCCGTCGATTTCCAGCCAGGAGGCTTCCGCCGGAAAGCGTGTTCCCATTGCCGCCGAGTGTAGTAGTGGTGCTGCCGGATGGCGAAAGAAGTGCTGATCGTGGGCGCGGGCTTTGGCGGCCTCGAGGCCGGCCGGGAGCTGGCCGGCAGACCCTCGGTGAACGTGACCATCCTCGATCAGCGCAACCATCACCTCTTCCAGCCGCTGCTCTACCAGGTGGCCACCGCAGGGCTGAATCCAGCCGACATCGCTTCGCCGGTGCGGGCGCAGTTTTCCCGGGCGCGCAACGTCGACGTGCATCTCGGGCGCGTGGAGAAGGTGGATCTGGCCGGGAAACGCGCCACGCTCACCGACGGCATGGGCTTCGCCTGGGACTTCCTCATCCTCGCCTGCGGGGCCACGCACAGCTACTTCGGGCATCCCGAGTGGGAGGACTTCGCGCCGGGGCTCAAGACGCTGGAGCACGCCACCGAGATCCGCCGCCGCATCCTCTTTGCTTTCGAATCGGCGGAGAACGAAGCGCATCCCGCCGCGCAGCGGCCCCACCTCACCTTCGTGATCGTCGGGGGCGGGCCCACCGGAGTGGAGCTGGCCGGGGCCATCGCGGACATCAGCCGGACGGTGCTGGTGCGCGACTTCCGTCACATCGATCCGACCACCGCGCACGTCCTCTTGCTGGAGGCCGGCCCGCGCATACTGCCCGTGTTCGCCGAGGCCCTCTCGCGCCGCGCGACGGACGATCTGCGCAAGCTGGGCGTCGAGGTGCGGACCTCGTCCGCGGTGACCGGGATCGACGCGAACGGGGTCGAGATCGGCGGCCAGCAAAGGATCGCCGCCAAGAGCGTCTTCTGGGCGGCGGGCGTCCAGGCCTCAGGGCTTGGCCAATCGCTCGGAGTCGAGCTCGATCGCGCCGGGCGGGTGAAGGTGAACGCAGACCTGTCGATCCCCGGTCATCGCGATGCGTTCGTGATCGGCGACATGGCCCACCTCGACGAGCCAGGGCGAGGGCTGGTGCCGGGACTGGCGCCGGCGGCCATCCAGGAGGGGCGGCTGGCAGCGCGCAACGTTCTCGCTTCCGTGGAGGGCCGGCCGCGCCGCCCGTTCCGCTATCGCGACAAGGGGATGATGGCCACCATCGGGAAGCACAAGGCCATCGCGCAGGCGGGCCGCTTCCGCCTCACCGGATTTCTCGCCTGGGTGGCGTGGCTGTTCATCCACATCCTCTACCTGATCGGCTTCAAGAACCGCTTCTTCGTCTTCGTTCAGTGGGTGTGGAGCTACCTCTTCTCCAAGCGCGGAGCGCGGCTGATCACCCACCGCGAGTGGAAGCAGCCGCACTGAGCTTCAGGGGGCGCGCGCAGTCCCGCAATCGGCGCCGTTCAGCCCTGGACAGCGAGACAAGCTCGCGCGCCGGGGCCGTCTCGGGATACAAAGCCGCGAAATGGCCGAGCAGACCACCGCCGGGCCGAAGCCACGTCGGGACTGGCTGAAGCCGCTCGAGCGCCCCATCGAGGTGCTCGGAGAGCTGTCGCTGTTCACCGGCCAGTCGGTGGCGGCGATCTTCCGTCCTCCGTACCGGGTCGGCCTGCTGCTGGTGCAGCTCGACTTCATGGGCTACGGGTCGATGTTCGTGGTGGGCCTGACCGGCCTCTTCACCGGCATGGTGCTCGCGCTGCAGACCGTCTACGCCTTCGGCCTGTTCAATGCGCAGTCGCTGGTGGGCGCGACCGTCGAGATCTCCCTGGCCCGGGAGCTCGCGCCCATCTTCACCTGCATCGTCCTGGTGGCCCGGGTGGGGTCCGCGGCTGCCACCGAGCTGGGCACCATGCGGGTGACGGAGCAGATCGACGCCTTGGAGACCATGGCGGTCGATCCCTTGAACTATCTGGTCGTGCCCCGGATCATCTCGGCTGCCATCTCCGCGCCCATCCTGACCATGCTCTTCAACGCCATCGCCCTCTTCGGCGCGTACGGAATCGCGGTCTGGGTGAAGGACCTGTCGCCCGGCACTTTCCTGAACCGCATCCAGTACCTGGTGCAGGTCAAGGACATCACCAACGGGCTCGGGAAGGCCTCGGTGATCGGGTTCGTGGTCACCATGATCGCCTGCTATCGAGGATACCGCGCCGAGGGCGGGGCGCGCGGCGTTGGCATCGCCACGACGCAAGCGGTGGTCGGCGGGCTGGTCGCGATCTTCGCCATCGACTACATCTACACGGCCATCTCGCTCAGCGGCCCCCAGCAGCCTGGTGGAGGTCTCGGAGGATGACTCCACCTCCGCCTGCGCCACCGCTGATCGACGTCCAGGATATCTACAAGAGCTTCAACGGGTTCCCCGTCCTGAAAGGGGTGAATCTCAAGATCCCGGAGGGCACCACCACCGTGATCCTCGGCGGGTCGGGCAGCGGCAAGACGGTCCTGATGAAGCACATCATGGGCTTGTTCAAGCCCGACAGCGGCCAGGTGATCGTCGACGGGCAGAACGTCTCCACCATGAGCCGGCAGGAGCTGGCCGTCTTCCGCCAGCGCATGGGCATGGTGTTCCAGAGCGCCGCGCTGTTCGACTCGATGACCGTGGCCGACAACGTCGCCTTCCCGCTGCGCGAGCACAACCCGGGCCTCTCGGAGGCGGAAATCCAGCAGAAAGTGAAGGAAAAGCTGGCGGTTGTCGATCTGCATGGCGTCGAACAGAAATTCCCGGCCGAGTTGTCCGGCGGCATGCGGAAGCGGGTGGGCCTGGCGCGCGCCATCGTCCGCGAGCCCAAGATCGTGCTCTATGACGAGCCCACCACGGGACTGGATCCGCTGACCACCGAGAGCGTTGACGAGATGATCATCCATGCCCGCGAGCGGCTCACGGTGACCAGCGTGGTCATTTCCCACGACGTCGGGTCTGCCTTTCACATCGCGGACCGCATCGCCATGCTCAACGAGGGACGCGTCGTGGAAGAGGGGACGCCGGTACAGGTACGCAACACTAAGGAGCCGTTTACGCGGCAATTTCTCGCGACATGGTTCGGAAGGACTTAGGATCGAGACGCCGTGCAATCCTTCTGGACCCCCCTGCGCGTCGGACTCGTGGTCGCCCTTGGGGTGGCCGCGTTCGGGTTCGGGCTCTACCTGATCGGCGCGGAGAAGTTCGGGACCGACCGCACCTACCTGGTCTATGCCGTCTTCGACGACGCGACCGGCCTGGGCGTGCGCTCGCGCGTGCAGATCGCCGGCATCCCCATCGGGCAGGTCGAGCGCGTCGAGCTGGACCAGCAGCTCTCCAAGGCCAAGGTGTGGCTCCGGGTGCGCAGGCAGTTCATCCTGCACCGCGACGCGACCATCACCAAGCGGAGCGAGTCGATCCTGGGCGACTTCCTCCTGGACGTGACGCCCGGCTCGCCGAACCAGCCCGTGCTCCAGGACGGCGACGAGATCCGCTTCGTGATCCGCCAGCCGTCGATGAACGACGTCTTCCAGTCCCTCAACAAGATCGCCGGCGACATCTCGGACATCACCGGGAACCTGCGCAAGGTGCTGGGCGGCGTGGAGGGCGAGGACAACATGCGCACGCTGATCGGGCGCCTCATGCGCATCAGCGAAGGGATCGAGCGCATCGTGAACCAGAGCGGGGCGAAGCTCGACGCCACGCTGGAGAACTTCCAGCAGTTCTCCGGCGACCTGGCGTCGCTCTCCTCGGCGGAGAGCGGCGACATCGTCGCCATCCTGCAAAACACGCGCGACGCGACCCGGGAGGCGCGCGACGTCCTCAGGACCATCGGCCAGGTGGTGGGATCCCAGCAGCAGGGCGACTTCAAGGACAGCGTGAAGAGCCTCAAGACCAACCTGGCCAAGCTGGACGCTTCGCTCACCAACGTCCAGGAGATCACCGAGAAGATCAACACCGGGCAGGGCACCATCGGGCACCTGGTCAACGACGACAAGCTCGCAAAGAACCTGGACAAGGCCGCAACGCAGCTCACCAACATCCTCGGCACTCCGGACCAGCTCCGGATCGAGGTGAACTGGCGCAGCGAGCTGATGGTGGGCGCCCCGGGCGGCGGAAGGATCGATCCCAACATCCCCAACGTGTTCGGCCTCGCGCGCGAGACCGCCTACAATCCCTGGACCAAGAACTACTTCGGTCTCCGCATCATCCCTCGCCCGGACAAGTGGTACGGGCTCGAGATCGTCGACGACCCGCGCGGATACACCCGCCAGGTCCGCACCGTGAACAGCGCCTCCTGCGGCACCGCGACCTGCTTTCCGAACTTCCCCACCGCGGTGAACACCATCACCACCGAGCGCGTGCTCAAGTTCAGCGCGTACCTGGCCAAACGCTACGGGCCCATCTCGGGGCGCTTCGGCATCCTCGAGAACACCGGCGGGGTCGGGATGAAGCTCTATCTCGCCAACGATGCGCTGACCATCTCCGCCGACGCCTGGGAATTCGCCAACCCGCTCAAGAACCGGCCCCGGCTCAAGCTCTACGCCGACTACCGGTTCCTCGACCATCTATTGATCACCCTCGGCGCCGACGACCTGCTCAACCCCGCGAAAGTCGACCCGGAGCACCAGACCCGCATCGTCAGCGGCCGCGATTTCTTCATCGGGGCGGGCGTGTTCTTCACCGACGACGACATCAAGCTCTTGATCGCGGCCCTTCCGATCCGCTTTTGAGTGTGGTAGCAGCGCCGGCCACCATGGCGACCGAGCGGACCCTTTCGATTCTCAAGCCCGACGCGCTGCAGAGCGGCGTGGTGGGAAAGATCCTGGCGAAGTTGGAAGAGGCGGGCCTCAAGCCCGTGGCGATGAAGATGCTGCACCTGACGCAGCAGCAGGCGGAGGGCTTCTACGCGGTGCACCGCGAGCGGCCGTTCTTCCGCAGCCTCGTGCAGTACATGACCTCGGGGCCGGTGATCGTCCAGGTGCTCGAAGGCGAGAATGCGGTGGCGCGGAACCGCGAAGTGATGGGAGCCACCAATCCGGCCAGCGCGGCCGAAGGCACCATCCGGAAGCTGTTCGCCAAGAGCATCGAGGCGAACAGCGTCCACGGGTCCGATTCGCCCGAGAACGCAAGGACCGAAATCGCCTACTTCTTCGCACAGACGGAGTTGGTGAAGTACGACTGGCGCCGGTAGCGCCCTACGCCCGCCGGCCGTCTGCCGGTACAGTCATATTCCATGCGCATCGCGATGGCGGCGCTGCTCTGCACCACCGCGTTCGGAGCGCCCGCTACGGAACGGGTGGTCCGCTGGACCACCGCCGAGGCGAGCAAGAGGATCTACCGGGGGCGCTGTCCGGTCAGGCTGATCTTCACCGGAACGATGACGGCCGCGCGGCCCGGCGCGTTCACCTATGCCTGGAAGCGGAGCGACGGCGCGATGGGGCCGGTGCGGACCGTGTTCGCCTCCCGGCGCGGGGAGACCTGGCGCGTGCGCGAGGCGTGGAAGATCTCCGACAGCGCGCAGGGCTGGGCGCAGCTCTGGATCGCCTCCGAACGGCACGGGTCCCCAGCAGCCCGTTTCCGCGTGCAGTGCAACTAGAACGCAGTACTCGCCGAGCTAGCGGGAAACAGCCTTGGGGAACAGGGCCGTCGCGAGCGGGGTCCCGAGGTGCGTCAACTCCGCGGTGCGGATGCCCGCGTCCGAAACGGCATACAGGAACGTCTGTCCGGCCTGATCGGTGGCCATCACGCTGCGCCGCACCCACGGCCGGTACCACCAGGTCCAGTCTTCGCTGCCCTGCTGCATGTAGACGTTGCCCATGCCCAGCGCGATCGGGGCTGGCTTCCGGCTCTGAGTCCTATCGGCAGGGTCCCGGCAGCTACTTCCGGGTGCCGTGCAAGTAGCCCGGCGGACAAGGAATTCGCCAGGATCCTGGCCGCCGGTTAGAATCGAGCGGCTTGGTGCCATCCTGGCAGTGGATAGCGTTCGTCGCCGGAATCCTGGCCTCGGCCTTCTTCTCCAGCGCGGAAACCGCCCTCACCACCCTGGGTGAGGCCCGGGTCCGATCGCTGGTGGAGACGGGCGGGCGCCGGGCGGCGCTGCTGCGCCTGTGGCTGAACCATGCCGATCGGATCCTGGCCGCGCTCCTGCTTGGCAACACCCTGGTCAACGTCGGTCTGGGCTCCTTGACTGCGCTGATGGCCGAAGAAGCGGGCTACGGCCACGGGCTCGCCGTCCTCACCGGCGTGACCACGGTGATCCTGTTGTTGTTCGGCGAGATCACGCCGAAGACCTTCGCCAAGCGCCATGCCAGCGGCTACGCCGTCGTCATCATGCCGCTGGTGGCGTTGCTCTACTGGGTCCTCTTTCCCCTGGCCTGGCTGTTCGTGCAGATCCCGCGCGCCCTCAGCCGCGCGGTGGGCAGCGACGGCACCAAGTCCGAGTCGGTGACCTCTCAGGAGCTGGAGCACCTGATCGCGCTGGGCGCGAGGCAGGGATCCATCGACAAGGTCCGCGAGCAGCTGCTCTCCAGCGTGCTCGCCTTCACCGAGGTGCTGGTGAAGGAGATCATGATCCCGCGCACGCAGGTGATCGCGCTGGAGGAGACGGCCACGTACGACGAAGCGCTCAAGATCGTCACCGAGACGGAGCTGTCGCGGATCCCGGTGTACCGCGGCAGCCTGGACGAGGTGGTCGGCGTGCTGCACGCGAAGACCCTGCTCGCCGACGTGAAGAAGGGCATCCAGCCGTCCGAGTTCCAGCTGGTGAAGTACCTGCGGAAGCCGTTCTTCGTCCCCGAGGTGATGAAGGTCTCGCGCCTGTTGACCGAGATGCAGCGGCGCAAGACCCACCTGGCCATCGTGGTGGACGAGTTCGGCGGCACCAGCGGCATCGTCACGCTCGAGGATGTGGTCGAGGAGATCGTCGGCGAGATCCACGACGAGAGCGACGTGGAGGAGAAGCGCATCAAGATCCTCTCCGACGGCCTGATCCTCGCCGATGCGCAGGTCTCCATCCGCGAGCTCGAGCAGCACCTCGGGATCGACTTCCCCGAGGGAGGCGACTACGAGAGCCTGGGTGGCTTCCTCACCGCCACCGCCGGGCGGGTGCCTCCCGCCGGCTCGCTGGTGGTCTGGGGCGGGTTGACCTTCACCGTCAAGGCGGCGGACGACCGGCGGGTGCACAAGGTGGAGATCGCCCGCAAGCCCATCCCCGGCGCCGCGGTGACGGGCCCGCAGCACTCTCCGTCGTCCGAAAAGGGGCCCGCGGCCTTGCAGGGCGCGGTTCCGCCGGACAAAGTCCACTGAGCATGTTGCCCGTAGTGCAGGACGATGTCGCGGGTCCGGACCTCCGGTCGCTGAGCGCGCCGGAGCTGTCCGCCCTGGTGTCGCGGCTGGGCGAGCAGCCGTACCGGGCGCGGCAGCTCTACGCCTGGCTCCATGCGAAGGGCGCCGCGTCGCTGGAGGAGATGACCGACCTTCCGCGCGCCTTCCGGGAGCGGCTGGGCAAGGAAACCCGACTCGGTACGCTCGCGATCGACGCCGTGCAAGAGTCGGCCGACGGCACCCGCAAGTACCGCTTGCGCACGCCCGACGGGAAGTTCATCGAGAGCGTATACATGCCGGACGAGGCGGGGCCGCAGAGCTTCGATCCCGAGTCCGATGAGGAGGAGCCCCAGACGCGGGTGCGGCGGACGCTCTGCCTCTCCACCCAGGTCGGCTGCGCCATGGGCTGCGGCTTCTGCATGACGGCCACCATGGGCCTGGTGCGCAACTTGAGCGCGGGCGAAATCTGCGACCAGGTCTATCGGGTCAACGCCGACCTGCGCGCTCTGGGGGTCCCGGGCGAGCGGCCCCTCACCAACCTCGTCTTCATGGGGATGGGCGAGCCGCTGCACAACTACGACAACCTGATGCGCTCGCTGGAGCTGCTCCTCAGCGAGGCCGGGCCAAACTTCAGCCACCGCCACGTCACCGTGTCGACCAGCGGACTGGTGCCGCACATCGTCCGTTTCGGCGAGGAGACGCAGGTGAAGCTCGCCGTCTCGCTCAACGCGACCACCGACGAGCAGCGCGCGAAGCTGATGCCGGTGGACAAGAAGTGGAACATCGCCGCGTTGATCGACGCGGTGCGGAAGTTTCCTTCCCGGCAGGGCCGCCGGGTGACGTTCGAGTACGTCCTGCTCCGCGGCGTGAACGACTCCGACCCGGATGCTGTCAGGTTGGCGGCGCTGCTCAAGGGCCTGCCGGTGAAGGTGAACTTGATCCCGTACAACGAGAATCCGGGCCTTGGATTCGGCGACCCCGGCGCCGAGCGGGTGGCCGCGTTCCGGCAGGCGCTCAGCGCGCGCGGAATCACCGCGATGGTGCGCAAGAACCGCGGGCGGGACATCGCCGCCGCCTGCGGGCAGCTGGCGGTGCAGGGGCAGCGCGAGGTCCGGAGCGCGCGGAATTGACCTCTGGCCTGGGCCGTGCGAAACCGCGCGCCGTGCTGGGAATCATCGGCGGATCGGGACTCTACGACTTGCCCGGCCTGAGCGCCCTCAACCGGGAAGAGGTCGAGACGCCTTTTGGCGCTCCGAGCGACGCCATCGTGACTGGCCGCCTGGGCGACGAGGAGGTCGCTTTCCTCGCGCGGCACGGCGCGGGCCATCGCCTGCTCCCGAGCGAGATCCCCTATCGCGCCAACATCTACGCGCTCAAGCAGCTCGGAGTCACGCGGGTGGTCAGCGTGTCGGCGGTGGGCTCGATGGTCGAGCAGATCGCCCCCGGGCACCTGGTGCTGCCGCTGCAATACATCGACCGGACGGTCGCGCGCCGGAACACGTTCTTCGGCGACGGCGTGGTGGCGCACGTCGCCTTCGCCGACCCGGTCTGCCCGCAGCTCCACGAGTATCTCCAGGCCGCCTGCTTCGCCGCCGGCGCCACGCTCCACCCGCTCGGAACCTATGTCTGCATCGAGGGCCCGCAGTTCTCCACGCGCGCCGAGAGCGAGCTGTATCGGAGCTGGAGCGTGGAGGTGATCGGCATGACCGCCTTGCCCGAAGCGAAGCTGGCCCGCGAGGCGGAGCTTTGCTACGCGACCCTCGCCCTGGCCACGGACTACGACGCCTGGCATCCTGGCCACGAGGCCGTCACCGTCGCGCAAGTGGTGGAAACGATGCGCAAAAACGTTTCCACCGCACGCGAGGTGATCCGCAACGCCATCCTCGGCTTCGACCGGATCCGGGAACGGACGTGCAGTTGCGGGCACGCGCTGGACAGCGCAGTCATGACCGCGCCGGCGCAGATCCCCTCGTCGGCGCGGCAGCGCCTGGCGCTGCTCCTTCGGGACCGGTTCAAGGCATGAGCCTTCTGGTGGTGGGCAGCGTGGCGTTCGACTCGGTCGAGACGCCGTTCGGCAAGCGCGACGATGTGCTGGGCGGAAGCGCCACCTATTTCGCGGCGGCGGCCAGCCTCCTGACGAAGGTGTCCGTGGTCGGCGTGGTGGGGGAGGATTTTCCGCTCGACGCGCTGGAGTTCCTGCGCAAGCGCGGAGTGGAGCTGGATGGGCTGGAGAAGGTGCGCGGCAAGACGTTCCGCTGGAAAGGCCGCTACGGCTTCGATCTGAACGCCGCCGAGACCCTCGACACGCAGCTCAACGTCTTCGAGCAGTTCGCCCCACGGCTCGGGCCAAAGGCGTGCAAGGCGGAGCGCATCTTCCTGGGCAACATCGATCCCGAGCTGCAGATGCGGGTGCTCGACCAGGTGGAACGGCCGCGCCTGGTCTGCGCCGATACGATGAACTACTGGATCGCGTCCAGGCGGCCGCAGTTGCTCAAGGTGCTGGCGCGCGTCGACGTCCTGATGGTCAACGACGGCGAGGTGCGCCAACTGGCCGGCGAGAGCAACGTGATCAAGGCGGCGCAGGCCGCGCAGCGCATGGGAGCCAAGGCGGTGGTGGTGAAGCGGGGCGAGTACGGCGCGCTCCTGGTCACTTCGGAGCACAACTTCTTCGCGCCCGCGTTTCCGCTGGCGGATGTGCGCGACCCGACCGGCGCTGGCGACACGTTCGCCGGCGGCTTCCTCGGCCTGCTCGACCGTCTCGACGCGGCAGATCCGGTCGCCCTCCGCCAGGCCACCGTCATGGGCGCCACCGTCGCCTCCTTCACCGTCGAGCAGTTCAGTTGCGATCGCCTGCGCGATCTCGACCTGGCGCAGGTGCGCCGGCGGTTCGATGCCTTCCGCCATCTGGTGCACTTCGACGAGCTTCCCGGACACGTGGGGTGAGCCGGCGCTCCAGCAGCCGCCGTCAACGCGCCGGAAGCGACGCGTCAGGCGCCCTTGAAGTCGGCGCACGTGCGGTGTACTCAGGGCGGCGCCGATGCGCACCGCCATCCTGACGGATATCCACGCCAACCTGGAGGCGCTCACGGCGTGCATCGAAGCGGCGGAACGGCAGAAGGTCGATCGCTTCGTTTGTCTTGGAGATACGGTTGGTTACGGTGCGGATCCGAACGCCGCCTGCGATCTGGTCCGCGCCCGGTGCGACTTCGCCGTGCTGGGCAACCACGACGCAGCCGTGGCCGGCAGGATGGACTACAGCTACTACTACGCGGCGGCGCGCGAGGTGCTCGACTGGACGGCGCTGCACCTCTCCCCAGAAAACATGCAGTGGTTGCGGGCACTTCCATACCAGCGCGCAGAGGGTGACGTGACGTACGGCCACGCTTCGCCGCGCGAGCCGGAGGCGTTCGAGTACATCTTCGCCCTGGAGCAGGCCGAGGATCTGCTGGCGCGCACCGAGAAGCTCGCCCAGCTGACGTTCATCGGCCACTCGCACCTGCAGCGCGCGTTCCAGCTCGGCAACCCCGTCAGGGACGTTTGGGCGGAGCGGCTCCGGGTCGACGGCGCGCGCCGTTACCTGATCTCGATCGGGAGCTGCGGCCAGCCGCGGGACTACGACCCGCGCGCCTGCTACGGGATCTGGGACGATCAAGCCAGGACGGTCGAGTTCCACCGGGTCCAGTACAACGCCGAAAAGACCGCAAGGAAGATCCTCGAGGCAGGCCTCTCGCCGCACTTCGCGCGGCGGCTCCTGCATGGGGTCTGAGATGGATTTCCCCAGGCACCTGCTGGAGCTGGAGGCGCTGACCCGGGGACAAATCGAGGCCCTTCTTTCGCTCGCCGCGGGCTTCAAACGGGAGCGGGCCAAGGCCCGGTCGGCAGGGGAGTCCCCCGCCGACCGGCGCGCCCTGCTGCGCGGGCGCAACGTGATCACGCTCTTCTTCGAGAGCAGCACCCGGACCCGCAGCTCGTTCGAGGTGGCGGCGAAAGCCCTCGGCGCCGACGTGCTCAGCTTCCAGAAGGACGTCTCCAGCGTCGCCAAGGGCGAGTCGCTCGAGGACACCGTGCGCAATCTCGACGCCATCGGCGCCGATGCGCTGGTGGTCCGCCATCCCGCCGCCGGCGCGCCGCGGCTCGTGGCCCGCGCCGTGCGGGCAAGCGTGATCAACGCCGGCGACGGCTTTCACGAGCACCCCACCCAGGGACTGCTCGACGCGCTCAGCCTGCGCGAGCGCTGGGGGACGCTGGAGGGAAAGACCGTGGCCATCGTGGGCGACATCGCGCACAGCCGCGTGGCGCGCTCGAACATCCACTGCCTGAGCAAGCTGGGCGCCACCGTGCGCGTGGGAGGGCCGTCGACGCTGATTCCCGTCGGCATCGAGCAGTTGGGCTGCACCGTGGCGCGATCGCTCCGCGAAGCGCTGACTGGAGCGGACGCGGTGATGGCGCTGCGGATCCAGAACGAGCGGATCGCCGACGCGCGGCTTCCCGGCGCGCGCGATTACGCGCGCACCTGGGGCCTCAATGCGCGCACCCTGGAGATGTTGCCCAGGGAAGCGCTGGTCCTTCATCCCGGGCCGGTGAACCGCGGGGTGGAGCTGTCCAGCGAAGTTCTCGAATCTCCCCGGAGCCTGGTGATGGACCAGGTCGACTCCGGCGTGGCCGTGCGGATGGCGGCGCTGGCGCTCTGCCTGCGCGCGGAGGTGGCGGCGTGATCATCCTCGATTCCGGCAGGGTGATCGACCCCGCGAACCGGATCGACGGCACCCGGACCGTGCTCATCGACGGCGAGCGCATCCGCGAGGTGCGCGAGCAGCCGGCCACCCCGGCGGAAAAGCTGGTGCATCAAGTGGTCGACTGCCGGGGGCGGTGGGTGCTGCCCGGTCTCGTCGATCTGCACGTCCACCTGCGGGAGCCCGGCGAAGAGGCGAAGGAGACCATTTCCACCGGAGCGCGTGCCGCGGTCGCCGGCGGGGTGACGACGGTCGTGGCGATGCCGAACACCAAGCCCGTCTGCGACAGTGCCGCCCTGGCCCGGTTCGTGGCCGCCCGGGGACGCGAGGCCGGGTTCGCGCGCGTGATACCGGCCGGCGCGATCACTCGCGGCTCGCTGGGCGAACAGCTCGCCGACATGGCCGAGCTGAAGGAAGCGGGCTGCGTCTGCGTCACCGACGACGGCCGTCCGGTGATGTCGGCGGGCGTGATGCGTCGCGCGCTCGAATACGCGAGCGACCTCGAGCTGCCGGTGATGATCCATGCCGAGGACCTGAGCCTCAGCGCCGGCGGGGCGATGAACGAGGGCCCGATGGCGACGCGGCTCGGCCTCGCCGGAGTGCCCGCGGCGGCGGAAGTCGCCATGGTGCAGCGGGACATCCTCCTGGCCGAGATGACGGGAGCGCACCTCCACGTCGCGCATGTGAGCGCGGCCGGCAGCGTGCGGGCCATCCGGGAGGCCCGCGCGCGCGGGGTCCGGGTGACGGCGGAAGCCACGCCGCACCACTTCACGCTCACCGACCAGGCAGTGGCCGGCGTACCGCCCGCCTCGCCGCCCACCCAGCCCGCGGGAGATCCGTACGACACCCATGCGAAGATGAGCCCGCCGCTGCGCGGGGAGGGCGACCGCCAGGCGGTGATCGCGGCCCTGAACGACGGCGCAATCGACGCGATCGCCACCGACCATGCGCCGCACGGCACGCTCGACAAGCAGGTGGAATTCGCTCATGCCCTGAACGGCGTCATCGGTCTGGAGACTTCCCTTTCGCTTGCGCTTGCGGCCGTGCGGGCTGGCGAGCTTTCTCTCGGGCGAGCGGTGGAGCGGCTCACTTCGGGACCGGCGCGATGCTTCGGGCTTCCCTACGGCACGCTGGGCCCCGCCTCCCCCGCAGACGTCATCGTGATCGACGCGGAGCGTGAATGGAAGGTGGACCCGCAGCGTTTCTACTCGAAGTCCCGGAACAGCCCGTTCGCAGGATGGACGCTGCGGGGGAAAGTGGTGAAGACGTTCGTGGCGGGCAAGCTGGTTCATGAGGAGGGGAAGTGACCGTTTCGAAGAAAGCAACCCTGGCGCTGGCCGGAGGCGAGGTGTTCCAGGGCACCGCGGTGGGGGACACCGGGGAGACGGTCGGCGAGGTGGTGTTCAACACCAGCCACACCGGGTACCAGGAGATCCTGACCGATCCCTCGTACGCCGGGCAGCTCGTGACGTTCACGGTCAGCGAAGTCGGCAACTACGGGATCCACTTCGGCGATGAGCAGGCGGAGACGGCCCAGGCCGCCGGCTTCATCGCCCGACGCGTGTGCCGGGAGCCCTCGAACTGGCGCTCGCAGCAGTCGCTTCCCCACTTCCTCGAGCGCCACGGCGTGGTGGGCATCGAAGGTGTCGATACCCGCAAGCTGGTCCGCATCCTGCGCACGACCGGGGCGCAGCAGGGGATCATCGACAGCACGGGCGCCTCCGCCAAGGCGCTGATCGAGCGGGCGCGGAGGGCGCCGGGCATGGAAGGGCAGGACCTCGCGACCAAGGTGTCGACCAAGGTCCCGTACCGCTGGGAGCAGGGCGTCGCCGGGCGCGAGCCGCAGGCGAAGAAGCACGAGGTGGTGGTGGTCGACTACGGCGTCAAGCGCGGCATCCTGCGCCAGCTGGTCGACGTGGGCTGCGGGGTGACGGTGGTGCCCTCGCGCACGGCAGCGGCGGAGATCCTCGCCCGAAAGCCGGACGGCGTGGTGCTGTCCAACGGCCCCGGCGACCCGGCTGCGGTGGTCGGCGCCGAGGTGCAGGCGCGCGAGCTGCTGGGAAAGGTGCCGCTGATGGGCATCTGCCTGGGAAACCAGATCCTGGCATTGGCAATGGGCGGCAAGACGTACAAGCTCAAGTTCGGGCACCGGGGCGCCAACCACCCGGTGCGAGACGTGATCGGCGACAAGATCGACCTCACCTCCCAGAACCACGGGTTCGCGGTGGACCACAAGTCGCTGGAGGGGAAGGTGCAGGTCACGCACATCAACCTGTACGACGGGACCGTGGAGGGGATCGCCGCTCCGGATCTCCAGATGTTCGCGGTCCAGTACCACCCGGAGGACAGCCCGGGTCCTCACGACAGCCGCTACCTCTTCCGCCGGTTCGTGCAGATGATCGAAGGCGGCTCATGATCCAACCCAAAGTCGATATGCTGTTGCAGTACTTCGGCCGCGAAGTGGACGAGCTGGTGCGCGCCAAGGAGGAGTACTTCCTCCAGACGGGCGGCGAGGTGCACACCGACGATCGCTGCTACGAGCAGCGGATGCAGGCATTCTTCAACTGGTTCCTGTTCGATCGGCGCCAGGCGGACGGTTCCACTCCCATCGAGCGCTTCCTCCGGGAGAAGGGCGGAGAGCTGCCCGGCAAGGACAAGGACGTGCTGCTCGGCTTCACCCAGTCGAGGGTCGGGCTTTATGAGTACCGCGGCACGCGGGGCTTCTTCTCAAGGCCGGCCAAGGGGCAGGTCCGGGTGCGCGACGCGGTCACGGGCGACAACTTCAACGTGACCGAGCGCCGCCAGATGCACGGCCTCGACGTCGGTGACCTGTTCGAGTCGCGTCTGGTGCCGGTGCAGCGGACGTACCACTTCTCCACCAGCTTCACGTACCACCCGCCGGAGGTCTACCCGGTGATCCGGAACGAGATCAAACGGCGGAAGAAGAAGGGCCCGGTCGACGTCCGCGCGCTGGTCTGGGAGCTGGAGCGGATGGCGCTGCAGCACGAGCGCTTCCGGAACGTCAGCATCCACGCCATCTACAACTTCGAGACGCCGTTCCTCTCCAAGCGCCCCCGCACGCCCGAGGTGCAGCAGGGCGGATGAACCGCCACCGCAGTCACCGGACGGTGACCTCCGGGTCGTGTTTCGTCGGCGTGCCCGGAAACTCCACCGTCTTCAAGAGCTCGCGCCGGTTCTTCTCCACGTCCCGGTCCAGGAAGGCCCGCGCCTCGTCGATTCGGTCCAGCAGCCGCTGCGGCTTGCGCTTCAGCTTCGCATCGCTGAGCAGCGCGTGCGTGAGCCAGGGAAAGACCGCGGTGACGTCGGTATGCACGTAGACCGAGCCGGCCTCGACGGCCTCGACCGATACCTTCCCCCAGGTATGGCCTTCCCCCGCGGGGCAGCTGGAGAGAGCGCCGTTGTCCACCGGATCGACGCAGAACTGCACGTCGATGTCGAAACCCGTGGTGGGGACGAAGAGGATCTGGTCGAGGAGCGGCTCGCCCTGCAGCGTGTAGTTCTTCGGCACGCCGCCGCCGAGGATCCAGATGGCCAGCCGCTTCGACCCGTGATGGCGCGCCCAGTGCTGGACGGCGGCCATCAGGTACACGTCGTCGTTGATGTCGATCTCGAACTTGAACGTCTGGGGAAAGAGGCGCTTGAGCTTGACAGCGTTGAGGAAGATGGACCCGTCCTGCACGGCGCCCACGAAGATCGGCACTCCGTGCTTCCAGCACTGCGCGAGCAGCGAGGACTGCTCCACGCCGAGCGCCTTCTCCATCCTGGCGATGTCGCGCCCGAGCAGCGCGTGGAACTCGGGCGTGGTCATCTTCCGCTGGTAGTCCGGGCCTTGCATCAGCGCGGAGAAGAGCTTGTCGGTATCGAGCAGCGCCTCCTCCCAGAAGCCCAGGTCGTAGATCCGGATCACGCGGGCGAGCCGGAGCTGGAGGTCGCCGGCGTTCGGGTTCACCTCGCGGATGGCGTGTCCGATGATGCGGTGCGCGTCGTGGTACAGGTTCGCCCCGGTGGTGGTCAGCGCGCTGATCACGCCCCGCTCGATCAGCGGGATCAAGCAGCTCTGGTGCAGCCCCGCGGGGGTCATGGCGCCGCTCAGGGTGAGGAAGATGCTACAGTCCTCCTGCATGGAGCGCCGCATCAGCTCGTAGGCGGTGCGCTCCTGCCTGCCCACGTAGGCGCCGAAGGCGTGCTGGAGAAGGTCGTGAGGCGACTCGCGGCCTGTGATCGGGCGCGGGTCAACGGTGCGGGCCTTCTGGAAGGGCTTGCGGAGCCGGGAGCGGGTCGCCATGGCGGGCGCGCAATCTACACGATAAAGAGCAGCCCATGTGCACGCTGGTCCTGCTGCAACGGCCGGGTGAGCTGCTCGCGATCTCGGGAAACCGCAACGAGATGCTCTCGCGGCCGTCGAGCGGACCGCGGGTCGAAAACGGCGTGTTCGCGCCGCGCGACGATCTGGCGCACGGGAGCTGGTTGGGCCTGAACCGGCACGGCCTGTTCGTCTGCGTGACCAACCGGCGCGATGCGATGGTGGACCCCGGGCGCCGCAGCCGCGGGCTCCTGGTGCTGGAAGCGCTGCAGGCCCAGAGCGCCCGGGGGCTCCACCAGGCGCTGCAGGAGCTGCGCGGCGACCGGCACAACGGGTTCCACCTGATCTACGCCGATCTGCGCGACGCGTTCGTGACCTGGAGCGACGGAAAGTCCGTGCGGCAGACCGCCCTCGCGCCCTCGCGCGTCCAGGTGGTGACGGAGCGCAGCTTCGGCGCGGGAGAGGGCGCGCGGGAGAAGTCGGTTGCGCAGGCGTTCGAGCGTCTCGAGCCGGATCTCGTCTCGTGGCGGGCGCCGATGACGGTACACGCGCCCGAGCCGCTGGAAAGCGCCTGCGTGCATGCGGACG
>Ga0209526_10000408_pt1 | contig 27701 bp, 23 predicted proteins | sample JacPinW_OM2H0_M1_FD_188566 | JGI IMG/M metagenome (GOLD analysis project Ga0209526, IMG submission 188566) | Forest soil microbial communities from Algoma, Ontario, Canada - Jack Pine, Ontario site 1_JW_OM2H0_M1 (SPAdes) (version 2) | ecosystem: Environmental > Terrestrial > Soil > Boreal... | reverse complement strand
GAGTTGACTGGCGGTGAGCCGCTTTTGCAAGAGGAAATCTACCCGTTGGCGGACAAACTGCTTGGTGCCGGATATACCGTGCTGATCGAAACCAGTGGCGAGCGGTTCGTCGGGCGTTTGCCGCAAGAGGTGATCAAGATTGTGGACGTTAAGTGCCCGGATTCCGGAGAAGCGGATACATTTGAGATGAAGAATCTGGAGGCCCTGAGCGCAAAGGACGAAGTGAAGTTTGTCCTTTCCACGCGGCGCGATTATGAGTTTGCGCGCGATTTCACCTTGCAGCACCAGCTTACGCAGAAGGTGCGCGCGGTGCTTTTTTCGCCGGTCTTTGAGGATCCGGAAGGGAAGTGGCAAGGATTGCATCCGCGGTCTTTGGTGGAATGGATTCTTGCGGACGGATTGCCGGTGCGGCTGGGATTGCAGCTTCACAAATTCGTTTGGGAGCCGGCCACCAAGGGTGTTTAGAAACAAGCAACCGGGCACAGCAGAATAATTCACGAGCGTGAATCATCGAAATGGATCAGAAAAATAAACAAGAGCGGGCACATAAACAAGCAGTGGTGCTACTGAGCGGCGGGATGGATTCCTGCGTCACGGCTGCCATCGCACGCGAGCGCCACGGCGCTGGGAACGTCGCCGCTTTGCATGCCGGTTACGGGCAGCGTACGCAGGAACGCGAGCGCCGGGCGTTCGAGGAGATTGCGGACTTCTACGGAATACGCGAGCGGTTGGTCGTGCAATTGGAGCATTTCCGCGCGATCGGCGGGTCGGCGCTAACAGATCAAAAGATTGCAGTGCCGGAAGGGGAGCTGAGTGCGCCGGCGCCGCACGGGAATATTCCTGTAACCTATGTGCCATTTCGCAACGCGCATTTTCTTTCCGTGGCGGTGAGCTGGGCGGAAGCGATTAGTGGGGACGCTGTGTACATCGGCGCGGTTGCGGAAGACAGCTCCGGATATCCGGATTGCAGGCCCGAGTATTACCGGGCGTTCCAAGATTTGGTGCGCGTGGGAACGCGGCCGGAGACGAACATCGAAATCGTCACGCCGGTGATCACGCTGAGGAAGAGCGAGATCATTCGGCGCGGTGTGGAGCTTGGGGCGCCGCTGCATTTGACGTGGTCGTGCTATCAGAGCGAAGATGCAGCGTGTGGCGCTTGCGACAGTTGCTTGCTGCGCTTGCGCGCGTTCGCCGAAGCGGGAGTAGCGGATACGATTCCTTACCGGCGCATGGCGACGGCGCGGCTTTGAGATTCCGTTGGGGAACTTGCATCGGGGAGCTTGGCATCGGGCCAAGTTTGGAGATAATAGGCGCACACGCCGGCGGGAGACTGGGTAGGCTCTCGAGCGGCAAAGGAGAATGGGGCATGAAGCTACGTTGGAAAAGGAACTCGTCGTTGGCGATGTCGATGGTTTTATTCGCCGCACTGGCGTGCGCGTTTGCGCCGAAGGCCGCGGCACAGGACGGTCAGGTTAACGGGCAGATTCTCGACGTGACCGGCAAGCCGTGGATCGACCTGGGAATCGAGGCGATAAGCGATCAAGGCGCGAAGGCTGACACTAAAACGGACAAGGATGGCAATTTTGCCTTCCGCGGCTTGAGAAATGGTGTCTACACAGTTGCCATCCAATTGCCGGCACCCAACAAGCCTTATGAAGTTAAAGTTCGTGTTTCTGGCGCGGACACTCCAAAGGTAAATCTGAATTTCAAGGACGTGGTGTCCAAGCAGGGCGCGGAATACGCGGAGGCCCAAAAGAAGCAGGAAGAGGAGAAGCAGAAGTTTCAGGGAATGAAGGCGCACTTCGACGCGGGCATTGGGTTCCTGAACCAAGCCGGCCAAGCCAAGGCAGACTTGGCAAAGGCTCCAGCGGACCAGCGGGATGCGAAAAAACAGGAAGTGAAGGGGTTCGCGGACAAAGCGGTGACCGAACTGGAAGCGGCAAAATCCTCAGCTGGCGAAAAAGATGCGAACCTAAACCTGGTTTGGGCGCGGTTGGGCGATGCGTATGATACCGATGGCCGGACCGATGATGCGATCAACGCTTATAAGCAAGCCATCGAACAGAAGCCTATGGCGGCGTATTACAACAACCTGGGCGGCATTTACGGACGCGCCGGAAAAATTCCTGAAGCGATGGAAGCTTACAAGAAGAGCGCGGAACTCGATCCGACGAATGCGGCGCAGGCTTATCGTAATGGCGGGATCACTCTCTATAACGTCGGGAAGATGAAAGAAGCGGTCGAGCCGTTGAAGAAGGCGACCGAGCTCGATCCTAAGAGCGCGCAGGCATGGTATCTGCTGGGCGCCGCGTTGGTGGGCTCGATGGATTACAAACAGGTCGGCAGCAAGCTGGAAGTTCAAGTGCAGCCTGGCACTGTGGAGGCGTACCAGAGAGCGTTGGAGCTGGATCCCAACGGTCCTTACGGGCAACAAGCCAAGCAAGGGCTGGAAGCCCTGCAGCAGATCGCTCCCGGTATCGATACGAAAACGAAAAGGAAAAAGTCCTAAACACATCCCGCATCTGGCGCGGTCTAACAATAGCCAACGGCGCGCGTTAGGCCGCTGGGATGCTATTACCAAACCTAGTATTCCATACCTAGTTTTTAAATTTGCCGGCCCTCCGCTTGGCCTATACTCATTGAAACTCGCCGCAGCCTCAGATAAAGTCTAGTGATGGGTTGTCCTAGTAGGACCTCTGCGCCATCTAAGGTAGGGGTGTCCGGCACAGATGAAAGCCCTTTGGAAACCCCTGGTGCATAAGATCAGCCGATTCCCAGCCGGCCGCAATGGAGGCAACGATGAGGATTGGGAGGGATGCAAAGCCTTCCGGGCTCAAGTCAAAGGTGTGTTTTCTAGCTCTTCTGGCAATTGTGGCTGTTAGCGGTTCGTATCGTCTTATTGCGCAGTCTGACTCAAGCAAATCGAGCAGAATGGGGTTCCCTCAGGATTGGAGTCACAACCACGTCGTTTTTAGCAACCCATCTAACCTGCAATCTCTTGATTCGATACGTCAAGATCCTCGTTTGCTACATCAACTGTTAAAGCGCAACACCTTGGGACTTAATCGAAGTCCCCAGGGGCAGGCCCTCGAACCGCAAGATCTCTCTCAAGCCAACGACTTCTCTCAAGATCAGGATCTAGCCCGCCTTGAACAGCTTGACGCGGAGCGGCCTAGAAACGGGAAGCATATCGATTGGAGCGTGACGTTGGGTGCCGCAGGTAGCCGTGTGAGCAGAGGTATGTACCCCGCTAAATATTCTTTTGATACCACACTGCCGCCAGATTGTGTCAACGACTTCGCCGTCTTCACGACTTCCCTTGCCGGCTCCGCAACCCAGGCAACTCTTGTTGCGTACAACCAGCTCTATAGTGCGCAGGGTGTCCCTGGCGGCTTGTGCAATCAGAACGGACCTTCGGTGAAATGGGCTTACAACACGGGGGGCGCGATCCAAAATTCGCCTGTGCTTTCCGAGGATGGCACGAAGATAGCCTGGGTGGAATCGACGACCGCCGGTATTCTGCACGTGCTCACGATCGGTACGACTGGCCTGAACGGTGCGTCAGTCACCGCGCCGGCCGTTCCTGGTACCGGAAATAATGCCGTGTTGGCCACCGTAAATCTAAGGCTCGGCACGCCTGCGGATGGGTCTTCCGTGTACCCGGATTATACGCACGATGTCGGCTACACCGGCGACAACAGGGGCTTCTTGCACAAGATCACGGGGCTGTTTAAGGGCACTCCTGCCGAAGTACGCACCGGAGGTTGGCCTATTCGCGTGTTTGTGAACGCGCATCTCAGGAGTCCGGTGATCGATCTTGTCACCAACAATATTTTCATGACCGATACTCTCGGGCATCTCCTTTATGTCCGCGAAGTCGGGAGCACCAGCGGGATTTGCGCGACAGCAGCTCCTCCATGTCTTGGCTCAACGTTTATTACGTTGCCTTCGGGAGCCGCTTTTGCTGACCCGCCCATCGTGGACTCCAGTACCGGCAGGGTTTTTGCAGCGACGGCTAATGCGGACGGAACGAACTCTCAGATTCTGCAGACCGACACAGCGCTGGGGAGTTTGGTCACCGTAAACGTCGGGGCTGCGGATGCGCCCCGTCCCCTGCACAATGGAATGTTTGATAACAATTATTTCAACAGCCCGAGCACCGGTTTTTACTACGTTTGTGGAAAGAACGCTGCCCGCAGGCCAACGCTGTACAGAATCGGATTCAATGCATCGGGCGTAATGAACCCAGCTCCTGACGCCGCCACTATCGCATTAGCAAGGGGACTTGGGGAATGCTCTCCAGCCACAGAATTTTTTAATACTGGTTCTGTCCCGCAAAAAGATTGGTATTTTGTAAGCGTGAGTAGCAACTGCGGCGCAGTGGGCGGCGGGAACGGCGGCTGTATTATGTCCTTCGATATCACAGCCGGAATGCCCGTCGCGGCTTCTCATGTGGCGCGGGAAACAACCGGAACCAGCGGCATTGTGGTAGACAATATCAGTCAAGCGGCCCAGGCATCTAGTATCTACTTCTCGACCATAGGCAACGCACTCTGCGGAGATGGAATTGCCACAGGCGGCTGTGCCGTGAAACTTACCCAAGCGGGCTTGCAGTAGATTGAGGTGACGATGGATACAACTAAGAACAAGACGCAAGGAAGAGAGCCAGCGCAAAGGGTGAAAAAACCCTACAGCAAACCAGGCTTCCGCTCTGAGCGCGTCTTTGAAACATCGGCATTTACCTGTGGCAAGACACCGGGAAGCAACCAGGGATCATGCAACCTCAACCGCAAGCAGTCGTGAGAGGTGCGCCAACGCTGGAAAGCTCACGCGCGTACGGTACTGTCGGTTGTCAGCTAATTGCCGATTTGCTCCGCCTATACGGCAGCGCACGCGTCCAAGTCACCGGAAGCAGTATGCTTCCCTATTTGTTTCCCGGCGATACCTTGATTGTGCAACGTCAGGAATTGCAGCATGTGGTTCCAGGCGACATTGTGCTTTTCGAACAAAGGGACCGGCTTGTCACACATCGTGTCGTTGGCGGTAAATTTCAGGAAGACACTCCTTACCTGTCAACTCGCGGAGACTCGCTATCTAGGAACGATTCACCTGTATTCGCGGATCAGTTGCGTGGACGCGTAATCGCGATCGTCCGCGGGTCAGTGCACATTAGTCCTCAAGCAACCCTTTGGGGCGAGTTGACTTCCGTCATCTTACGGCATTCATATTTTCTGAAAAGATGCTTGCTTTGTCTCCTCAGCCGCACACGCTACTTGAGAGAAGGGTCAGAATGTCGAACGTAGCCACGGCGGTCTCTTATGCCGCCGTGATCGATATTGGCGGCACACCGATTCGAATTCTCACGGATAATGACTCCTTCCACCGTCTGGTACAAAACCGCTATGCGGGCTTCTTGAATTCCGGCTCGCAAGCCGCCGCTATAGAACTAACTATCGACCTGGCGCCTCCTGGCGAAATTTCAAAACGAGAGGACGTTCGCGTGGTTCGAGAATCCGCGTGCTGGTCTGCTGAGCGTTTGGACTTCCGGCTGGATTGGGATTCAAAAACTGGATGCGGCAAGGTCCGCCAGTCTGCCAATCCCTATTCTCTGGATAGTATCCTGAGAATTCTCCACACCCTTGTGCTTGCGCATCAGGGAGGCTTTCTACTTCACGCCTCCAGCGCCGTCCGCAATGGACGAGCCTTTTTGTTTTTTGGTCCGTCAGGCGCTGGCAAGACCACTATCGCGCGCCTGGCGCCCTCCGACGCGGCATTACTCACTGACGAAATTTCCTATGTGCGTAAGGAACAATCGGGGTATTTTGCGCACGGCACGCCTTTTACGGGCGAGCTCGGAAGATCTGGAGAGAACATTTCAGCGCCCATAGCTGGCCTTTATTATCTGGTGCAAGCGCCCAGGAATAACTTGACAGCGTTGAAGCCGGCGGAAGCGGTTCGGGTTCTTCTCGAGAGCGTCTTGTTTTTTGCTGAAGATCCGGAACTCGTTGCACTCGTCTTCCAGTCCGCATGCGATCTTGTTTCGCAGCTCCCGGTCTACAAGCTGGAGTTTGAGCGCGACCCAAGCGTCTGGGACATGCTCGCATGAAAAACTGCTACGTTGCTCGAAGTCCAATGGTGGCGGCGCGGGAGCTCGGCGGCGACATGGTCATCATGACTGCCGTAAATTCCAATTTGTTTACGTTGAATGAAGTGGCTTCCTTGATCTGGAAATCAGCGGACGGCGCCACCCCTCTGCGCGAAATCGTGGAAGAACGCATCTGTGCGGAATTTGATGTGGATCCCGAGCTGGCGTTGGCGGACGCTGAACAATTGGTCAAGGAACTTCTCGAGCGCGGCCTTGTGGTCGTCGCCGATCGGCCGGTGGGCTCGGAGCTTAAGCCATGACCGCTCTAATGGAAGAACTCAATGCACGGGCCAGGCAATTGGGCGTGCCTTTTAACGTTCACCTGGACGTCACCTATCGCTGTAACGAACGATGCGTGCACTGCTATCTGGATCACGATGACCACGGAGAAATGGCGCTCGATGAAATAAAAGCTTTGCTCGATCAGCTTGCCAACGCGGGAGTTTTCTTCCTCACGCTTAGTGGCGGTGAAGTCCTGATGCGCATGGATTTCTTCGACATTTTGCGGCATGCGCGCAAGCTAATGTTCAATGTCAAAGTAAAAACCAATGCCTTCATGATTCGCGAAAAAGAAGCCGATCTTTTCCGCGAACTTGGCGTCCAAACCGTGCAGATTAGTATTTACTCGCACCGGGCGGAGGTGCATGACGCAATTACAAAGCTGCCCGGTTCCCTGAGACGCTCTGTCGCCGCCATCCGCCTCCTAAAGTCTCGCGGCCTAAACGTTACTATGGCCAATGTTCTCATGCGTCAGAATCTCAATGACTACGCGGGTGTGAAGGCTCTGGCCGGCGAGCTCGGCGTTCAGGTGATGACCGATCCCACCATCACTCCTAAGATGGATGGCGACCGATCTGTCCTAAGCATGGGGCTTCGCTCCACCCAGCTGGACAATGTCTTCCGCGACGCCGAGTTGGTCGGGAATGTTGACGAATTCTGCGCACCGCCCCAGCCGGCGGACGACGCCGTATTGGACGGCATCCCTTGCAGCGCTGGCCATAGCTACTGCTACATCTCTCCCTACGGAGACGTTTATCCCTGCGTGCAGTTCCCGCTGCCTTGCGGCAATGTCAGGAAGCAGGAATTTCTCGATATCTGGCGCCAATCCAGGCAGCTTAACGAAGTGCGCTCCATTCGCGCTCGCGACTTGCCCACCTGCTCCTCATGCTCGCACGTGGGATCGTGCACGCGCTGCCCAGGCTTGGCCTACATGGAAGGCAATATGCGAGGACCGTCTTCCCTGGATTGCGAAAAGTCTTCCGCACGCACCGGGATTCCGTCGGCAAACATGATTGCTAAGGCGCTCCACTCTCCGAGCCAGGATGCAATGAACTCCACGCTTGTACCGATGCCCGGCTTAAATCTCGTGCAAATCACGACTCTTACGTAGAACAGGTCGCTGCGGGTTCCATATTCCGATAATCTCAGTGCAGGCCAGGCACGCTTGAGTCCACTTGGCCGGTCACACTCGGTGGAGAGGCACCTGTCAGAATCGTCTCCAATTCAGAACACTGTCTTTTCGAGTGAGTGGCAGGTCCTGCTGGCCTGCGCGACGCCTAATTCAAATGCCGAGCGCTTGGAGCATGCCCTGGATCGTCCCCTGGATTGGCATACACTGTTCGCGAGAGCGGACGAACACTCCGTGCTTCCCTTGTTGGCTGCGCGTCTTCAAGAACTCCCAGCAAGGGATTTACCTCCGGAGATCCAAACCAAGCTCCACGCATGGCAGCGAGCTCAAGCGATTTTTACGCTGACGTTGTCCGCGGAATTGTTTCGGGTTTTGAAGCGCTTTGAAACTCTCGATATTGGAGTAGTCCTGACTAAAGGCCCGGCGCTCTCTGTGCGCTGCTATGGCGACCCAGGCATGCGTCAATATGTGGATCTCGACCTCATCGTTCGCGAAACCGATATTCGGCGTGCGACGCAGGCCATGCTCGAGCTGGCATACGAGCCACGTGTGCCCCTAGCGGCCATCAAGGCAAAGAGAATGCCGGGTGAATACGCTTTTCGTAAGCCCGGCACAGATTTTCTCGTGGAATTTCACACCGAGCGGACTTTTCGCTATCATCCGCGGCGATTGCAAATAGAAAAATTATTCGAACGGCGCGCCTCCGTGATGATCGACGGGCGCGACGTTCCGGCGCTCTCGCTCGAGGACGAGCTTGTTCTGATTTGCGTGCATGGGGCGAAACATTTCTGGGAACGCTTGATGTGGATTGCCGACGTGGCGGCGCTGATTTCCTCGAAGCAAGGGCCAGATTGGGACCGAGCCATGGCAGTAGCCCGTGAGGTTGGCGCGGAGCGAATCCTGCGCCTCGGGCTGCGCCTTGCTTCGGATGTGCTGGGGGCCGAGTTACCCGCGCAACTCGAGGCCAGCATACGATCCGATCGCACGGTTGCGAGGCTGGCTGCGCAAGTTCAAACCCGCCTTGTCTCCTGCGAGCCTCGCGAGATCGGAATACTGCAGCGAGCCGCCTTTCGCGTCCGCATGCGCGGTGGGTTGTTCGCGGGGGCGGCTTATCTGCTGCGCTTATCACTGTCTCCGACGGAGGAGGACTGGACTCCGGGAAAAGAAGGGAACCGTCCGGCTTTTCTCGATGCAATCCGCCGACCGCTTCGCCTTGCAAAAAAACACCGCCGACGTTCCACCAATTGAAACCACGCAATAAAAAAGGTCCGGGCACACAGACCCGGACCTCTTCTCTAACGGAAGCAGTTAGATATTTGTGCGATGCATGATCTTGCGCTGGCCCTTGGGAGTCCGCGCCGGTAACTCCACGGAAAGAGTGACCTCGCTCTTATTTCGCAGCACGCCAATTTTCGCCGACTTCGCATCGTTCTGCGAAGCCAGCTTCTGGCGCAGGTCACCCAGGCTGCGCACGCGTTCGCCATTAAAGCTGGTGATCACGTCACCCGCTTTCAGCCCCGCTTTCTCCGCCGCTGACTCGCTGTTCACGCTGCGCACCAGGATACCTTCGCCATCTGGAGCTCCGAAGAACGAGCCCAACTGGCCGCCAATGTCCTCCGCATCGATGCCTAACCGCGGGCGACTTCCCGGCAGTACGGCCATTCCCTCGCCCATCTCAATTGACGGCATGTCCGGGATCTGCATGACTTCCGGCATGCGAAACGCAAAAGCTCCGGGAGTTGCGTTCATCCAGGTATTGTGGCGCTCTTCGGATTTGCCGAGCGTTGCGCTCAGCGTTTGGCCGCGTCCATCGCGCCACACCGTGAGCTGCGCCGCACGCCCCACGGGAATTTCGTGAATCATTCTTCGGAATTGCGCCGCGCCTTCCACCCGCTGCCCATTCACTTCGGTGATGACGTCCTTCTCCTTCAGCCCGGCCTTTGCCGCGGGACTATCCTTCGTCACTCCGGCTACAACCACGCCGCGCTCGGCAGGCAACTTCAATTCCTTCGCGTCTTCCGCTGTCACTTCGTGCGTCTCGACGCCTAACCAGCTCGGCCCCTCTTCACCGTCGAAGATGGTAAGCTGCTCGATTTGCGGATGAGGCAGGGTCTCCACACTCGCCAAAACACCTTCCGATTGCTCCAGGGCTTGTTCCGCATCTTGCAGCACGCGGTCGCCATCGATTTGAACTCGCCTCAATTGGCGCACCTTTGGCAGCCGCTCAACCTTAACCAGCGGCGCAGTGCCCTCCTGATCCTGAAGCGACGCGGACGGGCTTGGCAACGCAACCAGCCCGATTGTCAGTGCCGCAATGCCCCCGCTAATCCAAAAAATATTCTTCTTCATCGTCGTGATTCTCCTGTTTGCCTGGGTTACTCCTGTTCCCTTAGACGCACGTCGCGTTAAACCGTTGACCGCAAAGCCACCAATCGAATCCCTCCGTTCACCGTATGCAGCCGAATCGGCGCGCCGCCCCTGCCGAGCTTGCCGTGCATTTCACGCGGCTTCAGCGTGCTCTCGAACGTCACCGGCAACTCCGAGAAAAAGTTTCCATTAAGGCACCGCGTCTCGAGATCGGCATGCGTGTCGGCGGGCACCGCCAGCAACAAAGATCCGTTCGTGGTCTCGGCGATCGCGCCGTTTTTGTCTTGGACGTGCAGAAGCTCCAAATGCACATTGCCGTTCGTGGTGTGCGCGTGTACCGAGCCGCCGCCCTCATACACTTCAATGTTTCCGTTCACCGTTCGCAGATCTTCCACTCTCTCGATTCCAGACACGCGCAGCGTCCCGTTCACCGTGCCCACGTGCTCTACGTGCGCGCAATGCGGCACGCGCACGGTGTATTCCACCGCCACTTCCACTCCCTCATTCTGCGGGTAGCGCGTGGCAACCGAGACCACGCCAGGCTTCGCGTCCACGTCGATCGACACAAGCTCGAGATCCGACTCCCTGTGTTTAGCGGTCTTTACCGCGTGGATCTCAATGGTGTCGCGGTCCCAGCCCTGTACGTCCACCGTGCCGTTGACATTCTGCAGCTCAAATGAGCCGCCCGGCTGCAGCGGATAGGTTTGGTTGAATTCCTTGGTGATTGCCAGGCAAGGCGGAGCGTAACCCACAGCTAGCATCAGGATAAACAGCACGGCGAAGCTAATGGAGCGACGAAGCATAGCGTTCTACCTCCTTCGAGGACCAACATTTCCAGAATCGAAGACCAGAACGAAACTCGTTTGCTGCGCTAACCGGCGCTCAATGCTTAATGCAATTGAAAATTGAACGTAACCGTCGAGATCACATCCACGGGCCTGCCCCCGTTTGAAAACGGCCTCACTCTCCACTGCTTGACGGCCGCAATGGCGGCGTCCGCCAGCGTCGGGGAGCCACTAAGGATCTTGTCCACTTCGACGCGTCCATCTTTCGTCGCACGCACTTGCAGCCGCACGATTCCTTGCACTCCGGCCCGCTTGGCAATCTGCGGATAGACCGGAGGCGGCGCTGAGACTAAATGCTTCTGCAACTCGTCTGGATCTTCGCGAATACCGCCCAGGAACGTCGTCTCCAGTGTGCTCAGCCAGCGATCGATCCAGTCGCCTCGGTCCGGTGCTCCACTAGCGATCTCGGGAGGATTCCACGAGTGCGGTTTCTCGAATCCCGCTTGCGTCAACTGCATCGAATGCAAGCGATCCATGAGCCGCTCTCGTTGCTCTTGGATCAATGTCTGGCGCAGAGCAATTTCCGAGTCCAGGAACTGCAGCCGGATTTTTCCTGCCGTCGTGCGCAGCTTCAGCGGAGGCCCGCCGCCATTCAGCGCACCCACCGCGCGCACTGGGCCGTCTCCGCGATTCTGAATTTGCAGCGCCAGCGCGGGATCCGCTTCAATGCGCCGCTCGCCGCCGGACTCCACCACCGCGTCGATATCGGCCGCCAGGTTGCGCGGCAAAAATACAACGATGTCGCCATTGCCGGAAGTCAGTTGCGATAATCCCGGCAAATGCACCGTGCCGCCGGAGGAAGGCGCATCTGGATTAATCCAAGCTGTGATCGTCCCGCCCGCTGTCGCCGCCCGAACCGTGCCCGCCACGCGCGTCAAGCAAATGCTTCCCGCGCTGGATTCCACCTCCATCGGTCCGGACACGTACATGATGCGAATGCCTCCGCCACCCGTTTGCGCGCGAACTGAACCGCGCACTTCTCCGAAATCGATCTGTCCCCCGCCGGTGCGCACGCTTACGAGGCTCTCTGCCTGTCCGACCGTGATATTGCCGCCATCGGTCTGCAAATCTGCGCGACCGCCAATCTGTCCTGCGCGAATGTGCCCCCCGCCGCTGCGTAGCGCCGCATCTCCAGCGATATTTCCCGCGTTGATGTGCCCGCCCGCGGTAAATGCCTTCAAATCCCCGGCGACGTCTTGCACCTGGATGTGGCCGCCTTCCGTCTCCAGCCGCGCCACCAGGCGTTCGGAAGCCCCCTTTCGCACGCTGCCAACCCCAATGCGTCCCGCGCGAATGTTCCCGCCCTGAGTCGTCAAGGTCGCGATGCCGCCGATGTCCTCCGTCTCGATGTCGCCGGCCTCCGTCTTCACCTCGACGTTGTAATTGTGGGGCACGGCTATCTCGAACTGCACCCAGAATTGCGCACCGGACGCCGTGAAACGCGCCAATTGCGGCGGCAAATTTCCCGTGATCTCGACTCCGGCCGGAGTGGCCTTGGCGCTTAGCAAATAATGATCCAGCAGATGCTGCGCCAGTGGAGCATGTACGTCAGTTTCAATGTGCACCGCGTATCGGACTAGCGGAGCGGAACCCGCTTCGAGCGGAACAATCTTCACGGAACCTAAGTCTGTAGAGAGCCGTAGCGTCAATCCATCGGAGGTCTTGAGAAATCCCGTGCGATCTTCGGAAATGCGCGGCTGTGCCGGTTCACCGGGCCTGGTCCGTTCTAATGTGGCAGCCCCAGGTTCGCGGCCGGCTGCCATGCCCGCCGCCGGCAGCATCGCGGCGCATACAAGGAGCCCCGCAATTCCCGCGCAGGCCCTATGAATGATTGCTCTGGTCATTTCCGGTGAGTCTTACTGTACTTCTCGCGAACCAATCTGCCGCAAGGCCGCGGCACTGCGCAGCCGCACATAACGGCTCGGGTCACGATGTTGCAATCCCTCGAGCGCGCTAATTACACGTCCCACCGAAGGATCAGTGGGAATTTGGAGTCCCGCAATCTCAGGCGAATCTCCGGGGGTTGGAGGCTCAGCAGGTCTTTCGGCTTCCAGCGAGCGCACCAGCAGGTTCACCGCCTCCACGCGCACGCCCGGATTCGCGTCGTGCTGCAGCGCTTCCAGCAACGTGTCGCGGACCGCATCATCCGCTGTGGAATCGCGCAGCGCTTCCAGCGCCTTCATGCGCACCGCGGCGTTCTGATCCCTGCGTGCCGCGGCCAGCAATGCAAAGCGCACGTCCTTTTCGCCCGTGCGGGTCTTCAGCACATCCAGGCAATCCAATCGGACGCCGGGATCAAAGCGCTCTCCGTTGGTCACCACGTAGGTGAGAACGCGCCGCACGTCCGCGTCATCCACGCTTCCGCTCAGCACAATAGGCTGTTCGGTGCGCACTTGCAGTTGCACGGTGCCCAAAGAATCCGCCGTCGGCGCGAAATTCACTCCCGCGACTGCCATCTTAGAAAGATCTTCATTCGTCAGCGGGGCCGCCGCCTTCACGTTCATTGCCTGGCCGCCGCCAAAGTTCCCATCGCGCGCGGGAATCCATAGCGCCACCTGCGTCCCTACCGCCAATCCCACAAGCACCAGGACTGCGGCGCTCCACGCTGGCCGCAGTGCCATCCATCGCCGCATCGACGCGAACGGGCTCCACTGCTCGCGCAATGGCGGCGCCGACAGATCATCCAGCAATTCAGAAAGTTCGCTGCGGCACTGTGCGAGGAGGGCTCCTGAGGGGTCAAGCTGATCGGCGGGTTGGAACGCGCTCACTAACGCAGTCTGCATTTCCTGCTCTTCTCGAAGCTGCGCCGCGCAAGAAGCGCACGCTGCGAGGTGCGCATCGATCTGTTCGCGCTCCTGTGGCTCCACTTCATCGCAAGCATAAAACACCAGCAGAGGACCGATGTCCGCGCAGCGCTTCAGCCCGTTCGCGCTCATCGGAGCCCCCCCAACTGGGTGCGCAGCTTGCGAGTTGCCCGGAAGAGCGAATTTTTCACGGTCTCCTCGGTGGTACCTAGCGCGTCGCCAATCGCGCGCAACTTCAGCCCCTGATAATGCTTCATCTCAAAAACGACGCGCTCCCGCGGAGACAGCCGCTCCATCGCCGTCGCAATCCGCGCCTGAATTTCTTGCCCGAAGAGTTGTCGCTCCGGGTCCAGCGTCGGCCGATGCTCCCGCTGCCGCTCGAAAAAGTCCGTAATTCCCTCATCCGCATGGCCATGGTTCGCCTCGGGAGCTTGATCCTCGGGACGCGCCTGACGTCGCCGCAGATGATCCAGGCAGACGTTGGTGACAATGCGATACAGCCAAGTGTAGAAGCTGCACTCGAAGCGGAAGCGATGCAGGTTGCGGTAGACCTTCAGGAAAGCTTCTTGGTATACGTCACGCGCGTCCTCAGGACGCTTCATCAAATTCAGCGCCAGGCGCAGCACGTCCCGGTCGTACCGGCGCACCAGTTCCTCAAACGCAGCGCGGTTCCCGGTCTGCGCTTCCGCGACTATGCAGCGCTCGTCAAGCTGGGGCAATGAAGCCACCGTGGCCATGGCGTCCGTGTCTGTAGCCCGGCCAGTAACACTAGCCAAAGCCAATCGAGGGAGCGGCATATTCGCTTTCTATTCGCAGTTATCGGCGTTATGGCCTCGACCTTAACACCTTAGCGCAGGTTTATAGCACGCAGCAGGGGACCTGAGCCAGCGCGAACCACCCAATTTGGACGTACCTTCCACCAATGGGTGAGCAGCTACCTCTCCCTTCCCTGACGTATGGCGCACGCCATTTGTTTCTAAATTTAGACGCTAAACGGTTGCCGCAGCGCCAGTCGCGCTTTCTTTCTCACCCTGCCGCCAAGCCACTAGAGGCCACCCAAACAGAACCACCAGGGCCGCCAAAATCCCGTATCCGTTTGCCCGGTAAAAATAGTCGGGATGCCGCAGCATTTCTCCAGCGCCTCCGAGCAGCGCCAGCCCCGCAAAAATCAGAAAATATCCCAGCACGTTGAAGCGGATAATGTACCGCACGGCAAGGTCAATGATGCCGATCCACACGGCCGCGATGACCATCTTCTTGGCAACGTCCATCGGGTCATGCCAGTTTGCGGAAAATCCGCCAAGCGCAAACACGGCTAGCACGAAAACGGAAATACGCAACCACCTTGGCCGAATCATGCTTACGATGAACCCCGCGGTTATGGCCACCAGCGCCGTCAGTGTGAGTCCGCTGCGCACTCCAGTCCCGAGAATCGCCGCCGCAGGGAACACAGCGTCCAGATTCGCGCCGAAGGCTGCTGCAGCCGCCTCCTGTGCCCCTGGCAAGTGTTGGTAGACCCACTTCGAAATCGCATCCAGTCCTAGGCAGGCCGCCATTCCACCCAAACCGATAAACACTGCGTCCCGGTAATATGCAACCGGCATGCCGGTCCATTCCGGTATTCGCTCTTCGCCGAACGCTTGCTTCCCGTAATACCAGGCCGCGCCGAACAGCAGCGCCAAGAATCCGAAGGAGAACAATATTCCCAGCAGCGCGCTGATCGCCGTAACGCCGATCATCACCTTGAATGGGATCGCAGTCCTATAGTTGCCCAGAGCGTTTTGTACGAAATCACCGAAAGTGATCGCCAGCACGTACCCCGCAAGCCCCCACAGCGCCCAACGCGTCAGCCGCTTCCACGGAATCGTGCGCCCCACTTCGGAACGCAAATTTTTCAAGAAGACGATCAGCGCGGTAATCGCAAATCCAGCCACCACCAAGATCGGTATCGCGTACCCAAACACAATCTTCGCCAGCGTAAGCTCTTCCTGCTTCCGCCGCCACTCATCTGGAATCTTGATATACGTCCGAAAATTCGTGACCTCGTCGCCCAGTACCATCACTTCCATTCTCGCAAACGCGTGGTCCGCGGAGTTCGCCTTTGCTGCGGCAGAAGAATTCGGCGCGCCGCCATCGAGAGGCACATTCTGCTGCCAAGTCAAAGTGTGATCGATCCGATGCGGCCGTTTATCCGAAGTCGACTCCACCAGCGACCACTGGCTCAAGTCAACCTTCTTCTCCTCGCGCAAAAATTTCTCCGCGCGCCCCACCGCTTCTTCTTTGCTCAGCGAAGCTCCGGGCGCCTCGTCCGCCAACGTGTGCCGCACCGCGTGCAGCGATCCATCCGGCTTCAGCACCACCGCATATTCCTCAGGCTGCGAATCACGAAAATACCGGACCCGCCACAGCGCTCCGGGTACCTGCGTGGCAAGGATTTCGTTCAGCCGCGCAACGCCCACGCGCTCCCGCAAAAATTCGTTCGTCAGCGGATCGGTGACGTTTACCAGCAAGGTCGCATGCATGTAGGTGTTCGGCTGCAACCCGCGTCGCTGAAAAATTGCAGCAGCATGAGCGCGCACCGACCGCGCATTCACGGAAAGCTTTAAATAGTCGCCGATCGATTCCGGTTTCACCTTCCAAGCCAGCGCCCCACCCACCACCAGACATATCGCCAAGAACGCCAGCATCCCTGAAGACAGCGCGTCATATCTCCGCTCCAAAGCGCTCGTGGAAACTTCTTCTCGCGCCCCGGCCAGACTGATCTCCGGAATCGGTGCTGCCTGGTTCAGCAAATCTTCATCTGGCTCAAATCTTCCTCGCGACAAATACGAAATCCCCGCAAACAGCAGAGGCGCCGCCGCTGCCAATCCCACGACTATGCCCGAGACCTTGAAATACAAACTATTCGAGCGCACCAGCAGCAATCCCACCAGCGAAGCGTCCACTGTGTAGTGCCAAATCAGCGTCGCCAGGATTCCCCATCGCAACATCACCAATCCCGCGATAATGCCAAAAATTCCAATTTCAATTCCGCGGATGTACGGCGGCTCCTGCGGATAATTGCTGTGCAAAAAGCTCCACATAAACGCCGGCAGCACCACGGCAATCCATCGCGAACCGGTCAATCGCTTGAAAAATGGAATGGCGAACAACCGAAACGTAAACTCCTCGTTCGTCGAAGCCAACAAACCGATCGCCGCTCCCGCGAGCCATGGAAACAGCGTGTTCACCGAATCCTGATAATTGATCTCCTGTGGCGCCCACGCTCCGAAATGTTGCGCCACCACATAAAACGCCACCACGTACCCTATGTGCGCGGCCGCCATCGACAGTCCAACCAGCGCCGCCGAAAAGAACTCCTTCGTCCGCAATCCGCGCAACGTAAATGCTTTCGAAAGCTGTAATCTCAGCGGTTGGGAAGCCCGGTACAGCGGTTCCGCCGCGGGCAGCACCAGCGTAACGGTCAGCGCCGTCAGCAGCGAAACCAGCGCCGCAGTCCCGATCTTCGCCAGAAGGAAGCCGGTGTAGGAAGCATTCGTGTTATAGCTCGCGCTCCATAGCGGCCAGTCATTCAGGTTCTGCAAAAACAGCAATCCCGCCACGAGAAATCCCAGCACAATTGCTCCCCGCCACGAGGACTGCCCGGCGTTCGTCAGCTTGAACGCCAGCCACACCGCGACTCCAAGGAGCATTATGTAAGGAACGGTGAACACCAGAGCCAGCGTGTCGTTGGCCGAGCGCAACCGCTGATAACTCCTCTCCCACGCTTCCGGCACCCGCAAATATTCCTGCGATCCGCCAATGCGCTCCCCTTCCAGCGCCACGGTCAATCGGTAAGGCGCATCTTTTGCCCGAAATGCGTGCTTTTCCCAAGTGAACGACCAGTCGGTGCGATTCGGCCGCTTCGTCGAATTCACTTCTTCCGGCAGGAAATCCCACTGGTTAGGATCGATTCCAAGTTTCGAACCCAGGAAATTCTGTGCGCGATCCTGCGCTGCCGCGCGGTCCAGCGTAGCCCCGGGACGCGCTTCTTCAATCTTGTGCGTATACCCGACAATATTTCCCGCCGGGCTCACCCGCACATAAAATTCCTCTTCCTGCAGCGGACGGAAAAATCGCACGTCCCAATACCAAACGTGTAGTTGCGACGACATCAATTGGTTGGCTTGCTGCAGTCCCAGCTCGCGCTCGAGATACGTTTTCGAATCGTCGTCGACGCTAAACACGATCGCCGACCGGTAGCCGCTGACATTTTCGCCAAGCCCCGCCGCAAAGCTTTGCGCCAGCTTTAGCGCGTCCCCGCGCGTGACGCGGAAATCCACCGAAGCCTCGGGGAACGCCCGGAAGAAATATTTGTAAGCGAAAATTGTTCCGATGATTCCGAGGACTACCCAAAGGAGCAGCGCGCGCTTCTCAGACCCGCTCAGCCGTTCACCAGGCACAGGAGCCTCCGCAACTTCAGTTATCTTGAGCTAAGGCCGTACCGATCCGCAGTTTTAGGAGTCAATTCCTAGACACTTCTCAGATCAGGCTCACTTCTTAGACACAGCAACCCACTCTATAGATACGCCTCCACCCCACGCAAGCAAGTCATCGTAGGGGCGCAGCACCGCTGCGCCCCTTCTCAGCACGATGCAAACCTATTGCAGGGTCGCTCCTAAGAAGCCTATCCGTCCACGATGGTATAAAGGACTATCGATGTCACTGTCCCTGACAACCGAAGTCCGCATGATAAAAGGCGTCGGCCCGCATCGCGCCGAACTCCTCGCCAAACGCGGCATCTACACCGTCGATGATCTCCTTCATTACCTGCCCTTCCGCTACGAAGACCGCATTCATTTCTCCAATATCAAGGACATCAAGCCCGATGGCGTCTACACCATTCGCGCTCGCGTAATGAGCGGCCAGGCCGTGCGCACCATGCGCGGCCGCGACGCCATCTATCATCTCCTCGTGCAGGATCCGACCGGCCAGCTCCCCTGCAAGTTCTTTCATGGCGGCTATCTCGAAGGCCGCCTTAAGCAAGGGCAGCTCCTCGTCCTCCACGGCAAAGCCGAGGTCGATAAAATGCGCCCCGCGCGCATCGAGATGGTCAATCCGCAAATCGAACTGCTCAGCAGTGTCGATCATTCCGCCGCGGCGCACGAAGCCGACAAATCCGCCGCTCAAGAAGAGATCGATTCCACCGAGGTCGCCCGCATCGTCCCCATCTACGAAGCCGTCGGCACCTTCGGCTCGCGCTCTATCCGTCGCACCATCTATACCGCGCTGCAAACCCTGGACCCGCGCATGCCCGACGTTTTGCCCGAAGACCTGCGCGCCCGCCTCGGCTATCCGTCGAGATTTCAAGCATTGGCTCAAACGCACTTCCCTGCCGCTGAAGAGTCCATCGAAGCGCTAAACGAATTCCGCTCCCCCGCGCAGCAGCGTCTCATCTTCGAAGAATTTTTCCTCTATCAGCTCAGCCTAGCGCTCGACCGCCGCGCAGCCCGCAAGGAGGACGCCATCGCCTTCCGCCTCCGCGAAGAAAACATTCGCGAAGCCCTGAAACGCATCCTTCCCTTTAAGCCCACCGCCGCCCAAAAACGCGTCCTAGCCGAAATCGCCGCCGACCTGGAAAAACCATCGCCCATGAACCGCCTCCTCCAGGGCGACGTCGGCAGCGGGAAAACCATCGTCGCCCTGCAAGCCGCCGTCGTAGCCATCGAAAACGGTTGCCAGGCTGCTCTTATGGCGCCCACCGAGATCCTCGCCGTGCAGCATTTTCTTTCCGCGCGGCGCATCCTCGAGCGCGGCGGCTACCGCGTCGAACTCCTCATCAGCGGTCTGAAAGCCGCCGAAAAATCAGCCGTCCTCGAGCGCATCCGCTCCGGCGAAGCCCAACTCGTCATCGGCACCCACGCGCTCATCGAAGACAACGTCCAGTTTGCGCGCCTCGGTTTCGTCGCGATCGACGAGCAACACCGCTTCGGCGTCCTCCAGCGCAAGCGCCTCATGGACAAAGCCGCCGCCCACGGCCACGCCCCCCACGTTCTCGTCCTCACCGCCACGCCCATTCCACGCACGCTTTCTCTCACCCTCTACGGCGATCTGGACGTCTCCATCCTCGACGAGCTTCCCCCCGGCCGCACGCCCATCGAAACGCACCTCACCTCCGAACCGCATCTTCCAGGCGTTTGGGGTAGCATCCGCCGCGAAGTCGGAGCCGGCCACCAGGCCTACATCGTCTATCCGGTGATCGAAGAATCGAAGCTCGAACTGAAAGCCGCGATCGAGGAATACGAGCGCCTCTCCCGCGAAGTTTTTCCCAAGCTGCGTCTTGGCCTCCTGCATGGCCGCCTCTCCAGCGAAGAAAAAGACGATGTCATGCAGCGCTTCCGCAAAAACGAAGTGCAGATCCTCGTTGCTACCACCGTCGTCGAAGTTGGCGTGGACGTCCCCAACGCCACGGTCATGGTCATCGAGCACGCCGAGCGCTTCGGCTTGTCCCAGCTTCACCAACTCCGCGGGCGCATCGGCCGCGGCGCGCAAAAATCCCACTGTGTTCTAGTCGGCCCCGTGCGCATGACCGACGAAGCCCGCGCCCGCCTCGAGACGATGGTGCGCACGAGCAACGGTTTCGAGATCGCCGAGACCGATCTCCAGCTTCGCGGTCCCGGCGAGTTCTTCGGCACGCGGCAATCCGGTGCCTTCGGCTTTCACATCGCCAACCCACTCCGCGACAAAGAACTCCTAGAGCAAGCCCGCCGCGAAGCCTTCGCCATCGCCGACGGTACATCGCAAAGGCCCGCACTCGACCGCATCCTACGCAGCCTCCCCTCAGAATGGCAGCGGCGGTATCATCTAGCGAAAGTTGGCTAGAAATCGATGCGCGTAATCGCCGGCAAATATCGCAGCCGCATTCTCAAGTCCCTCAAGGGCAACGCCCTTCGCCCCACCACCGACCGCCTGCGGGAAACTCTCTTCAACGTACTCGGCTCCAACGTCAGCGGCTCCCGCTTCCTCGACATTTTCGCCGGCACCGGAGCCGTCGGCATCGAAGCCCTAAGCCGCGGCGCAGCAGAAGTGGTCTTCATCGAAAATCACGCCCCCGCCGCCACGCTAATCCGTCGCAATCTTGCGTCTCTCGAGATCCAAGACGGCGCCCAAATTCTCCTCTTCGATGCGCTCCGCGGCCTGGAAAAACTCGCCGCCCGTCACAAGCCCACCGACGCGCCCTTCGATTTCGCCTTTATCGACCCGCCCTACGCCGAAAAAGATCAGTACGACCGCGTCCTTGCCTTCGTCGGAGCCGCTCCATTCCTCGCCCCTGGCAGCCTGGTGATCGCCGAGCACCGCCGCACCTTCGAACTCCCCCAGCGAATCGGCCGCCTCCTGCAAACTCGTATCCTCCGCCAAGGCGACGCCGCATTAAGCTTCTTCGAGCACCAAACCGCCGAACCCGACGAAATCTCCGAAGCCGCGTAGCCACATTACGCGAACAAGTCAATCCGCGGTGCACGTTCGGGGATTGCGTCTTCTTTGGAAAAGGCAATTCGCGCAAGCATAGAGCCTAGTCCGGCGACGACAAGCGCGACTAGTGGCGCCCATGCGTGACAACCCCCCATGCTCGATCAGGTTTACACCTGATTTCGAATTCCGGTAATCTCCCAATTGCGCCGCCACGTTTGTACGCCTAGAAGTGGTCCGTGCACGCGCAAGCCATTCCGCGTGTGCCGCGACAAATTCAGCACACACCACATCCAGCCCGGCAGCGGGCATTCGACACCCCATTGATGGTTTTGAATACATCTCGCGGAGGCTCCCATGCGACTCGCTCGTGTTCTGATCTTCCTCTCTGCCGCCGTCCTACTCCTTGCATCGATCGCCGTAGTGTTGTTCCGTGGCAGCTCAACCGCCTCCGCACAGACGACCACGCCACCAACCAGCACCATTAGCAGTGGCTCCGGCCCCCTGGCGTGGGACTTCGCTCCTGTCGGCGGCGGCACGGTCACTAACGTCGGCATTCAAGACGTCTGCCCGCCCGGCATGTGCGATGACCACGACTTGAACATCGTCCTGCCCTCTGCTCCCGCCACGTTTTATCAGACCATGACCGCCCAGGTCACATTCAAATACACTTGGACCTCCACGGTACCCACCGACCTGGACATCTTCGCTATCAGTCCAAATGGCGCAGACCACGGTCCAGGCTCTCCCGATGACACATCCAGCGGCGCTGGAGAAGAAGATTTGACCCTTACCGATCCGCTCCCCGGTCTATGGCACATTCGCTCCGTCGCCGCGCTAGTCCCCCTCCCTACCGCCGCTCACGTCGTTGTTACGATGACCGTCGCGACGCGCCCCACCACTCCACCTCCTCCACCCCCGGCTCCGGGCGCGCCTACCTTCGTGAATTATCCCGCTCCGAATGACTGTACCGGCACACAGCGGCCTCCAAGCTGCATCACACCTTCCCTCGACTCCACAACCTCTAGTTCCCACAGCGCCGGCGAGCCTTCCATTGGCGTCGACTGGACAACCGGCAAAGTCTTCATCGAGGCTGGCAATCACACGCTCCGCGTAACCTTCAATGATTCACTCAAACCTGCCTCCGCCTTCTGGGAAGACAAGCGCTCTCCCTTCGCTCGCCTGAGCCTCGATCCAATTCTCTTCACTGACGACGGTCACTTTGGCGGCACAAACCGGACCTTTTCTTCGCAGCTGAATGGCGTCACAAGCGAACTTTCCTTCACCGACGATGACGGCAATAATTGGCTCCCCACACAAGGCTCCGGTCAGCCCGCAGGTGTCGATCACCAAACCGTCGGAGGCGGTCCTTACGCCGCCCCTGGGGTCGCCGCGCATACGTATCCTCATGCTATCTACTACTGTTCGCAGGACATCGTCACTGCGTTCTGCTCGCGCAGTGATGACGGGGGCCTGACTTTCGGCCCCGGGATTCCGATCTACACGTTCACGCACGTGAATGGCGTCGATCTCCCCGCCGCTCCAGGGACCTGCGGCGGCCTGCACGGCCACGTTCGCGTTTCCCCTGACGGCACCGCTTACGTCCCCAACGAACGGTGCATGGATGCTAATGGCGTCAGCCGTCCCGGCATGGCTGTTTCCACCGACAACGGACTGAGCTGGGTAGTGCGGACGGTGACAGACGCCAAGAGCATCAGTCCGACCAGCGACCCCTCCGTTGCGTCCGGCGCAAACAACACGATTTATCTCGGGTACGTGAACAGCGACGGGCATGCCAAGATCGCTTCATCTTCCGACCGCGGGTTGCACTGGTCGAAATCCAAGGATGCCGGCACTCCTTTCGGCGTACAGAACGCGGAATTCGCGGAAGTGATCGCCGGCGACGACAACCGCGCCGCCTTCGCCTTCCTCGGCACGCAGACGAGCGGCGACACGCAGTCAGCCGACTTCCTGGGCGTCTGGCACCTTTACGTGGCCTTCACGTACAACACGGGCCGCACTTGGACCACGGTTGACACGACACCTTCCGACCCCGTGCAACGCGGCTGCATATGGAACGGCGGCGGCAGCAATCCTTGCCGCAATCTGCTCGACTTCAACGACATCACCGTGGACAAAACTGGCCGCGTCCTCGTTGGCTATGCGGACGGCTGTACCGGGTCTTGCGTCACTGACGCCACTCAGAACGCTACCTCCGGCCCCGCCACCGCCCAGGATGCGCTCGCCACTATTGCCCGCCAGGTCGGCGGCCGCGGCCTCTTCAAAGCGTTGGATGGCACGCAATTCGGCACCAACACCGGTGACTATGTGGGCGGCGGCCAGCTCTGCTACGGCGACCCCGCTACCGGAGTCACCGGTGACCCGAACTGCAATCGTTAGCGATGACGACGCCTGGACTCGAGGGCCTAACCAAAGGAATGAACTGCAGATCCGCGGCCCGATGTCCCTCCGCCCGAGGTAAAACGCAATGAGCTATCGCTCGGTGATTCCTACTCTGATGAACGCACTGCTACTGTGCTCTGCCTTCTGGCCTTCCGGCGCGTCTCTCGCCTCTCCGCAAAAAACGCAACAAGGCAGCCAAGCGCATACTCGAACCAACGCCAACGCGAGCAAGAACGTTGACGCCTGCTCGCTCCTCACCAGCAGGGAGATTACTGCCGTGCTAGGTGAGCCGCTTGACGTGACCAAGCCCACCGTTCAGTCCGCAGGCAACTTGAAGATGTCGCACTGCCTTTTCGTCACACGAAATTTTGCAAAATCTGCCAGCTTGGACGTGGCCACGCCAGCTTCCGGCGATTCCGGCGCGCGCAGCCTGCGCGCCTTCTGGCGTAATCAATTCCATTCACCGCTAAAGCACCAGGAAGAAAGGCGTCCCGCCTCGCGCAAAATTCCCGCGCAATCCGCATTCACTTCACCGCTTGAAGCACTGTCAACGGAAGCCGCCACCTCGGGCCAATCAGATGGCGAATCTGAGAGCGAAGCAGAAGCCGAGGCCGGCAAGCCACGGCCTATTCCCGGTCTTGGCGAAGAAGCCTACTGGGTCGGCAGTCCGCTTGCTGGCGCGCTGTACGTCCTGCAGGGAAACCTCTTCCTACGCATCAGTGTCGGCGGCGTCTCCAAAGAATCCACGCGTATAGCTAAATCCAAATTGATAGCCAACGCCGTCCTGCCACGCCTGCGCCGCTGAGCGGTTCGCACCATCCACCCACCGCTCAGACCCTAAGGAGCGTTGAAGAATTCCCACATGGCCGGCGCGCTAGCGGCTTCTCCGGGCAACTTCGTCACGCCCAGGCCCTCGAGCGACAGCCGAAGAACACTTTGATGCTGATAAAAAGCGATGGACTTATAGCCACGCTTCGACAGCGGACTAACGATCACTGCGGCCACATGTCCTCCTCCGGAGGTAAAGTCCTGAGTGTTCGCTTCATCAAAGACGATGATCAACAGGCCGTCCTTCTGAAATGCAGGACTCGCAATCACTGGAGCAATATTCGCCTTCAGCCAATTGTCGGCCGTGCTGAGCGGACAATCATGCGCGTCATCGCAAAGGTTCGGAACGATGAAGGAATACTCCGGTAGATTCGCGGTCGGCAGGTCCCCGGCAAATTGCGTGAAGGGAACAAGATTCTGTTTCTGCGCCGCATCGTTCTGCACATCCGTCATGTAAGCAAGCGGATTGTGGCGCACAGCATACTTGCCGCTGTCCCCGCCCGTGTATCCGACATTGGGCAGATCCTCTGCGTACGATTTCCAGGTTTTGCCGGCGGCGATCAGCTCACGAACGACATTGTCATCGGAGACGGGAAAAGTTTCCGGCGTGACCGCGTCGATAATCGTGAGCGTTTGTCCCGTAGTCATCATGAAATAGTCCGGGACAGACGGATGCCCGTTCGCGAAATAGTTTGCGGCCAGTCCGTACTGATTTGCGAGGCCGTTTAGATACGGCATGGACGGACTGGCGATCACGTCGGAGTAATTGTGATTTTCTTCAACGACAATAAAGACGTGGCCGAAGCGCACGCTAGTCTGGCCCGGTGGCGGCGGCGTCTTCGCCGCCTGTCCTACGCAACCCGCAATCGCCAGAACGCAGCAGAAAAGCGCCAGCGTTCGAATTTTGGCGACACACACACTTTGGAAGCAGCACACCAGTAACCGGGGTACGACCATATGTTCAGACGATGGCCCCGTGGCCAGCACTGGTCAATCCGGTTGAAACGGTACTCTGGATGACGCGCCAGTTTGGCCTGGCACTACGCATGAGGCCTTTTTTGCCCCTAGTGCCTCACAGAAACTTCACTAGCGCATCCGTCGTTTCCTGGGGCCGTTCTTCCAGCACCCAATGCCCAGTGTCTTTCAGCACCACAACCGTTACATCCGACGCGACCGATTTCATCTGCTGCGCCAGCGGCTCTCCCAACGACTTCTCGCCGCCAAGCGACAGCACCGGCATCGTCAGTTTCGTCTGCGACAACTGCGCGAAATCTTTCGCCGCCTGCGGAAACGAAGCGAAGTAAGCCCAACCCGCTCTCATGCGACCCGGCCGCGCGTAAGCCGCTGCATAGGCCGCGCGGTCCGCCTCAGTCAGCGAACGATTCTTGTCCGCCGCAAAATCGTTCCAGTAATAATCAAAATACGTGCGCTCGCGCCCTCGCACCAACGCTTCCGGCGTCGCTCCATGAAAACGGAAGTGCCACAAACCGGGATTGTTGTATATGGGCTCCCACCCGCTCACGCCCGGCAGAAACGCGTCCATCACCACCAGTTTTTCCGTTTCCGCCGGAAACTGCGCGGCATACGCGTAAGCGACCATCAGTCCGATGTCATGTCCCACTACTCGCGCTTTTTCAACGCCCAGCTTCCGCGCCAGCACATGAATCCGCATCGCGGCCGTCTTCATGTCCATACCGTCAGCCGGGATCGCCGAATCCCCGATCCCCGGCAAATCCGGCGCGATCACCGTAAATCGGTCCGCCAGCAGAGGAATGAGGGCCTCCACATCCGCGAAGTCTCCGCATAGCCGTGCAGCAAAATCACCGCCGGCCCCTTGCCTGCCGCCAGGTACTGCAACCGCACGCCATCCACTTCTGCCGTACGCGAAACAATGGTTTTGTCTTCAGCGTTGCTTCCTGCCGCCGCGAGAAATAAGTCAAAAAGGGAGAGCACGCCGAATATAAGAATCCTCGCGGAAACACGAAAAGCCCGTTCCATGGAGATCTCCTGGAAAAAGGGTCAGAGAAAAGTGGGGCGCATGCTGCGAGATAGTAGCAGACCGCGAGGCATAGCTCTCCGACACCAAACGCCGCGGCTGCTCCGCTGCTAGTAAGGTCTTACCGAGCACGCTCGATTAGGCCGAGCTTTACTCGTGGCAATTCTCGCTAACCATCTTTAGATTCGTCGCGGTCATGTGACCGTGCTCGGTGGAACCTTTATTCATGCCGTGCTCTCTCTGCGCCGCTTTTGCATCTTCTTTCATCCCGTGCATTTTGGCGTGGGACACCACACCGGTAATCGTCACTGTATGACCGACATGCTCGCCGAGATTGAGGGCGTCGCTCTTGACCTCCCAAGTGCTGCCTTTCGTCGTAGTAAGCTTGTACTCATTGGCGTCGACCCTTTCAAGGCAACCCCTGAGCGTCCGTACTTTCTTATGAGTGGTTTCCGTTGTGTCCTGTGCCGTAGCCGGTCCGGCTGAGCCGGCAAACAGGAACAACGCAAGAAATGCCATCGTCATCATCACTTTCATCCTTTTACCTCCAAAGTTTCGACGTGAGAAGTGGGAAAGAGGACCGGGAACCCGGCTAGGCCACTGTGCTTAGCGTTGGTGAGACCCATTGTAGTGACGGGCAAAGGCAGGCGTCTGTCCGATTGCGGACACAACACGTAGGTTCACCCAGTCACCTGCCGCCTGCTGATCTATTACTAGCATGTGCTAGTCTATTGCTAATCGAGATACTCGGTGCTACAACCATTGTCACGAACGGTGACGCGTAAACCTGCACCGCGCGCTGCCCGCACTCCTTCGCGCGGGCCAGCTCGTAGTGAGTGTCTCCGACCCCCGCAACTCTCCCCCGCTCCTCTCGCGATGGAAAGAGGCCATGAGAATTTTACTGTACAACCCTGACAACGGTGTCACGCGCAACTTCATGCCGCATCTCTGGATGTTTCTGCTGAAAGCGCTCACTCCCGCCGGACACGAGGTTTTGCTGATCGACGGCAACGCCCAGCCCATCGACGAAGACAGCATCGCCCGCTTCGTCCTCGAGCAAAACATCGGCCTCGTCGGCATCGGCGCCATGACCCGCATGATCGCCAAAGCTTACCGCATGGCCGACGCGATTCGCGCCGTCGGCGTCCCCGTAGTGATGGGCGGTCCGCACGTCACCGAAATGGCCGACGAAGCGCTCGGCCGCTCCGGCGGCCACCGCCACGCCGACGCCGTAGCCCTCGGTGAAGCCGACGACACTTGGCCCAAAATCGTGAACGACGCCGCTAACGGCGCGCTCAAAGACATCTACGCTCCGGTCGACGCCTTCGGCCAGGAGCAAAAGCCTTCCCTGCAATCCTATCCGCCGATCCCCTGGGACACTATCGACCTCGCTCAGTTCAACATTGTTCCAAAGATTTTTTATCCCATGCTCCAAAAAATCGGCGCCGGCTGGGGC
>Ga0209526_10000407_pt1 | contig 27713 bp, 24 predicted proteins | sample JacPinW_OM2H0_M1_FD_188566 | JGI IMG/M metagenome (GOLD analysis project Ga0209526, IMG submission 188566) | Forest soil microbial communities from Algoma, Ontario, Canada - Jack Pine, Ontario site 1_JW_OM2H0_M1 (SPAdes) (version 2) | ecosystem: Environmental > Terrestrial > Soil > Boreal... | reverse complement strand
ATCGATTCCGGCCGTGGCGATGCCGATAGAACAATTCTCAAAGACCGCTCGCCAGCGCTCCTGGATGCCTGGTAGAGGGTCTTCCGCTCGCTTGGTTCCTTGTTCCATAAAATCCAAGAGTCGTCTTTGGGTGCTATTAGCCCGGGAAGAAGCGCTTCAGCAGAGCTCGAACTTTATCTCCAGCAAGAACCGAGAAATCGAATCCATTGTCTCAGCCTGGTGCGAGAAGCGAAGTTGTCGCTTTGTGCAAGTCCGGAACCGGAGCTGGTGCAAGAGAAGCCTGGGCCGGAACAAGCAAAGCTGTTCTGAGTGGACGTGGCCTGCGGCGAAACATGGATAGATCGCAAACTACAATTGATCCTTAACTTGGTAAATGGCCGCTCGATCAGTTGAGATGAGGATGAGTAATCCGGTGAGAGAGCGTGGACGTGTCTGACGGACCAGCCCGCGTGGTGTCGTACCACATCGGGTGCAGCCTGCACTTCTTGCGAGGCCGACCATGGTTCGCCGGGCGCAACAGAAACTTCTTGTAGAGGGCGCGTGAAGTGGGTGTGGTTTGGCAATGGATCCCACGACCTGGATCAAATAACCTTGTAAGGCTACCACAATTTGCCCCGTATACTATAGTTTAACTACGGGCCTTCTCAACTAAGGGCTAAGGAATTCGCGAATATGTTGAGCGGACGATTAGACAACGCTGCCACCGGCTGTGCCGACCCGAGATAGCTTTTCTCTTCCGCGCTTCATCCGTTATACCCGCGTGCAAAATCTCAACGTTGGTAGGCTTCTGCCGTGTGGTGCTTCGATTCTTTTGCAGGAATTCCTTTGCAGCTTGGCGCATGGGCCAGAGAGGGTTTGAGCGATCGCTTCTACATTCTCGCGAGCCCCTTGGCCTCGGGATAAGCTCGGCCAAACAATGGTTCTCTTAGTGCCGCGCTGGCGTCGATACTGTACCGGGGTTTTCGCAGTCGATAGTTCAACCGTACCGCGAGAGCCCATACCTATAACTTACCGCACGTTGGAGAAACACGGGTTCAGAAGCGCGTCTCAGGCACCGGTCTGACGAGCCGTCGGGTTGTGCCCCGTCGAGGTGCTGTCGGGACACTGTCAAAACGTCGACGCAATTTCTCTGCTCTCGCCCCCGCAAACTACGTGCACGACCTCCATCGAGCGGCCTAAACGTTTCATTCGAACGACGATATAAGAACCGATCGGGATTCAGTCTCACATTGGAATGAGAGGTGCTCATGGGGATCTCGTTCGATTCCCCAAGATTGAATCCGAGGAGGACGGAACAATGAAGATTCTAAAAGCAATGGCGGTAGTTTTCTTTATCGCGGCTTTGGCGACAGCATTTGGGACTCCTGTCAAGGCCGATGCGCACGACAAGTTGACGATCTTCAGGTTCAGTCAGCCAGTGGAGTTACCGGGCGTGGCACTGCCAGCTGGTACCTATGTCTTCAAATTGGCGGACACCTCAGGTGACCGCAACATCGTTCAGGTTTTCGATAAGGACCAGACGCATGTGTTGGCGACATTCGTTGGCATTCCGGATTATCGCCCGCAGCCAAGCGATAAAAGCCTGATCAGATTCTCAGAAACTACGGCCGGAGGCCCGCCAGCAATCAAGGAGTGGTTTTACCCCGGCGATGCGTACGGCGTGGAATTCGCATACCCGAAGTCCCGGGCTGCGGAGCTCGCGAAAGCTTCAAATCAAGCTGTTCCCTCGATGCCCTCGAACCTAGCCTCGGATATCAAGTCATCCAAGACTTCCACCGACTCGAGTGCGATGGCGATGAAGGGCGCCCCCATCAAGGCTGAACAGCCAAATGGGGACGAAGTTGAGGTCGACGAAGTGTTTATCATTCATGTACCTGCATCGCCGATGGCAGGTAACACCGTGCACAACGTCAATAGTGACTAAACTAGAGTGAGACCATCCAACTGCCGAAGACGGCGAGCTTGCTGCCTGTTCTTCGTTTGGTGGGGGATTTCGTTGATGATAGCGGGAGCGCTTCTTTGGGCGGTTTCGAGGCGCGTACGGCTTGATGACCCCTAGGCCGTTCTGAGATAAATGAATGAGATAGCTGTTCCGACTCGCTGGGAGGTCGGGAAGAATGTTTGAGGGAAGGAGCGCGACAGCACCGAACTGGTGCGTGCTGCCCGCGTGCCTGCTTCTAGCTTCATTCCCTCAGACTTCTTCCCGCTTGTCCCTATCTGCCACACAAGACGGCTCCAGGCATTACGTTATCTCCGAGGACGTCAACCTCGTTGTGTTGCCCGTCACGGTGCGGGACCGAAACGGGCGATTTGTTTCCGGGCTGAATGTGTCAAACTTCCAGGTTTACGAGGACGGAAAACTGCAGAAAGTCACACTCTTCCGGGACGAAGATGTCCCGGTTACCGTTGGATTGGTGGTGGACCACAGTGGAAGCATGGCTGCCAAACAGCTCGAAATGATTGAGGGAGCGCAAGCGTTTGTGCAAGCGAGCAATCCGCAGGACCGGGAGTTTGTGGTCAATTTCAATAGCACGGTTTCATTCCCTCTTCCCGAAAACGTCGCCTTCACCAGCGACCCGGACGTTCTGCGGGCTGCCTTATCGACCGCTTCTGCAAGCGGAAAAACAGCCCTGTACGATGCTCTCGCAGCCGCGATGGAGCACTTTCAAAAGGGGGAGGCCGACAAGCGGGTTCTGCTATTGATCAGCGACGGCGGGGACAACGCTAGTAAGAACAATTTTTCGCAAGTGTTTCAGATAGCGCAAACTGCCAACGTGATGATTTACGCGATCGGGTTGTTTGACCAAAACAGCACCGACCAAAACCCGAAGGTTCTCAAAAAGCTTGCCGAGGAGACAGGAGGCCAGGCATATTTCCCGACCTCGCTTGCACAAATTGTGAGCGTTTGTCGCGAGATTGCCGCATAGATTCGCCATCAGTACACCCTCGGTTATAGTCCGGCAGATAGTGGACCGAGCGGGTACCGGAAGATTCGCGTCAGCGTGACCGCACCCGGTCGGGGAAAGCTCTCTGTGCGCACCCGCACTGGCTACTTTTCGCTCCCCCAAAGACCCTCTAAGACTGCAGTGCCGCACGGACAGGGTCGATGATGCGCGCACCTCCCAGAGCGCTCGCGCCGAAACTATTTTCTGTGGCGGTGCTGGCGCTATTGTCTGTCAGCATGGGCTATCTCGCTGGCCGTTTCGAACTCCTGGAGCGCAGTTCAACCTCTATAATAGCGCCGCCTTCCCGATCCCCGGGATAGGTTTTTTGCTTCTCACGCCCGTCTGTTACGTCGGGCGTGCGCCGAATCCGTTCATTGTAATGCGCGCGACAGTTTACTCTGACCAAGGCAAGCACCTCTAGTCGGACTGCTGTCGGACTGCTGTCAAAACACCGACGTCACACACCGTCTCAATCCTGTTAAACAGCTTCCGGCACAATCGTCGCCACCCGAGCTAATTGATTTAATCAAACCAAGATACTCAAATCAGCCAAGGTCGGTCTCACATTGGAATGAAATGTGCACATCGTGGTGCTGATCAATGAAATGGAGACTACTGCCGGCAGGAAAATCGAGAAGTGCAGGCGAAGTGACCCGAGAATCTTGTTGAATTTGCCGCGGCTGACACAGGGGTGAGAAAGCCATATGGGCGCCACACGAACATTCCGGTTGATTCCTCCGGCCTGTGCGATCGAGGGCATGCCTCGATCGGGAACGCAACGATGGCCGAAACGTCTGGCTCCGCGCTTTCATCGCGCAAAGAATGTGATTGATAAGGCAAACTCACTGCCCGCGGGCGGAGAATGGCAGCTCGTTCAGAGCGCAATCACCGGAGATGCAGAGGCGCTTGCGACACTGTTCGCTCGCGAACGGACAAGGCTCTACCGCACCGCCCTTTCGGTCCTCCGCAATAAAGAAGATGCGGAAGATGCATTGCAAAACGGCCTGCTGTCCGCCTACGTGAATCTCCGCTCTTTTGAGGGAAGATCGAGGTTCTCGACATGGCTCACGCGCATCGTCCTGAATGCGGCGCTCATGAATCGCCGCAAACTGCGTGTGCTTTCCCAGATGTCTTTTGATGAAATCGTGGTCAACGATCCTCAACCTCGGACGACACAACTGGTGGACCCGCATCCCAGTCCAGAGCAGGTCTGCGCTCTGGCCGAAACCCGGGACGTCGTCGAGCAGAAGATGAGTCAGCTCTCACCTCTGCTTCGGTCGGCTTTTCGGCTTCGCGATGTCGAAGATCTTTCCACTCGCGAAGCAGCGAACGCGGCAAGCGTCAAAATCAGCGCAATCAAGTCACGCACAACGCGTGCTCGTCACCAACTGGCGAGTCTACTTGCTGCCGAGGGCGTGAACGCATCGCGCGCCAACTTTTAGTCGATTGGTCGATCCTTCGAGCTACGAAGAACCGATCTCATTCACTCAAAAAGGAGAACTACACATGACTGATCTGGAACTGAAGAAAGCCGTCGAATCAGAACTCAGCTATGAGCCCAGTATCAACGCAGCCGAGATCGGCGTAGCCGCCAAGGGCGGCGTGGTCACGCTTACCGGCCGTGTTCAGAGCTACTGGGAAAAGGTGGCTGCCGAGCGTGCTGTCGAGCGGGTCTCCGGGGTGAAAGCAGTAGTGAATGAGCTTGAAATCCGTCTACCGAGCTCGAGCGAACGCACGGACGAAGATATTGCACGTGCGGCGATCAATGCCCTCGAATGGTCCGTGTTGATACCTGCGAACCGAATCAAGGTAAAGGTATCGAAAGGTTGGGTCACGTTGGAAGGGACCGTGGATTGGCAATTTCAGAAGACGGCAGCCGAAAAAGCAGTGCGGAAGCTGATTGGAGTAAAGGGAGTCAGCGACCTTGTGGAGGTCAAGCCAAGAGTGAGCAAGACCGAGGTGAGGGCCGCAATCGAAGAGGCGCTGAAACGGAGTGCTGAGCTGGACGCTAATCGGATCAAAGTCGAGACGGATGGCGATAAGGTCATCTTGCGCGGCAGTGTTCGTTCATGGTTCGAGCGAGAGGAAGCCGAGCGCGCTGCTTGGCGAGCACCCGGTGTCCGCGCCGTGGAGGACGACATCGAGATAGCGGCCTAGGCTCGACTAGCAGGATGGATTTTTTGATCACAATAAGCAACATTCGCGATAGGCATCAAGAAAAAATCATAAGGGAGGACAACAGTGGAAAATCTTACAAGAAGGGGAAATGTGTTCGAGGATTTGTTCGATTTCAGGCGTGACTTTGACGGCATATTCAGCCGGCTTCTGAGCAGTTCCGCGTCAGCGGGGCAACGTCCTAGGAGTCTAGTTACTGCCATACCACCGATCGAAGCTCGGGTGGACAGCCAGGACAAAAAGTACCATTTGCGCGTTGCTCTGCCGGGCGTCGATCCCAACGAGGTTCAGCTGAATCTGCTAGGGAATTACCTGACGGTGAGCGGCGAGCACAAGAGTGGCGAAGAAAAGAAGGAGGGGGAATATCTCCAGAAGGAGTTTTCCTACGAGCGCTTCGAGCGGACCATTGAGCTGCCCGAGGGTCTCGATACGGAGAAGCTGACAGCCGAGTACAACAACGGAGTACTGGAAATCACAGCACCCCTTGGTGGCGCGGCTCTTCCCAAACGGATCGAAATCAAGAGTTTGCCTAAGGCCAAGGGTGCCGGCGCCTAGTGAGTCTCAGACCGGAGGCGTTTTTACGGGCCGCAGGTTTGACAATTTCAATCGGTAGGCCAGCGACTCCGGATCGACAGCAAGCGGCTGGTTACGGGCACCCGGCGGAAAGCGATTTCTCCGCTGGGTGCCAGCGCTTGTATTACACCGTCTCAAATCGTTGGCAGCTCTCGCGAACGAGAGGAGAGAGGGAATCAGCCATGGCTCAGCAATCAGCAGTCGCGTTGAAGCCTGTTGAACAGACAGCAAGACCGAGACGTGTCAATGTGCAGGAATTCCTAGATCCGGTGAATGCCATCTATGAATCGATCGCCCGCCGCGCCTTTGAAATTTTCCAAGGTCGCGGAGGGGCAGGCGGCCACGATCTCGACGACTGGTTCGGTGCCGAAGCCGAGTTGTTCCACAGCGTGCACCTTGACGTCGTAGAATCAGATGACGCAGTTGCGGTACGCGCCGAGGTTCCAGGCTTCACTGCTTATGAGCTCCAAGTCATTCTGGAGCCACGCCTCCTTGTCATCACGGGCAAGCGAAAAGCCCGAGGCCATCAGACAACCCGAAAGACCATCTATCGCGACTGTTGCACGGATCGGGTATTCCGGGTTCTTCGACTTCCGGCAGAAGTCGATCCGAAGAAGGCGACGGCAGCGCTAAAGGATGGAATCCTCGAGCTCGCCATGCCCAAAATAGTCTGGTTTGAGACCAAGACGGACTGGATCGTTCGAGTGGAGGATTATCGTGCGTGGAAAGAGTTGCTGACGGGTGCCCGGGCCACAAGTGAGCCGGGCAGCCCCCAGCGATGATCCATTCGCAGCTTACGAAAATACGTTCGATGGAAACTCGCAATTTTGATAGAGGAGGAGAATCCGATGAGAAAGAGTCACTTCATTCTGGGACTGCTTTCATCAGTTGCTGCGCTAGCGGTTGGCTCGTCGCCCGCCAACTCTCGAGAGCCAGCCTCGCCAGTGACAGTTCCGGTGCACATGGTGGTCACGGTCGAGGCTAAACATGGGACCGAGGTACCCGACGTTCGCCGCGAAGAAGTGATGGTGTACCAAGGTCACGATCGCAATCGCGCCGAGGTTACGGGCTGGCTCCCGCTGCAAGGGGACCATGCCGGCCTAGAGATGTTCGTGCTGCTCGATGACGCCTCAAACGTTGACATTGGCCCGCAGCTGGAGGATCTCCGCCGATTCATTGCTTCGCAGCCAACAACCACGTCGATAGGAGTCGGTTATATGCGGGACGGAGTGGTTGACATCGCGCAGAACTTGACAACTGAACACGCGCAAGCGGCCAAGGCGGTACGGCTGCCGCTCGGGAATATCGGCGCGCTCGCCAGTCCTTACCTGTCCATCGTCGACCTAATCAAGCGGTGGCCCGAAAGCCGCGTTCGCCGCGAGATCCTGCTGCTCTCGGACGGCATAGACCGTTTTGGAGGGGTTGGTCCTGGTAATCCTTACGTCGACTCCGCGATTGAGCGTGCTCAGCGGGCCGGGGTCATCATCTACTCGATCTATGCGAGCGGGGCAGGGCATTATGGGCACAGTTTCTGGCGGATCAACTGGGGTCAGAATTACCTTTCCGAACTCGCCGACAGGACCGGAGGAGAAGCGTATTTCCTAGGTTTCGACACACCCGTTTCCTTCAGCCCGTATCTTGATGATGTAACGCGCCGGCTGAGTCACCAGTATTTGCTCGAATTCCTTGCCAAGCCTGAGAAGAAGGCAGGACTGCAGAGCGTCAAGCTAAGGGCCGAGCAGCCGAATGCGGAGCTGGTGGCAGCCGACAGGGTTTACGTTCCTGCCGAAACAGAGTAGGAGGACACCTGCGTGCATTTCCAAGAATCACATTTCGCCGAGGGTGAGCCGATCGTAACTCCCTCTCCGCTTCGACCGATGAGGGTGAGCCGGACACGTGTGACGATTCCCGGCATCATCGAAAGCCTCCACTGCGGAAACCTGTTGGTCGATCAGGACGTGGCGCTGCCAGAGTCAGTTAAATTCGAAGGCTGGGTCAGCATCGGGAAATGGATTCTTCTTTCCCAGGTTCGTTCGGCCGAGCTTGACCGACAGCTCACAAGCGTTGGCTGGTACTTTTTCTCCTTTCCCCCCGAACTACGAAAAGGCGCGGTCGCGATGGATCGCAAGCACGCGCTCGCCAGAGCGCTCCAAAAGCTTCTGGCGAATGCTGAAGCTGCCAAGGTCAACACCCTCGAGATCATCGAGGTGAGGAGAAAGGAATTCCCCGGCCTAGGTTATGCAAGCTTACGCGGGTGCATGCGCCATATTCAGGAGAGCCCGGTCGTGTTCCAGACTGCTGAGGAGGCACATAAGCGGATACTTCGCGCCTCGCACTCGCAACACGTATATCGGTGACGAACCGACTTTTATCACGAAGGAAAGGAAGCAAGAGTTGGCCGAATTCTATGACAGGGAAATAAGTGATTGGGCTCAGGATACTGAGCCAAATGCCGTCGGGGCAATTTCTCTGCGCACTTTCGCAGGCAGTTAGGAAGGCCCATGCCGACGCTACTCCGTCATCAGGCCCGCGGTGATGGAGTTGAAGCGCAAATATTTCGATGCCAGACCGAGACGGAAGGCATCTGCAATCCAACCGTAAGTGGGAAGGGAGCCGCCTGAAGTCCGTCGGCTGAAAGAAAGAACTCATGAAAATGACGATACGCCTAACTGCAGCCAACCTGTTGCTTCTCGTACTCCTCCTCCCGATCGCACGGAGTCGAAACCTTTACCTGCAAGGCCAAAGCGCATCCCCTCAGCAATCTGAGCAAGGATCCCAAGTTACGGTTCCGAGCAGGCCTGCGAACCCGCCCTACAAAGGGCTGCAGGGCACCCAACGATCGGAGATCGAGTTCACTCCTTCGAGTCGCACGGTGACCATCAAACTTCATGTCGAAGACCCCAGCGGATACTTCTTGCCGAACATTCGACGGGAGAATTTCGCAGTGTATGAGGACGGAGTACGACAGAAAAACGTCGACGTGGAGGTCGAGCATTCACCCGTTTCCGTCGCGTTGTTGATGGAGTTCGGCGGCAGGTACCACGAATTAAACCAAGTACTCGGACTGGAGGTTGCCCGAATCGGCCACTGGCTGCTCGACGTCGCCGACCGCGACGACAAGATTGCCGTACTCAAGTACGACGCGAAGCTCGACACCGTCGTCGATTTCAATCAGGGTCGGCAGGACGTAGAGAACGTCTTCGAGCAGCTTTCCACGCCTGTCGTCTCCGAGTCGAACTTTTACGACGCGCTTCTTGAGACCTTCCATCGAATGCAGAACGTCAGAGGGCGAAAGGCAATCATCGTCATTTCGACTGGCATCGATACGTTTAGTAAAGCGGACTACCAACAAGTCTTGCAGGCAGCTCAGGACTCTGCGACTCCGGTTTACACGATTGGCCTTGCTCGCCTCATGCAACGGGAGTCCGAAGTCTATGGGCCAACTGCTCCCATTTCGCGCATCGACTGGAATGGTGCGGAAGCTCACCTGGAGATGTTAGCGAGGGCCTCCGGGGGGCGTGCCTACGTGCTTGATTCCGACACAGAGATCCCGGCGATCTACGACGACATTATGGAAAATCTCCGTCTACGGTATGTGGTTACTTATGTGTCGTCGAATACCGCGACGTCTGGACCGCCGCGGAAAATTCGCGTCGAGCTGATCGATCCCCGGACCGGCGAGGCTTTGAAGATCCGCGACTCGAATGGCAAGCTGGTTGGGGCAAAAGTCTTTGTTCAGGAGAGCTACAGTCCCATGGGCGCCCCAGGCGGCTAAATGCCAGCGGTTGGCAACGGCAAAGTCGTCAGGTAACCCGGCGCGGTAGGCGGGCGGAGCAAGAGCCGTCGTCGAGGAAAGCGCGAGGAGATGGGCCGAACTTTGCTCAGGATTACTCATCAAGGGGAAGCGTTTTTTGTGGTGATCCCACCGGAGCACGACGATGACAAGCGGCCGGGCGAGGCAATACATCAGCCGCTGTCGTATCCAGCTGGACCCGTGAGATCCAGCGCCGAGCAGCAGCCGTTGGGCGACCGGCAGTTGGGAGGTTCGCTTTTGGAAATCAATTATACGACCCTAGGGTCGGTGGAGGAGTGGTCATGAGCGTTGCATCAACTTCCGTTTCCACAATCGTGAAAAAGTCTTTGGGATGGTCAATCGCGCTGAGCGTCCTGATGATCCTGGCAGGTATTCTCGCTATCGTCATACCACCAGCGGCAGGAATCGCGATAACCGTATTAATGGGTTGGCTGCTAATTTTCAGTGGCGGAGCCCATTTCATGTTCGCCTGGCATACACGCGATACCGGCGGACTTCTGTGGGAGCTGCTCCTAGGTATCCTCTATATTTTTGTCGGCGGCTACCTGTTGCTGAATCCCATAGCGGGTCTTGTATCACTTACGCTCGTACTCGCAATTTACCTGTTTGCAGAAGGAGTGTTGGAATTTATCTTGTCATTCCGACTGCGCCCGATGCCTGGTTGGGGGTGGTTGCTGTTTGATGGCATCGTCACTCTAATCCTCGCCATGATGATTTGGAGGACGTGGCCATTGAGCACGGAGTGGGCGATTGGCATACTCGTGGGGATTAATATGCTGTTCAGCGGCATTTCTCGCCTGATGCTTTCTCTGGCCGCGCGCCGCGTGCTCAGCGAGTTGGCTTAAGCGGCATTGGGAGTAGTACGATTCCCTTGGCGCCCCGACCTCGAACGCCAGCGGAAGTGCAGGAAAGATGAGCTACTCAGTTTCACGTTCGGGCTTCTAGACTGGCCACAAGCGCTTCCGCAGTCGACCCAACTGATCCGAAGTTGATCTCACCCTGGGCGAGTTGGTAGGCTCAGTGCTCTGGAACCCACAACCTGAGATATTTGCCGCCGCGTCGTCGAACTGGACGGTCTTGGCGCGAAACGGAGCCGCATTCTTGTTCGGCTGGGAGGTAGAGTTCCACTCTAGCCCGCGAGGGGATGGTTTGCGATGACCTCAGCAAACGTGACGATGACGGGTTCGTACGACTACGCCCTGGTGGCGGTCTCGGTGTTGATAGCCATGTTCGCGTCCTACGCTGCACTCGATCTTGCGGGACGCGTGACAGTAGCGAGCGGTTGGGCTCGCTCGGCTTGGCTGACCGGTGGGTCCGCTGCGATGGGGTTTGGCATCTGGTCGATGCACTATCTCGGTATGTTGGCCTTCAGCTTGCCTGTCCCAGTGGGCTACGACTGGCCGACTGTTCTGCTGTCGCTGCTGGCTTCGATTTGCGCCTCGGCCGTCGCACTGTATGTAGTAAGTCGGAAGAAAATGGGCCCGCTTCAGGCTTTGGCTGGCAGCGTCATTTTGGGCCTTGGCATAGCAGCCATACATTACATCGGCATGGCTGCTATGCGGTTAGCTGCCATATGCCGGTTTAACCCCCTTCTCGTGACCCTATCTGTCTTGCTTGCGATCGTGTTTTCTCTTGCCGCCCTGTGGCTCGCATTTCATCTTCGAAACGAGACCGAGGGGACCGGTTGGCGAAAGATTGGCAGCGCTCTGGTGATGGGCGCCGCCATCGCCGCGATGCATTACACGGGCATGGCCTCTGCGAGCTTCGTGCCCTCATCCGTGCCCCCGGACCTGTCCCACGCAGTGACCATCTCCGTGCTCGGTATCGCCGGAATTGCGACCGTCACCTTCATCGTCCTCAGCCTAGCCGTCGTGACGTCATTGGTGGATCGGCGATTCTACGCTCAGGCCCTCGAACTGGAGTCAAGTGAGCAACGCTATCGCCTGCTCTTTGAGCGAAGTCTTGCCGGCGTGCACCGCACCGTGCTGGGCGGGCACATCCTGGACTGCAATGATGCTTATTCCCGGATTTTTGGTTACAACTCTCGGGAAGAGCAACTGTCTCATAGGGAGCATGATATTTATCTAAGCTCTGTCGACCGAGAAGCGTTTGCCGCCACGCTTAAGGCACAAAGAACCCTCACCAATTTCGAGCGCTGCCTTCGACGAAAGGACAACAGTCCTGTTTGGGTTTTGGAAAACGCAACTTTCTTGGAAGGCAATGACGGTGCACCGTCGGTGGTTGAAGGAACCTTGATCGACATTACCGCGCGGAAGCGGGCTGAGACGGAGCTCCGCCAAGCCAATGGACTGTTAGAAACGCGACAGCGCGAAATTGAAGAAGACCTGCTGCTCGCGGCGCGCGTGCAACAGAGTCTTGCGCCAAGCAGCCTGACCTGGGGCGGCGTTTCGGTCGAGACGTTCTATCAGCCGGTACGAACGATCGGAGGCGATTTCGGTCTCGTCGCTCCGCGTGCAGATTGCCTTAGCCTCTTGGTCTGCGATGTCTCGGGGCATGGCATCGGTTCTGCCCTCGTCGCCAATCGAATCTACACAGAGACGATGGCACAGATCGAGCTCGGCGTGGGACTCGGCTCGATGATGCGGCACCTCAACCGGTTCGTAATACGAAATCTCGGCAGCTCGGACTTCTATTTCACACTGGTGGCGGCGCGGCTGAATCGTGGTGGACACAGCCTAGAATTCGCCGGCGCGGGTCATCCTCCCGCAATGATTGTCCAGCCCGGCGAGACGCCACGACTGCTTGAATCGCAGAGCGCCGTGCTCGGACTCCTCGCAGATGCCGTGGACGGTGAAGCGACGATCGAAGTTCCCATAGAAGCGGGCGATCGCGTGGTGATCTACACCGACGGTTTCACCGAAAGCTTCAATTCGCAAGAGGAGATGCTCGGCGTCGATGGATTCAGCAAAATCGTACGTGAGACTTCGACGCTGTCGCTCCCGAACATGAAGCAAGAACTCATTGACCGTGTGGCGGCGTGGCGCAGCGGCCCCGCTGCCGACGACATGTCGCTTGTCGTTGTAGGAATATCGTAGAGAGAAAAGGAAACAAAGCAGATGTCTTCGTCAAAAGACGAGTAGTGGCCCGCATTGCTTCAAGAGGGTCTGAGGGAAACAGATCCAGGCTGCGGGGTCGACGGAGGGGCTTGACAGTCGCAGAGGGCAACTCAACTTTCTTTTCCTCATGTTTATATGGAAGAACTTATTTTGTAATCGGCTAAAGCAGCTTGATTCACCTTTCCTGCGGAAGGTCCATGCCCCTCAGAAGCAGAGCTTGGTTCAACCGATCGGCGCCAAATGAATTCGGGCTGTACCAAAACATCCGTTCTCGAGAACATTTGATCCGGAAAGCTGCAGAATCTTGCCAAGGCGGAGGCTGAACTGTTCCGTCGCGAGCAACAACGCCCCCGCGCATTAACGGAGGAAGAACATAAAAGAATTAAGACTCTCGGCTCCGATCTGCGGCTCGTCTGGACTGCACCGACCACAACCGATCGCGATCGAAAGGAACTTCTGCGCACCCTGCTGGAAGAAGTAATCCTCAAAGTCGAGCGCAAAGAAAGCCACGCCGATCTCACGTTGCGTTGGCGGGGCGGCATGACTACCAAGCTTGATCTGCCCTTGAAGCGCTATCAAGCGCAGGGGCCAACCACCGATGAAGATACGATGTCGCTTCTACGTCGACTGGCAGCTCATTACCCCGATGACACCATCGCCGGCATTCTCAATCGCCAAGGTCGGAAGACGGCGTACGGCGAGCGTTTCACGACACAGCAGGTTGGCAGCCTGCGTCGCTATCATGAGATCCCTCGCTTTGAGTCTTCCCACGAATCTCCCATTGGTGAGTCGGTTCCGGTCATGAAAGCTGCCAAGATTCTTGGCGTGGCCGCTTCCACACTCCATCGCTGGCTGAATGCGGGCCTGATTGCCGGTGAGCAGTTGACGCCGGGAGCGCCGTGGCAGATTCGTATTACGGAAGAATTACGCAATGCATTCGTGGACGCCGCACCACCAGACTACGTGCCCGTCGTGGACGCCATGAGGCGCCTCGGCATCTCTCGGCAAACCGTGTGGCAGCGTGTAAAGCGCGGCGAGCTCGCAGCCCTCCATGTCCGCAAGGGACAGCGCAAAGGCTTGCGAATCAGAGTAGTAGACCCTCCAACGGGCCTCTTCGATCAACCATAGGAGCATTGTGAAGATGAATCCAATCAGCTTTTGATGTCCCCTACAGGTGAACGACTCTTCCTACTGAAATCATCCCTGATGTAAAAGGCGTGCTTCGTCCGGGCGACCGGACCACAGCCGGAATAACGCAAGGAAACTACTTGCCAAGAACAAGATCGATTCCCGAAAAAAGCACCAGCACCGCGGTGTGAAACAAGCTGTTGACGACATCGAAAGTCGGGATTTTCGGAGCTCGCCGGGTATCGGTTAGGCTGGCGAATAAATCTGCTAGGCCAAAGACATTGCAGACGTATTTTTCAAACTGTCGGAGTTTGCTACGGGAATCATCCATCCACGCGGGCAACGCGGCGCCACGCAGCTGCCGGCGAAGGGCTTCGTTCTGTTCCCGACAGCATCGCTTGTACTTGATGCCGCTGCCACAGTGACACGGCTCGTTGCGTCCCAGCCGCGGCGGAAGGACCACCTCACTCGCCCTGTTCGAAGCTGCTTCCGCGCTCAGGGGGAGCGCCATCGTCAGCCGTTCGAGAGTCCCACACGGATGCTGGGTCGTGGTCCGCTCACTTCTTCTTGGGCCTCTTTTTCATCGACTGTCGACGCCAGAGCGCCAGCAGTTGAGCATTGGCGGCGAAAACCTCGGCAATCGCCTCTTTGAACTCGCGTCCTTGCTCGACCAGTGGGCGGATCTGCTCCACCCATTCATCGGGAATGCGCTCGACGTGCTTCTTGCCCTCCACCATGAAGGTCAGTGACCACATCGGATGTCCCTCTCCCTCGCTGCAATGGCAACGGGGTGTTCCGCAACGGCGGTGAGTCAGTGCGAGAGAGCCGGGCAGAGCATCCGGAGGAATTTGGAGGCCACGAAGTAAGGCATGCTTGCGTTGGCGCAAGCGAGAGGCGGGATCGCCTTTAGCGTCGTACCACTGCACTGCGCGTATGTTTACACGCAGTATGGTACATGTCAAGCGCTTTCTTTCGCTGGGGGAATTTGCGCAAGACGCTGCCGCAGGGATCTTCAATCCTTACCCAACGTTACAGGTATGAGCCGGAACTCCTGACACCGGGTTGCAGTTCACCCGTCGCGACTGCCTCAAGAGTCCGCCGTCGCACGTCAGAAAAAACTAAGAGGGATTCCTCGCGCAAAATGGACTCTCAGCATGGCGGATTTCCTCCTTTTCCGTAACCGGTAGAGACCAACTTAGCCGAGTTGTTCGCGGTATCGGTTTCTTTACCAGTCTTAGGAACGGCGGTTAGGACCAAGAAGGGCGGGTCCTGCCCTCAAATGTAGCGATCCCCAGGGCCGCCGGACTGTCAACATTTGTGAACATTCGACGAAGAACGGTCCTCGCCGTCAAGGGTTCGCTTCGCCGCCCAACAACACCGCGCCCCTGCGGGGCCAACCCTCGCAAAATCGGATCTTCATCGTCCGCTCCAGGGCGGCCATCGGGTAGCAATGCGGTACGTGTCTTGTTCCGTGGCGCTTCTATAAAGCGGAGATTTCATGTGCTAGTGCGACCGGACGTATCATGTGCTAACGACACCGCCGTGATCCGATCTGGAGCTTGACACGAGAGGGTGGCTGCCATATGTTCTTGCACAAAGACAGAGTCGGAACCGCGAGTCCCGGGCGAATCAAGGGGATTCCGATTTGGAGGTGTCCGATGCCATTGAACCTTACGACGCTCACCTTGGTAGCCAGCCCCGTGACTTTGGAAGAGGGCCTGAATATCCTGGAACGCGATGAGTACCGTTGCCAGTACTGTGGGTTGGATGGGATGGCCAGCTTCGAGAACGCTCTGGCCATGTCGGTTGATTTCGTCATTCCACGGGCTCGCAAGGGCAAGAAGGATCCGCGCAACCTCGTGGCCTGCTGTCGATCATGCAATATGATAAAGGGCCGCCGCGTCTACCGCAGTTTCGACGAGGCCAAAGCCTACGTGCTCGCGCGCCGCGAGGAGCTGTGCGAAGCATGGGAAACCAGGAAGGCCGCGCCGGCCAAGCCCGCAAAGGCGCAAAAGCCAGCTCAACCGGAAGCATCCAGAGCTGCCTCCGCCTCGGTGGTCGGTAACGCACCGTTATCGATTCGCAAAGGATGAGTAGGCCCTGGTCACTAGCTGCCTTTGCTATGCTCGATAAACGCTAGGGCTTTGTCGAACGCCCTCCGGAACGCCGTGCTCACCTCCACTTTTGTCGTGGGAGGGCGGCTCCGATAAATCTCTTGATTTTGTCTTTGTTTCGGTCGCGCCCCCCTAGCGTTCCTCACGAGACACCTGTGGTTTGCGAGCCGGGAGCGGCGTCAAGGGCGGGCCGACGGCTTTTGTTGGAACCGGCCCTCCATGGAAGCGGGATGACACCATAATACTAGCGAAAGTAAAGCGACGTTTACCCCTCACCCAAGCAACGGAGAAGGTCCTCCACACTTTGAAATCGAATTAAGGAGACTTCTCACTGACCTCGCCCTGGCCAAGGAACGGCATTTATTGTCACTGCGTAGTAATTCGCATTCCCACGCTGCAATCCATTTGTTCTGTGAGGCGTTTTCCGTCGAGGATTGATCTGGGTGCACCGCGGTCGCGAAGTTATAGCGCGACTGTTTCAGTGATTTGATGGCCTCTACGTTCGGATCGCCCGTTACCCTGGTATCCCTAAGTGTTTTCGTCTGCGACAGACGCCGCGGCGGATGGATTTTGTTCGGGCATCTGAATCGCGTCCGCACACGGTACGGACCCGGGGAGGCGCAGAATCGCCTGTAATCATGCGACAAAACAACATGTTGGCAAACTATGATACTGGGTCAGAATCGCTTCGGAACGCTCTCTTAGTCGTCGGGTTGGAGGTTCGAGTTTTCCGCAGCTCACCAGATTTCTTTTAAAAATGCGAGTTTCTACCATCTCGCGGGTTGATTGGAATGACTTGACGCACCCCGGCAGCCCGGCGTAATCTCCCGCGTACCATTCCTTGCTGAGCGGAACCACCCAGGAATGCATCCAAGGAGGGCAGAACATGAAACGACTGCTTACAGTTTTTGCGGTTATGCTGTTCGCATTGGCTGCCGGGGGACTGTTGTTGGCCGAGCGCGATCCATTTGCGGGTACCTGGAAGGTCGACCTTGCGAAATCGAAGTATGATCCGGGTCCCGCTCCGCAGAGTCAGACGCGAACGTGGGATCCCTCTGGGAATGTCAGCGTCGAGGGCATCAACGCAGCCGGAAAGCCCGTGGCGTACGGATACCCCATCAAAACTGACAGCAAGGATTACCCCACAACAGGGGCGGTACCCAGTGGGGCGGACACCATCGCCGCCAAGCGAATCGACGCCAACACGGTCGAAGTAAATTTCAAGAAGGGTGGCAAGCATGTTGAGACGGCGAGATTCGCGGTTTCCAAAGACGGGAAGGTCCTGACCATCACGGCCAAAGGAACCGACCCGAAAGGCCAGTCTTTTAGCAATCTGGTCGTCTGCGATAGGCAGTAGAGGTATCCGCCCGGAAGATGCCACGTTGTGAACTTCGGAGGCGTCAAGGTGTGACGGGACCGAGTAGGCGCTTGCAGGCTGTATTCTTGGCTGGTGTCACTTGGCATCGGGTACTAGTGTGTCCACATCCTACTTGTCCTCTGGGAGCCCTATGAGGAGAACTACACGTTAAACGCAACAAGTCGCTCGACGGCATCGAGTTCATGCTTGGGGGCGCCAACGACTTGGCGGCTTCTCTAAGGTCGACCGTTTGGGAACGGGCCGTCTCTCGAAGTCCCGTCGCTTGCCTCCGCACCACTGTCGCTTCCTTGTCGTGAGTAATTAGGAAAAACGGAGCTAAGCCCTCTCGAACAAAGACAAGAAAAATAGCAAGTGGACAGATTCTCGTGAGTAGGATCGATCATTTCCTCGTGCGGCTGCTGCCGAACGAGCGTGACGAGCACCTGTCGATCCGGCGTCACCGCAAGATCTTCCCGGGCGATCGTATCCGACCACTTAGGGAGGATTTCACGTACGTTTTGTGCTGCATTCCTACCAGAATCAGAGTAAATGTTGATCTAGGCTTGGCCAACATGATTTGACAGCGGAGCCCGATCGTTCGCGCACGCTCCCTAGTTTGCGGATCTCGAACGAACCGAAAGCTCCTGAGGTCAAGTCGCGCGACCCAGATAGCTGTGCAACCGATAGGAGCGGGTTCTGCTAACAGGTAGTATGACCGAGGGGGACTGAAATGCAGGCAATAGTGCGAAAGATGATGTGCGCGTTCCTGACGCTGATTTGTGTAACTGCGACAGCACTTGCTGTCGCGGATGGTGAAATTCACGGCATAGTCACCGACAATGCAGGCAAACCAATTCGGGGAGCAATGGTCAAAGCCACCGCAGGTGACAAGACCGTGGCCCGGTTTACGCAGAGGGACGGTCGGTATCAGATTACGGTTCCGGCCGGAAGCTACGAAGTAAGCGCCGATGCTTACGGACTCGCCGCAAAGAGGCAAACCAAGGACACGGCTCAAGCGGGCGAGACAAACTTTAGCCTCACGCCGAGATTTTCCATGGCACGCCTCACGAGTGCGGAATTGGAAAGCCTATTACCCGACAACCAACAGACAAGACTCATCAGGGCGAACTGCGTCGCATGTCATAGCTTCGGAATGATCATAATGCATAGAGGATATACAGCGGCAGAGTGGCAGAATTTTATCCCCGTGATGACGCGGGGCCGAGTGCCGACTCCCACCCTGAAAGACGTCCTTGCCAGTCCGGTGAAACTTGCCACTCTGAGCGCAGCGTTAGAGAAATACTTTGGTCCGGATGCACCCTATTTCGGTCCGGACGCGGACCCGATAACGCCCGGACAGATCAAGCATGCGGATGTCTCTGATGCGGTGTTGAGCGTGACGATTCGTGAGTATGCGATCCCGACGGCGGACAGCTTCCCGCATAGCGTTACGCTCGACGACCAGGACGATGCGTGGTTTAGTGAACTTGGGCCTCGAGCGAATAAGATCGGACGTTTCGATCCCGTAACAGAAAAATTCGAGGAATACCCCGTTCCCATCCCCAAGGCCGGTCCACATACCGGGGCTGCATCCGCAGATGGAAGATATTTTTGGATGACCCTTACGGGAGCGGGTATACCGGCTAAGCTGGCCTCAGTCGATCGCCAATCGGGAAAGGTCACGACCTACGACTTTCCCGGCAACGACGCTCATACTCACACATTGACACTGGATGCAGCGGGAAACGTATGGTGTACCGGTTCTACGCTCTTGAAATTTGATGTGAAGACGGAAGAGTTTCAGGAATACAAGATGCCAGTCCCGCCCAGCTACCCGGAGAGTACTGTACAAGCTTGGACAAATACTCCTGGACAACCGCCGGATCCCTTCAACGCTGACGATACCGTCTACGACGCCAAAGTGGATTCGAAAGGCAATGTTTGGCTCAGTATGCAGCCCCTCGGCTTGATTATAAAATTGGATCCGACTACGAGAGAAACGAAAACATATCACCCGCCCGATACCCCTAGTGTTAAAGGGATGGCAGTCGATGCGCAAGATAATATTTGGTTCGCCGGCTTTCAGGGAAATAGGTTGGGCAGCCTAAATCCAAAGACCGGAACCTTTAAGCTGCATCAGGCTCCAACAGGCTTTGCAACGCCGTATGGCCTCGCTTTTGATAAGAAAACCGGTTACATCTGGTATGCGGATTTGAACGGGAACAACATCAGCCGGTTTGACCCGAAAACAGAACAATTCGCCGAGTATCCGATCCCGTCAAGTAATGCCTCTCCGCGGTTCATCGCGCTGGATAGCAAAGGGCGGGTTTGGTTCACTGAATTCATGAACGGAAAAATTGGTGTCGTTGATCCTGGAGAAGAAAGCAAGAAGGTATCCTCAGTACGGTAGTTTTTTACAAAATGAGAGCGTCCGACCTCAGACCGTCGGCCGCTCTCGTGGGCTGCTGGAATCTCGACGGAGGTGAGAGCGACACGACGAGATAGTGAGTCTTCGAAGGAGACTCTCGCTATTGAATTGGTTGCGAACTGCAGATAGCTCATAAAGCGCCGGTCGAGCCTCTTTGAGCTCTGCTCGGGCTGTAGCCCTTTGATCACTCTCGCTTCTCAACTGTTGTTGGAGGCTGAAGATTTCTTTGACCTCCCCGTCCTTTCAGTGTCCTCTTGGCAGAAGGGAGTTGGCGAGCGAGGGGTGGAGAGTTGCCGCCGAGACTTGCTAGATCATGTGATCGCAGTTAACGAGCGCCACTTGAATCGTCCGCTTTCTGATTAGTCCGCTACTGCCTGACCCTGATGAGTCCTCAACTTTGATTTCCATGTTGGTTAAAGAGGTAACCGCCGCGAAGACCAAGAATGCCAGCACTGTTCTCATCTGTTTATTCTCTTGCATCTGTCATCCGCTATTACAAACCAATCAGCGAATCCCTGATTTACGTTCAAACGCGCTAATTCGGATATTACACTGCCGGCGTCTCTACAATTTTCGCTACAGTACAGTTTCGATCGCAAGCGGGAAGGCCATAAACAATTGAAAAGATGGTGGGCGGTTACAGATTTGAACTGTAGACCTTCCGGGTGTAAACCGGATGCTCTAACCGCTGAGCTAACCGCCCCGAACTGCAGCAACCCTCACTCATTGTAGCACTTATGCGGTTTTTTTCGTGGGGTGCGGATTTTCGGATTTGTAGTTCGCGTAGCGCAACTGTATAGGGCAGAATTGGCCGCGGGGAGAGCCAAGCCGAGTCCGATTCCTGCCGGAATTCGACATCGTCGAGTACTGTTTGCCATACCTGGAAGAAATCTCTGAATCCGAGTGCTCGTGCCAGGGAGGCTGTTCCAGCAGACTCCAGGAAGCGGCCAAGGCCGGAGGTTAAGGCTGGCTACTTAGCCGTCATCAACACGGGTCTAGTGATGTCGCCGCGCCCGTTCGAACAACCGAATTTTGTGCTACACCGCTACGAGGGAAGGGAAGGGAGGGAAGAAATTATTGTCGCAGGCATAGACCACATCAGTTGTGAAGAGGGGTGATTCAGCAGACTGCACTGGAGTTTTTGAGGCAAGTGTGCCAAACGGGATCTCCTCTCTGTCATGAGCTGCGTCTTGGTTTCATCACTTCGGTCAACCCGATAAGAAGCTATGCGTCCGGGACTCTGAGCAGCGCAGGCTATAGATTTGTCATCCGCTCAAGACACGTTACTTGGCGAGTGGTTTTCGAGACGCTGCGAAGTGAATCCACGTAGAGTACATACTCAGGATACGGCTCACACCTCACTCTCATCGCATGCCACGCTCGGCAAGCCCGCCGTCGACGTTGGGAATTGCCTCCACGCCAGGGGACGAGGCGGAAGTTATTTTTTTCAAATTCAGACAATGCACGCCCGGCGGAACTGAGGCCCAAGCTTTCTGCAGCAAAGAGGTGGAAGGTGCGGAAGATTATGTAATATATTATCCGTCCACTCTACGACGCGCTGCCTTCGCCTTCGCTGCGGTCAACGGAGGGCGCTATGATCACTAGGGCTCTGGTAGGGCAGGTTGCTCACTGTGTTGTGTTATGTCTGTTCAGTCTCACGACAGCAGCACGGCCGGCCTTCGGCCAGCAAAGCAACGATCCCCAGCAGCTGCAACAGAGCGGCATAGCCAAAATTGATCACTGGATGGACTATGCCCGTCGCACAGGTGACGCCAATACCACCGTTCACGAACTGGCGGCAGCGCAGGCGGAGTTAAAAGCCAGCTACGATCTGTTCATGAAAGGGCAAGACTTTGCGGCCGCATCCTGGAGCGCAATCAAGATGGGTGACATCGAGCGCCTCGTGAATCAATGGAGGCAAGCTGTGCCCATCTACCAGGGCGCTATCGAGCTCGCCAGACGTGCCAATCGCACGGACTACCAGACGAAGGGTTTGGCGCGCCTAGCGTATTCCGAGTTAAAGATTGACGAGACGGATGCCGCCGGGGACCACATCCGTGAAGCCGTGGGCCTGGGAGCAAATTGCGGCAACAAAGTCTTCTACTTCGAAGCACTCGATGTTGCCGGTGAGATTGAGCTCAAGCGCGGCAATCTGGTGGCTGCTGGTGAGCACCTTGATCGCGCTTTGGCCATGAGCGGTCAGATCGACGATAAGCAGCAGCTTTACAATGGTTATCTCGACCGAGGCGGCATTTATAACCAGGTCGCCACGAAATGCGACTACCAGCGAAACTTTGATGTGTGTTACCGGTCACTGGAGCTGGCTCGCGCTGACTACCAGAGAGCGCTTGCCATCACCCAGGAACTAGGCTACGACTTCATCTCGCAGTTGTTCCGAGGTCTCCTCAAAGGCGTGGACGATCGCGCGGCCGTGATCCAGAAAAGGCAAAACAGCGATCAGAGCATGAAGGACACCCAAATCTTCAATCCGAAGAAGGCCCAAGATGTTCTGGTGACCGAGCACTTCGCCCTAGGTAGTATGGACGCCAAGAATCTTGTGTTTGTTCAAAGTGCAGACAAGGACCTGGAGGATTGGCTGGCTCGCATGCACCAACAAGGATTGATTGTGCAAGATCTCAATCCTTCGGATCTGTTTCGCCGGGGCCAAATCGCGGAGATGAAAGGCAATGACGATGCTGCCTTGGCGAAATACCAGCAAGCGGTTGACCTACTGGAAAAGGACCGGCGGAAGCTTCGCGATGAACAGACGCGAGGCGCCTTCATGGAAGACAAAATCAGCTACTATTACCAACCCGCGCTGATGTTGCTCGACCGCAAGCGCTATCCGGAGGCGTTCGCTCTGTTCGAGCGCCCGCGTTCACGGGCCATGGCCGACATGCTCGCCAGCCGTCCGCTGACCCTGGGAACAACGCAGGAGCGGGAGCTGTTCTCGCAACTGGAAACACTAAAGATCAACATTGCTGCTCAGCAGGAGAAGCTCTTCAACTTAACCGGCAGTACAGATCGCGACCAACATGCACAAGAGATTGTCCAGCTTGAGGCCCGGGTGGCTGGCCTGCAGCAGCAGTATCAGCAGTTGGAGACCCGCATCGCAAAAGAGGTGCCAAAGCTCATGGAACTGACCGCCTCAGAGCCGGTTACGCTCGAGAGCGTGCAACGGTCAGCCGCGGAAGGAGACTACGACGTTCTCTATTACGTTGTTCTGGAGCATGCGGTCATTCTCTGGCACATCAACGGCAACGAGGTCCACGTAAAGAATGTATTTCTGCCGCACTTCCAGCTCCTTAAGAGCACAACGGCATTGCACGACAGCTTGGTTGCCCGCAGAGACGCTCCGGGCACCAAGTTCGACGAAGAGACTTCTCGCCAGTTGTACCTCTATCTCGTCCAGCCCGTGCTCTCCTCCATCAAGAGCAATCACTTACTCATCGTTCCACAGGAGGAACTAAATTCGATACCGTTCCAGGCCTTGCAGGATCCAGAGACCGGAAGGTATCTGGGCGAGCGCTTCGCGATTTCTTATGCGCCCAGTGCCAGCGTGCTTGCGACCCTCGAGAATAAGTCAAATCTGAAGCGCGGTCGCCTGTTTGCCGTGGCTGACCCCGATATCCATGACGCCACGGAGGAAGTACAGGCAATTGGAACGCTCTATTCCGGCCGCAGCAAGGTGGTGGCACAGGACCCTGCAAACAAGGCGGACGTCAAGACATGGGTCAGCGACTACAGTGTGATCCATCTTTCGGTGCACGGGAAGTTTAATGCCAGTGATCCGCTGTTGTCGTATCTTCAGTTCAAGGAGGTTCCGCCAGACAATGGGCGCCTCACTGCGGCCGAGATGTTTGGATTGCCGCTGCAGAAGAACAGTCTGGTGGTTTTGAGCGCATGTGAAACCGGGCGCGTGGAGGCCACGCATGCCAACGAGGTCCTCGGCATGGTGCGGTCTCTGCTTTATGCAGGAGCCGGCAACCTGGTGCTTTCGTCATGGGAGGTGAATGCCGGGTCCACCAAGCTGTGGATGGAGACCTTCTACAGGGAGGGACAGGCCAAGTCCCCGGCTGAGGCTGCAAGACTGGCGCTGGCTGCGGTGAAGTCTCGTCCGGAGTACAGCCATCCCTTTTTTTGGGCGCCGTTTCTCTTGACGGGAAAATAGATGGCCGAGCCCTGGAACGACTTCACCGCAAAGATGGGTAGCCTGGCAGGGAAATGGACGAGTTATGCCGCCTTCGGGTCCTTCCTGCTGTACCTGCTCGGCTACCTGACACTTCGTTTCCAGCTCAGCACCTACGGTGTAGCAACCAACCTCGACATCTTCGACGAGAAGTACCTGTTCGCCGGCTGCCGCTTCCTGGTCTACCTGGTTTCATCTGTGCCCAACATATTAATCATCATTCTGTTGATCGCTGCCATCGGCTATGTTCCTTACAGACTTGTGTCCGCATCCGTCAAAGATCGTCTGAAACGCAGGATCGCGGATTGGAGCGCAAGGCCCATCCGTCTGCCGCTGCTGGGAGTGGTCCTCGGGGTAGCGTTGATCCAGTTCGCTCTGCGGAGGTGTTTCTCCTTCGGTAATGTACTTCTATGCAAACAGCTGCCGGATGAATGGCTCAGCTCCGTCCTGCTCGCCAGCGATGGAAAGCTGTCGCTCTACTTCACCGGATTGGTTGCAGGCACGCTGCTTACCGGCGCTATCCTTCTTTATGCTCTACGCCGTGGGACGGCTACAACCTTCGCAGCCAAATTAATGGTTCAGGTATTGGGTTTCCTGGTTGCCGTAGAGTTTCTGCTGCTGCCTGTCAACTATGGTGTTCTGATCTCAACCCAGCAACTTCCACGAGTGGCCGAAATTAGTGGCGATAAAAAGCTGCAGGATGACGAACGTGGGTGGTTGGTATGGGACAGCAAAGACGCGTTGACCTACTTGGTTCGAACCTCCGATGATCAGCGGACATTGGTTACCGTACCGAGCAAAGACGCCAAGATAAGGATCGTTGCTTACGACGATATATTTTGCGTGCTCTTTGGTGCGAATGACGCCGACTCCCGCTCGTGCCCCAGGGAGAAAAATCATGAATAGAAGGGTCACCTGCAACTTCCTTTTCATACTGACGGTGAGTGTTGCCAACGGACACGCCCAGAAAAACATAACCGGGAATGCCACCAGCAGGCAGCCGCCGCCTGCCAGTTTCACAGAGAAGCTGCTGAAGTTCTTCGGGATCTCTGATAGTCCGGGCACCCTTAAAGGCCCGGGAGATGAAATCGTGAGCGGTGAACTCTGGCTCACGGACTTGGATTCCGGGAGCAGTCGTGCCATCACCTCCAGTGCCGGCTATCGGTCTCCGGTCTTTCTGGCGGGAACGAAGGACGTTCTCGCGCTGCGAGGGAGTGATGTAATACAGTTTTTGTCCGGAGGCGGAGAGGGCAAGAAGCTCTACTCTGTTGACTCCATTAGTAAGCTTGTAGGATTCGGATCGGAGGACCCCGGAAAGGTCCTTATACTTTTGCGAGGCGAAGCTGGCGGCCATCCCCGCGTGGGGTTACTCACTGAGAGTACGGGAGCGGTCACCATTGTGCCTTACGCTCCGAGTTCAAGCCAGGATCTGCAGATGGTGGAAAACCTACAGGGATGGACGCGTATCTACGGCGAGCAATATGTTTATGTGAAGCGCCAAACCAAACAAGCGCTGTCGGGAACCGTCGAGTGGACCGACGTCTTTCGCAAGATGGGCAACGGAGAGCCGGTCGATGTCAGCCGGTGTGATGGCGTGAATTGCGGTCAACCGTCGCTTTCTCAAAATGGGCGCTTGCTCGTGTTTGTAAAAGCTAAAGCAGAATGAACCGTGTTCAAAATCCAAGCAGACTTTTGTGGGCCGGTCACGGCGTGCACCACGGTATCCGGTCCGGGGGTGTGGCTCTTACAACAAACCTGTGTCGTTAGAAGTCGCGCCGGAAGAAGCTTGGAGGAGAAGGAACCGAATATGAGTCGTTGATAATTGTTATGGGAGTCGAGCGGATCGAAGTGCCGCCTGGCCAGAGTCAGTAGCGAGTGTTGCCTCTCGCTGGGCGACTGGCGGGTGCCAGGCGTGCATAACAAAGGCCGAAGGCGCTCCGGGATAGATGGCCGAGCGGTCTTAGAAGCCCATAGTACCTGCGAAGGGTGGGGAAGCGCAGGGCTCCCGGGAGGGGGCCGCGGTACCCGCTGGAGGGAACGGGCGGACAAACAGGCGCATCTGTTGAAGGAAACATAACCGAGCCTTAGAGAACTCGAATCATTATGCCCACAAGGTCTGCAGACTGATCTCGCCCAGGACGAGATTTGCCCTATTGGACTTCGTAAACCATGACTTCGGCTGCCTTGTCCTCATGGCGCGGAGCTGCGACATAATATCGTTTAAGCGTAGGCACCAAGATGGCTGTCTTTGCGCGAAAGCCCGTCGCAACTCTGCCGAGCTCTTCGTAGTGATCAGCATCGTGCTGCAGGTAAACGACTGCAAAGTCATTGCATGCAACATATATGCGCTTACTCGCAGGATCGAAAACCATGTCGTCGGTCATCTCTGCAGTTGGCAAGGTAGCGATAATCTTGCCGGATTCAGAGTTTAGGACAGCGAGACTTGGCGGCTTGCGCCCGACAACGAAAAGGCGCCGATTAACCTCGTCTAGGGCGAGCGGTGTGTTTCCGTGGAGTGCGCCCAGAGGCCAAGTAGATGTCACCGTTCTTTTCTCCCTGTCGATGACCCCAACGAGACTTCGGTCTCTGACATTGGCAAATAGCCTTGGGCCATTTTTCTCGAGTGCCATTGCTTCGATATTAGTCGAGTCCACTTTTATGTCACCAACACGCTTACGAGTGTTCGTGTCGACTATGCTGATCAGTGAAAATTCCATCTTCGCATCTTCGCCGCCAGTAGCAATGTAGAGGAAGTGCTTGGCCGGATCATAGACCGATGAGTCCGCCCCAAGAGATAGTTTTACGGTCTCGACTACAGCATAGGTACTTCCATCAAAAACCTTGAGTGTCCCATCACCTCCGCAGACAACCCAGAGCTGCTTGCCAGCGGGATCATAGAGCAACGAGTGAGGCGTATCTACGCCCCGGATGGTATGGAGCAGCTTGTTGGCGCGAGTGTCAAACACCTCTACCGCATTATTCTCTTCTGCAGTCAGAAATAGCCTATTGCCCGGGAGATCGACAGCAAAGTGGTCGAAATCACCCTTCTTGAGGTCTGGGAGCGGGATGGTTTGCAAGAGCCGTAACGGTGGATTCTTTTGGGGCCAAGCTGCGACTGCAGAAAAGATCACAATTGTTGGGACTAAGAGCGCAAGCCATCTCTTCATTTTCTTGTCCTCCCGTTGATCTAGGTGGTCGTCTTAACTGAGAACGCGGAACCACCGCTTTCAAGATTCCTGCGAGCCACTTACACACCATGCCCCTGTCGCGGGCAATGGTTGCTAGCCTCTAGTACTGGACCTGAAACCGATTCTCGCCGTTACCGGCCGCTGAGTGTTCATGTGGTTCCACATCGCTGAGGAGCGCTCAACTCAATTTGAAGTCCCGCTGACCGCTTGGCCCATAGCTCTATTCAAATCAAATCGATTGAAGTTCACTGCCTTTGCGGTTTCGCCCTCGAACAAGTCAACTAGGTGCAGGGTGGCGCCCCGCAAGTTACAGGTCCGGTGTCGACTCTCATTGCAGCACTACCTTGTCGAAGCGGTAACTGAACTCCTCGGCCAGATACAGCGTCTTTTCATCCGGACACGCGAGAGAGTGTACCGAGTCGAACCATCCCGGCAACCTGCCGAGCTTGCCGAACTCACCGAGAATCTTGCCGCTCAAGTCGAGCTTGTAGACGCGCCCGACACTCCCGACGAAGATCACCTGATTGGGGCCCGGTGTTATGCAGAGCGACCACGCCGGACCGTCCAGTCGCCATTCCTGCTTGAAGGTCCCTTCGGTATCGAAGACCTGCACGCGATTGTTCTGGCGGTCGGCGACATATAGATTCGCCTTCGCGTCGATTACGATACTGTGCGGCGTATTGAACTGGCCGGGTCGCGTACCTCGGTCGCCCCAGTACTTCACG
>Ga0209526_10000406_pt1 | contig 27714 bp, 24 predicted proteins | sample JacPinW_OM2H0_M1_FD_188566 | JGI IMG/M metagenome (GOLD analysis project Ga0209526, IMG submission 188566) | Forest soil microbial communities from Algoma, Ontario, Canada - Jack Pine, Ontario site 1_JW_OM2H0_M1 (SPAdes) (version 2) | ecosystem: Environmental > Terrestrial > Soil > Boreal... | reverse complement strand
TTGGTGGACGCTGGGGCAATCTTTGCACGCGAAGGTAGCCGTCGTCGGTGATGTCGCTGATGACGTAGCCCGGCTGGTCAACCGGGGTGACGATGAGACGGTGCGGTGATCCACTGCCGATGGTGACGTAGAGATTGCCCAAATTGTCGGTTTTCGGTGAGAAGTCTTTGAGGGCGATTTGAATGAGATTTGTGAGGGAAGTTTCATATCCGCTGACTGAAAAATTCAGAAATCGGGATTTCCAAAGTGGCTGAAAGTTGTCCCTTTGTCCGAAAATGGTTGAAATCGTTAGAACTTGTATGATTCCGGCAATGGCAAAGCGAATCCCTGCTCTCATTTGAGCCTCTTGTTATGTTTCCAGTGATGCCGGGCAGCATTGTAGCGCTTCAGCGCAAGGTTGGCCTCAACGACAGAGGGTTTCGATGAGGAGTTCCTTTTTTGTTTCGGCGAGGGCGTCTAGGCCATTGAGGGAGGCGAAATAACCACCGACTGTCGCGACCGTCAGTCCTGAGAATGCTAGGAAGGGCACCCATGGATTGCCGGTCCATTTGCCCGCGAGCAGGATGACCGAGCAGACGCCGCCAATGAGGAGCTGCACACCAAAGGCGGTCCAGACGGCGATCCCGGAGTTACGCTGGCCGCGCATTTTGCCGATCTCCATTTTCTTCGGGAAACTCAGCGCGGACCAATTGGCAATGGTGAATTGTCCAGTTACGGCGAAAACTCCTGCAGCCAAGGTCGACACGAGCTGAGGGAGAGTAGGAAGGCCGATGCGCCAGATGAGGACGGTCAACGAAATGGTGAGTTCCACGCCAACCAGGATGGCCAGGAAGAGATTCTTACCGAGCAGTACATCGCGGAACCGGATGGGAGCCATGTAGTAGGTCTGAATTCCTTTGCCTTCAAAGGCAAAGGAATTGTAGGCGGGCGACAGCAGAATCAGGATCAAGTACGCCATTATTCCGGGGAAAAACCATTCCACGGGAATGCCATGTCTTTTGAAGGCGGAGTTCCATCCGGTAAACTGCAAGGTGAAAAAAATGACCATGATCGGCGGAAGGAAAAGAGTAAGGAACGAAAAACCGTTACGAATGGTGTAACGAAATTCCTTAGCAACAACGGCAGCAACGGCGGGGGGTACGAAGGCAGGCCAGAGTTCGCCTGAGGTGTGCGGGAGAGTCTTTTTGTCAGCTTTGGCAGGCGCGGTGCCTTCGCTTAGCTCTTCGCCCCGGTATTGTGCCGCATACCTGTTCCATAGCAAGACGCTGGCAACGACCAGCCAACCGAGCAAGCTAAGCACGCCAATCCAGAATTGCTCGAGATTCCCGGTAGAACCAGCAGCGACAGCCTGACCTGCCAGCGAGCCGGGAAGCCAGGAAAGATATGGAACAATCGCAAGGAATCTTGGCCGGGCGGAGTTTCCATATCGTTGAAGTAACGGGTTCAGGAAATTCAAGGAAACCATGGAGAGCACGAAAATTCCAAGAAATAGTTCGCGAGTTTTGCGGCGAGCGAGGATTTTCTCGAGCCAGGAGCCAAGCAGACGCTCAATCGTAAGGTTAAGAAGAACAAACAAGGCGCTGACCACAAGCATGGCCGGAACAGCACCGGGCCGGACGGTAAAGGCTCCGGCAAGCATAGAAAGAATCCAGAGGATGGAGGAAATAGCGCCGAAATCGGCAAGGCCATAGCCCAGTCCAAGGAGATAAAACGTAGGCGGGTTCAGAGGGAAACGTAGAAGTGACTTGAACTCAAAGCTGGCCCCAAAGCCTGCAACAAAGACCGGAATCAGCTGCCAATACACAAAAATTCCCCAGAAAAGCAGAGCCATCCAACTTGGGCGGCCCTTCCCGAGAAAGGTGTAAGCCCCAGCATAGAAGGCAAAACACATTGCGATCACAAAGAGACCGCTGAACATCCCCGCCGCGATGATGCCGATCAAGTCCCAGCGGTTGTTCTTGCGGCGCATGCTGTTCTTGGTGATCAGCCAGCGCAGCCCAGCAACTGCCTTCAGCTGTTCGAAAACACCAGGGAAAGGAATTAGGTCAGCCACGTCAACTCCTGAAGGCGGGACTGCTCGGCGCCACTTTGCCCCACGATGGAGAGAAAGATTTGCTCGAGGGTTTTCTTTTCGCCTTCTGCCGCGGAGATTCCGGAGCGCAACTCATCGAGAGAACCCTGCGCGACCAGACGGCCCTGATGAATGATGGCCACGTGACTGCAGAGGCGTTCGACAATTTCGAGGACGTGCGAAGTGAGAAAGATGGTAACACCGCGTTCAGTCATTCTAGCGAGGAGAGACTTGAGCGCGCCGGCCGCGAGGGCGTCCACACCTTCGAATGGTTCATCGAGAAAAAGGATGCGAGGTCCATGGATGACGGCGGCGGCAAGGGCAAGTTTTTTCTGCATACCGTGTGAGTAGTCCGCGATTATTGTTTTCTCACGGTCAGCGAGCTGCATGAACTCCAGAAGTTCCTCGGAGCGCTTTTCTGTTGTCGCGCGGTCCAGCCCATACATCCTGCCGACGAAGCGCAGATATTCGGAGCCCGTCAGACGCTCGAAGAGGCCCATACCCTCCGGCACGACGCCAATTTGGCGTTTTACTTCCACGGGATGTTTTTGAAAGTCGATGCCGAGAAGTTCCATTCGACCAGAAGTCGGAGCAAGCAAGCCAGTCAACATCTTGATCGTAGTGGACTTGCCTGCACCATTGGGGCCGAGGAAGCCGAAAAACTGACCCGCTTGGACGCGCAAGTTCATGGAATCAACGGCAGTTAACTCGCCAAATTTTCGCGTCAGCATCTCCGTAGCGATGGCTATTTCATTCATGCAGCAGGCCCTTGCAAAACATTTCTGCGCGCAACTCTACCATGAGATGTTACGCAGGACTGGCGGTTAAGTATCAGGGACAAGGCGGTCAGGAAGTCTTTCCGACCGCAGGGACCGTCCCTGGGGCAGCGCTCGTGCGAGAGGGCAAAGCGGCGAGGACGGCAGGTAATTCCACACGAAAAACGGCGCCGCCCTGCTGGCCGTTGTAGCAAAGAATCTTCCCACCATGTTCCTGAACGATGCCGTAGCAGATGCTGAGGCCGAGACCTGTTCCCTTGCCTACAGGTTTCGTAGTGTAAAAAGGGTCGAACACCCGGTGTGGTTCACGGATGCCGGGACCATTGTCTGAAACAAGTACGACAACATTGCCGCGATCGCGAAAGGTTTTAATGGTCAGGACGCCGCTTTCCATCGCGCTCATGGCGTCCAGGCCATTGCTAATGATGTTGAAAAAGACCTGCATCAACTGGTTGGCATCGCCGCGGACACCGGGAAGTACAGATTCGAGTTGCAGAACCGTGCGAGCCTTGCTGTTTTGGAAATCGAGAGCACGGAGCTGAAGAGCGTTGGTCACCACGGTGTTGATGTCAAGAAGGGTGCGCTCGGGCGGGACCTGACGCGCAAAACTGAGAAGATTTTGCACCAAGCCATTGGTGCGGCGGGCTTGCTCCCGTATTTTGTTTGCAGTGGCCCGAGCGCGATCCGGTAGTGCACTATCATCGGCGAGCAGTTCCGAATAGCCGAGAATTGCGGTGAGCGGATTATTGATCTCATGCGCGGCGCCGGCGACGAGTTGGCCAAGCGAGACGAGTTTTTCGGATTGGACAAGTTGTGCCTGGAGCCGTTGAAGGTTTTGGATTGAGAACTCGGATTTTGCCAGGAGTTCCATCCGGTCGGCATCGGCGAAATGGGTGCGCAGGAAGACGAGAAGCGCAAGCGGCAAGGCCGCGACCAGGGTAACGGTGAGACGGAAATCCCGGACGGCGGCGGTGTCTTGCTCAATGCGAAGAGCGTAGAGCGCGAAAAGCGGAAGGGAAAGAACAGCAATCATGGCGAAACGCGTGGCCCAAACGCTATCGCGCGCGGCACCGTTGGAATCCGCATCGAAACTGCCTTCGATTGGCGTGTCGAGAGTCGTTCGATGCTTGTAGGCGAGGAAACCGGCCAAGGCATACCAGAAAAACGATGACATCAGAGGGAGGTCGTACAGGCTCCCGGTGTGGTATTCATTGTGTGAGACCGCCACATTTGCAATGAGGGAAGCAAGCATGTAGAGAGCGGAAGCACCGAGAAGGTGCGCGTAAATGGTGCGCCAACTGCCCCGCGTCTTTAACCAGAAATAGCCGAAGCCGATAATGACGACAAGGTATTGAATATTGACGAGAATGTTATAGTTATAATCGTAAATTTCCTGCATGGGCGTTGCGTACATCCACGGAAGGACGGTGAAAACATAGACATAGGTCCACCAGGCAAGCAACAGGGCGAAGTCCAGATACCCAAGATTGAGTCTGGATTCACGGGAACGTAAATGAGGGCGCATGGCCAGCGCCGCGATAAGGGGAATTCCGCGCAGGAAGAAGACGAGGTCTCCCCCATACAGGCCCGGGAGGTCCTTGTGGAGGTATACCTCGTAGTAGGTCCACTGGAACTGGCCAATCATCCACATCGTGCAACTGAGGGCCAAGAACATCCAGAAGATGTTGCGGCGCCAGCGGGGGGTGCCGGCGTTCAACAATAGGCCGGCATTAGCGAGGAGAGGGACGCAATTTTGGACGATGTCGCCGAAGGCGTTGAGAGACGAGCCTTGGCCGAGATGGTGAGACACAACGACGTAGAAGCCCAGGAAGACAAACCAGGCCCCGACCAGCCACGCAATGGCGCGGGAGTTGGACATAATTGCGGTTCATTCAATCTTACGGTGTGGAGAGGAGTCTGGGGACGCTTTGCGTGGAGACATAGCGAAAGCATAACGGAGGGATTGATAACCGGTGGGGAGAACCCGGACACCAGCGGGGCCGTCCAGATGATTTTGGCGTAGTTTAGGCACTTAGAGAGGGGCTTGTGTATCAATCAATCGGCCGCCAGGGCGAGGGACTCGAGGCGGGCGTGTTCGCAGGCACTCGGCGGTAAAGGGGAGCAACATGGAATAGACTAGGGACTTGCGAAATCGAAAGGTCGTTCTCGAGTGAGCCCGGCCAAAGACTCAAGTGTGCCAATGATCAGCTCAATCTCAGGGAAAAGTATTTTAATCACAGGAGCCGGAGGCTGGATTGGCTCTGCCCTGGTCAGAGCTCTTGTCGAAGGCAATCCGCGTGGATTGATCCTTCTCGATCATTCCGAACGCGGTCTTTACCACATTGACGCTGAACTGGCAGCGACACGCAGCGGTGTGGCCCACAAATCTATTTTGGGGGACGTGTGTGACGTCGAATTGCTAGAGGAGATCCTCGAAGTCGACCGTCCCGACATTGTTTACCATGCGGCAGCATACAAGCATGTTCCACTTCTGGAAAATAATGCGATCGCGGCGATTCGCAACAATGCGCTTGGAACGAACACACTTGCTGAGGCCGTGCGTCGGCAAGGTACCGCAAGTCTAGTAATGATCTCGACGGACAAGGCTGTGGATCCTTCCAGTATTTTGGGAGCGTCGAAACGTGTTGCAGAACTCGCGCTCTTGCGTTGGGGGAGCCCAGGAACCGAGATGAGGGCCCTGAGACTTGGGAATGTTCATGGTTCGGAAGGCAGCGTCGTGCCGTTGTTCCGGCAACAAATCTCGGAAGGTGGTCCGGTCACGGTAACTCATCCGGATGTGAATCGATATTTTGTGTCGCTCGAAAAGGCCTTGGAACTGATTTTCTTAGCTACCACGCTGCCGGGTGGGGGAGGAATCTTTGTTCCAGATTTAGACTCGCCAGTAAAAATCGTCGATCTAGCGAGTCAACTGATCGCGGAAGCGCAACCGACAACCGGAGAAGAAGTCCCAATTCTGTTCACAAAGCTTCGTCCTGGGGATAAGACGACGGAAAAGATGTTCGGCGAGCGAGAATGCCTGGAAGCAACAAGCGATCGCAGGCTTTTCCGCGTAAAAGCGGGAGGCAATAATCCTGATCATTACGATTCTCTGATTCAGGGACTAGCGAAGAGCGTCGAAGGACGCGATTATATGTCCCTTCTCGAACTACTTCGCAAGCTTGTGCCCGAATACAATCCAAGCGAAACAGTCCTCTCATTTCGAGAAAGCCCTCAAATATGAAACGCATCATCGCCGTAGTCACGACCTCTCGCGCCGACTACAGCCACTTATATTGGCCGCTCCGCGACTTGTCAGAAAACGAGCAAACAGATCTGCGCATCGTTGCGCTCGGGGCACATCTCTCGCCGGAATTCGGGAACACGGTTGGCGAGATCCGAAAGGACGGTTTTAGGATCGACGCTCATGTGGAATGCCTTCTAAGTTCCGATAGTGACGTTGGTATGGCCAAAACCATTGGAATCGCAACGCTTAGTCTCGCCGACCTGTTTGGCAAGATGCGTCCCGACCTTCTCTTGCTGATCGCCGACCGTTACGAAATGCTGGCACCGGCTTCCGTTGCACTCGCTTTGCGAATTCCGATTGCGCATATCGAGGGAGGCGAAATTAGCGAGGGGGCTATCGATGACGCTGTACGAAACGCTCTGACAAAAATGAGCCACATCCACTTCACTTCGACACATGCCGCTCGCCGGCGGGTGATTGCCATGGGCGAGGAACCGTGGCGTGTGCACCGGGCAGGCGCTCCTTCCCTGGATCATTTACGGCGCAGCAAGTTGCTCAGCCGCGAACAACTCGAAACTCAATTGATGATTGACCTTCAGAAGCCAACTGTTCTCGTCTTATATCACCCGGTCACCCTGGCGGGTGACACCGTGGAAGAAGCGGACGCAATGTTCACAGCCTTGGGTTCCTTTCCAGAGCAACTTTTATTTTTCTATCCAAATGCTGACGCCGGCAGCCGGGCGCTGATCGACCGCACAAAAAGGTTTCTCAGCACTCGAAAGAATGGAAACGTATTTACGAATCTAGACGCAATAACCTACTGGAGCTTGTTGCGGCAGGCGGAATTGTTAGTTGGCAATTCGAGCAGCGGAATTATGGAGACCGCTTCTTTTTCACTTCCGACCGTAAACATTGGGATGAGGCAGCAAGGGCGGGAGCGCCCGGGCAATGTCATCGATGCTGCGCCTGAAGTCGCCGCGATCCTCGACGCAGCCAAGACTGCCAGAAGTGAAGATTTCCGTAGATCAATGAAGGATATGACGAATCCCTATGGGGATGGGTTCGCCTCGCAGAAGATAGTAGAAGTATTGACCACTGTACCGCTTGGACAGAAACTGTTGATGAAACGCCATTTACCCCTGGCGGAGATGGCAAGTGATAGAGTTTCAGAGTTCCGATGAGAATTCCTCTTTCTGCGCCCGATATTAACGAAGAGGACGTACGCGCAGTTACAGAAGTGCTTAGATCTTTGCGACTGAGCTTGGGGCCTAAGCTCGAGGAGTTCGAAAAGGCAATAGCCCTGTACGTTGGCGCTTCACATGCTATCGCAGTCAATTCAGGAACTAGCGGGTTGCACTTGTGTATCCGTGCGTTAGGTATTGGCGAGGGCGATGAAGTCATTGTCCCCTCTTTTGCGTTCGTCGCCGTTGCGAACGTGGTGCGTTACGAGAGAGCCGTCCCCGTCTTTGTCGACATCGAGCCACAACAACTGAATCTGGATCCCAACCGGATCGAAGCAGCCATCACTCCCCGGACAAAAGCAATCATCGCGGTCCACACCTTCGGCTGCCCCGCAGACATGGAGGAAATTCTAGCGATTGCGAGACGGCATCACTTATATGTGATTGAGGATGCTTGTGAGGCTGTGGGAGCGGAATACCAGGGGCGGAAGGTTGGAGCACTGGGGGACGCCGGTGTTTTTGGGTTTTATCCCAACAAACAGATAACTACGGGCGAAGGCGGGATCGCTGTAACACAGCGGAAGGAAATAGCGAAGAAGATGAGAGCCCTTAGAAATCAAGGGCGAAACGATTCAGAGGATTGGTACCAACACGCGGAACTTGGCTATAACTACCGCATTTCGGAAATCAATTGTGCGCTGGGAATCGAACAGCTAAGGAGAATAGAGGAAATTCTGGAACGACGCGAGACGATCGCCAAAATCTATAGCCATCAATTGAGCGGTGTCACAGAGCTGACCTTACCGAATTGGCCTGTCAAGAATTGCAAGATCAGTTGGTTCGTGTACGTGGTACGGCTTGGAGCCCGATTCTCAGAGCTTGAGCGCGATCAAATTAAGCGTGAGATGAAGTCCCGGGGGATTGACGTTGGCAGATATTTTGCACCAATCCATCTGCAGCCTATTTATCGAGCTGTCGGCGAAGTGAAAAATCCACTCCCCGTTACTGAATCTATTGCGCCGCGCTGCCTTGCCCTGCCATTCTTCAACCAAATTCAGAACGAGCAGATAGAAGAAGTGTGCCAGACATTGGCGGAATTACTAAAATGTGTCGATAAATGCAGCGATGCGGATTTCAATTTCACAAAGTCTTAAAGGGCTTGCAAAACTCCAGCTTCCATTTCTGGGATTTAGCAGCATTTGCAAGGACACAAAACGAGCCGCCAACGGGAATCTTTGTTCTTATTGGAATAACTTACGGGCTTCGGTCACTGAAAATCCGCCAAAGTGATCGATGATGTGATCCGCCCCCGCCTCCATCAGACTTGCACCCCGACTGGATTCTGCCAGTCCCACGCATCGCATTCCGGCGGCTTTGGCAGCACTGACGCCTGAAACCGAGTCCTCGAACACCAAGATTTCCTCTGGAGCTACATTCAGCTTTTGAGAAGTCAGTTGAAAGATAGCTGGATCGGGCTTGCCGGCGGCCACATCATCGCCTGCTACGATTGCCGCAAAATAGTCGAGGAAGCGCAGCTTTCGTAAGACGAAATGAACGCGACTGTCACTGCCCGAGGAAGCCACACCAAGCTTGATTTTAGCCCGCGACAAGCCATCCAAAAGCTGCTCAACGCCCTGAACAGGGCGAAGTTCGGCCCGGGCTTCCGCCCGAAAAAGCATCTCTTTCTCGTGGCCGAGTCGGTGGATTTCTTCCACGGAAAGCTCACCCAGAAAATGGCGGAGGATGTCTTCCTTCTTTCTGCCATCGAGGATGAACGCGAGATCTTCTTCCTGGACTTCCTTTCCCACCGAGTCCAGAAATCTCCGCCATGCCTTCTTGTGGATCGGATGACTGTCGACAATCACGCCATCCATATCAAAAATAGCAGCTTGCAGCATGGGGTTCCTCAAGCCGGGAAGGATTGAACGCCGGGCCAAGTTTCCTGGGCCAGTTGGTAGTTCTCCATCGTGCCGATGTCCAGCAGGTAGTCCTTAAGCGTAACCGCTGACATACGCCCAATGAGTTTTGGAAGAACATGGAATCCAATGTCTGCGAGACCTTCTGTAGGGATCAGGTCAAGGAATTGGCGACGAGCGATCATGAGTCCCGAGAAAGCGAGCCGACCAAGCGGATTTTCAGGCTTCTCCACGAAATCGCGAACGATGCCCTCTTCGTCTAAGGTCACTATTCCGCAACGCCGGGGGTCAGGCACTTCGCAAACTGCCAGGCTGGCAAGGTGATTGGCGTTACGTTCATGAATATCTCGCAGCGGGGCCAGGTTTGCAGTTGTCAACACGTCAGCGTAGAACACCCAAAAGAATGGATCGGAGTCCACCCAGTTACGGTTTGCCAAGAGTGTTCCCGCGCTCCCTAGCAAAACCTTCTCTTCGGATACAATAACCTTAAGGTCGTCGTTGCAGTGTTCCCGCAGGAATGAACGAACAGCTTCGGAATGAGCGTGTACATTGATGAGAATTTGATTGATGCCGTGGCGCCTGCAGAGTTCAAGCCAGATTTGCAGCAGCGGAACGCCACGAATGGGCACTAGACACTTTGGGATGGTATCGGTCAAGGGCCGCAACCGCGTTCCGTGCCCCGCAGCGAGCAAAAAAGCTTTCATTTAATAACATGCTCCGCGCACATTCCTCATCACTCAAGGACGCGAACTGTTTCAGGGATTCTAATGACAGTCACGAAGAGGCAGCCGCTTCGAAGGTCCATCGCATCCCGCCGCGGGCGTCTTCATCAATGAAGGGGTCGTTGGCTACAACGCGAGCTCCATGAGTGTCAAACTCGAAGGCCATTTCGTGGATTCCGAGTTTGCCCATTGCCTCACGAACGGCAGCCTGGTGCTGTTCCTCACAAAACAGCAGCAGAAACCCCCCGCCACCGGCGCCCGTAAGCTTGCCTCCGAGTGCCCCACTTTGGCGCGCCAGTGCATAGGCCTCGTCGATCATTGGGTTGGAGATTTGTTGCGAAACCTTTTTTTTCGCCTCCCAACCCGCATGAAGTAGGGCGCCAAACCTCTGGAGATCACCTTTGCTCAACGTGTCTTTCATCTGTCCTGCAAGATTACGAATTTCGTGCATCGAATCGAGAGTCGTTCGCACTCCCTTACTGGTGGATTGCTCTTGTTCCTGAAGGATCTTCCACGAACTGCGGGCGGAACCGGTAAAGAAGAGCATCAAATTGCCTTGCAGTTCACTTTGATGGTCAGGCCGCAAGACCAGGGGTTCCACGTCAACAGAGCCGTCAGGTTCAAAAGTGATGAAATTTAGCCCGCCGAATGCTGCGGCATATTCATCCTGTTTCCCAACGGGTTTGCCAAGCACGTTGCGAGCGATCGTGAAGGCTCTCTCCGCCAACTGATATTTTGACAGCGGTAAGTTGAGGTATTCCGAAAGGGTTTTTAGTACACCCACGCAAACACTGGCCGACGATCCCAACCCTGTGCCGGGAAGAATCTCGGAAGCTAGAAATAAGTCGATGGAAAGGTTTTGGCCAAATTCTTTCATGATGGAGAGCGGAATCTCCAACTGGCTGCCCTTCACATCCATCCGCTCGATATCGTGCCAGGTTTCTGCAACGCGCAAATCCGAAGAAATTACCTGAACCTTGCCATCGGATCGCTTCTGAAGAATGGTGTAGAAATACTTGTTGATGGAAGTGCTGAGAACGGCGCCCCCAAAGCGTTCGTAATATGCTGGCAGATCGGTTCCTCCGCCCGCAAAACTAATCCGCACTGGACTCCGCACGATCAACATGCACGCCCTCCTTACGATAATTAGTTCTTCGTGTTCCTGCTCCACCAGCAAGAGCTGCTGGGGCGCGTTCCGGTCTCAGCAGGCGAAGGGCCAGGGTCCAAACCGTCTGAACAATCAGCGAAAGGTCAAGAAAGAGCGACCAATGGAAAATGTATTGAAGATCAAATCGAGCTTTCTCCTCCGAAGAATGTTGCTCGCGAAGTCCTTGAACTTGTGCGAGTCCTGTCAAGCCAGGTTCAACGCTGAGGCGCTGGCGTTGCCAGTCGGAATAGTGTTTCACGCGCTCCGGTGACTCGGGCCGTGGACCAACAAGACTCATATGTCCGGCCAAAACATTGCAAAGTTGCGGCAACTCCGTAAGGCTGAACTTCGCCATGAATCTCTCAATACCGATGAGATTCAGGTCATCCCGATCGATGTTCAAGCGATACATGGGGAATGTGTTTCCCATCCGGCCGCAGCGGATTTCCTTGCAGAACGCGTTTCGTTTCTGGCTGCGAATCTTCACAACCGCAAGGAGCAATAATGGCAGGCTCGCAAGCAAGATGGCAGTTCCAAGCACTGTGTCGAGAATTCTCTTAAGAAACAGGGATCCAGCCCAGATGTTGCGTTCTTCGAGTGAGATTAACGGAACGCCATCAATTTCAATCATGTTGGCGTTAGAAACGTAGAGTTGATACCAATGCGGTACAAGGCGCACACGCATCCCGAGACCACGGCACTGGGAGACGACCTTCTCCACTTCCAGGCTGGCCTGCTGTTGAAGTACGACGATTACATCCTGGACTCTCATCTCCTCAAGAAACTTGGCAACCCCCGTGGAGGGTAGCGATCGGTTGCCTTGCGCAGCGGAAACAGGCTCCTTTCCACCGCCGTTCCCGGAAGGATACAAAAATCCCACCACTTGCAGTAGGAGCTCCGGATGGCGCGAAAGCTTCTCCGCCAATTCGAGCGCCACCGTCCCTTCACCCAAAATCACGGCGCGGCGCGCGCCGCCGGTACGCGCCCGGGACAATATCACCAGCCTCACGCCACATCGAATGAGAATGAAACCGACGAGCAAAAGAAAAGGAAGATAGAGGAGCAGCAGTCGTGGATAGTAGTGGCGCGTAGCAAAGGCCACAGCAAAAAGGAAGACCATCAGATAAAAAATCCCGATGGTCAGACGAGAGACGATTGCGGAAAACTGCCAGCCACCCTGGAAACCATCGAGACTCCGACTTAAGGAAAGTAAGGCCCATATCAGCAGAGCGGAACCGATGATCGGATAAAAAATCGGAAAAGAAGCCTCGGATTCAAGGCCGAAACCGACCCGATGGTAGCGAAAGGCGTAGGCAAAGAAAAACGCCAACGCGATCCAGAGCAGATCCAGCACCAGAATTATTGATCGATATCTTTGGGTCATAGTTTCGTTTTAAAGCACATTGCGTGTGCTTGGGAACAACGGTGCAACAGAACCGACAGATCGTCGGCTCCAAACCCGCTTACAAGTTGACGACCTTGGCAGTGATTCCTTGGGACTGGCGCTGTTCCCATTTCCAAGCGCCCTCCAGGATATTGTGCAGTTCTGAATGTGCAGGATGCCAAGCGAACTCTTGCATCAGACGTATCGGACTGGCGCATAGAACCGCCGGATCCCCGGGCCGCCGTGGGGCCTCGTGGACCGCGATTCGCAGCCCCGTAGTCTTCTCCGCTGCTTTGCATATCTCTTTTACGGAATAACTCTTGCCTGTGCCGATGTTGTAGGCCACGAAGCCTGGCTGGCCCATCCTCTTCAGAGCCAAAAGATGCGCTTCCGCAATATCCAACACGTGAACGTAGTCTCGCAAGCAACTGCCATCCGGGGTTGCATAATCCGTTCCATACAGTTGAAAAAAGGGCCGGCGGCCTGAGGCTACCTGCAGCAGCAGTGGAATAATATGTGTTTCAGGTTCGTGACGTTCTCCCCATTCGGCATCGCCACCAGAGGCATTGAAATACCGGAACACCACAACATTCCAGCCGTAAGCGGAAGCGTACCAGCGCAACAGGTCTTCGAACATTAGCTTGCTCTGCCCATACGAATTCACGGGATCTTTCGGGTGATCCTCGGGAATCGGAACTGTCTTTGGAGTGCCGTAGACGGCCGCGGTCGACGAAAAGACGAAGTTTTGCACCCTGTGTTTACGCATGACTTCGACGAGAGAAAGACCCCAGGCAACATTGGTGCGGAAGAAAGCAGCCGGATTCGTGACCGACTCCGGAATCAGTGCTTTTGCAGCGAAATGAAACACGCTATCGAAATTTCCCGCAGCAAAGACCGCAGACAGTGCAGCTTCTTCGCCAATACTGATTTTATGGAGCGCAATGCCTCTGGGCACTGCTTCGGCATGCCCGGTTGATAAATCGTCTACAACTTCCACATGATGCCCGCGGGCCTGAAGCTGCCGACAACACGCCGAGCCCACATATCCAGCACCGCCCGTAACCAGGATTCGCGACATCAATAAGCACCCTCCCCCTTAATAACTTTCCATGGAGTCAAGAAAAGGATTTTTAGGTCCAACCACAGGGACCAGTTCTCGACATAGAGCATGTCCATCGCCACTCGCTCCTCGTAAGAGACCTGTTGCCTGCCGTGCACTTGCCAATAGCCAGTTATTCCAGGGCGAACCGAGAGTAGAGCGGCTTTGAACGCGCCATATTTCTCAAGTTCCGGGGCAGTGATCATTCGGGGCCCTACCAGGCTCATCTGCCCCAAGATGACATTGAACAACTGAGGAAGTTCGTCTACGCTGTGTTTTCGCAGGATTGCACCGACGGGTGTCAATCGAGGGTCTTCTTTAAGTTTGAAATTCTGCTCGAATTCTTCCCGGAGCGCGGGGTCTCGCTTCAGAATGTCGTCAGCGTCCCGTCGCATGCTTCGAAATTTGAACGCGTCGAATTCACCTTTCCTTCCCACAACGCGGCGCCGGAAGAAAATTGGTCTTCCATCGTCCATGACTAGGAAGATACCAACGATGACAAATATTGGTAGCAGGATGAGAATCAGGATTGCGGCCACCATCAAATCCAAACACCGCTTCAGAAATATTTGGAGGTGGCGCCCGGAGGTGGTTGCCGCCGGCCTTGGAAGGCTGTGAGCGTCTTTAGAGACAGTCGAATCGAGAAGCATCAGTTTTGTGAACTTGAGGTGACATCCGAGTCGCGCAGTGCCTGTTTCTGATTCGAGCAGAAACACTATAAAATTTCACGGCCGGCAACACAAGAAGTTCGACTTAGCTCGCGTCCGCTGCCTGAGCTCTCGTCACGATGGGATTCAGAATCCTATGACGAAGGCACGTGAACAGCGCGTGGGCGACACTCAACTGTAGATCCTCGATGATCTGCATGTTGTCCGAGGGAATGATCGCGCAGCGGTCGCATAGCGCCTTCATTTTCCCTCCCTCGAAACCGCCCAAACCGATGTTGATTCCTCCCAACTCACGCGATGTCTCTAATGCTCTTAAGATATTTGGCGAATTCCCGCTCGCACTGATTCCGAACGCAAGATCTCCGGGATTAAGATGGGTACGAAGTTGTTCGGCGAAGATATGCTCAAAACTAAGGTCATTTGCGAGAGCCGTTAGCAAAGCGACGTTATTGGTCAGCGAGAGAACCTGAAAGCGTTTCTGCCCCGCTTCTGGTACGACGGTCCCCTTCCCCAGATCACATGCAAGGTGACAGGCTAACGATGCGCTGCCACCGTTGCCAAATATGAACACTCTCCTTCGGTCTTCAAACGCGCGCCAAAGTTCTTCGCCAATCTGATCAATTTCAGCATAGGGCAGCCTGCTGACGATCTTCCCGTGAATTTCGAAATAGTCGCGGGCATTTGCAATAGCCGTGCCCGTGGCGGTGCAGTTCTGAGTGTAAACACTCGTTTCGCGTTTCATCCAAACAACCTCCCTTGGGGAACTACTGATGTAGCGTCCGAGGATGCACCGGGAACCCCTCGAACGATCCACGCTGAGAAAAGATCGGTTTCAGCTTTGGATAAATCCTGCCTTGAGGATAGGCAGAACTTGTAAATAAATCTTGAAGTACGTGCTTAGGGTATAACGCCAACCCTTCGCAAGATACTTACTCTTGGGAAAATGCTTCCTCCACAATTTCACAGAGGATGTGTCCGATGAGAATATGCGCCTCTTGGACACGCGCGGTGCGCTTCGACGGAACGCTAATGCAGTAGTCCACCACGCTTGCCATATCGCTGCCACACTGTCCGGTCATTCCGACCGAAGCGATCCCCATTTGTTTTGCGCTGCGCAGCGCGCTCAAGACGTTTGGCGATTTGCCGCTGGTTGAAATACCCACGGCGACGTCTCCCCGCGAACCCAACCCTTCCAATTGCCGCGCAAACACCGCTTCGTAAGAATAGTCATTCCCAATGGCGGTCAACGTGGATGTATTTGCAGTTAACGCAAAGGCTGGAAGCGCGCGCCTTTCTTTCTCAAATCGCCCTACCAACTCCGCTGCCAGATGTTGGGCATCTGCTGCACTGCCCCCGTTCCCGAAAAAGAAGACTTTGCCGCCACGCTGCAGCGTCCCAGCAAGTTCCTGGCCCACCCTCGTGACAGTGTTGAGCAATGCCTGATCGGCAAGAATCGCTTGCTTCAAGGCGAGATTCTCCTGAATGTTTCGGCTGACGATTTCATGTGACGAAGCGGATGGCATGGCGTATTTGTAGGGAAAATCTCGTTTCACGATTACTTCGATGAAGAGGTTGGCAGCTCCATTAAGGCTCTTCTCGCTCGCAGCGGTAACGCTTTAGGACGATGTGCCGCAATCAAAATTTATTAGAGCAGCGAAAACCATCCTCACGGTCCGTCTTACGCACCCGTTACGTTCAAATGAAGCTCTGCCACTCGTTCCTCAGTTGGCGGTGCCCAGCACCTGTTTATAGAGATTCAAAATACGCTCGGCACTTTCCGCGTATGTAAACTTTTGCGCTTGAACTCTCCCTTGAGAGACCATCCGGGCTCTCAATTCACGGTCAGTCGCTACGCGAATCATCAGGCAAGCCAGTTCCTCGGCGTCTTCGGCATCAAAATAGAGGGCAGCGTTTCCGCCCACCTCAGGCAGGGATGCCCGGTTCGAGCTGATTAGCGGAGCTCCGCAGGCCATTGCCTCTAAGGCTGGCAGGCCGAAGCCCTCGTAAAATGATGGAATTACAAATGCCTCGGCATAGTGGAGGAAAGACGAGAGGCTCTCATCGGGAACGAATCCGAGCAGTTTGCAGTCTCCCTCGCAACCCATCTCTGTCAATCGCGCCCGGCCCTCCTCTGACGTTCCGCCGCCAATCAGGAGTCTATGCGGAAGTCCGCTGCGTTCCCGGAAGGTTTGCCACGCCTTGATCGCCTGAGCCGTATTCTTAGCCTCGAAATGCCGCGCCGTCATACAGGCGAAATAAGGTACGTACTGGCTATACAAATCAGGGTTCGGTTCCGTCCTCACGTATGAACCCACGCCGCAATGCGCCACCTTCACCTTGCATGCCGGCACTCCCAGCACTCGCACAATATCCTTCTTCGACAACTCAGACACCGTAACAATTGCCGCCGCCCGGTGCGCAGCCAGCCAATTTAGAGCGCAAATCGCCATCTTGTCCAATCCCCGCTTGTCGGTGTACTCGAGAAAAGGAATTACATCGTGAATGGTTACGATGGCCGGCACGCCACTGAAAAAAGGCATCACATAAAATGGGCTATGAAAAAGTTTGATGCCGTCTCTTCGGAGCATCCTCGGCAGCAACACTTGACCGCCAAGACTGTATCGAGACCAAGTAATTCGGCGGAATTCCACCAAACCGTCCAATTCGGCCTCGATTTTCCTATCCACCTCTTGCCCGTAGCAAACAAACTGAAATTCCCCTTTGCTTTGAACAACCAGCGCCCTCAATAGATTCCCGACGTAATGAACCAGGGTCCCTGTTTGCCAGCGCAAGTCAAATCCGATGCGCGTCATTTCCATCCGCGGCAAAATTTAGCGTTCCTCATTTCGCAATCGCCGCCGCGGTCTCGGCCATTTGCCGCACAGCCTGGAACACCGAGCCCGTTGCAATCGCATCCGCGGCCTCAGGCACAAAATCGCGCCGGTAGAAGTACTTCGTATACAGCGGGCTGACCACCGGGATCATCCTTCCGTAATCGCAAATCTCATACGGCGTCGTGCATGTAAAAATCGCTGCCACCTTCTTCCGCAACGCCAGCCCCAAGTGCATCGCCAGCGTATCGCCGCAAACGATGTACTCGCATTCGTTAATGTCGTCAGCGTAGTCAACCAACCGCTCTCTTTGCTGGAAAGTCTTAATCTTGAACCCCGCGCTTTTCAGCCGCTCCGCCAACTCCTCGTATTTATTCCAGCGTTTCATCGGCCACACATCCCCTGCCCGCGCTTCGAGCCCCACCATGCCCGCTTCCGGCGACTTGGTCAGCGGCATCTTCAAAAAATATTCCTCCCCGCGAAAGGGCCTCCCGATCATCGCAAACATAAATTCCTGATACGTCTTCCGATTGCTCATCTTGATCTCATCGGCTTTCGCCTTACCGAATCGGGAGATCAGGCTCATGTCGAACCAGGGGCTCGCGGACTCCGTATACGTCACCCCGTGCTCGCCCATATAGGCGCCCACGACGGTTGCCTTCTTGAATTTGCTCGCAAGCTTCGCGGCCGCCGGCTCGTCTTCCAGGTTGATCACCAGATCGTAGTTGTCCCCCAGCAAATCGTCCACACCATCTTCCATGCAATGGATTCGCTCGACATACGGGTTGCCCTCCAGCAGGGGAACCGCTCGCGCCGCCGTAACCCACGTTACCTTCGCCCCCAGCACGCGCAGCAGCGGCGTGGTTCGAACCACGTCCCCCAAAGCTCCCAGTTTTATAATCAGAACGTTCATCATTCGATTTCCGATTCCCCGTCAAACATAGTTAAGAGTTCAATTCCACCGCGCTTTTCGCTTGCTCACCGAGATAAGGATTATTCTCGAGCGCCAGAATCTGCGCGGCCACGACCTTATAAACCTCCTCCGGCGTGATCGCCATCATGCATTCGTGTGTCCCGCGCCAGCACTGGAACACCTTCTTCCCGTTCCACCGTGTTCCAAAAATATATTCTTCCGGGTTGTAGCACGGCGAGCAGGGAACCCCAGCCCAAATTACCTTGTGCATCTCTCCCCGAGGAGGCGTGTAAGCAGGATGCGTCGGTCCGATGACGGCCACGACGGGAACTTTCTGAGCGGCTGCCAGATGCATTGGGCCGGTGTCATTGACAACCACAAGATCGCACACTCTCATCAGCGCTGCAGACACTGCCAGTGGCAGACCTGCCGCTATTCCCAACACGCGCCCTGTCATATTTTTGAGTGCTTCTTCCACAAAGGGTTCATCCCCTGGCCCTTGCAGCATGACCACCTGAACCCCGCCCTGCTCTAACAGTTCGGCGAGTTGCCCAAATCGCTCCGGCAACCATCTCTTCGCTGGCTCGGAAGATCCCGCGGTCTCTCCCCCGCCAGGATGGATTCCCACCAGCGATTTGGCCGGATCATACCCCCAGCCCTCTAACAGTTTGCGAGCGCAGCGGCCGGCGTCCTCACTGACCGTGAATTCCATCTGAGGGTCAGCGGCGGGTTTGCCAAGAAGTGTGAGCAGTTGTCCGATCTGTAGCGTTTGCGAGCGCGCTGGGCTAAACGGGACGCTGCCAGTCAGCGCAAATCCGTGGTTCTTCCATGCAAACCCCAGCCTTTGCGGAATACCCGCCAAAAGCGCCAGCAAAGACGCAGCAAAGAAACGATGGAGTACGAAAGCGGTATCGATTCGCTCCTTCCGCAATTTTTGTAGCAAGCTCAGCCAGTCTTTTTTCGATCTGGGCACTTCCAGAATTTCATCCACCCACGGAGACCCTTGCAATCCCGCCACCGCCTGCTTGCTCACCAGAACGTAGACCCTCGCCGACGGAAAGTGCTCGCGAAGCCCCCGCAGCAATGGCGTCGCCATCAGCACGTCTCCCAGCCCGCCCCGCCGCACCACCAGAATTTTCTCGGGTACGATGGCTTTTCGAACCGCGCGCAGCGCCCGCGCAGCTTTCGCAGCCGTCATTCCAACAAAACAGATGAGATCTGCCAGCGCCCTCCGGACTCTGCCCCGGAACGGTAATGGCGGCAACTGGAACGGCACGTCATCCCAGTACCTTGCTTCTTCGACCCTAGATGATGTATCGCCCATGGAAAAGAAAGCACAGACTTAACCGATTGCGTGACCTACACTGCCAATCTGACCCGTCTATTCAGGCATCAATGTACACAACGAGTTCCGTTCCCTCGATGTTTCTTAAGTTCTTCCTCTTTGCAAGCTCGTTCAGGTACTTGTAGACACTCGGCCACGAGGCACCGTAATCATGCCAAATGATAACTCCTCCCTTGTTCAGCACCGAGAAGCTCTTTTCGGAGTCATTCCTGACACATTCGTAGCTGTGCCCCGCATCGACGAAGATAAAGTCGGCCGTTCCTCCCTCTAGGAGATCGGAGAAGCTGACCGAAAGGGAGTCACCGTAGAGACGTTTTATCTTCGACTCTTGCTCGGTACCAGCAAAACGAAGCGCCTTGCGCTTTTCAGACGTAATGAAAGCGATGTCGCCTGTTCCCGCGACAGGTGAGGCACAAGCATCCCATGGGAGATCCAACGTGTAGATCCTGGTAGTCTGCGGCGTATTTGCAGCCAACTGGAGCGTGGTGTTTCCATTGAACGTCCCAATCTCGAGGATGATGGAAGGTTGCCGGTGTCGGGCGAGGGCGCATAAACATGCAATCTCGAACCCTGACGCATTCCCTGCCACAGGCGGATCGAAGAGCCTCAGTTCGATATCCGGCGCACACGGTACTAGCTCATTAATCGGGCAAGCCGGGATTTTCCCCTTCGCAATTGCAATGGAGTTGTATAGCTGCCCGAGTGAACGCTTGGCGAACCCCGGATAGCTAAACGAATAAAGAAAAACCTGACCGAACTTAGCGAGTTTGTTTTTTGTCACATGCATTGCTATTCCAGGCTGTGGATTTTTATAGGGAGAAAATGCTCAGGAAGAGCTCGCGCAGCTTTCGCGACCGCCATTCCAACAACACAGATCATATCCGTCAGCGCCCTCCGGACTCGGCCCCGGAAAGGCAACGGCGGCAACTTGAAATGCGCTTCATCCCAGTACCTTGCTTCCCCAACTAAAGGCACGATCAAAGAATGTCAATGTATGTCGAGGTCGGAAAATGTTTGTGACTCTGGCTGAGCGGACCCTGGCTACGGTCCACTAGGCCGCCCACGAATTTCTCCGGAGAGTACTCGGGAAATACGCGTTTAAGCGTATCGCCGCGTTCGTGATGAAACTGGCTCAGACAGAATCGAATTTTGGCCCGGCTATTGTTGATTAGAAACGCCCGAAGCAGGGATGTCTCTGACCAGTGGTAAAACGTCGTCAAGACGTCCGGCTGATAGTCATAGGGCAGATGAATGTCGTGAAAATGAACGGTAACTCCAGACCGGAGCCGGGGCAGGACCTCGAGGACGAGGAAGTTGACGTCACTCGCAGGTTTAACGGTATGCGTACTATCAATAAACAAGAGGTCCGACGGCCCTAATGACGCAAATTTCTCGACCGCGACTTGCTGCACTTTCTCGGCAAGCAGTTTTACCTGAGGTAACAACCGGACCTTTGGGGAGGGAAATGGATCGATGCACGTGATTGTGGGCATCCGGCCGGTCTCGGATTGATTGGCACGGGCTGCCGCAAGCATGCAAAACGTGGAAACTCCGCTGCCAACCTCAGTAATCGTTTGGGGTTTCAGGAAACGGACCATGGCATAGAGTGCTTGGGCCTCGACATACCCATATCCGGGACCAAAACCTTGCGTGACCGCCTCCTTATAGAAAGGATTACCGGCGTACTCCTGCTGATAGGGCAGGCAGACCTCTTTCAAGTTCCGTTCCTGCTGGTCAAGGTCCGCCGGTATACCTGGCAGCTCGGACTTCTTTGCCCAGACCGGCCTGTCTCTCTCAAGCTCAATGACGTTGGGAGTTTCTGAATAATAATGTACGGGCAGGATAGAGACTCCGCACCGAACTCCAACCTTATGAAGGCCGAGTACTAGCGGCCTGAACTTTTCCTTCGCGAGGTTTCTCATCTCAATTATGGGTTCCATTAGCTACTGGATTTCTGTGCCACCATCCAGATGGTGCCGTAGCGGTTGACGTGCAATAGGCGAAAAAGCAAACGATGAAACGCATAGTACGCCGAGTGAAGTACAAGCCGTATGCCAGTTGCGGAGTAGTAGGGATCGAGGGATTCGTCGAGGACCTTGAGCCCGGCCTGCTCCAGGCTGCGCCTCAATACAGTCGGGGTGAAATGCGAAAGATGAATCTCGCGCGAACTGAAGACGCGCGGGACGCCAATTTTAGGGCTGAATTTCTGAAACGGGCGGAGACCCAGCCTCTTGCCGAGAAGCTTGATCTTCGAAGTCCACGCCAGCACGTCGTTCGGCACACAGACCAGGAGAATTCCGTTCATTTTTAATAAGTTGTGGCAAAGCGCAATCGTTTTCGTTGGATCAGGGACGTGTTCCAGCACGTGGAACAGCGTGATTGTATCGAAACTTTCGCGCGGCAGGTTACATTCTTCGAGCTCCCCCTGCGCTACGTCCAGGTTGTACTTCTCTCTGGCAATCTCTAGCCCACTCTGCGACACTTCGGTGCCGGTGACGTGAGTAAAGTAAGGCTTGGCCACCTTCAGGAATTGCCCGGTACCTGTGCCAACATCCAGGAGGTTTCCCCGGCCGACGTGCTTGAGCAGCTTCCTCAAGCGCCGTCCCCAAAGCCGCTCCCGGGGAGCCTCCGCTACCAGCCAGGAATCGTATTTCCCGGGCTTCGAATAGAAGCTCACTAACGCCTGCAGCGTCGGCCTGGGATTATCGAACACATATCCGCATGCTTGGCAGCGACAAAGGTTGTACGGCGCGTCCACTGCCTGGATTTGCTCACTGTCACACACCAAACAATGCGACAGGGTTTCCCAGTCTTGCATCCGAGTTGCTACCGTGGCCACGGGCTCTCTCCCATACTTGCGAAGGCTATCGTCTAATCACTTAACGTTAACGCCGGACAATCCCAATTGTGAACCCGTGATGGAAGACGGCCGCATTACAGGCACTGTCGAAGATCTAACTGCTAGTCCGACGGGAAACCAAACCCAGGCTCCCAAGCTAAAAACGTGGTGAATGGGCACAACCATCATAATCGTGGAGAATCCAACAAGAAGCCCAACTGCCGTATATGTCAGTTGAGTGCGCTGGAACCACGCCATGCGCAGGGCACTCACCAGAAAACCCACAAAAAAAAGGCTGATCGCGATTCCATACTCCGCCGCTAACTCCAGATAACTATTTTCGGTCCAAACGACGTAGCTGTCGTTCTTGAAGGCGAACGCGCCGGCATTTCCGGGGCCAGCACCAAATGGATGGCCCAATACATAAGTCATCCCATCGATGAGGGACTGTTTGTGGCCTTCTGCGGAAACCTCCTCCCCTTTCACGGTCGCCGAAAGAAAGTCGTCAAGACCGACTCTGGGGATCGCGGCCATCAACAACGCGACCGCTAGAGAGGCGTATAGAAGGAGTCGTTTCGGTTGACGCATTACAACTGCCAGGAGAGGAATTGCTACCGCCGTCCCCAGCCACGCCGACCGCGACAGAGTGCAGATCATGCCTCCGGCAATCATGACAGCTGGCACCGGGCTCCGGCTATAGACCCACCACACAATCAAGGCAACCATGCACAGAGCTCCAAATTGAAGCGGTCCAATCATGGTCGCGGATTCTCGAAGGCCCATGAATCCCTCAGCGTGGTAGGTAGGATTCAATGCTCCACCCTCGGTCGACCCCTCCGCAGCGGCCAAATACAGCAGGGTTCGCGGCCCCTCCCCAATGATGAAAACCTCGACCATGCCAAGCACGGACAGGATGGCCACGATCCAAACCGCACGCCTTCCCCACGACTCTTGCTGGCTCGCCGTCAGGACGGCCGCCCTTCCGGCCATATACGCGATCATAAAATCAAAATCGTACAGTAGCGCAACAAGCTCCCCACCAAAAGCTAGGCGTGCAGCTGCAAGCCCAAAACAAGTCAGCAGAAACCAATCAGGGGTCTTAAGCTTTATGCCATTCCGCCACCAAAGCATGCAGGCAAGGAGCAGCAATATAATTCTGTCGCAGGCCTTAAACGCCTCAGACTGCATGAAAGAAGGTCCAATGAACCTCGCGAGTATGATCGCCAAAGGGTCAAGCGGCATAAATACCAAGATGGCGCCCAAACAGAATGTGGGATATCGGAATGCTGCCCATAGCAAGGCTGCCACTCCCAAAACCAGCACAGGGGTGACCAGCGATACGCCAAGAACGCTCAACAAACCAGCGACCAAAAGAATCGATACCATGGTGCAGATGGCTAGCGGCGCAAATCGATTTTCTGATTTCGTGATGGATTCTGAGGCGACGCTCATAAACTTTGATTTCCGGGCCGATGCAGAATTTTAATTCTTGCTACTTTCGTAGCTCGATACAAGCGACCGCTCTTGCGGCCACGGCGTAGTCCGCAGGGAACCCGCGGACCCGGTCCTTGCGGATGGCATGCTTATTCCGGATGACGTCGGAGAAGGATAAATCCCTGCATTCCTCTTCCCCGGCGAATTTCCAGCCTTGCGCCGTGTACCGGAAGAAGGTCTTCTCCACCTTCTGAGGACGAAACTCGGAAATCAAAGCGGACAACATGCTGCTGTCGAACTGCTGCAGCCATCCATGGTGCTCGTAGCGGCCAAAAGGCACGGTGAGAAATAGCACGCCGCCCGGCTTAAGCACACGCCGCATTTCTCGTACGGCACGGAGAAAGTCCTGGGGCCGATTCTCACGGTGACTCTTCTCCTGGGTCACAAGCACATTGTCCATTCCCACATGCTCGATCGTGGAAATGCAGGTTATCGCATCGAACCATTCGTCCTTGCAGGGCAGGGACCGCAAATCTTCATAGAGATAAGAGATGCCTTCGTCCCAGAAACACTCCGTCTCTGGTGCAAACGTCACGATGGACCACTTGTGCTTCTTCACGGCCGGATGCTGCAAGATCTCCTCGTAGTTGAGCGTCGAGCCAGCGTCGAGAGCACGTAATTTGTCTCCATATCGCCCCAGTCTCGATAGCACCCAGGGATATTCAACTACTCGCTCGTCCAAACGTGCTCCAAAATTCGCCGGCAATTCCTGGCCTGCGTTGAAAGCATTTAGAATGTGATCATTGGCGAGTAGCTTTCGCACATAGCAAGTTCGGTATTCTCGGTATCCAACCGTGAGTGGAAGGCTGCCCCGGCAAAGGTAAATGAAGCGACCCACTGGCTCCAGACAGCGTTGCACCATGCGCTTCCTGGCTTTCCCCAATCTACGAAGGTTGGTGTTAACCACCGCTCTCACGCGTGTGAGAAATGCCTGACGGGAAACCGTTTCGCTGGGCGGTCCGGGGAGCCAATCATTCTGTTGCACGGTCACTTCATCTTGCGATACGGTCACTTCGCTCTCCCCATCGCGGCGCGAATCTGTAGCGATGTGGTCAGGAATAGATTTCTCTCCTTGGCGTCGAATACGTATTTCCAAACGGCAATCCCGAAGGCTAACAAGACGGTACCCGCAAACACCAGCTGGATGGATAAACTTCCGCCAGCAAGGAAGGGCAAGATCAGAGCGGCGCCGAGGCCGCATAGCAACAAGCAGGCTTTTCGAATGGAAGGGTCCACAATGGCGCGAAGCGGGAGCAGCTCCAGCCAGGACGCAGCTCCAAACAACAGACAAGCATCCAGGAAAAGCCGGAAGCTCCAGGCCAGGGCGGCGCCCGTCAGGCCCATCCGAGGCAAAAGGATTGCCAATGCCGCAGCGTAAATGGGCAGCTCCAGCAAATGGAGTTTTCCGGTAACGTCTGGCCTCCCCAGGCCCTGCAGAAGAACAAAAGGCACGTACGCAATGCAATTCACCAGAACCCCTATGCAAAAAATTTGCAACACTACCGCGCTGTGCGCAGCGAAATCAGTTCCCATCCAAAGCCGAAGCAACTGGCGGGCAAAAACAAAGATGAGAAGAAGAACGGGCGTCATAATAAGTAACAGCGACTTGATGGCGCGTACGCACAATTCCTGCACCCGATCGCGGTCGCCATTGGCATCGAGGGTGGCCAGAGCAGGAAAAAGGGCGGTCACTAACGCTCCCGGCAGCACTGCTCCTCTTGAAATGGCTTCCTGGGGAGCGGTGTAATAGCTCACGTAGGACATGCCAAGAACCGACCCGACGACAAAACGGTCCGCATAGACCAACAAGGGAGCCAAAAAGTTTGAGATGGATAGCCAGCCGCCGTACGTCAGTAGAGGTCCCAACAATTCGTAATCCAATGCGTAATTCTGCCGCAACGATGGAAACATCCCGAGGCAGACGAGGAGATAGATCAGCCCTGCCGCCAGCCGCGAAACCACCAGAAGGATCACGATCGCGGGAAGGCCAAGGCCAAAGGGCAACCCGATCGCCGGCAGCAAGAACATACTTATGTATGTGGGAATCTTTACGTAGTTGACCACATCGAAGCGCTGAACGGCCTCCAGAACACCACGAATCGAATTCCCCCCCAACACCACAGGAAAAGAAACGGCCAAAATCAGGAAACTGAGTTTCGTCTCAGCAGCATTGGACGGCGACAACTTCAAGTAGCGGTCCACAAGGTAGGGAACAGCCGCAGCCATCGGCAGGGCTCCCACAACTCCGATCAGCACCTGCGACCAAAAAGAAGTCCAGAAGAGGCTGGGGAACTTTTTCTCTTCGCCGCGGCCCAGGCACTCGGCCACAAATTTCGTCGTGGAGCGGCTCAAACCGAGATCAAACAGGATCATCGATCCCAGCACCGCCCACACAATCGACAGCACTCCGAAGCGCTCCGGCCCAAGGCCCCTGACGATAAATGGCATAGTAACGAGAGCCACAACGAGGGGTAAGACTTGACCAATTAGGTTCAGGCTCCAGTTCTTGGTCAGCTGCCTGCCGTTAATTTGAATCTTCTGGCCCACTATTTTTTAGAACCTTTGCTTCAGCACTTGTAGTCATCAGTTTCTTGCAGTGCGTCCTGCCTGCCTCGGGAGTAACCACCAGCTCCATGGTCTCAAAATGGCACACGCCCCAGCACAGTTCATTCGGATCGCACCGGCGCGAACATCAGTCATTCCCGCCCATCGCCGCAGTTTGGACTCTTTTCGGTGCCGCTACCAATTCTAGGGATTGCAGACCGGATTCCAGTAGCGGGGTTTCCACTCCAGACTCTGGCGCTAGCCCCTGGAACTCAGTCAGTCTCTGTTGGATCTCTCGCACCGTCACGGAGGCCGTGCCTCGCTTCCCCACGACGATCCCCGCCGAAACATTCGCCAGCCGCGCGGCCGTTTCACGATCGGCGCCAGCAGCCACAGCCAAAGTAAATACGCTCACGGCAGTGTCACCCGCTCCGGTGACATCGTAAACGCTTCGGGCCGTGGTCGGAATATCCACCTGGTGGACCTCCCCGTTGGGCCGCTCGAAAAGGGACATCCCCTCCCATCCCCGGGTCACCAGCAGCGCTTGAATCGCCATTTCGTTGAACAGTTTTGTGGCGGCACGGGGGAGCCAGCCGGTCTCATCGATGGACACGCCAGCCAGCCGCGCCAACTCCACGGCGTTGGGCACCAGAACCCCCGCCCCCCGGTACTTGTTCCGATTCGCGTCTTTCGGCGCCACCGTAACTTGCAGATTTCGGCGGTTGGCCAAGCGGAGTGTTTCTTGCAGTACTCTTTCGGTAAGTATACCTTTCAGATAATCCGAGCACAGGATGGCATCTACATCCGGAAGAATAGCCTCCAACCGAGTTAACAGCGCATCTTCTCGCGGCTGGTCTAGGGGGTGGGCCGACTCGTCGTCCATGCGGAACACCTGCTGCCCATGCTCCAGTGACATGAAGCGGGTTTTCCGGCTGGATCGCCGGGTGGGGTCGCAAAGCACTCCTTGGCCGTCAACCCCCAATTCATCCAGCAACGTGACAATCTGCCGTCCGGTGGAATCCTCGCCCACAGCACCAAGTACAATCACTCGTGCGCCGAGGGTCTTCAGGTTTCTGACAACGTTGCCCGCTCCTCCGAGTGCGTATCCTCTCCGCACCAGATTGAAGATAGGCACCGGCGCTTCAGGTGAGATTCGCTGAATGTGGCCCCAGAGAGATTCATCCAGCATCAGGTCGCCGATGACAAGAACCCGGCTGTGCGGGAATTTCAACAGAAGATCAGAATAGATCTCTACCATCGGCGGCCTCGAGCGGGTCACATCAAGCGACCTGGGAATTTAGTTTTTTTCGGACAGCAGGTTGTTTTGAATTCCAGATGGAGCGACGCCTAGCGCACCGGCTCCAATTCCGCAACGTCAATCTCGACGGCTACCGAACGCATGATGAGGTCTAGCGAAATGACAAACCGTGAGACCTTTTTCTTGCGCACCAGGATACCCTCGAGCCCCTGCAGTGGACCGGTCTTGACGCGCACGCGCTGGCCGATCTTCACATACGGGTGCGGCCCGATCCGCATTTCG
>Ga0209526_10000405_pt1 | contig 27730 bp, 28 predicted proteins | sample JacPinW_OM2H0_M1_FD_188566 | JGI IMG/M metagenome (GOLD analysis project Ga0209526, IMG submission 188566) | Forest soil microbial communities from Algoma, Ontario, Canada - Jack Pine, Ontario site 1_JW_OM2H0_M1 (SPAdes) (version 2) | ecosystem: Environmental > Terrestrial > Soil > Boreal... | reverse complement strand
ACCCCTGTCTTGCCACTCAGCTCCGCGCCGAGGGCCCCGGGTCATCGAATGCCGAGGGCGTGCCAACAAGCTTTGGTACTTCTACTCATTCACAATGTGGACGATTCGTGTCCGCTGCCTTGAAACTGCGAGATGAGGTCCCGATCGCGACAGGTGAAATCAAGTCTTGTCAAGCTCGACGATGTGGCCAAGCGTCTCGGCTGCCACATCGAGACTCTCCGGCTACGGATCCGGAGCGGGAGGTTGAAGGCCATTCGTGGGCCGCACGGGGCCTACTTTATTTCCGCCAGGTCGCTCCGCGTTCTACGCGTTCGTACGCGACCGCGGCGTCAACGCCGCACCCCGACGGCTAACGACCTGAACGTGGCATGGCGGGCGATGGAGAGGCGGCTGCGGCGGACGCCGGCCGCTCACGAAGAGCTGGTGCCGTTTCTGGAGGCGCTGAAGGTCGATCGCACCATCAACCTAGGTACCTATCGGCTTGTCTGCGCCCGCGGCCTTCACGAGCTGGGTTTCAGCGCTGACGACATTGCGGCGCGGCTTGGCGTCTCAGTGCGCCACGCACGGCGGTTAATCGGTAGGGACCCCGGAGTCGCAGTCGCTAAGGCAGCCCACCGGTGGGCGCCGATCGAAGCGCGTCGCATCGTGCGTGTCCTGCGCGCTCAGCTTCAAGCCGAGGGCATTCGGTTTCACCAGTGGGTGATGCGAGGCAAGCGCCGGATCGGTCCACCGACGCATCCCGAGCGGCCACGCCCGGCTTTCAAGGTCAAGCAGCTTCTGCAGGACGAAAGCGCCGGACTTCGGCGCGCGGGTCTATCGTCCGAGCAGATTTGGGCCATCAACATTGTTGGCCTCGGCTCTGACGAGCTGAATGAGCTCCTGTTGCGCGGCTCTCGTTGACCGACAATGGTCGGTGGGTCCACGGGTTGATCTAACTAGTCCTGCGTCGACGTCGGATCAGAAGCCGCACGCGGTCCCGGCGACATGCGATTGCATCTTCAGGGCCGCGCGGCAGCTTATGGACCACCGGCGCTTCTGATCGGTCTACCTTCTAGAGTCCCGCCGGGCTCCGTCAAACTAATCCGATCGCGACTGTACGACGAACGCGGCAACCCCAACAAGAACTGCTGCAAGGACTAGAAAGATCAGCGCCTCTTCGGCCTGAAATGCCCAAAATCGGCCTGGCGGCTGGTAGTACACCCAGCTACTGATCCCGTGGGCATGCAGATAGTCCGCAACCGTTCCAGGTATGGCGCCAGCGCTCTGCAACAACTGGTTCACTTTGTCAGCCGAGACGGTTCGCCCGGAACTGTCCGTATAGGCAGTATTCGAGAACACCCAGCTGCCGTCAGGGATTGGAGCGTCCTGACCAATGCGAACAGCAGGCTGTAATTGGGGCCGTATGAAGACTTCGACGAATGCCCTCACAGCGACGTATGCGGCTGCAGCTGCTGCCATGGCAGGAACCGCGCGCCGGAGCAGAACCCCGGCACTTAGACCGAGGGACAATGCGAATACCACATAGGATGCGAAGGCGAGTCCTTGTTCGTCAAACTGGTACCACTGATTACTGAGGCTACCCAGCGCCTCCGACCACCTTGTTCCAAGGACCCCAAGCCACGCTGCCGTCGCCGCAATGGGCACCAGCAGAAGGGCGCTGGTCATCCAGAACCATTTTCGGCGGGTGATGCTCTGGGTCAGGAGGAGACGGTACGTTCCGTGCTCGAAATCACGAGCGAACAGAGGGGCACCTATGAACATCCCTACGAGTACGGGGAGGCAAAGTAGGGCAAACGTTGTTGTCGTAGCCGCAGCCCCGACGCGGTCCCCAAAAGCAACTAACGCATCCGATTGCCCCACGCTCGACAGGCTGACACGAACAGAGTCCGCCAACTGGATGGAATAGAAAAGAATGATGGTCGCCGCGACAAATCCCAGAGCGGCGCAAACGGCTTCCACTCGGTGCTGACGCCAAATGACCCAAGTCATCCCGCGATGCCCTCCAGACTCGGTGCCGGAAACGCATTGGCGTCCGGGTTTCCTAGGTAGGCGACAACGATTTCCTCCAACGAAAGATCCCGAATCTGCCATCCTGCCGGCACCCTAAAATCGTCGCGTTGCGCTCGAACCCAGAGCGAAGTCTGGCGAATATTGCGTAGGCTCTTGATGACTTCGACACCGGGGATAACAACGTCCGGCTCGACTTGTGGGCCCACAAGCAAAGCGTGTCGGGCCATAAGGTCATCGATTTCGCCAGCTACCTGAAGGCGACCGGCGTTGACCAGCAACAGGTGATCGCAGACGCGTTCTAGATCAGCAATCACGTGGGACGACAGCAAAACGGTGAGCCCATCCGTAGAAGCTGCTTCCATCAATTCCTTCAAGAACTCGTGGCGGGCAAGAGGATCAAGGCTAGCTAAGGGCTCGTCAAGCAGCAGAAATTCAGGCCGCTTGGCAAGTGCGATGGCAAGCGCTACCTGTGCCCGCTGGCCGCCTGACAAATGGCCCACGCTCCGGCTGAGCGATATGCCCAAGCGCTGCAGCCGCGTGGTCGCTGTCGCCTGATCCCACCGGGGATTGAGCCTTCGACCGACTTGCAACATGTCCGAGATCGAAAAGCCACGAAAGAGTGGAACGTCCTGAGCAAGAAATCCAACACGCGGAAGCACTTGCTGAGAATGGGCTCGAGGAGACCAGCCCATAACCCTGATGTCGCCGGCGCTCGGACGCAAGAGACCGACCGCAAGCTGCAGTAGGGTTGACTTTCCGGCGCCGTTTGGGCCGACCAGGGCGGCCACGCGCCCTACCGGAAGACTCACTGAGAAATCCGAGAGGGCCCAAGTCCTACCGTATCGCTTTCTCAAGGCAACCGCTTCGAGCGCGAGGGTCACGTTAAGCAACTCCGCGTTTAGACATTTCACGGAGGACGAGCTCAACTAGATCCATGATCGTTGGATCATCCATACCTGCCCGTCGCGCTGAGACAACCCATTTTGCCAGGTCTTTCCTGAGAGACTCGTAGCGATTTGGGTCGACTGGCGATGGTGCACTCTCGGCCACAAAGGTCCCGATGCCGGTCTTAGTCACGACCAAACCGGAGTGTTCCAGATCCCTGTAAGCCTTAAGCACCGTATTCGGGTTCACCGCAACGCGACTCACCACCTCACGGACGCTGGGTAACTGGTCGCCCGGCCTCAGCCGTCCGAAGCGGATGGCTTGACGCACCTGTTGTATTAACTGGGTGTTGTATGAGATTCCTGATCGCGGATTCAGATGAAAGTCAATCGGAGTCATAGGTTGTGGTGAACACGTTGGGAGACGCTGGGGGACGTCCGCGAGAGCAGCCTGGCCCTCAGTAGGGCCAGGCTGCGCAGCGGCATGAGATTAGTCGCTCAATAGATGTAGATCTGGACTGAGGTGCTTCCGGATGCTGAGCCATTCATATAGATGTAAGGGTAAAACGTAGCCCGGCTTGTGTACACATGATTGAACTGAGTTGAGCCGCTTGTGCAATTCGCCCAGCAAGTGTAGTTATCGGTATTGCCGTCCTTCCACTGGATGTTGGCGACTACGTGTACGGAACCCTCGCAATACCAATTGACATTTACAGTAACGTTCGTGTTGACGGCGTCTGACTGATACGTGGGGTTCGCCGTCACGTAACCGGTACAAGGCGGTGGAGGGCCGGCCAAGATGGCCTGAGGAATACCTGTCTGGTGACTGGAGCTTGCCAGCACCGGCTGGCCCGCAAGGCCGATTGCCGCCACCACCGCGAAGGCTGTCACCGAAGCTCGAAAGATTCTCATAGTGCGCCTCCAAATGCTTGGTCCAGTAAAGGCCCCAGCCACACTGCCTCTGTGGGTCCCCTGCCAAGTTGGCACCCAGCCTAGCCCGGATCGGTTAACGTGTCAAGTAGTCTGCTAGTGCACTAGTACGCTATGGGCGAAACCGAGTTGTGCTGAGCCAGCAGAAGTCGCGCTCACGCTCCATTACTCCTCGCGCATGGCGTCTGCAGGATTCGCAGCAATCGTCAAGCCGGCGGCGGACAAGAGTCCCCACCCGATCGCCGTGTAAGGCGCCTGGAGCAGGACGCCGGCTGCCACGGGCCGCGGAGCGTGATGGTTCCGAGTTACTTGTAAAGTCGCGGACCATCTGAATTAACGGATTAGGCAAGTGTCCGGTTTCTCAGCCGTTACTTCGAATGTGAGCGATGTCGACTCGACAAGGGAAACCTTCAGGCGGCGAAGTTCGCGTCACGCCAAGGCAAGCCCAAATTCTTGATCTCGCTGTGCGAGGGCTAACTGATAAGGAGATCGCAACTGGCCTCGGTGTTGCGATCAGCACGATCAGAACACACCTCGAGCGGTTCTACCGGGAAAACGGTGTGCGGAACAAGAGCGAGGCCGTGGCCGTTTGGCAACACCTTCGTGACACCGAACGGGGCAAGGAACAGGACGACTAAACCGACAACGGTTATGTCGCCGACCGAGTCGGGTTACTCCCATTGTTCCTGGCAACTGGAGCTCGGGCAGACATGCATGCTGGCCCTGGCGTCGCGGCCGGAGCGTAGGCTCATTGCAAATGGTCCGTACTGGCGTGACGCGCTACGGATGGTGGATCGCAGCACGCCTTGGGCTTTGCCTGGCTGGGATTGACGATGTCGAAGTGAATCGCGTGCGTTTTAGACGGCTTCGCGTGGCGATGCCGTTGGTCGCAATGGCGCTTCTTCTAACCGTGTTGGGCGCCGGCCTTACCGTGAAGCCGTCCGCCGACCTTCAGGCGGCATCGTCCGGGCTGCCGACAAAGCTGCAGAACTGGTGCTACATAGCGGCGCTCGCTGCAAGCGCATTGGCGATCTGGATCTTGCTATACGTACGCGCGACGGTCGCGCGTGCCGTTGCCGATCGAGACTTGGATCCGTTGGCCAGACGGGCCACTTTGCGCAATCTCATTCGATCCCGAGAAGGTGGCCTTCCGGTACGTGTTCGCTGGGACGACGGTCTTTGGATGTGGCTGACGGGGAGTAAGGAAGTTCTGGCGCCAATCGAACGTCACGTGGTGACCAAGTCTCATAAGGGTATCTACCGATTGACTGTGGCGCTCGTGTACCACCCTCGCTCTCACGTAATCAAGGAGATTGCTGGTCTTAAAGTCGAGGTCCTCGAGCCGGTGTGGTCTTCGAATGAGATACCTGTGCCCATCCCACTCTGCTACCGGGATCAACCGTCGGCGTACCCAATCCTGAGCTTGCTGGAGAAGTGAGTAGACGCGACCTGCCCGTGTAACCGTACCAACACCGACATGTCGTGAGAAGTGTGGACAGTGTTTCGATGACATCGGAAATCACGACTTGTTTTCGGGTCATCAGACGTCCAGCGTACTAGCCGTATGAAAGGAATCGCTGATCAGAAGCGTGCGGTCTTTCAAGGCCTCACAGCCGGACTGAACAGGATCAACGCGTCCGATTCCGACATCGAGGTGCTTCTTATTAGCCCCAGATCGAAGGTCAAGTAGGGGACAGGACCAATGGTGGCTGTCATTCTTCTCGCCAGGTTCGCATTGGCAGGCGTCTTTACTCTCGCGTCCGTCACTAAATTGCTTGACCGAAAGGCATTTGAACGGGGGCTGACACAGTTCGGAGTGTCAGACCAGCTCGCGGGCGGTCTCAGCTATGTCATACCGCTTGCAGAAATCGCTATTGCAGCGGCGTTCCTGATTGACTGGCTCGCTCTAGATGCGGCTGCCTCTGCCTTGGTTCTGCTTGGCGCCTTTTCGGTGGCTATTACGGTCAATCTCGTCCGGGGCCGACGACCTGAATGCCATTGTTTCGGCGTCCTCAAACCTGAGCCAATAGGTTCGGGTGTCCTGATTCGAAACGGAATCCTTGGTGGGTTGAGCGCTCTTGTTCTCCTGCGCGGCCAGGGATTACAACTGGATACCGTCTTCATCGTTAGGCCCGCTCTTGTTGGCATTCTGACCGGCGCACTAGTAATCCTGGTGGCCGCAGAGAGTTGGGTCTTATTGAGAGTCCTAGGGCAGCAGGGACGCATGCTCGCTCGCCTGGACGGGTTGGAAGGCGCGAAGCGGCGAGCGGGTCTTCCTGTAAACGATCTAGCTCCTGCGTTTCAGCTCCCCGACGCAAACGGTCAGCTGCGCTCCCTCCGGGCATTGGTTGACGCCAACAGGCCGGTAATGCTCATTTTTGTCTCCCCTACCTGTCGTACATGTCACGCCCTTCTTCCGGAAATCGCGACCTGGCAGCAGCAGCTCCGGGAGCACCTGACCATTCTGTTGATCAGCACAGGAACTGCGGAATCCAACCGACCATTACTTGCCTACCAGCCGGCAGAAAGCGTCTTGCTGCAGGCTGGTACGGAAGTGCTTTCGGCTTATGAATCGCCAGGGCCTCCGAGCGCCGTTCTCGTCGGGCCTGCCGGAACAATTGCCAGTCGTCTGGCGAGCGGCCCAGTAGAGATCCGAGCTCTGGTAGGCGAGATCCTCGGAACCGGAGAACCGTCAACGCGCGTCCCTGTAACGGCGTCGTAACCCAAGCCAAGCCATCAATTAGGAGGTACGAAACAGTATGAGTGGCGCAGGCGTGATTGAGAAGCCAACGGTGAAGCCGACCCTGCCCAAAGTGACGAGGGGTGACGATCTCTTCGATCGACTAACGAAGGTGGTGGCTGGGCGCACCACACTCGAACCCAAACAACCTCCAATCCAAGCATGTTGGGGCAATGGCTCCTTTTGCATCCAGTTCTTCGACGACCACTGTTGCAGCTGTTGTAACTGGATCCTTTTCTTCTGCTTTTGCGGACCTTGTCCGTAATGGCGTACGAGCTGTTGCGCTGAAGTTGTCCGGCAGATTGACACAGGCCTGGACGTGAAGCGGGGAAGGTCTTACTCCGATCCACGATTTAGCCCACGTCTTGGCGCGCTCGTGAGGTCGATCAGGCGTGATTCACATTGAGCCGTCTGCGGACCGAGCGCTGGACTGGTTGGTTGGTCATCTAGACCTTTTCAACCCGATGGATGGCAATGTGAAAATACAGCGATCGCGCCTGAAACCACTCACCGAATTGGCACTGCTGTTGACGTGTATGTCCATGAGAGAAATGTGGCAGGGCGACCGCCGGGTGTCTGTAGTCGGCAATTTGATTGCGCGAACCCATGTAAGTCAGGACATGAGGAGTCACCTAATTCGGCATACAGACGCGTTTGTGCCTCACGTGTTGCGCGCCATCAGTCTCAAACAGATAGCGATGATCGACTGGGACGACGAGCAGGTCCTCCTCCAACGACTGCTTAGATGCAGCAACGTCCTGTTCACGGAGCGTCTCCCGTTTCAGGAACTTGAACTCAGGTACGCCCTTGAGGGTGCTGGTTTGGTTCACTCTGAGCCAAGTGTCGCCACACTGTTCCGCCGTACGATTGCATCGCATCTATGCCCAACGGTCTACATGACCGAATTCGACGCCTACACGTTGACGCACGCGATCTTCTACGCGACCTCGTTCGGCCACGAACCGCTTGCAATTGCTGCAATTCAGAGGCAACGCCTTGAGGTCGCTCTCCGCGATCTGCTTGACATCTACCTCTATGTTGGTCAGTGGGACCTCGTTGCGGAACTACTCTTCGCGTGCTGCTGCCTAGCGACGAGGGATAGCCGGCAATACCGTGAAGCGCTTATCGCACTGGGTACCCTCCAGGGTGTGGACGGGTCTATGCCCGGTCCCGCTGCGGCGCGTCCGCTCATGGAACATCAAGGCGAGCAACTTCGTGAAAGGTTCTTTGACTGGTCCTACCACACAACAATCGTCGCTGCGATGTGGGCGCTAACCGATTGATGCCCGATTCTGAGGCTAGGCGAGCCATCGGTCAGGCCCGCGAATGGATTCGGTGCCTTTCCGTGAAGCATGTCATGGAGTTGGCACCTGCTGACGCGATGTTGGCTCTCATAGGTTTATGGCTCGGAGACATCACTTATGTACACAAGGACAGTGAGAGCCTCGGCGTGGTCGCGAACCGTCTCCAGCAACTGCTTGACGACTCTGATCAAGACACCGTTGGATCCGGTCACTACGACACGCGCCTGTTGCTTATCTCGGACTCAATTCTCCGGTGCTGCGGTCAGGCGTCTGCAAGGATCGAGGTGTTGGCACGGGAGCTGGCTGCGGACTTTGAGGATCTCGATTCGACTCCAGACGACTATCTTGGCGAGTCGTTCCTGCTGAGCAAACGCGGCCTTCTACCCCGACACGTCACGATGCCGGTCGACGTGAGCTTGGAGTGGAAGATTGGGTTGGGTGGGATTTCCGCGCAACGAACCCATGTGCAAAACCTCTGCCGGCAAATCGAAGGGGCCACGGGTTTCGGAACATTCCCCATTGAGACCAGCCGGCTTGGCCGGGTGGAGCTCGAGTTTCGCCTGAGTCAAGTTCTCCTAGGTTCGCTTCACAGCTACGATATCGAACTTGCCGCCGCTGTCTTGCGATCGCTAGTGTCTATTCAAGCGCGGGATTCGCGAAGCGTTCGAGAGGCTTTGCGTTTTCTCCTCCTTCAGCAATGGCGAGATGGCCGGTTCGGCTTTCTCAGCACTGAAGTCAGGCTATTGGCGGGCGAGCGATCCCCCGTAGAACCCGTGGCGAGGCGCGTCTACTTACAGAGTACCGTCGCATGCATGTGGGCGATCGCAATGATGCTGCGTGACGATTGGATCGTTCACGCGGTTCGCCTGTTTACCGGCACTGAACAGGCCGCGTAGATGGCTCGAACAATCGGGCAAGGTGCGATCCAGACCTCAGACTCAGAACAGGTAGTAGTTGAAATGATTACCACGCCGAGAGGACTCCGCGCTTGGCGTGTAAGAAGCTATCGCGATGTCCGCGCTCTCTTGACCGACGTCCGCGTGAGTCGCCACCCAGACGTTGAACACGCAAGAAGTTCGGTTCGCCCTGCTGTATTTGAAGAGTTTGGCGAAGGCCACGGTCAGCGCATGCGCGACGCGCTGTCACGAGCGTTCTCACCGGGCCGTGTCCGGTATCTGCGGCCAAAGATTCATGACCTCGCCATTTGGCTGATGGACGCAATCGAACGCCAAGGGCCGCCTATTGACCTGAGGACATCACTCTCGCTCTCGATGGCCGGGTTGGCGATCTGCGAGTTGCTGGGGATTCCAGATTCAGATCGTGTCGAATTTATACGATGTTCCCGCACCGCCGGCAGGCCCGACGGAACCGACCGTGGGGCGGCGGATGTCGCGAAGCTACGGACAATCATGCAATCCGTCATCAACAATCGACGGCGAGAGAAGGGTCAAGATGCGATATCCGACATGGTCGACACATTGCCCGATGGCGAGATCGTTGGGCTCGCCGCAGCTTTGATGTTTGGGGGATACGAAACAACTGCCGCCGCCATTGAGCGTGGAGTCGTGTTGCTCCTGGCCAATCGTCCAGATATTGAGACGTGGCACCGCGACTCAAAGTCACTTGCGGCCGCCGTGGAAGAGATACTGCGTGTCCCTGCTCCATGTGACGATGGCGTGCGTCCAGGCGAAGGCGGATTGCCACGATACGCAACCACCGACTTCCAACTAGGTGGAGTCTCCATTCACGCCGGTGACCTTGTACTGCTAGATATCCGGGGTGCCAATCAAGATCCTCGCCAATTCGCCAAACCCAACCGCTTTGATATGCGCCGCAGACGCAACGCACACCTCACGTTTGGTTACGGCTCGTACTACTGCCCGGGCGCACCTCTGGCTCGCATCGTCTTGCAGGAAGTCTTCTGGGCTCTGTTTGATCGATTTCCGAGGTTGCAACTGGCCGCTGAGCCTGAACGCGATACCGACGAGAACGATGCGATTGTCTCCTTAGTGGCCGCATGGTGATCGGATTCAGCGCCACGCTTTCTCTCTTCAATCTGAAATTGGCAAACCGATATTCGCCGGCGGGTCGGGTCCAGTCGGAACGGCCTGGACGGCTCCTCTAGTGCATTCTCTGCTTTTGACCGCGGCGGTGATGATTCCGATTCTGGCGATCGTCATACTGAGTCGCAGGCGTCGATGAATCGCCAGCTCGTGCCATACGGGCTCGATTAGGAGCTGCTTTGTTGTGAGGGCTCCCATTTCCCGATCCTCAGCTGACACTCAGGGTCGAGGCGCAGATCTCGATTCCGGTGTTCGTCGGGGGAACAGAGAAAGAGGGCTTCTCAATTCCTGCCCAGCTCCGCCTCCTGCATGAGTGTGCGCGAAACGCAAACATAGACGTCTCACATTTCGCCGCGCGAACTCAGCCAAGCGGCTGCAGCTTCCGCCTTGTTAAACGATTCAAACGCAAGACCCTTGCTGGGCTGTCCTCATAAGTCATGACTGATTTGTCACGACGTCAGAAGTGACGACTTGTCACGACATGGATATTGGCTCACGCTCCTCGATAACGAGTAACACACCGGGATGATGGCGCAGGCTGCCGGCTCTCCATCGCTTGATCGTTGAGCGCCATTGATTCGACCATTCGCGGATTCCAAAAGGGCTCGCTACGGAGGTTTACGGATGGTCGTGGTGGCAGTCGTAGGCCTCGGCTGCAGGCTCGTAGTTGGAGGTACATTCATTGTTGCCGGAATCGGCAAAGTTCGACGGCCAGACGGGGCCAGCCGACTCTTGCAGGCAGTCCTGGCATTAAGTACGCGGGCTGCGTCCCGGGCAGTCAGCGTAATCGCCGGAGCCGAGTTGGTGGTCGGCACCAGTCTGCTTTTTGGGCTGGCTCTACCAGTCGTCCTAAACCTCACGCTCTTGATTCTGCTGGCTTTCACTGCCGTGATCTTCATAGGACACACCGTGGCCGGAGTGGACGAGTGCGGATGTTTTGGCGTTGGGAACGCATCGTGGACGCGAGCAATCGCCCGCAACGCGGCTCTGGTAGTGCTGGTTGCGGTGGCGCTAGCCGTGCCGCCTTCCTTGGCGTCAATCCCTATGTTGCCCGCAACTACTGCCAACCTGCCGCTGCCATGGACTTTCGGTCTGGAGGTGGGTGGCAGTGTGACCTTTGCGGCAGCCTGTCTCGTCATCTGGAGGCTGGGGATTCGCGTAGTGACGGCGAGACGAGTAACTAAGGAAACAGACTTAGCTGCCGAAGACTTGCCGTGGGAGGAAAGTGGATGAGTGGTCTCTGGCTTGCGAGCTATCTCGCGCTATGGGCAGTCGTTCTGGTGGAGCTGGCAACGATCGCGATTCTCTTCAGGCAGCTGGGCCTGCGGCTCCTCAACTCGGCCGCAGGAATCTCGCGCAGTGGAATCGCCGTTGGCCGACAGGCGCCGTCGGTAACCGGGCTGGATGAAGACTGGAAAACTGTGGACTTGGACGCTGGTAGCCTTCAGCGCAGCATCATCCTGTTCGCTGCAACAGGATGCGTGCCGTGCGCTCGACTCATGCCGGACTTAGCGCTATTTGCACAGCGCAACCCTGACGTCGTGATTCGAGTTGTCACACCAGATAGTGTCGACGCCAATCGGCGCTTCGCAGCAGAGCACTCCATCACTATGCCAGTCATCAATGCATCGGAGGCAAACGAGCGCTTCGAAGTCAAAGCTACGCCGTTCGCGTTCGTCATCGACCAAACGGGTCGCGTCGCCGCCAAAGGCCTGGTTAATCGCTATGACGATCTCGACCGCCTGGCAGCGTTCGTGTCCGACGGCCAGCCAAACCAGCAATCGTCCCCGGCCAACAAAAGGAGGTTAAACAGTGACTGAACAGATCGAGCGGGCCGCAGCTGCGCTTGCGCGCAGGACGGAGTCGCGAAGGAACTTCCTAGGAAAGTTTGCCAAGGCGGGATTTCTTGTGATCGCCGGATTGGCCGCAGGTGTGCCGTCCAGCATGCTTGTTGAGGCGGACTATTGCGATTTCCCGGACGGTTTTTGTGCGAACTGTCCAATGGAGGGGTGCCCTTCCGGATGCCAATTCGATAAGTCAACGCATAACCCCGGGTATTGCTGGTCGGTCTGCTGCCCATACCGTGTTTGCTGCGATTGCATTTGCAGCGGATCTTATTGCGGCTGCGCCAGCCACGGCGTGGCGCCTGCTGCATGACGCGATGTGGAGATCGAGGAGATAACTGTCATGAATGAAGACGTTGCCGGTCGCATCGCGGGCGGGGCTCGTATCCGCATTGCAGTTGCCCTACTCGCCTGCTTCCTGATTGGCTACATGCTCATGACAGCAGCCCATTCAGCCAACGTCGCCATGAGCACAACATTGGGGGTGGCGGGCCTAATGCTCGCAGTTGTTGCAGGAGGCTCGGCTACCTGCACGGCTTGAGGGTCAAACATGATCCTCGTGATCGGCCCCCTCGTGAAGGGGGACTCAAGGCAGCGCATGTGGACGGTACAGGTCGCGACTTACGTCGTGACTCTGATCGCGACTGCGGCCGCGAGCGGAGCGGTCCTGGGATTTATCGGTGCTCAGTTATTCGATCGGTTGCCGGCAGCATTTGGAGCACTCGCCGTGCTAACCGTGGTATTGGCTCTGGTTGAAGTCGGCTTACTGCGCTGGCATTTGCCCCAGCGGCACTGGCAAATGCCGAGAGACTGGCTTCGTCACCGTGGCTTTGGATATCCCGTCATGTTTGGGGCCACGATCGGAGTTGGAGTACTTACCCGAGCTCCGTTCGCATCATTTCACGCCATGCTCGCGTGGCAAGCCGTGATGGGCTCGATCGGGCTGGGCGCTCTGATGGGCATGGCCTATGGAGTCGCTCGAGCTTCTGCGCCCATAATCAGTGCTCATCTGAGCGATGGCTTGGGCACAGCATTGGTTCAGAGTACGTGGTGGGTAGTCCAGCGCGAACGCGTCTGGCACTTACTCAATGGAATTTCACTCGCCCTCGCGGCAGGAGCCATCGTGCGCGCACTCCTGGTTTGACGATTGCGTGCCTTGGTCGAGTCGTTGTGGTTGCACTGTGCGCCGGGGGAATTGCGATCTGCACCTCGTCGCCCGTGTTGGGTGCTCCGCCTGCACTGGCAACAACGGAACTGTATGACACCGGTTCAGATACCTGGTCTGCTGGCCCGAGCATGCTCTCGGCACGATATGCGTTTGCAGCAGTGCGTTTCTCAGACGGAACCATTCTTGTTACCGGCGGCGTAGGGGCAAGCGGAATGCTCGCTACAACCGAACTGTTCGACCCTACAACGCGCGAATGGAGGGCAGGGGCGTCAATGCACTTCGCGCGATCGTGGCATACCGCCACGCTCCTTCCATCGGGTGATGTCTTGGTTGCAGGTGGACTTGGTGAGCTGAACGGATCGCAGGTGGTCCTTCAGTCGGCGGAAGTCTATCGGGTGGCGGTAAGGAGTTGGGCGCTCGTCCAACCCATGCAAAATCCACGCGACCTCCATGCCGCGACTTTGCTGAGCGATGGACGGGTGCTCGTAGCGGGCGGATTCAACGATTCGGGCAACCCAACCAATTCCGCTGAGATCTATGTGCCGGGAACGGGCCAATGGCTCGCAACAAGCAGCATGGCACAGCCAAGGGGTGCGCTGACGCTGACCACGTTGAAGGACAAGCGCGCGATTGCCATCGGCGGCTCCGATACTGCTACCGCGGCTGAAGTATTCGACGCCTCGACAGCCCAGTGGACGTCCACTGATCGGATGGTTTACCCGCATGCATGGCATGAGGCTCTTATTCGGAGCGATGGGCGAATTGTCGTAGTCGGCGGCGAAGTGGCTCCCACCCGAGCGGAGATCTCAGATTCGACCGCCACGCATTGGGCAGCCCTGCCGATTACGAAATTCCCTCACGATCACGGAGCTGCAGTTCTGTTGCCAGACGACCGAGTCTTCGTGGCAGGAGGCTCGCTTGGTGACGCTGGCGTGGATATCCTCAACGGTGCTGCTACCGCTTGGACAACAGCCACTGAAATGTCGAGTTTGCGTTCGCGCCATGCAGCGCTTCTTTTGGATGAGCACACAGTAATCGTCATCGGCGGCTCTGGATACTCCCAAGTCGCTCCGCCTTCCACGCCCAGTCGACCGCAACCGACCGCTTCGCAGTCTGGCCTACCCCCAGTTCTGGCGGTGATCGCTTTGTCGGCCGGATTGCTGTCGGCCGCCTGGCTGATCCGGCGTCGTCGGTTCCTCCCTCGCAATGACGCTCCGAATTAACCGTGGCCATCCGTGGTCGGGATTGTTGAGCCGGCGCCGCGCGGTTGCCTGAAGGGCGGTCTATGATCTGCCAGAGCCTGAGCTGCGGTGTCATCGCCTGGCTTACCCTTGTGCTACTCGGCGCCCTGTCGCTCAGCATCGCTGCCATCGAATGTGACCTTCTGGGTATAGGCCGCCTGATTGCCCCGCGGTACCACCTTTTCTTTGGAGCTCTTCCCTGGTCAGGCCGGCGAATTTGGCGCGCGACCATACTGTCCTGTGCCGCCCTAATCGCCGCTACGGGGTTGGCTTCATCCTTCTACGCGGATATGTGGCCTCTGCTCATCTTGGTCACGAACACACTGAGTCCTTTGATACTGGTTTCAGCCAGCGGTACGATTCTTTGGGCCGCCTTGAAGTCGGTCAAATGAGGCTGGGTCCATTCCGACGACATCCTCAATGTGAGGCTGGATCCGCCGACACTTGATCCAGGCCTAGGATGGTCAAACGCTGTTCAAATACAGTTCCAGAGAATTTGGCGCTTGATTAATAAGATCACTCTCGATTACCAGGCTCTTGTCGATGATCCAAATCGCAAGGATCTCTACAATACGAAACCCACCGAATACAGAGCCCACCTCGACGCACTTAAACTGGAGCAGCAATCGCTTGCGCGAAGGTTGGCGTGCCTGGAGAGCCAACCAAACGGCGGGGCTGAAGCCGCTGACATTGTGAGGGACCCTGCATATCAGGCGAATGCGCTTAGCGGGGAGGGCATTCGTGGAATTCCGCCGGACGCTCCAATTGACTCGCCCAGCTCTGGAGGGGGATTCGATAACCCCGGTGAAGGCGACATCGGAGGTGGGGGCTTCGAGGGCGGTTTCGGGGGTGGTGGAGCCATCGAGGACGCGAGATTCGCCGGGGTTCCGAAATGCTAAGCCATCGAGTTGTTTCCGAGGCTTCCTGACGTGGCTGATCACCAAGATCGTGACCTCGCGGAAAGGTGGCTCACAAATCAGCGTCTAGTGCAGCCTGCATCCCGCGGTCCAGGCGAGCGATTCACTGCGCCGAGCGGTTTTGACTGGAGCGTCTACGATGCGGTTCTTGACTTGGTTCTCGATAGCAACACTGAGCTCAATCGGGCATGGAGTTTCGCGGCCCTTCTGCTCAATTTCGCCCAGGACGACCAAGATATAAGGAATGTCGCCGGTCACATGCTAGAGCCGTTGCTACGAGAGCATGGAACACAATTGTTGCCCGAAGTCGAGGCGCGTATTCAAACTGATCAGCGATTCCGCCGAGCACTCGAAGGCATCTACTTGTACGGCCCGATCGAAGATCTTGCGGTTCGCCATGGAATTCACCGCCCGCTCCCAACTTAGAAGCCAATCAATTCCCCGTAGCCTTATGAAGATACCCGCTTAACTTGTGGCGCTCACGTACCACCCTCGCTCCCTCGTAATCAAGGAGATTGCTGGTCTTAAGTTGAGGTCTTCGAGCCGGCCTGGTCTTCGAATGAGATAGCCGCGCCCATCCCACTCTGCTACCGAGATGAACTGATAGGGAGATTGATGACGAACGATGACGTTTGACCGTCATCAATTTGTCACCAACCGATGTCGGCCACTGATTGGGCTTGGATCCGACCTACTTGTGAGACCATCGAGAGGAATCGCAATCGGAGCCCTGGGTTAGTCAAATGCAGTTCTAGCGTCACTGGAAAGTCTGCATGTCGGGCCAGTAGGTCAACTCAGCAACGCCTGTGCGTCGTGTCGATCGCACTGAGGCTAATTCATTTGTACGATGACTTCAACCACACCGCTTTACGACAATGGCTTGTCGCTTTGCAGGTAACTAATGCCCGCGCTGACCAAGAGCGCCGCGTTCGATCCTGGGGCGACGGTGTCCGGGAGAGACTGACACCATTTGAGCGGCACCTGCTCGAACTCATGGCTTCAGGCCTTAAGCGCAAGGAGATCGCGCGGGCAGTCAACAAATCGCCGCAGACTGTCAGCAACTCAATGACAGTTGCTAAGGACAAGCTAGGCGCACGATCGCTCGCCGAGGCCGCCGTCCGGCTCGCCCGACGCGACGCGACCGCGAGTGGGCGCGCTTCGCGCAAAGGTCAAAGTAAAGAATCGCGTGATTGATCCAAAGGGGCGACTTGGGCTCGCGCTAACCAGGGCCCACGTTTAGTCGATCACTCGGAACCTGACATGGATTTGTGTGCTTATCTGCGGGCGGCTCGGCGCACTGCGTTAGCCCATTAGCACCGCGGGCTCGGCGGAGTCAAGGTATGACTTACCTTGTTTTTGGCGACACCATAGGGCCATCGTTTCCGCGGCGAAGCTAATCGCTTCGCAATCGATGTGTCCATGGGGCCGTGGCGCCGAAGGGTGGCAGTCCGCGAAGCTCCGATACGGGGGAAACGGACTTGTCCAGAAATCGAAGACCTGTATCTGTTCGTGGTAGTGGGTTGATTCCTCGATCGCTAAATCATTTGGCCTCAATCGGCCTAGCGTTGAGTTTCGTCGTGGCGGCGACGGTCGCACCAGTGCCGGGGTCGATTGCAATCGGGCACGCTGCGAGCAACCCCACCAACCCGAATCGCTTCGATTCCAAATCGAACGCAACTTCTGTCAACAGAGTCGTCGCCGCTCCTCAATCAGGTACCGCTCCCGCAAATTCGTCGACCCCCACGCCCTTCGCTAAGGACCATCATTTCGCCCTGGTGCCGACCGCCTTTGCGATCACACCCTCGGGTACTAGCCACTTCGTTAGCAACGACAAGACGTTGACGATCGACGTTCCAGTTGGAACCGTGACTCAGGCTGAAGCGGCGGCTGATGGAGGTAAGACGTCACTGCTCGTGCGCCAGATTCAGCCTGGCTCGGGAAGTTCCGCGGGTGGGTCGGGGCATGTGTCCTTTGGCGGGTTCTTGGTTCAAATCATTGACGCTCACGGGCATCTCGCCAAGCACGGACTACACCAAGCCCTCAAGTTCACGCTGCATTATGGGAAGGGAACCGCTGTCGACCTCTCTCACGCTTACACCGTCCTCAACGCGCCACTTCCCGCATGGGTCAATCCGGACCCCGCCTCTGTGTTGCCAACTCCAGCCCCGACTGCGGCGAGTTCGAGTCGGCTGTCGGCAGCCTCGAGCGGCGATTTGTCATCACAGACCTCAGCTTCTCTGGTCAGCTATTCGCCGACAACAGCCACGCTGGGTCCGCAATCGAACCCTGCAGTAAGAGTAGATGCAGCCGCAAGCTCGCTAATTACGACGGTCGCTCTAAGCACTCCCTCGAGCTCGATCAGCTGGGGAACCGATTCGCCTGTAGCAACTTTCGGAAAGCCGGACCCGTTCGAGGTCCAGCTTAGTGGAGGTTCCCTAACCACCGGCTACCCTCTCGATGTCCCTGCGGGTCCCGGCGGCTTCACACCGCCAGTCAGTCTCGTTTACAACAGCGCAGGCGTCAGCGATCAGCACAACGCGCAGGGGGCGGCTGGCTGGGTCGGCGAAGGTTGGAACATGTCCTTGGGCGCCATCAGCTGGGCCGAGCACAACGTGCTCAGTGGCGATGGCTCGTCGCAGTGGGAGGACAACTGGCAGCTCAACGACGCATTTGGCACCAGCGCGGAGATCATCCCGCCCAACCTCAACGTCGCCACTTATTACGACGACAGTCCGAACTCTCAGTCCACGAGCCCGGTGCCGTGGCACACGGCGCCCGAGACGCACGCCAAGGTGTTTTCCTACGACAGCGGCATCTCGCTCCCCGGCATGCCGGCCGTCCCGCCGTGCTTCCGCGTCTTCCTGGCAAACGGCGTCATGGAGGAGTTTGGTTGCACCGCGGATTCGCTCCAGTTCTACCCGAATCTCTGTGCGGGAACTCAGAACAACACATGCGACTACCTGGCGAACTGGAATCTGGACCTGATCACCGATCCCCAGGGCAACCAGATCCACATCACGTACCAGACTGACACTGAGAGCGCGCGCGGCTTCAACTACCCGCGCGATGCCGAGATGGCGACCATCGAATACGACTCTCCTGGTTGTCTTAACGCCCAGACCGCCTGCACGGGCTCGGCCTGGGCGCCGCTAATGCGGGTCAACTTCTCAGCGTCCCATAGCGTCGCCCACGTCAGCGGAAGCTCCTGTGCGGCCAACGGCAACTTGCGCTGCGACGATCCGGTCGACCTCTCGGGCAGCGGTGGACTGGCAGCACCGATTGTGCAATCGACGTTCGCCCTCAACGACATCCAGGTCCAGGTTCGCTCGAGCGGCACAGCAAGCTGGAACACTCTCCACGACTATCAGTTGAGCTATGACCAGGCCGGACCATCCACGATCACCGATCCGGTGAGCGGCCTTCAGGAATCGACCGCCGGACGGCTGAACCTGACCCAGCTCAAGGTCCTTGGTGATGACGGCAGCACCGCGCTGCCGGCCGTGAATTACGGCTACGCCTCGCAGACCGAATCCTATGTGGACAGCCTTCAGCAACCCGTCGCGGGTTCCGGCTGTGGTTTCTCTTGGAACGTGCCGTGCAATCTCTGGAGCGAGAGCTATGCCGGCAACAGTTACTACATGACATCCGCAAGTAACGGCTTGGGTCTTGCCCAGACCTTCAGTTGGCAGAACGCCCACGACAACATGCACGGAGTCAACGGCGGCGGCGCGACCAACACCCAGAACCCCTTCTACTGCAACGGCACCGGCGTTCAGAACAGTTATCCGTGCTATTCAGCTGACGACGAGGCGTGGAGCCGGATGGTTCTGACGCAGCAGACCAACTCGCTGGTTCGCCTGAGCCAGGCGGGTCAGGGCGGCCAGCAGACATCCACGCCCGTTACCGGCACGACCACATACAACTACCAGGTTGCTTACCCTCTCCTGGCACAGGAGTGCTCGGATTGTGTGGCCGGCTATACCTGGGGCAACCAGAACGACAACGACTACCTCGACTTCTACAACGGCAAGTTCATGGGCTTCACGCAGGCGAGCGTAGGCAATCCCGACGGTAGTGTGGAGATCCACAAGTACTACTCGACGGAAGGCTGGGGCGTGTATGACACGACCCAGATCACCTGCTTCGAAAATCCGCCAAACCCCTGCCATAACGATGCGTGGTGGGACCTGAGCAATGCAGCTCACGCGCACGAGTACGAGCTCGACCGCTACGCAACCGACGGCGCGACGCTTCTGCAGCAGGTTAAAACCCAGTACAGCGCGGTCTGTCCGCCAGCGGGCGTGACCGGGTCACCGGCGGTCAGCGGCTATGGCAATTGGAACGGCAACTTGGTCAGCGAGCTCGACCACGGCAACCCGGTAGGCGTCTGCGATGTCCAGACCACGGGGGTCGACAACTACACCTACGACGGCGCGACGGGCACGGTGCCTGACTTGACTCAGACGTACGCCTACGACAGCTATGGGCGTCCAACAAGCGAGACCGACGCGAGCAACAACGGATCGGCCAACGGCAGCCCGACCACGATTCTCCACAAGACCTCGTACATCTGGAACGACGCCGTCACTGCCACCTCCACCTCGGCCACAGGCACGTACCTCATCGAGTTCCCTGCCTTCGCCGACACGGAGGACTCGAGCGGGAACCGCTACCAGTGCAGCTACACGAGCTACGACGGCCAAGCGAACGCAACAGGCCAGTCAAACGGCCTGACGCTGGGCGAGACGACCCGCATCGACAACTACACGAACTGCGGCAATTCGGGCAACGGGTTCACGCCGAGCGGCCAGATCAGCACGACCGCGACCTACGACAGTTTCGGAAACAAGATCGCGGGCAAGGACGCGGACGCCAACGCCGGTAACACGGCGCACGTCGGCTGCGCCGTTGGCGCCTCCACCTACAGCTCGTGCACCAACTACGACACGACGTTCAACTCGCTGGCGACCGCCCAGGCCAACGCGCTGAACCAGATATCTCACGTCAACTACCAGGCTCCGGCCAGTGGCACGGCAGGAGGAGGCTTCGGCCTTTGGCCCATCTCCACCAGCGACCTCAACAGCCAGACCACCGCGTTCACCTATGACGCGCTCGGTCGTCAGACGAGCGTGACGCTGCCGGCGGAATCAGCCGGCCTGACGACACAGAGCATGGCTTACACAGTCTGGTGTTCGGGCACCGCCGCCCAGAGCCCATGCGCGGAGATCGATCAGACGCAGCGGCTCAACAGCACGACCACCGTGACCAACCGCGCGTTCTATGACGGCATGGGTCATTTGGTCGAAACCCGATCGCCAGGACCATCAGGCGATGTCGTTCAGTACTCCTACTACGACCCCTCGCAGCGCCAGATCTTCAAAAGCGTGCCTTACATCGTGGCCAGCTACACGGGCGCTCCTGGTGCCGCCGCGTACTCGATACCCGATAGCGCACAGGCTGGGACCAGCTCTACGTACGACGGACTCGGCCGCACTACCTCCTCGACCGATGCTCTGTCTGAGCAGTCCAACCTCAGCTACGCCGTCGCATGCAACGCCGCGGGAACGGGAGACAGTGCCTGTTACGAGCAGACGGCGGCGGTCGACCCGCTCGGCCACAAGACCGGCCAGCTTGTCGACGCCCTTCAGCGAGCGCAGTTCGAACAGCGCTACACGGGCAACGCGCCGGCCAACTACGCGGTTTACGCAACCACCAAGTACACCTACGACTACGCAGGCGACCTGATCCAGATTCTTCAGCCAGACGGCGCGACCAAGACGACCTACCAGTACGACATGGCCGGTCGCAAGACGGGCATGACCGATCCCGATCGCGGGACCGAGACGTATGCCTACGACCAGAACGGCAATCCCACACAGTCGATCGACGCGCGGGGTGCGGGCGGCACCGTCTACGCCGGCTTTGACGGCATCGACAGGCCGATCTGGCGCAACACGACGAACAGCCCGACCGGCGCCTATGACACGTACTCGTACGACAGCACGGCGAGCGGCAACGTTGGCATCGGCCGGCTCACCAGCCAGACGTTCTCAGGCGCACCCAATAACACGTTGTCGGGGAGCGACAGTTACGTCTACGACACGAGGGGCCGGCTGACTGCTGAGACGCTGGCCGTCGGAAGCACGAATTACCCGATTCAAGCGACCTACGACGACGCGGGGACATCGCTCACGAAGACCTATCCCGACGGCGAGACGGTCACCAACTCTTATAGCGCCCAGGACTGGGTTACCGGGGTCAGCACCACCCAGGGCAGCACCACCTTGCTTAGTGGGGCCGGCTACACGGGCTCTGGCGGGGCCGTCGGTTCGATCACGAGCGCCAATCTCGGCGGCACCACCTACCAGTTCAACGCGACCTACGACCTGATTGGCCGCGCCTCCGACATCAAGGTCAAGCGCACGAGCGACCAGGCGACCATGTTCGACCAAGCCCGCACGTTCGATGGCGCGGGCAACGTCACCACGGCCAACACCACTATGCCCGCCGGCTCAGACAACCAGGCCTTCTGTTACGACGAGCAGAACCGCCTGACCTGGGCGGGTGCGGCCGGCACGCCGCCCTGCACAGGCACAGCGATAAGTGCAGGGACTCTGACCGCGGCTCAGTACACGCAAACCTTCGCCTACGACACGATGGGGCGGCTCACAGGCGGGCCCCTGGGCGCCTACACGTACGGCGACAGCGCCCATGTCCACGCGGCGACCTCAATCGGGGCAACCTACACCGCGGCATACGACGCGGCCGGCGACATGACCTGCCGAGCGCCTTCATCCGGAGTGACGTGCAGCGGAACACAGAGCGGCGCCCAGCTGAACTTCAACAACGAGGGTGAGCTGTCCAACTGGCAGAACACGCCGGGCAATCCGACCGGCACGGCCGCATTCCTGTATGACGGCCAGGGCAACCGCGTCGCTCAGCAATCGACGCAAAGCGGCACCTCGACCACCACGGTCTACGTGGGCAACCTCGAGGAAGACTCGACCACCGGCACAACGACGACCAAGACGACGTATTACTACGCCAACGGCTCTCGGATCGCGATGGCGGTCAACGGGGCATTCAGCTATCTGGCCAGCGATGGCCTGGGCAGCGCCAACGTCACGCTCAAGGGAAGCGGCAACTCGACTGCGAGCCTGCTGTACGCGCCTTATGGGTCCACTCGCTACAGCAGTGGCAGCATGCCTACCGACTACGGATTCACGGGCCAACATGCCGACTCGAACACCGGCTTCGACTACTACAACGCGCGGTACTACGACTCGACGGCGGGCCAGTTCGCCAGCCCTGACGCCGTGCTGCCAGGCGGCGGGTTCGACGTCTGGGGTCTTTCTCCGTATACCTACGTTGAAGGCAACCCTTTAATTCGAACCGATCCGACGGGCAACGTGATGGTTTGCGATTGTGGTACCGACGCGAGCAACATTGGCAATCCACAGCCCATTTACAGCCCACCTTCGCCCAAACCACTCTCGTTTCTGACGCCAGTCACCAACAAGGTATTTGACATCCTCAATTGGGCAACTAGCCCCAGCGTCCAGAGAGTCAACCGCGGCGTCTCCGGAGTTCTCGACAGTTGGTGGGACATGGCTGCAACGGTGAGCCCGCCCGGGCTGATGAGCGACGTCGGCTTGGGCCCAGATATGCGCGATCCCCTAGCGAAACTAGACCGCGCGATGGGTGGTCACGAGTCAACCACAAATGAGTACCAGAACGGTCGGGTGACGGCGATCGTAGCCCAGATTGGTATGGTCTTCACTCCTGAGGGTGCCACAGAGGATGCTGGCCTGTTGGCTGAGATACCTGGCGCCACAGCGAAAGCAACCGAGTCGGCGCCTAGCTTCGCAGTGCCACTAAAGCACCTCCCCGGGGCTGGAGGGGATTGGGCAAAGTTTGCTGAAGGCGTCGATCCAAATGCCGCAATTGGCGAAGCTCTTCAGTCGCCTGAAGCCGTCTTTGCAGGGAACGGTGTAGCCACGTCCTTCCGAGTAATCAGCAACCTTGGCCGAGTGGTCGGCTCAAGGGGCGAGACTTCAATTCGAGTCGTCGTCGATCTTACCGGCCGTATAATCACTGCCTTCCCGGTCCGATGACGCACTTGCGATTTCGTAACATGCACATCGACGGACCGAGTATTGCCACGTGGTCCGATGCTCTGTTGAGGCTTACCGCGGACTTCGAACTCGTAATCGATGAAACCGTTCTTTATCGCCAGCCAGAATTTCCCGTCGTCGAGCTGGCATCCCAATTGCATGTATGGCTCGTTTGCGGAGCGACCACAGCTTTCCAATACGAATCCATGGACTCTGACGAGAATCCCTTGATCTGGTTTCGCCCAAACTCGACTGGATGGATAGTGGGCGTCAGACACCCGCTAGTTGCCCAAGCGTATGAAGTTCGCCACGGCGATCTCGTGTCTGCAACGAGGGCCTTTTTGATTGCGGTAGACGACGAAGCCTTCGTGGTCGGGCAGGTGAAGCTGCTACATGTCCTAATTGACCCGACTCGGCCTCCGCGCGGGTGAACAAGAATACCGATTCGTTGCGCAGCGTTGCCGCACAACGCCGAGGGGCCGTCTAAGGCGCGCCCTTGCAGCGTGAAGCATCTGACCTCAAAATGCAGTAGAGAAAGTCCAACGAATTGGTCTGACAGTCCCGAATTCCGGGCGTCAAGCCAGACGATATGTGAATTCGACTGACTGTTTGGTACTCGGGGCTTCATCTCCCGTGTCCCGCTTTCCCTTCTGAACTCTTCGCTCCCGTAGTCAGGGAGCTCATTGCCTGGAACGGCTTCTCAGTGGTCGGCTACCTCCCACGGCGAACGCATGAAGCTCCCGGTCCGAGCGAACTGGCTAACGACTTCTACGCGATTAGTGCCCGAGAACCCATTCGAAGCAGCTGAATTGGCGAAACGCGGGCCGGTTAGTGTACGTCGCTGAGCACGAAGCAACCCGAGAGTGCGAAAACCAACTTCGCGAGTCTCGCATCGGTACACGGGGATAGCGTGCACTGGCAGAGCTGATGAGGCGATTACCGCCAAATGTCGGCCGGACCGAACCGGCTCGCAAATCAAGGAAGATCGTCCAAATGTAGGAAGACAAAACGCAACTGCTTAAGCATGGTTGGTGTGGGAAGCACCCGCCTGCAGGGTTGCAGCAGGCCTATTCCTCGGAGGGCAGGCTCCGCTTGGACTTTCAAGTGCACCAGTCGTCAGCAGCTTGCGTGGCGGCATTGGGTGCACTTGCGACGAATTCCACGGGAGCAGAGGTGGTGCAGAACGATGAAGCGCACGAGTGGCATCCAGAATGGGCTCGACGCCAGCCCGATTGAATCAGACTCTCGATTGCAGGCTGATGAGCACGATCCTGCGACCGCGGAATCGGACCGTGACCAGAGAGCGACCGACTATTGGCGAGTTGGCAGTTTGACTGGCTGGAGCGCCTACTTCGGACGAGCCCTGAACGAGCTCACACCTGTTGAGCGTAAAGGTCTTGCCCTCTTCGCTTCCGGACTGCCACGTGAGGAAATCGCGAGGATCCTCCACTGCGCCCCGAAGACGGTCAGCAACCGACTAACCGTCGCCAAAGAGAAGCTTGGGGCGCGCACGCTTGCACAGGCCGTGAGTTTGCTACTAAGCGCCGACACGCACACTCGGAGGAACCTCGAGTCGTAAAAGTCAAGGGAATCGTTCCCTTGCTTTGGCTCTCTATCGGGCCGATGCTGCGGTGGGGTTTCAACGTCGGAACGCACGAACTACTAAGAAACGGGGGTGTCTAAATGGGAGCGTTTGGGACGTTACTACGTCGTGCTGCCTGGCACGAGTTCGGACCGAGACTTGCGAACGCCACGCCACGGCCGCTGCGATTGACAATGAGGTCTGCAATGTCGCTGTTCGCGATTGCAGGCGTCTCGATCTGGATTGCGATTCCGGCGGTCGCTGGTACCACAAGCAACGCATCGAACTACTCGACGGCGTTGTCGGACGCGCAGGAGGCGCGCACGATCGGTCGGCATGCCTATTCAGGCGCCTTCGGCGGAGTGTGGCTTGACCCTACCGCGGGCATGGCCCACATTCAAGTGACAAATCCAGCTGCTGGAGCGAAGATCCGATCACTGCTAGCAAGTCCGGGGAATAGCGTCGTCGATGTGGTCGGACACTCAGAGGCTCAGTTGGTTGCCTTGCAGCGACAAATTGACCGGGACCACAAATACCTCCAAGACCGCGGTGTCACGATCGTTCAAGATGGACCGAACGTTCGAGCGAATCGAGTCGATGTTCAGGTACAGAGTCTCGACGCCACAGGTCTGACACTCATGCGAAGTCGGTATGCGTCAGATATTTTGAATGTAGTTGCGGCGAAGGCCGAACCGCGAGCGGCAGGACGCTATTCGGCACCTCCGCCATATGTCGGCGGCATGGAAGTGGATGACGAGGCATATGAATGCACGATGGGGTTCATGGGGAACAGGCTGATCGCCGGCGCTTACGTCTACTACGTAATCACAGCAGGTCATTGCTTTCCTAATGGGGACATTGCCTTCCACCAGGTCAATCCGGCTGGATCAACCCACGTAGGCACCGTCGAAGATAACGCTTTCCAAAATGGCACTACCGCTGACGCACTCGATATCGGTCTCGAGGCCTGGGGAGCGGCCGGCGCCAGCAACCTCATCGTTACTACCGAGCCGACCGAGGATCCTGTAACGCAGCTCGACGGTGATCCGGTGGTTGGCGAGATAGGTGTGTGTAAGTCCGGTATCACGACAGATGAAACCTGCTTTCAGGTTGCGAAGACCGGCCAGACGGTCACGTATCCGGCAGATGGGGCTTTCGCGCAAACGACAATCATCAATCAAACGATTGGCGGCTACTACGGGGGCCCTGTCGTGGTTGGCTTCGGCGACAGCGGTGGCCCGGTGTTTCGCGTAGCACCTGACGGTTCAATCATGGCTCATGGAATCACGTCTGGAGGGCTCTTCTATTCGGGTACAAACCAGAATGACGGCGAGATCATCTACTCCAATATCTCGCAAGTCATACAACAGTTGCCCGGCATTAGCATTCAAACTTATCCTCCTGTGTGACACTCCACGAGCTAGGCGCAAGTGAGGGAAGGGGGACCTCCGGTGAGGTGCCCCATCATCCGCCAGTAACGAGACATGAAACTGAACTCTGCGAGTCATCAACTATGTGGGATCGCCATAAATGACCTCTGCAAGGAGGTTGCTTGGATCATTAAGTCGAGGTCGGGTGCGGTCCTACCTCTGGCCCGGTGGAGTTGGAGCCTGTGCCTGTCTCGTAATGGCCTTGGGTTCAACACCTCTGCCGGCGGAGGGGGGGAGCAACTCTGAGTCAATGAAAGTCTCGTCGTCGGCCGCCGATTCGTCGGCCCTCGTGCGCTTCCTACAGTCGAATTTTGTGCAGCGTTACATCAATGAACACAACGACACGTTCGGCGGTGTGTATCTGGATAACGGAAGCCCACCTCTCCTGATATTTGAGTTCACTGCTGATGCGGACAATAGGCGCTCGGATCTCAAAGGGGCAGCGCCTTGGCCCGCTCAGGTAGATATTCGCCTCGTCAAATACACGTGGGCTCAACTAACTCAATTCACGAGCCGCATCACGAGTGATTTGGACCGATTGCGCGCCCTGGGAGTTTTGGTCGAGGCGGTTGGACCCGATGTCAAGCGCAACCTAGTAGCGGTCCAGGTCGCCGATATGAGTCCACAGGTTCAAACTGAAATGCAGACGGAATATCCCGGGCTCCCGTGGGAGCTGGAATCTGGAGGGTCACCATCTCCAGTGCGTCTGGGGACAGGTTCTTTCCTCGGAGCCGGTATCGCCCTGGCAATTTTCATTGCCATCATCGCGGGCGGTGCCGCCCTAGCCCGAAGAGTGGCTCAATCAAGCAATTCCGGATCCCGAAAACCAGGGCGATCACCTTGGTGAACGCCGACTTCTACTCGACTGCCGCGAATTGCTGGGGCACGGGCGCCACGTTCGAATATCGCACTCGTTGGCGTTCTGATCCTCCCGCTGCCCGGAGGTCTATAGGGAGTCGGAGCCGCCAGGAGTGGGCAGCCGCATACTTAGGAGGCTGCTGCTACTGACACCGCGAGTCGGGACTTAGCGCATCCGATAAATGAACTCGACCGACCGATTGGTACTCGGGGCTTCATCTCCCGTCTCCCGCGCCCGAGGATTCCAAGGATGGTCATGCCTGAGTAAGCATGCGGCGTAGGGGGGTGCCGGTGAACCAGACGTGGTCGATCGTCTGGGGTAGTTCAGGTGTGGGGTCAACGAGAAAAGTTCGAAGAGCGTCCACTAAGGGGAGCCAATTGTAAATTCGAATGGCCGATCGGACGCTACCGGGCTGTTGTCGGGTGTAGCAACCGTGTAGCAACCCGTGTAGCAACCGGTAGCGATTCCCTGCGAAAACAGGCAATGTCAGGCGCACTGGGGTCTTGATTTTGATCTCAGGAGCACTTTCAGGAGACGCCGGGAGACGGCTCGCGCGGGCCTGGCAGGCAAGGGGCCCGGGGTTCGAATCCCCGATGCTCCACCCCTTCTAGTTGAACTCAAAATTGGCAGTCAACATTAGTGAG
>Ga0209526_10000404_pt1 | contig 27795 bp, 23 predicted proteins | sample JacPinW_OM2H0_M1_FD_188566 | JGI IMG/M metagenome (GOLD analysis project Ga0209526, IMG submission 188566) | Forest soil microbial communities from Algoma, Ontario, Canada - Jack Pine, Ontario site 1_JW_OM2H0_M1 (SPAdes) (version 2) | ecosystem: Environmental > Terrestrial > Soil > Boreal... | reverse complement strand
TGCCAATCCCGCTCGGACTCTTTACTATCAGGACGACCACGAAGGAAGCGTGACGCATTTAACCGATGGAACCGGCGCTGTGCTTGAGAGCTATCGTTACGATGCGTTTGGAAAGCCGACGATCAACGGTGGCGCACTCACCGCGCCGGCATTTGGAAATCGCTTCATGTTTACCGGACGTGAATACGTACCCACTTTTGGGGTCTACGAGTACAGAAATCGCGCTTATCACCCTGGGTTAGGCCGGTTCATGAGCGAGGATCCGAAAGGTTTTGCAGCGGGAGATAATAATTTCTTCAGATATTGTGGGAATGATCCCGTAGATCGGGTCGATCCGATGGGTTTATCGGATGCAATTCTGAAAGCGCAGTATGATCCGAACTACATCGGCGGCGCTGGCAGTGGCCAGTTTGATAAAATGCAAAGCATGGGCGCGGCTCAGGTGGGCGCGCGCTTGCAGGCCCACACTGTGGAGATGAAGCAGACCGAAGCTTGGGGAGCAGCGCATTCAGAATCACAGAATCAGTCGATGGGACAACAGCGCCCTAGCAACAACGCGGTTGAGAGACGCGGAACACTGACAATCGATACGGATGGAGGAAATACGACGAACACATATGGCGATCCACACCATAGCAGTAGGACTGCGGGGGTTCTCGCTGCTAGCGGAAGAATAATTCCAAGCGGCCACGGAGGAACACCGCTTAACGCCAACTCTAATCCGTACGTTGTTGCTCCTAGTAAACTGAGAACGACTCGCGGAGGTTCGCTCCGGCCAGGTGACTGGGCGGCCGTGATGGTTCGTGGGCACACTGAATGGATGCAAATCGGAGACTTCTCTCATAAGAAAACGATCGAAGTTTCGATAGCCGCTGCACGTCAATTAGGCGCGGATGTAATATCTGGCCGGGAGGGACCGGTGCCGACGTTTAATGGTCGAGTAGCGTCACCTATTCCTGCTACCGTTATCTATTATCCAGGCTCGGGCGAATGATGAAAACAGACCTAATTCAAATTTTCTTAGTCTCGATTTTTGCGATGTCGATCTACGCTGCCGGCAAAAAAGAGATTCAGATCGGTGATAGTTTTACTTCGCCGGATAAGAGATTTACGGCCCATATTATCGACGAGGACCAACACGGTTTTAACATGCAGATTCGGAATAATCGGACTGGTGAGTCATACAAATCTGCTGCCTCAATACCCGTCCTTTCCTTTAATTGGACGATCGACTCGAACACAATCGTTCTGATTGAACATTTGAGTGGTGGGTCGCAAATGACCCTGATTCACTTTGACGGGCACAAGTGGGGGAAGCCTATCGAAATTGATCCTCCGGGTGGTGAGCGCGGACATTACGATGTTATCAGAGAAGAGGTTGGAAAGGACTCTATACGAGTTACCTATAAAGTCACGAGGGAGAAACCCAATGGTATGGTTATCGGAGCGTATATTAGTTCTTTTGCTGTGGATCCAAAAACCGGACAAAGGTCTCGCGTGATCCAGCATGACATCGGCGTTGATATGTACCGTCGCCTGAAATACGAGGGCAACCAATAGCTAGCAAAGTGCCAGCTATTCCTTCAGCGTAGTTCCCGGCTGGCTTGACTCCTTCGCTCCCACTCAGTTCGCCGCTACCCTTGCGGCTGTACCGTCTACCCGGCGGCTGCCCAAGTCGCCGTGTTCTCGTTGACGAAATTCGTCACCTAAGTCCTCTACAGTCCGAGCCGGACTGGCATACAACACACGGGCCTTTGGTTTCTGCAGAGTTGACGAAAGGCGCGATTGCACCGTTCAGTTCATCGGTATGGCCACGGCTGCCTCCCTTCGTGCATTGCTTGATCGCTCAATCGATTACGCGGGAATGTTCCCTCCGTGTAGCCTCGATCTTGAGCCCGCGCTCGAGAATCAAGCCGGTTATGTCCAGTCAGCCGATGCCTGGATGCTCAACGGGTTCGTTCTTCCCGTCGGCAAATTTGACGCGACCAAAAAAATCCTTTCGCACTTCGATTCCAAGCATCCGCTTCGCGTTTCCGCGCTTGGGCCGAAGACCGACAACGCCGACGCGTTTTGGAAGGCGCTAGACGAGACCGAAGACGCCATCCGGAGATTGTCGGCGCACAATGTCGATCTTGTCTCGGTTACGCAACTCGAGATGTCTCTGCCAGTCCGAGCCGGACGGGCGGTAGATGTGGATCTCAAATTGTTGAAAGATGCGCGCTCCATCCTTGGGACCTTGCCGGCATTTTGGGAAGCACCCGCGGAAAACGTGGAAGAGACGATCGCGTTGCTCGCGGAGCTCAACTCCGAAGACGAGACACCGACGTTCGGTTACAAGTTGCGGACCGGCGGCGTGACAGCGGATGCGTTTCCAACCTCAGCCCAGATCGCGAAAGCTCTTGTCTTACCCGCGACCCATCAAGTCCCGATCAAGTTCACGGCAGGTTTGCATCATCCACTCCGGCAATATCGGGAAGAAGTGCAAACGAAGATGCACGGTTTTCTCAACGTCCTCGGTGCGGCCGTGCTCGCGGCCGAGCATCGATGGGACGAGCGGCAGACGGCGCTCATGCTTGAGGATGAAGATGCCGGATCATTTTCCTTCGAGAATGATTATTTCGCCTGGCGCGAATGGAAGATCGACCTCAAACGCCTGAAAGATCGGCGGAGGTTCGTAACTTCGTTTGGAAGCTGTAGCTTCGATGAACCGCGCGAGGATTTGCGCGCCTTGAATCTGCTCTAAACCACCACGAAGGACACGAAGAGCACGAAGATGAAAAATACGGGGGACTTGCTGCAAAGAGTAGCTCTTCGTGGCCTTCGTGCTCTTCGTGGTTAAATCATTGTTATGCCTATCGATTCCATCATTGAAGTTTCCGCCGATTCGCACTTTCCGATCCAGAATCTTCCATTCGGAATTTTTAAACCGGGCGACGGCGTTGCGCGGGTCGGAGTCGCAATCGGCGAGTACGTTGTCGATCTTTCAATTCTCGAAGAAAAAGGACACTTCCGTTTCCCCGAGTTTCAAGATCGACAGGTTTTTTCCCAGGATTCCTTAAACGCGTTTCTCGCCCTGGGTCGTCCGGCCTGGCGTAAGGCGCGCGAGATTCTGCAAGATCTTCTCGCGGCGGAAACGCCGACCTTGCGCGATGACGCCGCGCTAAGGCAGCGCATGTTTTACGCGCAAAAAGATGTGGTCATGCAATTGCCCGTCCGGATCGGCGATTACACAGACTTTTATTCCTCTTATCATCACGCGCACAATGTCGGCACGATGTTGCGCGGCCCGGAGAACGCGCTCATGCCGAATTGGAAATGGCTGCCGGTGGCGTATCACGGTCGCGCCAGCTCCATTGTGGTCAGCGGCACCGATGTTCGCCGGCCGCACGGCCAAATCAAACCGCCCGATGCGGCGGCGCCAATTTTTGGGCCGACCAAGAGTTTCGATTACGAATTGGAGATGGCGTTTTTGATCGGGCCGGGCAATCCGTTAGGCGGGGCGGTGCCAATCGATCGCGCGACCGATCACATCTTCGGTTTTGTTTTGATGAACGACTGGAGCGCGCGCGACATCCAGGCGTGGGAATATCAACCGCTCGGTCCCTTTCTCGCGAAAAACTTTGCCACCAGCATTTCGCCCTGGGTGGTGACGTTGGACGCGCTTGAACCGTTTCGTAAACCTTTGCCGAAGCAAGACCCGGAACCGCTCCCGTACTTGCGCGCGAAAAATGATTTCAACATCGACATTCACCTCGAAGCGCAATTGCAAACGGCAAAGATGGACGCGCCGCATGTCATCACGCGCACGAACTTTCAAAATCTTTACTGGAGCATTTCGCAGCAGCTCGCGCATCACACCGTCGGCGGTTGCAATCTGCAACCAGGTGATTTGCTCGCCAGCGGCACCATCAGTGGACCGACGGAAGAATCGCGTGGGTGCATGCTCGAATTGACCTGGCGCGGCGCCAATCCGCTCAAGTTACCCAACGGTGAAGAGCGCAAATGGCTCGAAGACGGCGATAGACTTTCCATCACCGGCTGGTGTCAGGGAGATGGTTATCGCGTTGGGTTCGGCGAAGTAAGTGGAAGAATAGTGGCGAGTGACCCGCCTTCGATCGCGGCGACCTCCGGCGTGGCAGGCAAGTGACGTGTGACGACCCTCACCTCAATCCTCTCAGCGCTCCGCCCGGTCGCGATCCCGAGGCGGACGCGAAGCGCCAGGTGAGGGAAGATCAAATGCCACTCCGGCTCGGAGCGATCTTTGCGCGGATCATTTCCTGGATCGGGCATCCACTCGTTTTCGTTCCCGTTTCGCTCGCTATCGTCGTAACAACGCGACTGGCGCCGCGCGTTGGCATTCCGATTCTAGGAGTGCTGTTTCTGTTCGTCATAGCGCCGATCGCGATCCTGCTTTTCGCCGGTGTTCGCTCCGGCCGCTGGCGCGACGCGGATGTTTCCGTGCGCGAAGAGCGCCGCCGTTTTTATCGGTGGGCCATTCCATTTTCGGCCGTCGGCGCTCTGGCAATCTGGTTGATGCGCGCTCCGGCATTTATCCTTCGAGGAGCGATCGTGACGCTGGCCTTGTTCATTCTGGCCGCGATCATCAATCTGCGTTTGAAGATTTCGCTCCACATTCTTTTCGCTTTTTATTGCGCCGTAATCTTGCTCCGCCTCGGCGTGGTTTTCGGTGTTAGCGCTTTTATTTTGGCTGCGCTCGTTTCTTGGTCCCGGCTTTTACTTGGTCGCCACAATTTGCTCGAAGCCGCCGCGGGCGCCTGCCTCGGTATCGTCGGCGGTGTTGTCACCGCGTGGCTGTGACAATCCGTGGTGGGTACTGTTAGCCGCGGTTATGCCGTAATCTCTTTAATGTCGCGAATTGTGATGATCTTATTGCCAAAAGGATCTGCGAGAATGGGCCCATCATATCCGCAATAGGCCGCGACAAACGTCAAGAATGCGCATCCGAGCTGCGCGTGATCAGTGAAAAACTCCTGCGCATTAAGTTCTTCTCCCAACCAGAGCCAGCCATGAGCCAAAAGGTGACGGTGCCTTCCCCAGGTTTCAAAAATATCCTTAGTCCATCGATCCCAAGAAAACCCAAGTTTATCACTAGCCTCTTTCCATGTTTTATCCGTCGCTGCGTTTTTTGGATCACGCGCTCCTGCTATAAGCTTCATTAAGCCGTCGAGGACTGCGCACAGCATCAGCAATCGCGTGGAAGGTGGTAAGTCGCCAATATTTGCGGAGCGAAAGTGCCAAAGCAGCGTAGTAAGCTTTTTGTTGTCTTCGTTTGCCATTCCTCCAAGGCCGTTGGCTATTGTAGGTATAATCGAATGGATTGGATTTTCCTTATCCAAACAAAAGTGCGATCCCATCGAAGCCGAAACCGGCACGAGGTAAATCGTGGATAAACCGAACTGGGGTCTTAGCCAACGCTCATAAATCTGATGATTGAGCCGAACCTCCCGATATGCGGGCCATGGCTGGCATCCCAAGACAAATCCCACGGCTTGGTTAACTCGATCAATCAGGTCGACTATTTGCTCCGTAGAAAAATCTGCAGACGTGTCTGGAATAGATCTCAAGTGCAGATGAAGTTCGGAGTCCTTCTGAATTAACGCTCCTTCCCAACCAGCTCCGGCAAATTGGTGTGTATCTGCCTGTGAGCTAACCGCTTCTCCAAGAAAATCATTTATTGTGCGAACTTCAGTGCCCGCGTCTTCAAGGTGGAGTTTTGGTCCGTGATAAATGAGATGCGCGTAAAATGACTCGTTTTCTTCGCCTTCTTTTTCGGTTGAACCATCAATAAGGCGTTTCACTTCGTCGAACGTCATTTTGTCCGAGCCTTCGGCAACCAGATTCATCCGGTGCGACCTAAGGGTGACAGTTGACGTTCCCCTCGACCGGGATGTCATCGTCGAAGGCGGAGGAATGTCGTCGCAGCGAAAAGCTAGCTCTCCATTGATTTGCCCGTGTACCGTCAAGTAATCACCTTTATCTATAAACCCTCCGAGCAAGGCCCGTAACTCTGGCGGCGGATCACCTGTATTGAAATGGAGCATGAACATGAACACGTCTTTTTGACGAACGAGTTGCGCCGGCGCCGATACTCGTGCATCAGCAAAGACAACCGTAAAGTCCGGAACGATCGCGCTTAGCGTGTTTTTCTCTAAAGGCTCGAATAAAAGTTTACGTACGCGAGTATCCATTAGTAATGACGCGTGGGATGCGATTTCGCGATTGTCAATCTGGCTGAAAGGCCGTCGTATCTTCGCGCCCGTCCGTCAATCCTAATATTTGCAGCAGATTTGTATTCGGGACTGCGATGGCCGAACTGGCGGGCGGCGGCGGCGGGAGCGAAGGATGAAGCATGAGGGATGAAAAGAATCACAATTCTAAGCCGGTCTGGTCAGCATCGTAGCGTGCGTGTCTTTTTTGCGCTTGACTAACGACGGTCGTCTTCCGCAAGATCGCGATCCCCTTTGAACGAATCTCGCCAAACTTGCTGGTCTCCCCCGACTCGGCGTCGGTGGTCCGAGTGCTTTGTCGTCTTGTTCATGTCGCTCATCGGCGTGACGCTCGCCAAGGATGGGCCATGGGGTCATTACGTCGGGCACGTTAAGATCGAATTGGGGGGCAACGGCCGGGACGCAACCCTGTTGGAAAACTTTGTCTACATAGATCCAAAAGGACACACGTGGGGTGCTCCGGCTGGATGGAAAATCGACGGAGCGTCAATTCCTCGGCCTTTCTGGAGCATAATTGGCGGGCCGTTTGAGGGAAAATATCGCGACGCGTCAGTAATTCACGATGTCGCGTGCGATCAACGCAACATGGCGTGGAAGGAAGTTCATCAGATGTTCTACAACGCCATGCGGTGCAGCGGCACGGAAGAACGACAAGCAAAAATCATGTACTACGCAGTCTATCATTTCGGACCACGATGGGGGCTCGGACCTGCGATCAACTCTTTCTTCGCCACCGAAAAGGAGCCTAGCGCGGAAGACGTCGAGCGTGTGAAAGACTGGGTGAAACGAAAAAACCCTAACCTCAAGGAGATCGAAAATGCAAAATCCGAAGCTCTACCGACTCGTTGATAGGCCAATCCATGCCGTTGTGATGATAGCGGTGCTCGCCCTTTTACTACCGCAGGCTGCAATGTGTTTCGCCGACCAGAAGACCGACATCAAGCATTTTAAGGCGATAAAGTTTTGCAGTTACTATGGGGGAAAAATTGGTAGCGATCTCTATTTGTTCCCACCGGATCAAGGCGCAACCGACGCCGTTAATCGCATCGTTACTCGAGCTGGCATATTGAACAACTTCGCCCTTTATGCTGCCAACGTACCAAATGCGGTCGCGACCATGGTCGATGGCAAGCGTGCCATTCTTTACAATCAGAATTTCATGCTCCGCCTGAAAGATAACCGTGACTGGGCCGCAGTAAGCATTCTGGCGCATGAAATCGCGCACCATATCCATGGAGATCCATTGTCGAGCGATAGCGCGAGCCAACGGCGTGAGATGGAGCTTCAGGCCGACCGCTATTCCGGATTTATTTTGGAGCAAATGGGGGCATCATTCAATGATGCTCAAGCTGCCATTAACGAAATCAGCACCGATAGCGGCTCAGCTACGCACCCGCCTAAGGCTGCCCGACTGGCTGCCGTCACCAACGGCTGGCGCAGTGCCTATGACATAGGTGAGAAAATCAAAACGGCAAAGAACACGAGCGACAAGCCGGAAAACCCGACTGCGCAGAAGCGGGTGACTGAGGTCGAACCACCAAAGGCAAGCGACCCAACGCCCGATTTGGTTGCAGAAATAACGTTCGACAATAACTCCACGAGGTACTTTCTAAGTGCAGGCGGAAATATCATGAGTGTGACTTCTTTTCCGTCAAAAACCGTTGTGTTTGGTCGGCAGCTTCCATCCATAAATCCACGGTGGGCTTGGCAAATCCAAACGCCGCGAGGTGTGTTCCTCGTGGATAAGAGCGGCGCAATCTGGGGAAAGGCGGAAACGGGCGAATTTGTTCAAGTCGGCTACGTCACGAAGATGAACCCTGTTATGTCGCCGTAAGCGACTGGCAGCGCCGAAGTTCGATCGGTTGCGGAGGAAAATTGAGAATCCACTGCAAGGTCGATATGTGATGCAAGCGTACGCACAGCGTTCAACTCGTTTCATCGAATTACTACCAATTCGAGACTGGCGGATGAAGTTTTACGGAATCGCAGCGGACCGGGAGTTGCCGCGGCCGGAACTGCTCGCGGCGGCAAAACAAATTGCCACTGAAACACTGGCGAAGGAGACAGCGAACAATTACAAGGTCGGATTTATCGGCGCACACGATGGCCAAAATGCTTGCTTTGTCTTCGTCGATTTCTGGGGAAATGAGAACGAGCTGTTTCATCGCGTTTTCTTATGTCGATCTAAGGATTTGCGTGAACTGGCCGCGGCGACGCCGGCGGATTCGTCCGTCTGCGTGTGGGATTTGCATCTCCAATCGTTCGAGCGCGAAGCCTGGATCAAACATGTTTTGCGTAAGCCAAACGCCCCGGACTTTGAAGGATATCTCGCCGAACAATTCAACGGCACGGTTTGATTAATCAATTGGCGCGCGCCAGTTCCCCGAGTTTCGATTAGAATGCGGGGTCACATGACGAGGGCAAAGAAAGGCTGCGCCATCACATTTACGACGCTGCCGTTTCTGGTATTGATCGTTTACTTTGGGTCGGGCTACGTCCTCGGCCGCGCTTTGGAAAGCAAAGGCATTCGAAAGTTGATCGCGGCAAAAACGGCCAAACTCCTCGACGCCCCTTCTGGATATCTGCCGCTGGAGTCGCATGGCATGTCGGTTTCCTCGCGCGGATTTCTCGCCAAGGCGGAACCGCCTCGAGCTCTGACCGAGATGCGCGCCGCGCATTTATCTGCGGGTTGCAATCTCACCGAACTCTGGCGCGCCAAATGGAAGATCGACAATCTCGCGGTTCACCATCTTCAGGCCGCCTACGGAACCGCCGCGGCGCAGCTCATCGATCGTAGTGAATTTCCCGACCCCGAGCTGGTGCCACGTTCGCAAACCGAATCGCCGCTCGAAGTCGACATTCGCAAGATCGACATCGTCCACACCGATCTTTTCTGGGGCGGCGCGCCGAATGAAGGCGGCGAATTTCGCGATGTGCACACGAATTTTTTTCCGCGTGAGGGCAAGCTTTTCATTGAAGGCGCCGGCGGCACGTTTCGTCAGGCGAAATGGCCGGCGGCGCAGGTCCAAAGATTTAAACTGCTCTACGCCAGACCGGAGCTGCGCATCGACGAGGCCGCACTCACGCTCGGCGGCGCCAGTTCCATTTCCGCCTCGGGTGATTTCCGCTTCGAACAGCAGGCCGGGTTCGACATTCAATTAACGTTTGCGCAGTGCCCAGTCGGACCATTCTTGAGCGAAGAGCAGCGCGCCAAACTGGAGGGGCAGTTTGACGGCAATGCGCATTTACAAAAACAGATCGGTCAAATGGAATCGGTCCGCGCCGCCGGGTCGATTACGGTGGCGAAGGCGATCTTGAAAAATGTCGAAGCGCTCCAGAACGTCGCCAATTTTACCGGACGAAAAGAACTGGCTCGTCTGCCCATCAGTCAGGTCAAGGCGGATTACGATTGGAACGCCCCGACGCTGACGGTCAAAAATTTTGTCCTCGAATCAAAAGAGCTCGTCGTCGTCAAAGGAGAGTTCACCTTGAAGGAAAAGAAAATTAACGGCGAATTTCAACTCGGCGTCGCACCCGATCTGGTCGATAAGTTCCCGGGCGCGCGCGAGGAAGTATTTAAACGCGGTGAGGAAGGCTATCTCTGGACCGACCTCGCCGTCAGCGGACCGGTCGACAATCTGCGCGATAACTTGAAGCCGCGCCTGGTTCGCGCCGCGCAAAATCATTTTGCCAAAGGCCTGCTCGCTCCCATCTTAAAGCCGGGTCAGACGATTATTCAGGCGATCGAAGCGCTTTAAGGAATTTCGACATGGGAACGAAGGAAAAGTTCGTGGCGGTCGCTCGGCAACTTCTTGTTATCGCCGCAGCGCTGTCGCTCGCCTCCTGCATGACTTTCTCCCGGCGCGAGCGTTATTCAGTAAGACATCTGTACGCTGCGAGCGATCCGCAATTCGAGCGCACGATGAGCAGTCTGCTCGGTCCGGGATTAGTTCCGGGCAACGAAGTCGCCACATTGCGCAACGGCGATGAGATTTTTCCGGCCATGCTGAGAGCGATTCACGGCGCAAAACGATCCATCGATTTCGAGACCTACATTTACTGGAAGGGAAATATCGGGCGCCAATTTGCCGAAGCGCTGGCCGAACGCGCGCGTGCGCATGTCGCCGTCCACGTCATTCTCGATTGGCAGGGGACACACAACCTCGATCACGAGTCCATCGAGCTCATGGAAGACGCCGGCGTCGAGATCGCCGTATATAATCCGCTCCGGCCGTACCAGCCCAATTTTTGGTACCGGCCGTTCCGGGTCAACAATCGCACTCATCGAAAACTGCTGATTGTCGATGGCAAAATCGGTTTCACTGGCGGTGTCGGCATTGCCGATGAGTGGGGCGGTCACGCCGAGGATCCAAAACACTGGCGCGATAACCATTATCGTGTCGAAGGACCGGTCGTCGCGGAATTGCAGGCGACGTTTCTCGACAATTGGCTGCGAACAAATGGAAGCGTTTTGCACGGCAACGATTATTTCCCGCCGCTTTCTGCCGGCGGTCCGTATAAGGCACAGGCGTTCAAGAGTTCGGCGCGTACCAGCGGCGAGAGCGTGCGGCTCATGTATCTCATGTCGATCTCTTCCGCGGCGAAGAGTGTCCGGCTCGCCAACGCTTACTTCGTCCCCGATAAACTGGCGATCGATACGCTGCTCGAAGCCGCGCATCGCGGAGTGAACATCGAAATCATCGTTCCCGGTCGGCACATCGATCGAGAAACGGTGCGACAAGCCTCGCATAACACATGGCCGAAGCTGCTTGAGGCGGGCATTCGCATCTACGAATACCAGCCCACCATGTTTCACTGCAAATACATGATCGTCGATGGTATTTGGGTCTCGGTCGGTTCATCGAATTTCGATGCGCGCTCGTTCCGCTTGAATGCCGAAGCAAACTTGAACGTGCTCGACGCCCGCTTCGCTGTTGAGCAAACAAGGATTTTCGAGCAGGACAAGGCGCAATCAAAAGAGATCACGCTCGAGATGCTGAAACATCAACCGATTTGGGACAAAGTGCTCAACAAAGCGGTCACACCCCTCAAGTCGCAATTGTAAGATCGACATCTTTCATGCGGCAATTCCTCACCCTCGCGTTCGCACTTTTGTTTTTCCCGGCGCTGCTTCTTGCGCGTGACGCGCGCGAACAACAACGAATCGATTATCTCATGCAGTCCCTCAGCCTGCTCAAAGGCGCCGTCTTCATCCGCAACGGCAAAGAGTATGACGCGCCGGCCGCGCGCGATCATTTGCAAGCGAAACTCAACTTCGCCGGCGAGCGCGTTAAGACCGCTGAACTATTCATTAAATATTGCGCCACCGAATCCTCGGCGAGCCATCAGCCCTACAAAATTCGATTCGCCGACGGCACTGTCACGGAAACCGCGGCCTTCTTTAGCGAGAAACTCAAAGAGTTCGACCGCAAGAAAGAGTAACTTCGCGGTTTACCAGGAGAAGAATTCACTGAACATCCGCCCCGTCGCGTCGTCTAAGCTCTTTATGAAATTATTCCTCGGCATCATTTGTGGGACCACGCTCTTTATCGCGGTAGCGAGTGGGCAAACTTCTTCCGCCACTACAGCTGCGAAAGGCGCTGAAACCACTACGACGACTACTGAAAGTGTCGGGGTCATCACGGAATTTACTCCCGGCGCCAAGATCGTCCTCAGTACCGGCACAGGCGAACCGGTCACTTACAAATTCGGGCCGACCGTTACTTACATGAACGCCAACGGCAAAGAGATCAACGCATCCAAGATCCGGAAGGACCGAAAGGTACGCGTCCACTATGTCAAAGAAGGTAACGACATGCTGGTCGATAAAGTGACTGTCGTGAAAGACTAACTAATAACCGATCCAAGCTATTTTGCGCCTGGCGTATCGAGGTTTTCTCAGCGCCAGGCGCATTTTTTTTTAGGTTTGAAATACCATTCGCATCTTGCGCGGGCGAGTGACATTGTCACAGCGTGGACACCGATGAAGTAAAGGCCGAGAAGTTGCGCATTCTGCATGTCGACGACGACCCGGAAATACGTCTGCTTATCGCAGGCTCCTTGCGGGAGTTCGGTTACATCGTCGCTACCGCTGGAACAGTCGCGGAGGCGCTACAGTTGGCGGGGGATTTAGAATTCAATCTCTGCATCCTCGACGTCCGCCTTCCCGATGGAACCGGCATCGAGCTCTGCCAGCAGTTGCGCGAGTTACAGCCGGGCGTGCCGATCGTCTACTATTCTGCCTACGCTGAACCGGTGGAGCAGAGAGAAGCGCTTTCCGTTTGCGGAGACGGATTTATCAAAAAGCCGGCATCCGCGGCGGAATTGCAGGAAGCGATCGAGAAGGCCCTCCAGGGCAAAGCCGACTGATCTAATCGTTCTCGGTTTCGGCGTTGGTCATCCGGAGCATCCCATGCTTCAATGCGGCAACTTTCGGGCCTGTAGCTCAGCGGTTAGAGCAGGGGACTCATAATCCCTTGGTCCCAGGTTCGAATCCTGGCGGGCCCAGCCTTCGCTTTGGAGCGCAGCGGAAAAGCGAAGGCTGCCACGCCGTAACGAAGTGAAGGCGGGCTGGTCTTAATTTGGGATTGCGGATTTCGGATTGCGGATTTGAGATAAGCGGGTGCTTCGCTACGCCGCGATTACTATCGAACTTGCGATTCTGAGTCTCCTGATTCTGGCGGCGCGCTGCGCGAATTATCAGGACGTGTTTGTCGGCGGAAATGTTTATTTCACCGATGCCGATTGTTACGCGCGCATGACTCGCGCGCAGCTGTGTGCGGAACATCCGGGACTGATCGTTCGCCATCACGAATTCGAAAACTTTCCCGCTGGCACGACACCGCACACGACTGCTCCGCTGGATTATCTCATTGTTGCGTTGTCGATCTTGTTCAAGCCATTCACCAACCATACGCTCGACCTCGCCGGAGCAATGGTCTCGCCGACGCTCGCGCTCCTCGGCGGCTGGTTTCTGTGGTGGTGGTCACGTTACATGAAATTTCGATTCCGGTGGGCGCTGCTGATTCTCTACGCCATCAGTCCCATTCTTGTTCATGGGACCGAGCTTGGCCGACCCGATCATCAATCGTTGTCGACCTTGCTTGTCATCATCGCGCTTTGCGCGGAATGGGCGTGGCGGTCGGAGAAGAAAAAGCCGTGGAGCATCCTCAGCGGAATCGCGTGGGGTTTGGCGATTTGGGTTTCGGTTTACGAACCGTTGATCCTGCTATTGCTCCTGATTTCGGCTGGTCTCGTGCAAGATCGACATCTTCTCTTCGCGAAAGAGCGACAAGCCGGTTGGTTAGTTTTCGCCGCGATCATTCTTGTCGCGTTTGTCATTGAGCGACGGATTCCTTCCGCGCCGATTTTTCAATCGAGCGAAATATTCCGAAACTGGTCGCGCACGATCGGCGAACTGCGTCCGGTTCCACCGCTGGATCTGGTTTGGTTTCGATGGGCCGGTTACATGATCGTGATTGCGCCGGTTTTGATTTGGCTCGGACTTCGAAAGAAGACGCTCGCACCGCTTTTTATCACCCTGCTTCTTGTCGCGACTTATTGCCTAGCGATTTGGCACGCGCGCTGGGGTTATTTCTTTCTGTCGATCTTCGCGATCGCGCTCCCGAGTTTGCTTGAACCAATTAAATCGCGCGCTGCAGTTTGGATTGCCGTCACCTTGTCGATCTTTCCGATTTTGCGCGATTGGGACCAGAGCCTTTGGCCTAACGAACCTGAACTCGCCCGTCGGATGGAACGTCGGCGTGAATCAATCGAGCTGCGCGAATTGGCGTTGATGATTCGATCGTCAGAAACGCGCGCGTTTTTGGCGCCGTGGTGGCTCTCGCCCTCCATCGCTTATTGGTCTGGCCAGCCGGGAATGGCCGGAAGTTCGCACGAGAGTTTGAACGGGATCGCGGACAGCGCGCATTTTTTTCTTTCGGACGATTGGCACGAAGCACGCTTAATCCTGGAGAATCATGAAGTGGCCTGGATCTTCGCTTACGATGCCGACCGCGTTGCTGAAAACTCCGCTGCGCTCATCGGCACGCCGGCTTCACCGCATTCGATCTGCCGATCTCTCAACCGAACGCCGGCCCAGGCGCCACATGATCTCGTCCTTTCGGCGCAGAACGGAACCGCCAAGTTGTTCCGATTTGCGAATAACCGGTGAAAAAGTTGTGCCGTTCTTGTGAGAATCCGTTGACAGAGCCGGCGAGCAAAACAATACTAACGCGTGTTGAAGAAATTCATACCCCAGAAGCCGATGTCGGCGATCGGAGAAGGATCTCTGCTTTCGGCCTCTGAGGAGAACAACCGGCTCGCACACACCGAGCCATCAAGAACATCACTAACCGATCATCAAAAGTTTATGGCTGAACATTCTGGCAAAGACATCCTCTCGAGCGACGTCGAAATCAAAGGCTCGATCAAATTTCAAAAGGAACTCCTCATCGACGGCAAAGTCGAAGGCGAGATCCATTCCGAAGGAGTGTTGACGATCGGTGAGAACGCCGACATTCGCGGCGAGATCAAAACCAAATCGATCATCGTTTTCGGCAAAGTGCAGGGCAACATCACGGTGAGCGAGCGCTGCGAACTCAAATCGAAATGCACTCTGCAAGGCGATTTGAAAGCGGCGCGTCTCGTGATCGAGGAAGGCGCGACCTTCGTCGGCAAGTCTGAAGTCACCAGTGGAATGAGCGTGACCGCGGCGAAGCCCGGCTCGAGCCGTCCTGAAATTGTGCGGCACGACGAACCGGCCAAGCCGGCGTTTGCACGCAGCGCTTAACGGAAAGGAAGTTTCCGCCAAGCTAAAGAGGCTCATCGAGTGGCCAAGCCATCGCCTGCCAAGCTCAGTGTGGAGTGTCCGCACTGCGGCTTCAAGCAGATGGAATATGCGGCGGCCAAAAGCACGATGTGCCGCCAATGCGGCCGGAGCTTTTCTCCGAACGCTCCCAAATCCGCACCGCAGCTCGCCTCCAAAGAAGAAGTTGCTTCGGCGCCGGAGCCGACGGGTTTTCGAAAAATCGAAGGATTGTGGAACCGTCAGCGCAGTCGCGTTATCGCATGCTTCGAGTGCAAGCGTAAACACGAAGTCAGCGATGCGGCTACGTCAACCAACTGCCCCGGTTGCAGCGCGCACATCGATCTGCGCGACTACAAAGTCACGACCAGCTTCAGTCGATCGATTCGCACACGCGGCGATGTTCATCTCACGGCCAAGGGGGACCTGAGCAGCACGAGCGTGGTCTGCACCTCGGCGCTTATCGAAGGCAAGCTGCGCGGGAATCTGCAATGCGAAGAATCAGCCATCCTCGATTTTGTCGGCAAAATTCCCGGTCGCCTGGGCGCCGATTACATCTGTGTCGAACGAAAAGCTGATGTCCAATTCTTCCGCCGCGTTCGGGTCCGTAACATCGACATTAAGGGGAAGATGATCGGAGAGATCATTGCCACCGGTGCGGTCAATATTCACAAAACGGGATTGCTCGATGGCAATGTCACGGCAAAATCCATCGTCATCGACAAAGGCGGACTCTTTTCCGGTCAGCTGGTGATCGGTCAGGCTGATCTGATGCAGGGCGAACTTTTGCCGGAACAAAAACCGGCCAGCAGCGAACCCGCGGATAAAAAACTTCCGGCCGCCGGGACCCAACCGTTACCTGCTACGTAAACTGCGGCAGTGAAGCGAAAGCTGCATCCCCGCAGTCCCTACGAAAAGCTCGGCGGCTACGTGCATCTGCCGCGCTTGATCGACAAGGCGAAGCTACATCGCAAAGGGCTGTTGAACGGTTACAACTACAAGTCCGTCGGATTCGATAAGCATCTCCTCGCGTTCCTGAAACTCGACGGCGACGAATTTGAAGAGGCGGCCAGCCGCCTCGATGACGATACTGCGATCTTGAAATGGGTCGAGGAGCACGGCGCGAAACACCCATCGGAATCGATTGAGGAGTGGAACCAGGCAATGATTTCCCGGTATCCAGACACGGCGGCAAAAAAAGCGCGTTTCGCGCATTTTCTCAAACAGACCGGAGGCAACGGCCGAAAAGATATTCGGACTTACTTCGATCTGATCGAATTCGACGAAGGCAGATTGAAGTAGTAGGGGCGGTTCACCGAACCGCCCGCGCCGCGGTTGATGTCGATCTTCGACGGGCGATTGAGGTCAATCGCCCCGACCTGCGAAAATCTTGTTCGCTTCCTCGAGCGTTTCTTTGCTGCCGATGTCGAGCCATTTGCCCGTGATCTGAAAAGCTTTCACCGGTTTGCGCAAGTAAAGCCATTGCAAAAAACGGCCGGGCTGGTCGGGATTATTTCCGGCAGCGAGATAGGTCGCGAACAACGGAACAATGCTGCGCGAGTAATAATAAAGTGCGATCGCGGCCAGCGTGCTCTTTGGTTCTTTCGGCTTTTCTTCGAAGTGAGTGATCACGCCGTCGGCATTGAGCGTCACCTCAGCGAACTTCTTCATCGCTTCCAGATCGCCGACATCGTAGACGGCGACGGTTGCCTCAGTCGTTTTTGCGAACTCGACAAATCCATTTAGCCCCTCGCTGAACAAATTGTCGCCCGCGACGACGAGCAGATCGCTGCCGCTCAAGTTTTCACGGGTCAGAACACAATTGATATCGCCGATCGCGCCGAGCTTGTTTTCGTCGCTGGTCGAACCATCGTTGATAATTTTGAACTTAAGGTTCCGATGTCGATCTTGATAACGATCCGCCCACGCCTGGAAATCAGCCGCGAACTTTGCGTTGGTCACGATGAAGATCGTTTCCAACTCCGGAACGGGGGCGAGATTATCGACCACCCACTGAATGATCGGTTTGCCGGCTACTTCGAGCAGCGGCTTCGCCTTGTTCAAGGTGAGTGGGTAAAGTCGCGTGGCGTAGCCGGCAGCGAGAATCAGTGCATTCATGAGAAAGGATAAAACGATCGGTTAGGCCTCACGCAGCGCGATCGACTGCAATCGTTTTTGGAGCCCAGCGATGCGGTGTGAGTCGGTGATTTTATTGCCGGTCGCGCTGTCCGTTACATAGAACGTGTCGATCGCGGCGCCGTTCTGCGTGCTGATACGCGAGAGCGCAATAGCAACGCCTTCGGGTCCAAAGGAAGAGAGAACATCATAGAGCAATCCGAGCCGGTCCGGCGTCTGCAATTGGATCAGCGTGTAAACTGGATGCGCTTTGTTATCGACGGCGATGTAGGTGGGGAATTCAACTCCGTGCGCCGGCTGGTGCCGGATCTGGCTGCGTGTCTTTTCGAGCAACGGATTAAAATCAAACGTTTCGTTCTCGAGCGCGTTGCGCAAAATCGCTTCGACAACTTCGTAATCGTCTTGATCGGTAACCGCTCCCGCCTTGGCATCGCACACGCGGAAAATATCGAGCACGGTCTGATCGCCGCGCGTAAAGGTATCGACTGATAGAATATTGATCGGCACGACCGCCAGAGCGCCGGCAATTTTTGCGAGTAACTGTTGCCGCGGCCAGTTCCAAAAAGAAACAATCGTGTGCCCCTGCTCGGGAAATGGGTCCCAGCTCACCGCGGGCGCGAGTGGGTGTTCTCCATGCAGACCGACATTTTCGATGAACTTTCGGAAGAGCTTGAGATGCTTGGTGATTTCGGAAACTTCCGTCGCCCGGAAGTAGCTGTCGGGCATGAAGTCGAAATGCGCTTCGATCTCGTCGTGATAATCCGCCGGGAGATTGCCGGCGACGGCCACCTGTAAGGTGTCGCGTTCAATCCTGGTTTGCTCGTAGTACGATTTCTGGTCCGCCAGATATTGGCTGGTGGCGTGAAACAACTGCCAGACCAGCGTTTCCTTCCAGTCCGACCACGCACTCGCGCTCGTCCCCTGGCCGTCGGCCAGCGTCAGCAACATTAACTTATTTAGATTGGCCTGGCTCTTCACGATGTTGGCGAACTCGACGATTGTGGCCGGGTCATCCAGATTGCGCTGCTGTGCCATGTTCGAAAGTGTGACGTGATGATCGACAAGCAGAATGAGCGATTTGCGCTGCTCGGGTGAAAGTTGCAACCGCGCCGCCACCTGTTGGGCAAAAAACGCGCTCGCTTCCGAGTGCGGCCGCGCCCGCACCGCTTTGCCCGTGTCGTGCAAGAGCAGGGCGAGATAAAGAATGAAGGGTTCTTTGAGTTCTTCGAAGAGCTTCCGGTAGGCGACCAGTTTGGGATCCTCCGTTTGCGCGAGCGCGTCTAACTTGTCGATGCACACCAGCGTATGTTCGTCCGCGGTGTAACGATGAAAGAATTCGTGTTGCACCAGACATGTGAGCTCGCCGAATTCAGGAATGTATCGTCCCAGAAAATCCACCCGGTGCATCATGCGCAGAATCCGGCCGACTTGACCTTTGCGTGACACCATCGCTTTGAAAATTTCGCGCGGTTCCTTGGCGTAACGGTAAACGCGAGTAATTTTGCCGAGCCGTCGATTAAGCAAATCCTCCAGCTCCGGACTCAGGTCGAGGCCATGTTCCTGCGCGAGCTGAAATACGCGCATCATTTGCGCAGGATCCCGTTCGAAAAGATCGCGCTGTTCGGTGTGCAATTGTCCGTTGCGCACAAAGAACGACTCAAGCTGCTTTTCGTCCGAGCGGACGAGCGGCAGGAAACTGAAGAGCGAGCGCGTGCGATCGGTGGCGCGGCCGGCCATGAATTGCTCGGTGATGCGTTCCGTGACGCGAAAAATATTTCGCGTGTGCTCGTAATAATCGCGCATCAGCTCTTCGCTGCGCAGCTGGCCGCCCTGCTGCCGGTAATGCAGTCGCTTCGCGATCTGTTCCTGCATGTTGAGATGCAGAATGTCGGTCGCGCGGCCGGTCACGTAATGCAAGTCGGTGCGCAGGCGAAGCAGAAAGTCGTAGGCGATTTCAATGCGTCGCCGATCGGTTTCGCTCAACCAGTCTTTTCCCACCAGATGCGTCGTGGTCAGCGCGCCTTCTTTAAAGTAGGTCATCCAGAGCAGATTTTGATAGTCGCGCAGCCCGCCGCATCCGTTCTTCAAATTTGGTTCCTGCATGTAAACGCTGTCGCCGAATTTTTTGTGGCGCGCCTCCTGGTCTTGCATCCGCATCTCGACGTATTCGCGCTCATAACCGGTCACGCACTTGGCCCGGAACTGATCGCGAAACTCTTGCGCCAGCTCGGCGTCGCCGGCGAGGAAACGCGATTCGAGCATGGCGGTTTTCGTGAGCATATCGCGATTTGCCTGGGCGACGGCCTCTTTCAAAGATCTGGTCGAATGGCCAACCTTGAAGCCGATGTCCCAAAGCAAATAGAGAATTTGCTCAACCACTTGCTCGATGTAGGGCGAGACACTTCCGGCCCCGCCGCCATGCAAGAGCATGACATCGACGTCGCTAAACGGATTTAATTCGCCGCGCCCATAACCACCGAGCGCAATGAGCGCGATCGGCGCCGCCTTCGATCCCTGATCGCTCTTTGCGGCCGCGGCCGCGGCCGTGAAAACATGACGCAGCAAAACGTCGACCAGGTCCACGCGGCGCGCGCAGATTTCGCGGCCACTGCCACCGGCCTGATGGTTCAAGCGCAAACGATGCTCTTCGATCTTGAGGAATTTTTTGTAAAGCGGCAGAACTTCCGTCGGGCGTTTCGCGCCCGTGGCCGCGAGCTGGCTTTCGGCGTGCGCGAGAACTTGTTCCAAATGCCGTGGCATGGCGATTGTCGATCTTAGATTTCGGAAATGACGAGACCGCTCAATCTAAAATCGAAACTGCAAAATCCAAGAACTTGTCCTGAGCGAAGCCGAATGGACGATCAGAGGTCGATCGCGTAACGCTTCATCTTATTATAAAGCGTCGGCCGCTGAATCCCGAGAAGCTGCGCTGCCTTCTTCTTGTTGTTATGGCATTGCGCGAGCGCCTGCAAGATCGTGCTGCGTTCGACATCATCGAGCGTTTGCACTCCGTTACGCAGCGCGGCGTTTCGTTCGGATTGCTGCAGCGCGGCTGGCAACTGCACTTCCGCCGGCAGCTCCTTTACCCCGATCAGATTTTGCCGCGTCAACACCACGGCGTATTCGACCGCATTTTGCAGCTCGCGCACGTTGCCCGGCCATGAGTAATCGAGCAATTTCTGGAACGCGTCCGGGGCAATGGCCGGTTCCGGTTTCCCGAGTTGTTGTGCGAACTGTTTCACAAACGCTGCGACGAGCGGCGGAATGTCCTGTTTGCGCTCGCGCAATGGCGGGACTTCGATTTGAAAAGTGTTGATTCGATAATAAAGATCGGAGCGCAGCCGGTTTTCGGCCAGCGCTTGGGCAATCGGCCGATTCGTCGCCGCGATAACGCGAAAGTCCGCCTTCATTGTGCGCGTGCTGCCGAGCGGACGGAACTCGCGCTCCTGCAACACGCGCAGGAAACGTGTCTGCAAATCCGGCGGCATATCGGAAATTTCGTCGAGGAAAAGCGTGCTCCCGTTCGCTTCCGCGATCATTCCCGGGAAATCATTCGTCGCCCCGGTGAAAGCCCCTTTCACGTAACCGAACAACTCGCCTTCGATCATCGCCTGTGGAAACGCCGCGCAATTCAATTTCACCATCGGCTTGGCCGCGCGCCGGCTGCGCTGGTGAATCACATTCGCGATCACTTCTTTGCCGACGCCGCTTTCACCGGTGATGAGGGCGTTGGCTTCCGACGGCGCCATCGCGTTGATCAATTCCTCGATTTGCTGCATCGACTTGCTCGCCAGGATCGGCATCAGTTTTGTTTCCGCGATCTCGAGACGCTTTTCGAGCTCGTGCGTTTTCTCGCGAAGCTCTTCTGTCTCACGGAGGAGCGATTGCTTTTCCAAAGCTTTGTCGACCAGGCTGAGCAACTCTTCCGGTGCGTACGGCTTGCTGATGAAATGATAGGCACCGCGCTTGATCGACTCGATCGCATTGCTCAAGGTGTCGTGTGCGGTCAGAATAATTACCTGCGTCTTGGCATGTTCGGCTTTGATCCGATCGAGCATTTCGAATCCTTCGGCATCGGGAAGCTGCAGATCGAGCAGGACCAGGGCGGGGGACTTCACCTTTAGCTGCTTCTGCGCAGCCGCTGCTGTCGCAGCGGTTTCAACTTCGTAACCATGCCGGCCGAGCAGGGCTTCGAGCGTGAGAAGAATCGGCCGCTCATCGTCGATGATGAGGATGCGATGGTTCTCTGTCATTTTTCGCGACCCTGGTTTGTTATTAGTCTGCACGCGCTCCCTTTGTATCGGGAAGGCAGGTTCTCCAATTCATTCTAGGCTCCGGACACTGGCAGGGTAATTGTCGTGACCAGAGTCGATGAATCATATTTCGCGCCAAACTCCCCGCGGTGAACCTCGACAATAGCGCGCACACGATTTAGGCCAAGACCATAATGGCCCTGACCGACGTGGCCTAACGGCTCGCGTCCCCAATTTTGTGTGGGCAAATCAAACGGCGCCTTTCGTTCCTCGAGCGTGAAAACAAATCGGCCCTTTTCCGTTCTCGCCCTTGCTCTTATCGCATCGGCCTTCGGCTCGTGCCGGAAGGCATTGGCGAAGAGCTCGAGCAGCGCTTGTTGCAATAACTGCGGGTCGATTTCGAAAGTTTCGTTCTTGAGTTGAACTTCCCACTGCGCAAGCGCGGACTGCTCCGGAAAATCCTGCGCGATCTTTCGGCGCATGTCCTCCACAAAATCAGCCGCACCGTATGTCATCAGGTTCGCTTTGACCTGGCTCAAGTCGGCCGAGAGCTTTTGCAGAATTATTCCAAGTTGCGCAATCATCTCGCGCAATCGTTTGATCTCGCTCTTCATCTCTTCGTCCGCCGCCAGCTCGTTGAGATAAACCGCTTGCAGCTCGGCCGCGTTCAGGTGATTTCGCAAATCGTGGCTGAGTTGCCGCACGAAGCGCACGACGTTACTCCACGGCACAGTGATCGAATCGCCCGGAGCATTCGTTGATGGATCGCCCTTTGTCATCGAAGTGCGAATCGATCGTCGGCCGGATGTTCGCCCGGTGACACTTCAATTGCGGGATCGTTCTTCGCCATGTGCCGCAGAACATGAAACACGTCCTCCGGATCGACATCCAGCGCGCGCGCAATTTCCTCCGCCGTCTTGCCGGAGGCGGAAAGCTGACCGCGGACTTTGCTTTGTAGTTGCAACAATTTCGTCGCCGCCTTCTTTCCTGCTTCAACCCCCGGCTGATCATAAGCATTGATGTTAACCAGCGAGCCGTAAAAACCCACCGCGCGTTCGTAAAGCGCGATCAGCGCGCCGACGTTGAACGCGTCCACGTCCGGAAGACTTACCGTGATTGATTCGCGTCCCTTCTCGTAAAGCGCGGAGCGCGTTCCGCGCAGAAATCCCTCGAGATAATCGCCACTCGTTACACCGGGTTCGACTTCAAGCGGCGGCGCATGTCGATCTTTCCCTACTTCGATGAACGTCACAAAAAAGTTCAGAACACCGTCTCGCAGCTGCTGCACATAAGCGTGCTGATCGGTCGAGCCTTTGTTTCCGTAAACGGCGATGCCTTGATGGACGATATTTCCATCGAGGTCTTTCTCTTTGCCTAACGATTCCATCACAAGTTGCTGGAGATATCTGCTGAATAACAGGAGCCGATCCTTGTACGGCAACACCACCATATCTTTTTCGCCGCGGCCGTTCCCGGCGTAATGCCACATCAATGCGAGCAGCATCGCCGCGTTTTGTCCCGCCTCGGCGGGACGCGTTCGCTCATCCATTGCCGCAGCACCGGCCAGGAAATTGTCGATGTCAAAACCTAGCAACGCCATCGGCGCGAGCCCGACCGCGCTCATCACTGACGTTCGTCCGCCGACCCAGTCGTGCATCGGGAACCTGGCCAGCCACTTGTTTTTCTCGGCGTATTTGTCGAGCTCGCTTCCCACGCCCGTCACCGCGACCGCATGTTTTCCGAATTCAAGTCCGGCGGACTTATACTTGGCCTCCGTTTCCAGCATCCCGTTGTGCGTTTCCTTCGTCCCGCCCGATTTCGAAATCACGATCACCAGCGTCTGCGGAAGATAATTGTCGATCTTAGCGAAAACGCGATCGAACCCATCGGGATCGCTGTTATCGAAAAAGTAAATGTCCAGCGGATCGCGCGACGACCCGAGCGCATCGGCGACAAATTGCGGCCCGAGCGCCGAGCCGCCGATGCCGATCAATAAAATATGTTCGAACTTTTTCCCGCTTGGCGGCGCGATCTTCTTTGCGTGCACTGCGCTGGCAAATTCCTTGATTCGTTTGTTGGTCTCTACGATATCGCGGCGCAATTGATCATTCGGCGCGAGTGCGGGATTGCGCAGCCAGTAATGGCCGACCATGCGCTTTTCGTCCGGGTTCGCGATCGCGCCCGCTTCCAGTTCGCGCATTGCGGCGAAGGCTTTGTCGATCTTCGGCCGCATTTTTTCAAAAAAACCATCCGGGAATTTCATCCGGCTGATGTCGATCGAAAACTCCGGCTTCTCGTAACGCAGAAAATATTGCTGGAAGCGCTGCCAGAGCGAAGAGGATGCCATCAATCCTACTATACTGGAGGGACGACCTCCGTGTCGTCCCATTAATTTGGCGACAGAGAGGAGATTCACCGCCAAGGCGACGTCTGCTTCTTCGGTTCGGCAAGATTACGTCCGATTTGAAATGTCCCAAGAACTTCGTCTGCGAGTTCCCGTAGAGGGTTAGTGGACCTGAATCCGTACGCCGAGAAGACCCATGAATCGCGGCCCGGAAATAAGGAACCACCTATGTCAAAGCCCCATATCCATTCTGCTCTTACCGCGCTGGCGTTTCTCGTCAGCCTAAACCTTCTCGGGCCGTCCCCTGTTTGTGCAGAAGAGGCGGCGGCAGCGCCTCCGTCTCCCGTCGGCACGCTCACTTACGGCAACAACCGGCTGCAGACGTTACGCGCGGATGCTTATCCCGATCATGTGGATTTCGAGCCTGTCGCAATCCATCCCGATCAGGTCTTGCAAATCAATCTGCAGTTTCCACCTGCATTTGCCCGGAAAACCATCCTGGTCGCGGCGGATTACGGCGGAACCGTCACGGCCTCGACAAATTCGGGCGGCTTCATCATCGGGAACGACGGCAGGATCTCAATCAACTTTCGCGCGCCGCACGATCCAGGCAGGTGCCCGGTGCAATTTCGCTTTGGCTCGTCCAATTCCGTTCTGCCTTTGTGGGTCATGGACCCGGTCCAGCTCGGTAAAAAATTGCGGAGCCAAAGAGCCGATTAAAAAAAGCCAGGAATGAAAAAATTATTGTTCATATTTTTTGTCGCGCTGATCGCTTCCGCCATTCCGTCCCGGCTGGCGGCGCAAGGTGAAGACAACCCGACCGGAGTCACCGGGATTTACAACGGCAATGTGACCAGTGGATGCTCGTATGACCCTTACACGGAAAACGCGCTCCGGGTGGTGGACGACATTGTCGTGCCCGGATGTGTCGGCGCTTATCCATTGAAATGGACGCGCTACAACAATAGCCGCCATGAAGGAGTGGGCTACGACGGCTGGTCGTTCTCCTATGCTTACGCCTTGGATGCCGCCGCGCTCATCGCCACTTTCCCCGATGGCCGGATCATTAGTTGGTGGGACCCGCCGGTGGATCCGGCGGTGGAAGAGCACATCGGCATTTGGAACGGATATGAGGCCATCTTTCTGGGTGATGGAGGAAAGGCGGTATTCAATGAAACCACTCCCGGCGCCACCAACTTTTTGGTCACATCACTGGTCGACCCTTACGGAAACAGGACCGCCATCAGCTACGACATCGTTGCCTACACTCCGCAGGGCGATCCCATCTATCAGCGCTCGCGCATCACCGAACCCGGAGGCCGCTATCTCCAGCTTACCTGGAATTCCGTTCTTCCTGTTTACAACCGTCAGGTCACCGGCGTTCAAGCGTTTGACGGTCGGGGGAATGTGATCGAGTCGGTCGGTTATAATGGGAGTGCCTACTATGACGACGACACCTCCCCGACTTACACCTACGAAATTATTGGCGGGACAAACTCGCACCGGCCGGCCCTTCTCACGGCCGATGATGTGCGCAATCCGAGCCCGCTGCGGCAAATCATGTACAACCACCCCGGTGGCGGAAAAGGCGGCATCGGTTGGGAAAAGAAACTGAGCGGCGAATTGCTCTCGAGCATCACCTATACCGGTGCCAACACGCGCACCGAGACGCGTGGCGATAACGCAACGCGAACCTTCCTTTATGGAAACCGAGCTGGTGGCGTTCACCAAATGGGCAAGCTGATCGATTACAGCGATTTTGCCGGTAAACACACGACCCTGGGTTATGAATCGAACATGTGGAGCCTCGCTTATGGCTTCCTCACCACCGTTACTGACTCGAACAATCACACCACCACTTACACGCGCTCGACCGCTTCATGGGCCATCATGAAAATCACTTTCCCGGACACGTCGTTCATCGAGCAAACTTTCACCGACGAAGCGAATCCGTACTATCTCGCCAGTCGCACCGCGCGGCGCGGCCCGGGCGACCCGGCACACGTCACCACCTACACCCGCGATGCGAATCATAGGATTACGCGCAAAGATTATCCCGACGGCGCCTTTGAAGAATTCTTTTACAACAGTTTCGGTCAGGTACTCGACCATCACATGACCAGTGGCGGCTGGGAGCATTTTGCCTACGACGCACGCGGGCTCAAAACGAGTTCCACCGACGCACTCGGGAATGTGACGACCTATTCCTATTATTCGCCAGGCGACGCCAACTTTCCCGCTTGGTGCGATCGGCTCAAGACAGTGACGCACCCGGCCAACATTTCGGGATTTCAGCAAACAGAAACCTACGAATACGACCGGAAATTCGTGAACGGAGTGGATACCGGCGCCGCGTGCGGCGGGCGCGGGCTTGTGACCAAAGTCACGCATACCGATGGATCGACCATCACGACCACGCACAACAAGTGGGGCGACACGCTCACGGCCACGGACGAGCTCGGCCACACCACGACCAACACGTATGACGATTACGGGCGTCTGCTGACCTCGGCCGACCCGCTCAATCACACCACCACCAACAGTTATATTCCCTCCGGCAAGACGAACAGTTACATCACCAACTCGAAGCTGCCGTGGTCAACCACGCTGCCCAGCGGAAAACAGGTCAAGACCTACTACGACGCCAACTGGCGCAAGACCCGCGTGCAACAAGCGCCAGGAACAGGCGACGAAGCGAACAGCTATTTCACCTACGACAACGTCGGCAACCTCTTAACCAGCAAAGACCCGCGCAACAACATCACCACCAATCATTACGATGTCTGCGACCGGGTCGATAGCGTGACCGCGCCGGCTCCGTTCAATTACGTCACCACGTTCGAATATTATCTGACCGGCCTGAAAAAGAAGGAGACCCCGCCCAACGGCGGCTGGACCAGCTTCGACAGCTACGACTCGATGAACCGGCTCACGCAAAAAACCCACCATCGCGATGCGACCACGAACGATCTCACGACTGTGCAGTACGATAGCGCCGGCAATCTTTGGAAAAGCTGGGATGAGCGGAGCAATCTTTATCAGTACGCCTACGACCCGATGAATCGGCGGCTGAGCATGATTTATCCCGACACCGCCCAGCACGAGGACAACGCTTACGATTCGGCTGGCAACATCAAGACATATCTCAACCGCAACGGCAAAACCCAGAGCTTCAGTTACGACAATCGGAACCGGCAGACCGGATTCTCATGGAACGACGGCGGCGTCACGCCGTCCCAAACGATGACTTACGATGTCGCCTCGCGTGTGACCCAGGTGGCGAACTCGATCTCGACCATCAATCACACCTATTTCAACGACAATCGGCTCAATACCGAAGAGGAAATCATCACCGCCTACGGCGACAACGTGCACCGCACCATGACCTATACGTATGACGTCGATGGCAACCGCGCGACGGTGCAATATCCGACTGGCACGGCGTTCAATTATACTTACACCAACCGAAACCAGGTCTTGGCGATCAAGCCCGGCTTGAGCGGCGGCACGGCTATCGCAAATTACGTTTACGATTTGAGCGGCAACATCACATCTTGCTCGCGCGACAATGGAACTTCGACTGCGTACACTGTCGATCAAGTCAATCGCGAGACTGCGGTGGTCCACAGTTTGGTCGGCGCGACGAAAAGGTTCGACTACGCCTACAACAACATGAGCGACATCACGGCCGTGCAGCGCGACTCGAGTTTGGGCGATGGATACACCTACGATCTAACTCAGGAAATTCTCGGCTATGCGCAGAACGGAACTGTGAACCTCGGCGCCGGCACCGTGACAAATCCCGCCACGAACACGACGTTAACATTTGATGGGTGTGGTAATCGGACGAGCATGAACGGCGGCGGCACCTACGTGGCGAACAATTTGAATCAGTACACCACTTTCAACGGCGCTGCTGTGACGAGCGACGCCACGGGCAATCTGCAAACATGGACTGGCTGGACTTACACCTACGACGCACAGAATCGGTTGACGAATGCAACCAAT
>Ga0209526_10000403_pt1 | contig 27814 bp, 25 predicted proteins | sample JacPinW_OM2H0_M1_FD_188566 | JGI IMG/M metagenome (GOLD analysis project Ga0209526, IMG submission 188566) | Forest soil microbial communities from Algoma, Ontario, Canada - Jack Pine, Ontario site 1_JW_OM2H0_M1 (SPAdes) (version 2) | ecosystem: Environmental > Terrestrial > Soil > Boreal... | reverse complement strand
ATTACAGTCGGCGACGTCGCCCAGGTGCGTGACGGCTACGATCCGCAACAAAATATTGTTCGGCAGGACGGGGTTCGCAGCACTTTGATGAGCGTTTTCAAAAGCGGCACTGCTTCCACTCTTAACGTGGTCGCAGGCGCGAAACAGGCGATGGCCAATGTTTTGAAAACGGTTACGACGGCGGTGAACGTAAAAGAGTTCGCCGATCAATCGCTCTTTGTCCGCGCGGCGGTTAGCGGAGTGGCGAGAGAAGGTATCATCGCTGCCGCTTTGACCGCGCTGATGATTCTGTTATTTCTCGGTTCCTGGCGCAGCACCATCATCATCGCCGTTTCAATCCCGCTCGCCGTGCTGTCTTCGATCGCGGTCCTTAGCCTGATCGGCGAAACGATTAACCTGATGACACTCGGCGGTCTTGCTCTGGCCGTCGGCATCCTCGTCGATGACGCAACCGTGACCATCGAAAATGTCGAGCGTCACATGAGCCTGGGGGAGAAATTGGAAGACGCAATTCTCAAGGGAGCTGGCGAAATCGCGCTCCCGGCATTCGTATCGACGCTCTGCATCTGCATCGTGTTCGTGCCAATGTTTCTTCTTTCGGGGGTGGCGCGTTATCTCTTCGTCCCATTGGCCGAGGCGGTCATGTTCGCCGTCGCGGCCTCCTATCTTTTGTCGCGCACGCTCGTGCCGACGCTGATCATGTGGTTCGAGCGCAACCATCACCGAGAAGAAAAACCGACGCCATCCGGCGGCGGAAACGACGAAGATCGACATCTTGCACTGTGGATGCGCCCGTTCGCTGCTCTCCGGCAGCTGTTCGAACGAGGATTCGAACGCTTGCGCACTGGTTATCATGATTTGTTAGGCACGATCCTGACGCGCCGTGCTGCCTTTGCCGTGGTCTTTCTCGCGCTCTGCGCGGGTTCGTGGGTCCTCGTGCCATTTCTCGGTCAGGACTTCTTTCCAGCAGTGGACTCAGGATCATTTCAATTGCACGTGCGCGCGCTGGCCGGAACGCGCGTCGAAGAAACAGCCAAGCTGGTCGATCAAGTAGAGGCTTTGATCCGGCAACGGGTCCCGGCGCAGGAGCTCCAAGGCGTGATCGACAATATCGGCCTTCCCACCTCGGGAATTAATTTGAGCTACAACAACAGCGGCACGGCTGGACCGGCTGATGCGGACATTCTTGTCGCGCTGAAACAAAACCATCACCCGACTGTAAATTACATCCGGCAACTGCGGCTCGACTTGCACCAGAAATTTCCAGGCTCCGAGTTCTACTTTTTGCCGGCAGACATCGTAACCCAGACCATTAACTTTGGGCTGCCGGCGCCGTTCGATGTCCAGATCCTTGGGCGCGACCTGACGACCGATCACAAGATCGCCGCCGCGCTCGCACAAAAGCTTCGGAGCGTCAGAGGCGCGGTTGATGTTCGTGTGCAACAGCCCGCGCATTTGCAACGGCTCCAGTTTACCGTCGACCGAACCAAAGCGGCGGGAGTTGGACTTACCGAAAGGGACGTGGCCAGCTCGGTGTTGTTGAGCTTGAGCGGCAGTGGTCAGACCGCGCCGAGCTATTGGCTCGACCCGACCACGGGTGTCCAATACCTCGTGAGCGTGCGCGCGCCGGAGTACCGGCTCGCATCGCTCAACGCACTCGAATCGCTGCCGGTGAGCGCATCACAGCCCGGCGCCGGCAACGGCCAGTTGTTGACGAACGTGGCGTCATTCACCCGAACAAACAGCCAACCGATTTATTCGCACTACAACATCCTGCCAGTGGTCGATGTCTTCGGCGGAATTTCCAATCGCGATCTCGGCGGCGTGTTGAGCGACATCAAACCGATCGTTGCCGAAATGCAAAAAAATCTGCCACGTGGGACTTCAATCATGTTGCGCGGTCAGGCGTTAACGATGAACTCCAGTTTCATTGGCCTGAGTGTTGGTTTGATTGCGGCGGTCGCGCTTATTTATCTACTCCTCGTGGTTAACTTTCAGAGCTGGCTCGATCCTTTTATTATTTTGACAGCGTTGACCGGCGCGCTCGCCGGCGTGATCTGGGGACTCTACGTCACCGGCACAACCATGAGCGTGCCGGCGATGATGGGCGCGATCATGTGTATGGGCGTTGCCACGGCTAACTCCGTGCTGGTTGTTACCTTCGCGCGTCAGCGACTCGACGACGGATTGGATCCTTTGCATGCGGCGTGGGAGGCGGGCACAACCCGCTTGCGCCCGGTCCTAATGACTGCGCTCGCCATGATCATCGGCATGTTGCCGATGGCGCTCGGCCTCGGTGAAGGCGGCGAACAAAATGCGCCGCTCGGGCGCGGTGTCATCGGCGGTCTGATGATCGCCACTATCGCGACGTTATTTTTCGTGCCGGTCGTGTTCAGTCTTTTGCACCGCTCAACCGCGGCCCGCGGCAATTCAAAACCCGATGAACCAAATCCAGGATTGGCTACGGCCAACCTCGCAACCTAACGAGATATGACTTATGAATGGAGCCACTATTAGTAACGTTTTTTTAACTGGATTTAAGGATGGATCCCACAAACCACCTTTCGCGAAGCGCGGATTGCGCATGCTCCTCATTGGAGTAACGCTGCTGATTCTAGCAGTCGTCGCGGGTGTGTTGCCCCGATTATCGCAGAGCAGACAAGCCGCCGCCGACACCAAACAACTGGAGGTCCCAATCGTGTCCGTTGTCTCCCCCAGCGCTGGTGCGCCGCCCGACGGACTGATGCTGCCCGCTGAAGTGAAACCGTGGCAGGAAGCGAGTATCTTTTCCCGGGTCAACGGTTACCTCAAAAGCTGGGCGGTAGACATCGGCGCACATGTCGAACAAGACCAATTGCTCGCCGAGATCGACACGCCTGATCTGGATCATCAGCTCGAGCAGGCCCGGTCCCAGGCTAACTTAGCGGTAAAAAGCTCCGAGCTGGCCAAAACGACGAACGATAAATGGCAGAAGTTATGGCATGAAGGTGTCGTCTCCGAGCTCGACGCTCAAAACACTGCGACGAACCAGGATACGACCAAGGCCAACGCCGATGCCTTTGCCGCAAATCTTCGCGTTCTCGAACAGCAGGTCGCATTCAAACGTGTGACCGCCCCGTTCGCCGGCACGATCACGGCGCGCAACCTGAATGTCGGCGACCTGATCGTCGCGAATAGCACGGGCTTGGAAATGTTTCATATCCAGCAAACCAATCCATTGCGCATTTATTTCCGCGTCCCGCAAGCCAACGCCGACAACATTCGTGCCGGGCAACCGATCGATGTCGTCTTCCCGGATCAAGGAGGCAAAACATTGCAGGCCAAAGTTGCGACCACTTCGGAATCAATCACGCCGAATTCGCGGACGCTGCTGGTCGAACTTCACCTCGACAACCCGAACAACGAAATTCAACCGGGCAGCTACGCGCAGGCGCGCTTGGCCTCGAGTTCGTTAGGGCAGATTGTGACGTTGCCAAATAACACCTTGTTGTTTCGCGCCCAGGGATTGCAAGTTGGAGTCGTAAAGCCCGATAATACGGTCGAGCTCCGCGACATCAAAGTGGGCCGCGACTTTGGGACGACGATCGAAATTACCCAGGGCGTGACTCCATCGGACAAAGTGATCCTCAATCCGGCCGACTCCCTTGTGACCGGCGACGTTGTTCGTATCGCGGCGGCGGCGGCTCCTTCCGCCACGCCCGCTGCCTCCGCCGCGCCCGTTCCTTCCGCTACGCCCGTTCCATCCGCTACGCCCGTTCCTTCCGCTACGCCCACTTCTTCTGCGGCACTTCCGTATTAAGAGAAGATACGATTAGCATCGGACGAGATGCATTGTGTTTCTAAGTGGGATCTGGATTGGAAGCTCTAACCAAAAGAGGGAGCGACAGACACCCCGCGCGGGAGAATGAAAAATCCCGCACCCGCGCAATGGCGATTGGCCAACGAGCCGCCATAAGGTGAAGCATGAATACGCCACGGTTTAATTACGACCGCACACGCGGTGCAGCTTCGCGCCCCGGGCCTCGAAAATTTCCCAAATGGATTCGGGTCGCTCACGTTAGCAGTCCACGTCTGCGCGATTCAAACGGGTCGGGTCGAAGGAAAATTTTCGCGGTGGTCGCACCGCCACCGCCATCCCATCTTCGCCACAAGCCCGTCCGGCGCGTTTTGATTTTCGATAATCATCCCGAGAGTCTCCGGTTGGTTTCTGAGCAGCATCTAAATCCAGATGTCGATCTTGCCGGGCCGCGACACACGAGCCGATCGCACGTTGTCCTCGGGTTCGCTTTGATCCTGGCTCTCGTAATTGGAATGATCTGGCCGTTGCTGTAGCCGCGGTCACTCGAACGAGGGATCAAGCAGCAACTCCTTCGTAGCATCCCAAAATCTCACGGACGCGCCATGGCTGAGGGATCAGCCAGTAACGAGCGTTAGATATGAAAACATTAAGATTACTTAGCTTGGTTGGCATCACAGCCGTGGCGCTGAGCCCGATAGCATGGGCTGCTCCGCACGGTGGTGGTGGTGGATTTAGTGGCGGAGGTCACCCGGGTGGTGGTGGTGGCGGTCGTGCTGGTTTCGGTGGAGCTCCTCATTTCGGAGGCGGTGGCTTTGGCGCGCCGCACGTAAATTTTGGAGGAGTGGGGAACCGCGGAGGTGGAGTCGGCTTCGGCATGCATCATCCTTCGAGTGGAGTCCCGCGTATTGCGACTGGACCCACGCGTATCCGTTCGTCTGTCCCGGCGCGATCACCTTCGCTGCAGAGTTCGGGCGGACGTTCGACTCGTGGCCTAACAAATGTCGGTCGCGGCAATCGAACAGGAAACGGTTCCGGTCGTGCCACGGCGGGACTTAATCGCCCAAACAATCGCGGCATCAACCCTTCGAACCCACATCGTGGATTGAACGGACGGATGGATCACATCGCTGAACGCCATGACGGAAATTGGCATCGTGACTGGGACCGGCGCCATGCCCACTTTGATCGCGATCGCTTCTTCGTTTTCGAAGACGGCTTCTGGTTTGGCCTAGATGAAGGATTCTTCCCGTGGGATTATCTGCCCTATTATGCCTACGATTACTACCCGTACGATTACTACCCGTACGAGACCACCGCGCCCGTTTATCAGGGTGTGCCGGTGGCTGATGCTACCGTCCAAGCTGTCCAAACGCAGCTTGCGCAACTGGGTTACTACAGTGGTCCGGTCGATGGCATTTTTGGACCGGCGACCCGTGACGCGGTGGCGAAATATCAAATCGCCAATCAGCTCAGCGTAACCGGAAGTTTATCGCCAGACACAATGCAGTCCCTCGGCTTGCCGGCGCCATCGGCGAGTTGAACAGCGACACGGGGTCATGATGAAACCACGGCTCGATATGAAAACGAAACAGCTCGGCAACTCCGACCTCTTCATCACGCCGATCGGCTTCGGGGCCTGGGCGATCGGCGGGTCGGGTTGGGAGTTTGGCTGGGGCGAGCAGGACGACAAAGCGTCTGTCGCGGCCATTCATCGCGCGCTCGACCTTGGCATTAATTGGATCGACACCGCAGCCGTTTACGGAACGGGACATTCCGAGGAAGTCGTCGCCTTTGCGCTGCGCACCTGGCCGGGCCCACGGCCGTACGTTTTCACCAAGTGCGGTTTGCGCTGGGACGACCAGGGATACATTCATCGCGACTTGACGGCGAATTCTATTCGTCGCGAGTGTGAAAACAGCTTGCGACGATTGCAGGTCGATGTGATCGACCTGTACCAAATTCACTGGCCGAGCGACGACTTGGAGGAAGGCTGGAGTGCGATGGCTCAGCTGCAAAAGGAGGGGAAACTACGATGGATCGGCGTATCAAATTTCAATGTCGAGGAATTGCGCCGGGTCCAGAAGGTTGCTCCCGTCACTTCCCTACAGCCCCCGTATTCGTTAGTCCGGCGCGAAGTTGAGCGAGAGATCTTGCCTTATTGTCGATCTAACGGCCTGGGCGTGGTCGTTTATTCGCCCATGGCCTCCGGTTTGTTGACCGGCGCGATGACGCGGAAGCGCGCCGCCAGTCTTCCGGAAAGCGACTGGCGGAGTCGCGATGTCGAGTTTAAGGAGCCGAGACTTTCGCGAAATCTCGCCTTGGTCGAGCGCCTGCGCGAAGTCGGGGAACACCACGGACGTCCACCAGGTCAGGTCGCAGTCGCATGGACGTTACAAAATCCTGCCGTGACCGGCGCTATCGTTGGCGCACGCAGCGCCAAGCAAGTCGGAGAAAATGTGGGCGCGGCTGGACTTCGTCTGACCGAAGAAGAAATCGCGGAGATCGAAGGAAAGAACAGGCACGAACCAGAGTTGATCAAAGCAGCCTGACGAAAGGACGAAATGAAAATCGGATTCATCGGTCTTGGAATAATGGGGAGCCGCATGGCGGGGAATCTGCAGAAGCATGGCTATTCATTGGTGTTGTACAATCGCACTCGCGCCAAAGCAGAGCCGTTGCTCGGTCCCTGCGGAACATTTGCTGATTCACCGGCAAAACTCGCCGGACAAGTGGAAGTGCTGTTCACGATGCTGGCTCATCCGGACGCGGTCAAAGAAGCAGCTCTGGGCGTCAACGGATTTTTGAATCACCTCGGGCCAAATACACTTTGGGTCGATTGTAGTTCGGTCAATCCGTCGTTCTCGAAGGAAATGGCCGCCAAGGCCGCGCGCCGCGAAGTTTATTTTGTCGACGCGCCAGTGACCGGCTCGGCGCCGGTGGCCGCCGAAGCAAAGCTCATTTTTTGGGTGGGCGCGGATCCCACCGACCTGGAGAGAACTCGCCCGCTCCTGCTATGCATGGGCAACAGAATTGTTCACACCGGCGGACAGGGCACAGGAACGTCCATGAAAATGGTGATCAATCTTTTGTTAGGCACCGGAATGGCCGCGTTCGCTGAAGCGATGGCGCTGGGCGAAGGGCTTGGGCTCTCGTCAAAGATGTTGTTCGATTCATTGCTCGGCACGCCGGCGGTCGCGCCGTTTCTGGCGGCGAAACGGGATAAGATCGACAATCACAATTACGAGGTCGAGTTCCCATTGCGCTGGATGCAGAAGGACATGCATCTTGCGACGGTGAGCGCGTATGAAACCGGTGTTGCCCTGCCGCTAACTAATGTGACCAAAGAAATGTACGAGTTGGCCATTCGCGATGGGCATGCCACTGAAGATTTTTCGGCCATCTACGAGTTCGTAGCGCATAAAGGAGCGCCACCCGATCTCAAGTTAGCCGCGGCGAGTTAGTGCTAGGCTTGCGTGTGACGGGCGAAATGAATTTCGGTGCCCTTTGGCAGAAGACGTTTGCGCCCACGCTGCCGACGCCGCGCGAGTGTGGCCCGGCCGCCTTTGGTCTTCATGCGCGCGCGGAATCCGTGCTGACGTTTCCGGGTGCGCTTCGATCTTTGTAAGGTGCGTTTCATAAAGCCAACTCTTTCGCTGCGCGATTCGAGAGCGGCTACACTAGGAATGAAGCGTGATTTGTCAATTTCCCCGACGGTCGGCCTGCGATTGTCGATCTTGCATTCGCCGGTTGCCACGGTCGGGAGTTTTTGAGATAAGGTTGTATGATGAGTGAGAACGTCGTCATCGAGCCGGCGAGCGAGGCAGATCTGGATGAATTGTCCGATCTGCTGGGAGAGCTTTTCTCCGAGGAGAGCGATTTTCGACCGAACAAAGAAAAGCAGCTCCGTGGTCTGCGCTTGATTTTCGAGCAACCCAATCGGGGCCGGGTCTTCGTGCTGCGACGCGATAATGCAATTGTCGGCATGATCAACCTTCTCTTCACCATCAGCACGGCGGAAGGCGGGTTTGTCGTCCTTCTCGAGGACCTGGTCGTGCATAACGAATTTCGCGGGCACGGCTATGGCTCGCAGCTACTCAAATACGCAGTCGATTTCGCCAAGCAGAAGAATTTTTTGCGCATCACTTTGCTGACAGACCGCCCGGAACTTCGCTCGCAGGCCCTCTTTCGTCGCTACGGCTTTCACGACTCGTCGATGATGCCGATGCGGCTCCTCCTTTCGCCCGAAAGCACACAATCTGAGACCAGGGCGTAACGGCAACTATCCGCCAATCAATTGAAAGCGTGGGCCCCTCCTAAGACGAACCAGGTGTGGAATGCGCACTAGTTCTGGCGGTCGCGCCATCAAATCGGCACCGGACCATTTGCGAGACTCGGCCTCGCGCTGGCTGATCCTTGGTGTTTGTCTCGGCCTTGCTGTCGTTACACTGACGGTCTTCGGTCAGACTCTGCGCCACGGCTTTATAAACTACGACGACGACAAGTACGTGTACGAAAACGGCGTGGTCATGAGTGGCCTGTCGTTTTCGAATCTAGCCTGGGCGGTAACGCATGTTCATTCTCATAACTGGCATCCACTAACCACGTTGTCGCACATGCTCGATTGCGACTTTTACGGTCTTCGGCCAAGTGGCCACCATCTGACGAATGTGTTGTTGCATATCGCTTCTGTTGTCCTGCTATTTCTGACATTGCACGGGATGACCCGGGCTCCGTGGCGAAGCGCATTTGTAGCCGCACTCTTTGCTGTTCACCCTCTGCACGTTGAATCGGTCGCGTGGGTGGCGGAGCGCAAGGACGTGCTCAGTGGAGTATTTTTCATGCTGACTTTGTGGGTGTACCTGCATTACACACATCGGCCAACTCCGGGTCGCTATCTCTTAGTCGCGTTTTGCTTTGTGTTGGGTCTGCTATCGAAGCCAATGCTGGTTTCTCTTCCTTTCGTGCTCATGCTTCTTGATTATTGGCCTCTCCAAAGATTTTCTCAGCCCGCGGCGCCTGGCCGGAGCCCGACACAAGATCGTCCTCCAAGCAAAAGCGCGGTCCGACTGATTATCTTGGAAAAACTGCCTCTTGTCGGGTTATCAGCGGCATCGGCGGTGATTACATTGTTCGCTCAGAAAGATGTGCTCGAGCCAGTGCACAAATTTCCGCTGACGCTACGGATCGGAAATGCCCTTGTTTCCAGTGTTGCGTACGCGTGGCAGACGATATGGCCCGCTAACCTGACGGTGTTTTATCCATATCCAACCGCACTCCCGGCTCTGGAAGTGATGGGCGCAATTTCGTTATTGGTGGCAGTTATCGTTTATGCCATCGCCGCCCGCCGCCGCCGGCCGTATTTCATTACCGGTTTAGCCTGGTATTTGATCATGCTCCTGCCGGTGATCGGCATTGTTCAGGTGGGAGCGCAGGCGAGAGCCGATCGCTACACCTATCTGCCGCAGATTGGCCTTTGCATTCTCGCTACGTGGGCGGTCGCGGATTTGACGTCGCGCCGCCAATCTGCCCGCAAGATCTTGGCGATTGCGGGTATCGCAGTCCTGATGAGTCTTGCCGGTCAAGCTTGGTTTCAAACACAATATTGGCGCGATAGCGAAACGCTTTGGCGACACACGATTGCCGTCACGGGCGACAACGACGTCGCGCTAAATAATCTAGGCGCTGTCCTCTTCAAACAAGGGAAAGAAGATGAAGGCAGTGCCCTCTTCGAAGCCGCTTTGCGGGTTGAACCTGATAACCCGTCTGTTCACGATAATCTTGCCAAGGCCTTGCTTAAGAAAGGAGAGGTGCAGGAAGCCATGAAACATTACAACGAAATGTTACAGATCGAGCCGGCCAGCGCACCGGCTCATGTGGGACTCGGCAAGGCGCTTTTACGTCAGGGACGAATCGATGAGGCGCTTCGGCACGACAAAGAAGCGATAATACTAGACCCGGATTTGGCTGATGCTCATTTGGAACTCGGTAATGCCCTTGTCCAAAAAGGAGAGATTGAAATGGCGCGGTCGCAATATCGAAAGATGATTGAGCTGCAACCATTCAACCCTGCGGGTTACTTTAACCTGGCAGTAGCGTTTCATCGCGAGCATCGCTTGCAAGACGCGATTACTTATTATCAAAAAGCACTCGCGCTTAAATCGGACTTTCCGAAGGCGCGTGAATATTTAGCGGAGGCTCTGCGGGAAAGCGGTCGTGGCCCATACTAGGTCGGCTCCTATCGTATGCGTGAGATCATTTGCGACCGTTGTCGATCCAGATGGCAAGTTGTGGGATCAGCCGCTGCTTGAATTCGGCGCGAAACTCAATTTCATCCACGGCTTTGGCGACTTCTTTGGCGCTCACTCTCGGCAAATTCGTCTTCGCGTAATCCTTCAATTCTTCGGCGCGTTTCCGGTCGGAGAAGAAGGTGAACAAACTTGGCGCGTAACTGTTAGCGCCAAGCGCATCGCTCTTTGCCAAAAGCGCCTTCATGTTTTGCCGGGCAAATGGCCACGCCAGTTCCGGGTGCTCGCTTTGCCGGGCCACCTTCGGCACGAGAAAAACGGCGCGGCTGGAGGGCAATTCATCAGTGATCGCAATCGCGAGGGTCTTTTGCAACAGTTTTGGATCACGCGCATGTGCGAGTGCGTCGTAGTAATTTTGTTTTTCTGCTGAGCTCGTGGTCTTCATTCCCAACTCACGGAGCTTGTTCCACGTTGCTTCGTCGGCATACATGCCAACAACGGCGAGGGTAGCGCGGCGTAAGTCCGGCGGAAGCGATTTTGGATCAGCTAGATATTTTTGAAAACGCTCTTTGCAACCGGCGACAACTTGTTCGTCGCCAAGATCACCGAGCGCGGCAACTAGACTCGCGCGCAATGCGCCCAGAGCAGGCACTTCATCCGGTTTCGGATTCCAGCCGAGCATCTCAAACTTGGGGCGGAGGACGGAACGCGCATACTTTTGAAACGCTGCGCGCTCCGGCTGCCCGAGGAGCAAATGGTTCAAATAGTCGAACACGGTGATGATTTGTTCGACTTGAGCAACATCGAGCGAGGGCGGCAATTTCTCGACCAGCCCGAGATAGATCGACAACGGCGCACGATTGGCTTGCACTAGCGCCCACGCGTCGCTCAACAGATTGACGCGATCGTCAACGTTCAGCTTTTCTAATGACGCGATCAACGAGTCCCATGAACTTGGGTCGTATTGCACCCGATAATTCCCGGCGCCATTCACGTTTAGCTTAAATGTGCGATCGGCCGGAATGTTTTCGAGATTGTCGATCTTCCCGGTCATTAAGCGGCTTCGCGGGGCGGATTCCCCGAGGGCGAAATAGGTGAGGGGAATTTTCCATTCGAGCGGCAACGGATTCTTGTAGTTCACAGTGAAGCGCTCCTGCGCGAGCGAAACCTTGTCTCCGTCGCGTCGCACTTTCACCACCGGAAATCCGGGTTGCTCAGTCCATCCAGCTGCGACCTCGGTGATCGGTTTTCCGGAAGCTTCGGATAAGGCCGACCAAAGATCTGCTGTGGTCGTGTTCGACAGCTTGTGCGTTGCGATGTAGCGCCGGATGCCATCGCGAAAAACTTCTTCGCCGAGAAAACTTTCGAGCATGCGGATGACCGACTGACCCTTGTGATAGCTGATGTCGTCAAAGATGCTGTTCGCCTCCGCTTCGGTCGCGACCGGCACCTGCACGGGATGAGTTGTCGATCTTGCGTCACCCTCCATCGCCTGCTCCTTCGCGATCCCGGCACGGCGCGTCGGATTGCGCGGTTGATTCCGGCGCAACCATACATCCCACTGTGGATTGAAATGCGCTGTGGTTTTCGTTCCCATCCATGAGGCAAATCCTTCGTTGAGCCAAAGATTGTCCCACCACGCCATCGTCACCAGATCGCCGAACCACATGTGCGCCATCTCGTGCGCGATCACCGCAAAGATGTCCTGCTTCGTTTCATCCGAATTTTTTTCCGGATCGAAGAGCAGCACCGATTCGTAATACGTGATCCCGCCCCAGTTTTCCATTGCGCCGCCAAAGCCGCCGGGCAATGCGATTTGGTCGAGCTTCGGCAAAGGATACGGCACACCGAAGTAATCGTTGTAGTACTGAAGAATCTTGGCCGAACTCTCGAGCGCGTAACGGCCCCATTGTGCTTTTCCTTTGGTCGCGATCACGCGGATTTGCACTCCGCTGCTTTCCGTTTCGATCAAGTCGAGCTCGCCGGCGACGAAAACATTGAGGTAAGAAGACATCGGTGGCGTCATGGCGAACCGCACTTCCTTGCCCGCTTGAGGCTTGTCGATCTTCGTTTCTTTCTCGACCGGCATATTGGAAACGGCCAGCCAGTTTGGTGGAATGACAGCAGTCAATTGAAAACGCGCGCGAAAACTTGGTTCGTCCCAGCACGGGAAAAAGCGGCGCGCGTCCGTCGCTTCGAACTGCGTTCCGAGCGCTATCTTCTTCGCGCCCGTGCCTTGCTCCTGATACTTGCAGTAAAAGAGTCCCTGGCCTTGCTGATTGATTTTGCCGGAAAATGTAAACGCGACCGTATGATCGCCGGCAGCGAGCTCGGACGGCAAAGCGAGCCGGAGCAACTCTTCTTTTTTGTCGATCTTAGTGGCCGATTTCGGCAAAGGCTTGTCATCGATTGACGCGCTCGCGATTTCCAATTCGAGAGCGTTGAGGACGATTTCGCGAACGGGCGCGCGCACGTCGATCTTCACCGTCGCCGTTCCGGTGAAGGTGAGCTTGTCGATGTTAGGAACGATGCGAACCGAATATTCGATCGGGACAACTTCCTTTGGTAATTTCCCCGGTGTCGTCGCGAAATCGAAAGGTTTGCTCATGCTGGTCGAGAAGATCGTGAGCCCAATTACGGCGAGGACAAGACGCATGTCTGCCAATACGCGAAATGCCGCGGCGCTTCAATCTCTGCTCGGCTTAGGGCCACGCATTGCGCACAAACCGTGTCAAATGACGCCAGGCATTCATGAGCTGGTTCGATTCGTAATCAGAATGCGGGTGCCGAGCTTGAGACTCCTGAGTCGAGTTCCACTCGTCACCATCCACAATCAGGACCAACAGCAACTGGCCGCCGCCGATCTGCGGGCCTTTAATCACGATCGGACTTTGCTTGCTTAATTTGGTTTCCGTTTCGAGAAGCAGTTGCTTGTCCTTAAACAACTTCAAGTTCAGCTCGTAGCCGCCGGTGGTTACGCCCTTGGCATCGACGTGCAGCGAGAAATATTTGCTCGAAGCGAGCCAGTCTTCGTCGCCGGTCTTTAGCGTTTTATTGGATTCACCGATGACTTCGAATTGGTTGTAGCCAAAGAGTTCAATCAATGTTTTCTCGATTCGCCCGAGTCGCGCCGGAGCGGCGTGTGGTTTCTCTGCGTTTTCGGCCATGACCAGGCCGCTCCAGACTTTCTCCGCCGCGCGCAGGGATGGCGTTGCCACCATCACCAAAGCAATCACTGCGGTGAAAAGCGCAACGCGGTATCGCATGGCTACAAACCTATTTTGCCGCGTAATCAGCAGGTAACGTTTGCAATCCCTCAGTCCATAGCACTGTTACGCGGCTTTCCTTTGATTCGAACATGGTGATCGTGGCGTCGGGGCTTACCACCGGATCAACACGCGCTTGGAGAATTTGAGACAGATACTGCGATTGCTCGGCCGGATTTCGGTCGCGCACCACGAGCACGCTGAAAAGCACAAACAAAGCAAGCGATGTCGCTCCCGCCCAGACCATTCGCGGCACCGTCCACCATGTTGTCGTGCGATGTCGATCTTGCGTGGCGCTTTCGCGGGCGATGCGTTCGCGCAACTGATGGCTGAAAAATTCCTCGTTGCGTAACGCCTCCGTCCCAAGCTCGCGCTTCAAGAGTGCGCCCAGCTTTTTCGCGTCCCGTTTCTCCGCTTCCGCCGCCGCCCTGTCCGGCAACGAAGCTTCAAACTCGATCAGCTCCCTACCGGCGAGCTGCCCATCGAGCCAGGCTGTCCACTTCTCTTCAAATGTTTTCATAAACGTCTTTCAACAAGCTCTGCAATCTCTTGCGCGCATAAAACAGGCGCGACATCACTGTTCCAATCGAGCAGCCGAGACTCTCGGCTATCTCGTGATACTGCATGCCCTCGGTCTCCTTCATTAAAATTACGGCACGATGCTCCGGCGTAAGCTGCTTGATCGCATTGTCGATCTTTGCACGCAGTTCGCTGCGTTCCATGCGCTCGTAGGGCAGCTCCTCCGCCTTCGGCACCGTCCGCGAAGCGGGATCGATTTCTTTTAGTTGCACCGCATCATCAAACTCGGTCCCGGCGCCTTTGATCTGTTTCTTGCGCAGCCAATCAATCGTCACGTTCATAACAATCCGATACATCCACGTGTAAAACGAGGATTTACCGCGAAAGCGTCGGATCGATTTCCACGCTTTGACAAAGCTGTCCTGCGCCAAATCCCAGGCGTCCTGCTCGTTATGGACCATGTTGTAAACCATTCCAAAAATCCTTGTTCGGTAGCGGGTGACCAGCTCGTCAAATGCCTCGGTTTCTCCGGCCTGGCACCGTTTCACCAGGTCGAGTTCCGATACATCGGGCTGAGCCACAGTCGCTTCCGTGTGCATATTTGGACGGATGCGCGGCGAATTAATTCAACCCCGAAAGCCTTCGGAGCCGAAGCGGCGCCGCCATTCGCCGCGATATTCGCCCATAAGCGTAATAATGCCGTCGCGCACTTGGAAAAGGCGCTGCTGAAGCACGGAGTGCTGCGCCTTGCTAATCAACTTGCCCGAAAGCAACTGCGCCGCGGCTTCCAGCGACGTCGTGATCGCCTTGAGCGCGCGCTTCAAATAGGCGATCGTCATCCCGAGCTCGTCGACATCATTGTCGCTCAACGCGGCCGCGAGCTTGGCGCTGGCCAGGGCCGATTGCGTCGCCAGCTTCACTGCCGCCGGCTCATTTTGCAGCGAGGAGTCGCGATCGAACAACTCGTCGATCCAGACCGTGAGCGAGAAAGCGGCGCGATACAGATTGTGATCTTCGAAGGTGTCGAATGGTGAAGTCGTTTGCTCGGCCTCATCTTCACCGCCATCCTGGTCCAGGAGGGCGTCGACCTCTGAGCTCCAATCCTTCTCGTCGAGGAGCTGGGTCCAACCCATTTCGCGGGCGATGATTTCGTCGCGCTGCGGATCATCGAGATATTTCTCCAGCAGCTCCATGTATTTCTCTGTCTTATGGTCCTGCTGTTGGAGGAAGCGCTCCCAATCGTATTCGTCCCACGGCTCCCGCTCGAAGTCAGACATCGACGAAACTAAAAGCCTCTTTTTGTGCGCGCGCAAAAAATTTTACGGGGTTTGCGCGACTTCTTCCCGCTTGGTCTGCAACCGCAATTGGCCGCAGGCCGCTTCAATATCGTGACCTTTCTCGCGCCGCAGCGTCGCGGCCACTCCATGTTTTCGTAAGATCGACAAGAACTTCTCTTGCCGATTTTCTGAAGGACGCGACCAGGGCAGGCCGGCGACGGTGTTGTATGGAATCAGGTTCACTTTCGCGGAAAGGCGTCGCGCATGTTTGGCGAGCAGATGCGCTTGGTCCTCGGCGTCATTCACATCGGCAATGAGAATGTATTCGAATGTGAGTCGCTGTTTCTTGCGCGCAGCGTAGTAATCACAAGCCGCGAGCAACGTCTCAAGGTTGTAGCGGCGGTTGATCGGCATGATCTGGTTGCGCACGTCATCGGTTGCGCCGTGCAACGAAATCGCCAGACGAATTTGCAGCGGTTCATCGGCAAGTTTCCTGATTTGTGGTGCGAGCCCGCTGGTTGAAAGGGTGATATGTCGCGCACCGATACCGAGTCCCCAGGGCGCGTTGATAATGCGAATGGCGCGCATCAGGTTGCCGAGATTGGCGAGCGGTTCGCCCATTCCCATAAAAACGATGTTGTCGACCTTTTCACCGCCTTCCCGTTCCACAGCGATGATTTGATCGACCACTTCATTTGCGAGTAAATTTCGCGAGAATCCGTCGAGGCCGCTCGCGCAAAATTTGCAGCCGTAAGCGCAACCGACTTGCGTTGAGACGCAAATTGTCCGGCGATCCGATCTGCTCCCGTAGAGCGCAGGCGACGCGGGGATCAAAACCGATTCAATCAGGTTTCCATCGCTCAATCGGAACAGAAACTTCCGCGTGGTGTCGCGCGATCCCAGCACACGGACGATGTCGATCTTGCCTAACGTAAAATGCTCCGCCAATTGCAAGCGCAAGGTTTGCGGCAAATCGGTCATTTCATCGAACGAGCTCGCCCGCTTCTGGTAAAGCCACTCGGCGATCTGTCCGGCGCGATAAGCCGGCTGTGCCAGCGCTTCGAGCTTCGCCTGCAACTCATCAAATTGCAGAGACTTGATGTCGATCTTGTCTGCGGAGGTCACAGTCACAACTTACCGGCAGAGAGCCACGGCTCAAACATCGACCCCCGTTCGCTCTTTCCACTGGTGACGAACGAAATCATGAATAAGGTGGGCGGATGAAACGGTTTGCTCTGCAAGGGATCTTATTTACGGCTCTCATGTTGATAATGAACGCCTGCGCTTCGAAGGACGAAGTCGTCGCCGGTAAGCCGACAGGCACCGTGCCCGGTGAGAAGGTTACCGGTGAAGGGGTGCAGCCAGGCGTAGGCTCCACCGGTCCAACTGCGAATGTGCGCTGGTAGTTTTTGCTTGATCAACTAACCCTCGATAGAACTATCAGCGGCGATGCAAAAATCGCGCACGCCGCTGACGATCGGTTGGGAAGCGGCCAAGGCGAACGCTCTCCTCGGCTTCATTTTGCAGGGCGCGATGCTGGCAATCCTGATCGCGTATTACGTCAGCGCTCGCTTTGCCTTCTCGCTTGATCGCCTCGCCCATTTCAAACAACAGCACGGGCTGGCCTTCGTCATCATCGCAGGAATTCTCGCCGGCGCGCTCTTGCCGGAGCTTTTCCTGATTTTCTTTTTTCAAAAAGGAAAAGTGCATAGGCAGAACTTCCGGAACCTCGCCTTCACCGTCCCGACCTGGGCGATCGACGCGGTGCTTGTCGATCTAATGTACCGCGCGAACATGATTTGGTTTGGAGATGCCGTCACCCTGCCGGTGGTGCTCGCAAAAATTTGTGTCGACCAACTCGGCTACAATCCATTCCTGGCCGCGCCGGGCGAGGTTCTTGTTTACGAATGGAAAAACAACGGCTTCTCGTGGGCGTCAGTCGGGCGAGGGTTCAGTTGGAATCATTATCGCGACAAAATCGTGCCGACCTTGCTCGCGACCTGGGTGGTCTGGGCGCCGTTGATGGCGATCATCTATTCACTGCCTTATCCGCTGCAATTTCCGCTCTTCAGCCTCGCGCTGACGTTTTGGGTGCTGCTGCTCACCTACATGACCAATCGCTTCGCCGGAAAAATTGAAGCCGACGCGCCGCTGGCGCTATCGACCGCCAAAGAAGATCGTCCGCAGATTACAGAGCCCTAATTCCCTCGCAGATTTCAGACGTTCTCTTCCGAATAATCTGCGTAAATCTGCGAAATCTGTTGGATGATCAGGCGCCTGAAAAATGTTTGAGCGCCTCGTAAACACCCGCGCCGAAATCTTTCCGCGCGACGTAGCCGCCGGCGTTTTGGACGGCGTCTTTCACTTCCGGAATTGCGTTGGCCGGACATGATGGCATGGCGGCGACTCTCCCGTCTAACATCGAGATGTCGTTGTGATGATCGCCGGCGGCGAAAATATTTTCGCGCGGGATGTCGATCAAACGGGCGAGCTCGGCCAATGCGGCGCCCTTGTGGTAATCGGCGTGGCAAAAGCGCAGATAAACGGTGTTGCGCTGGTAGTTGAACTTTGGATTTTTCGCGCGCGCCTCTTCGATGAACTTAGTCACCCGATCCATCTCTTCTTCGCTCGCTGCAATCAATCCGGCCGGACCTTCTGGTTCGTAGATCACGCGTGCCTTCGTTTTCTGATTCACAAAATCGATCACTTCGGCGAGGACGGATTGCGAGGCGGAAAAGAGTTCGGCGTGTTCGCGCGCGCAACGCTCGTTCCAATCGCCAAACGCTTCCCATTTGTCCCCATTCGATCCGGGGCGAAAGACATCGCGCTCGCTCGTCAGGATGAAATCGGGCCGCATCGGAAAATCAAAATCAGTCAGGCCGGATTCGAGCAGATCGACCGAGCGTCCGGTGTTGATGGCCCAGAGCGCGCCGGCGTTTTGCAATTCGCAGATCAGCTCCATGCATTGTCGATCCAGCGCTGGCTCGCTTACGCGCGAGACGATGGTTCCGTCGAAGTCGGTGCTGAGAAGCTTAATATCCATGTCGATCTTGTAACTTGTCGATCTTACGATTGATTCAACAAGAAATGAAATCGGCTTACGAACTAGCGATGGAGCGGCTGGCGAAAGACGCACCAGTCGTTTCGCTTACCGACGATCAAAAGAAAGAGCTCGCGGAAATCGATTCGACCTATCGAGCGAAGATCGCGGAGAGGGAAGTTTTCTTGAAGGACCAAATCGCGAAGGCACAGAGCGCCGGGAAGTTTGAAGAAGTGGAAGTGCTCGAGAAACAACTTGCGAGTGAGATCCGCCGCCTGAACGACGATTGCGAAGCAAAAAAAGAGAAACTGCGTGCGAGTTTCGCGAAATAATTTTCTAATCGCGCTGGCGGCATTGTCGATCTTCGCGCTACCATCGTCGGCAGCGAGCTTTGATGCCGCGGCGAAGTCGACAAACGAATTCGGATCGGATCTTTATCGCACGATATCAACGGGCGAGGGGAACCTTTGCCTTTCGCCGTACTCCGTTAGTTGCGCGCTCGCCATGACGCTCGCCGGCGCGGACGTGGACACCCGTACTGAAATGGCGCGCGTTCTACATGTCGATCTTAACTCGGACATCGATCCGTCGTTCGCGGCGCTGCAAAAGTCGCTCGAAGAAATGGCGGCGAAGACCGAAAAGATCGCGCAGGATTCGAAAAAGCGCGGCGGACCGAGCGAGCCGATCACCATCGCAATTGCCAATCGATTGTTTGCGCAAAAAGATTTTGAGTTTCGGCCGGCCTTTTTCGCGCGGGTGAAAGATTATTAAGATTATTACGACGCGCCGCCCGAGCTGCTCGATTTCAAAACAAATGCCGCGGCCGCGACGAAGCGAATCAACGATTGGGTGGCGAAGCAAACGCGCGATCGAATTCGTGATTTGATTCCGCAGCCCTTGGACGTGCTGACGCGGCTAGTTCTGACAAACGCAATCTATTTGAAGGCGCCCTGGGCGGACGAATTCAACGCGAACGCGACGAAGCCCGAGCCGTTTCACGTGCGTGGAAAAGCGACTGTCGATGTAGCGACGATGCAACAGCGTGCGCATTTTCGCTACGCGAAGGGCGACGGATTTACCGCCGTTGCCGTACCCTACAGCGGCGGCGATCTCCAATTTCTAATCTTGCTGCCGGACAAGATCGATGGCGTCCAGGCGATTGAAAAAAAACTGAGCGGGGCGGTCCTGGGCGATTGCGCGAAGATGAAAGAGTCAGATGTGTTCCTCCATTTGCCGAAGTTCAAGTTCGAACCGCCGACCATCCAGTTATCGGAACAACTGCAAGCACTCGGAATGAAAAGCGCCTTCGATGTCCCCCAGGGGAGCGCGAATTTTGATCGGATGGCGCCACGCAAACCAAACAGTTACTTGGCGATCTCGGACGTGTTTCATAAGACCTTCATCGCGGTAGATGAAAAAGGAACCGAGGCAGCTGCCGCCACTGCGGTTGTAATGATGGAACTATCAGCGCGTCGCGAAATGGCGGAGCCAATCGAAGTGAAAGTGGATCGGCCGTTCGTTTACGCGATTCAACACGTGCCGAGCGGCGCGTGTTTGTTCATCGGTCGCGTGACCGATCCTCGTTAGATCGACAGGTACTTTACGAAACGGCTTCGGCCGCTTCGCCACTCGGTTTGCCCCGCGGCGGCAAACTGGGATCGAGGAACCCGAGCATGTGTGCGCGATTAATCACGCGGACGCCTTCCTGTTTTTGCATCTCGGCGATCTCGGAATGGAACTTCTCCATTTTTGTCCAGTGCACTTTTGGCCGGAAATGATGCTCCGCGTGGTAACCGTTGTAGAAGAAAAGCCAGTTGTAGATTTTGCCGTAGCTGCTCACGCCCCAGGCAATCGGCTTGTCGGGATTTGCTCCGTAATGGCGGAAGTAACCGTTCAAATAGCTGAAGCAATGCCCGAGGTAGAAGAACGGCAGGAAATAGAAAATGATGTAGCGCCAGTTAAATAGGAACATGACGAAGAGCACCGTCGCAAAAGCGGCGAGCTCGATGTTGCCCCACATCAATTCGCGAGCGCCGCGCTTGCGCAGTTCTTTGCGGATCGCCGCCGGATTGTCGCGGAAGAAGCTAAGGAAAACATAGCCCCACGGATTTTCTGCTTCGCCATCGTGACCGTGCTTATAAATCGAAATCCAATCGATCGTTTCCCCATGGTCGTCCGGACGATCGGCATTCCCTTTGTGGTGCTGCATGTGGACGACGTCGTAGTAAGTCTGCGAAAAGCAGCAGGCCACCGACTCGACGATTCCAAAGAGCCGGTTCAAAAGCTCAGATCGGAAGAACGGGTTGTGGATGAAATTGTGGGACACGCCATTGATGTTGGCGTTGATCATGAGCGCGTAAACGAACCCGAGGATAAGCATGATCCAGAGCGGCGTGTGTGGGTACAAGAAGAAAAGAGCAAAAAGGAAGGCGAGATGGAAGAACCCCGCCAGCAGCGGGACGATGTCCCAACGGGTGTGCGCGAACAGTTTTGAATCTGTCGTCGGGCGTTCGATTCGGATGGCGTCAGCGGCGTTCATGCAAGCAAGGGGGCGGAAAAACAGTTTGGTGGAAGAATAGCCGCTTCGCAAGTGGCCGTCAAAACTTGTGACATTCTGGGTTTGCCAATGTCGATCTTGCGCGCCTAACTTAGCGCGCTCTCCGCGATGTTTGCGCTTCAACCAGAGATGAAGGTTTTCAGCGGCTCGGCCAACCGCGAGCTGGCCGAACGCATCTGCAAATATATCGGGGTGCCGCTCGGCCAGGCGACCATCAGTTCGTTTCCCGATGGCGAGACCTATGTCAAAATCGAGGAGAACGTGCGTGGCCGCGACGTGTTTCTCATTCAGCCGACGTCGCCCCCGACGAACGAGCATCTGATGGAGCTTCTCATCATGGTCGATGCTTGCCGTCGCGCGAGCGCCGATCGTATTACCGCGGTGATCCCATTTTTTGGTTACGCGCGGCAAGACCGCAAAGATCAACCGCGCGTTCCCATCACTGCCAAACTGGTGGCGAACCTATTGCACGCGTCCGGTGTGAATCGCGTTCTGACCATGGACCTGCACGCGCAACAAGTGCAGGGCTTTTTCGACATCCCGGTCGATCACCTCTATTCCCTGCCGGTCTTGATCAAGTATCTGCGCGAAAAACTCACCGGAAAAACTGTCGTGGTCTCGCCGGACATCGGCGGTCTCAAAATGGCGTCGGCCTATGCCGGGGCTCTTGGCGCAAATCTTGCCATTGTGGCAAAGGAGCGTAAGAGCGCGACCGAAACAGAAGCGCTCTACTTGATTGGCGAAGTGGAAGGCCGAAACGCGCTCCTGGTAGATGATCTAACCGAAACGGCGGGGACGTTGACATCTGCTGCTGAGATATTGAAAAAACGCGGCGCACTGAAGGTTTACGCAGCCGTTTCCCATGCTGTCCTTGTCGATGTTGCAATCCAACGGTTGCAAAAGTCTAAAATCGAGGAATTAATAACGACCAACAGCACGCCGGTGCGCACGGTGGAGAACTTTAAAACCACAGTGCTTTGCGTCTCCGAGCTTCTCGGCGAAGGCATGAAACGGATTCATAACGATGAATCTGTCTCGACGCTGTTTAAGATCGACAACGAGAAAAATGGCAAAACAGGTTAAGTTAAAAGCAGAACAGCGGACAGCAGTGGGCCGCTCGGCGGTGCGCAAGCTGAAGGCGCGCGGCGTGATTCCCGCCGTCGTTTATGGCGCGAAACACAAAGCGCAACCGTTGCAGGTCTCCGCCCGCGACATCAACGCGATGTTGAGTCAGGCGGCGGGCGAAAATATTTTAGTCGAGCTCGAAATCGCCGGCGAGAAATCTAACCGCATGGCGCTGGTGCAGGAGGTGCAACATTCACCAGTGGGCGGCGACATTCTTCATGTCGATTTTCACGCTGTCTCGATGGACGAGAAAATCCAGGCGGAAGTTCCAGTCGAGCCGATCGGCATTCCAAATGGCGTCAAGAATTTCGGCGGCTTGCTCGAACAAAGTCTGCGTGCGTTGCCGGTCGAGTGTTTGCCGCGAGATCTGCCCGATCGAATCACGGTGGACGTATCCGCTTTGAACATCGGCGATTCCATTCACGTGCGTGATTTACAACTGCCGACGGGCGTCACCGCAAAGGCGCAGCCGGAGCTGACGGTGTTTTCTGTTATTGCTCCAGTCGTAGAGGAAGAGCCGGTGGCGGCTGTTCCGCTGGAAGGCGCGGCCGAAGGACCGGAGGTTATCACGGAGAAGAAAGCGGAAGGCGAGGGGACGGCTGCTGCGCCGGGAGCGAAAGGTGCACCGGGAGCAAAGGAACCCGCGCCCAAGGAAAAAGAACAGAAGAAGTAGTCCATCCGGATTGCTGCTGGTGTGGACGACACTCCTCCACGAATTCGCTTAGTCGCCGGTCTCGGCAATCCCGGGTCCGAGTACGCCCAAACGCGCCACAATATTGGTTTCGCCGTTGTCGAACAATTCGCGGCCAATTTTGGATCGACCTGGGAAAAATCGACGAAGTGGGACGCGCTCACGGCGAAATGCGGTGACGTCCTTTTGGTAAAACCGATGAGCTTCATGAATCGCAGCGGCGGACCGCTTCTGGCCATCGCGCAGTTCTACAAAATAACGACCGCAGAAATTTTGGTCGTGCTGGATGATTTTTCGCTGCCGCTCGGACGTCTGCGGATTCGCCCGGATGGCAGCCCCGGCGGGCACAACGGACTGGAGTCGATCATCACGCAGTTTGGCAGTGAAACGATTCCGCGCTTGCGTGTCGGCATTGGTTCCGCGCCCATGGAAGACGCGGTCGATTATGTGCTGGGTCGATTCTTTGAAGAAGAAAAGCCGCTCGTAAGATCGACAGTCGATCGTGCGGTCGATGCGGTGAAATGCGCGATTGACAATAGGCTTGTTTCCGCGATGAACACTTTCAACCCCGAAAGCTTTCCGGGTCAACAAACCGAAGAATTATGAAGAACCGTTACGAAGCGTTGCTCGTGCTCAACACCCAGGGCCGCGAAGATACCGTCAAAGATATCGTCGACCGTCTGGAGTCCGAATTTAAAAAAGAAGGCGCCGAGATCGAGCAGGTCCAAAAGATGGACAAGCGGCCGTTTTCTTATGTGGCCGGGCCGCTCGATGCCGGGTTTTACGTCAATTTTGTCTTTCACGCCGACCCGCAGCTCATCACGAAACTGCGTTCGAAATTCAAACTCGATCCGGAAGTTTACCGGCAACATTATCAGCGGTTGCGCATCAAGACGGAGAAGAAGGCCGCCGCGCCGAAAAAGTTGGCGCGCGCCAAATAAAGCGGCTAAAACGGGCGCATGGCCAGCTTCAATAAAGTCATTCTCCTCGGAAATTTAACGCGCGATCCCGAAATCCGATATACGCCGAAAGGCAGCGCGGTTTGCGATCTCGGTCTCGCGGTCAACCGCGTATACACGCTCGATAGCGGCGAGAAACGCGAAGAGGTCACCTTTGTCGACGTCGTCTTGTGGGCGCGGCTCGCTGAAATAGCGGGCGAATATTTGAAGAAGGGCCGCCCGGTCTTCATCGAAGGGCGCCTTCAGTTGGACACATGGGACGATAAACAAAGCGGCCAGAAGCGGAGCAAGCTGCGGGTCATCGGCGAAACCATGCAATTGCTCGGCAGCAGACCGAGCGCTGGCGCGGCTCCGGCTGAGGCGGGCGACGAAGAGAGACCATCTAAAACCAGCGGAAAGGCGGCCGCACCGCCACCTAAATCAGGCGCCGCTGCCGAGCCGGACGACGACGAAATTCCGTTTTGAGATTTGTAGGGGAAGCCGCTGGCTTCCCTGGGACGACAGCGTCGTCCCATACAGGAATTTATGAACGCGACTGAAGCCTGTATCGCGCTCAACATGCTGCCGACGGTCGGCCCGGTTCGGCTGCGCAAGTTACTCGAAGTTTTCGAAATTCCTGAACGCGTGCTCGCGGCAAAGCGGACTGAGCTTCGGAGAGTTGAGGGGATCGGCAATGAAGTTGCCGATCAAATTTCGAGCTGGGAATCGATTGTCGATCTTCCGGCCGAGCTCGAACGCGTTCGTGACTTCGGCGCGACTGTCATTATCCAGAATTCGCCGTCTTATCCAAAATCGCTGCGAGAAATCCATGCTCCCCCGATCGTCCTTTATGTTTGGGGCGAGTTGAAAGACCGCGACCAGCACGCGATCGGAATCATCGGCGCGCGCCGCACTACGCATTACGGAACGGAATCGGCCAAGAAACTGGCGTATCAGATCGCTTATGCCGGGCTCACCGTGATCAGCGGTCTCGCGCGCGGGATCGACACGGCTGCGCATCAAGGCGCGCTTGCCGCAAAGGGCCGTACCATCGCGGTAATCGGCGCCGGTTTGTCAAAACTGTATCCGCCCGAGAATCGCGCTCTCGCCGAAAAAATCCGCAACGGAAATGGCGCCATCGTGTCTGAGTTCTCGATGGAAATCGAACCGGACCGTCAAACTTTCCCGATGCGCAACCGCATTATCAGCGGTTGGAGCCACGGCGTTCTCGTGGTGGAGGCTGGATTGAACAGCGGCGCGCTCATCACCGCGTCGCAGGCGCTCGAACAGGGCCGATCTGTTTATGCCGTGCCCGGCCACATCAATGCGCCGAGCGCGATGGGGTCGAATCGCCTCATTCAGCAAGGGGCAAAACTAGTCATGAGCGCGAGCGATATTCTTGATGATCTTCAAGTTCTTCTCCCCGAAACGAAACCCGCTCCGGAAGCCGCCGTGCGTCCCTTGCCGGAGCTATCCAGCGACGAGCGACGGGTTTACGACGCAATCGATTCCTCGGAAACGCCCATCGATCAGATCGCCGCGAAATGCGATTTGCCAAGCGCGACGGTCTCCTCTACTCTCCTCCGCCTTGAATTGAAACACCTCGTTAAGCAGCTGCCCGGCAAATACTTTGTGAAACTGGGCTAGGCTCGTCCACGACCTGCTCCGACCTTGCAAGGCACTGACCTCCAGATGTCTAAATCACTAATCATTGCGGAAAAACCCAGCGTCGCGAGCGATCTTGCCCGCGCGCTCGGCGGTTTTAAAAAGGAAGGTGATCACTTCGAAAGTGACCAATATGTGATCTCTTCGGCGCTTGGTCACCTGGTCGAACTCTGCCTTCCAAGCGACCTCGACGTGAAACGGGGTAAGTGGAGTTTTGCGAATCTCCCGATTATTCCTGATGAGTTCGAACTGAAGCCGATCGAAAAGACGAAAGCGCGCTTCAACATGCTGAAGCGGCTGATGAAACGGGAAGATGTCGATCTTTTGATCAATGCTTGCGACGCGGGCCGCGAAGGCGAGCTCATTTTCCGATATCTCGTCCAACTTAGTGGTGTGAAAAAGCCCGTGAAACGGTTGTGGCTGCAATCGATGACGACGGATTCGATTCGTGAGGCGTTTAATCACTTGCGTCCGGACGCGGAAATGATTCCGCTGACCAAGGCGGCGGTGTGCAGATCGGAAAGCGATTGGCTGGTCGGCATCAACGGCACGCGCGCCATGACCGCGTTCAATAACAAGACCGGCGGATTTCAATTAACTCCGGTCGGTCGCGTGCAAACGCCGACGCTCGCGATTTTGACCGATCGGGAGGAGAAGATTCACCACTTTAAACCGCGTACCTATTTCGAAGTGTTTGGCGATTTCGAAGTCAAAGCCGGCGAATATCGCGGGCGCTGGTTTCGTGAAGACTTTGCCAAAGACGGCGACGAAGACGCACGCGCGGAGAGGCTCTGGGACCGCGCGACGGCTGATGAGATAAAAAATCGTTGCCTCGGCAAAATCGGGATCGCGACGGAAGAACGCAAACCGACGACCCAAGCGCCACCGCTGCTTTACGATCTCACCAGTTTACAACGGGATGCGAACGGGCGCGGGCTCAGCGCGAAACGGACATTGCAAATTGCGCAGCAACTTTACGAACGCTTCAAGGTAATCACGTATCCGCGGACCGATTCGCGTTATCTGCCGGAAGACTATCGCGACACGGTAAGATCGACATTGGGCAAGATCGACAATCAACACGCGCGCAAAGTCCTGGATAATAATTGGGTCAAGCCGTCGAAACGAATTTTCAACAACGCCAAGATTTCCGACCACTTCGCCATCATTCCCACCGGCAACGCCGCGCACGGCCTGGATGAGTGGCAGCAAAAAGTTTACGACATGATTGTGCGGCGTTTCGTCGCCGTCTTTTTCCCGCCGGCGCAATTTGAGGTGACGACGCGGATCACGCGTGTTGAGAAAGACGCCTTCAAAACCGAAGGGAAGATTATCAAGGATCCCGGCTGGCTGGCCGTTTATGGACGCGAAGCCGCGGTAGACGCGGATGGCGAACAATCGCTCGTTCCGATCATGCCGAACGAGCCGGCGAAGGTGGTAACTATCGATGTTGTGGAAAACGAAACGAAGCCGCCAGCGCGTTTCAATGAAGCAACGTTGCTCTCCGCCATGGAAGGCGCGGGTAAGCTGGTCGAAGACGAAGAGTTGCGCGAAGCGATGCGCGAGAAAGGTCTCGGCACACCGGCCACGCGCGCCGCCATCATCGAAGGTTTGATTTCCCAAGATTATGTCATTCGACAGGGACGCGAGCTGATCGCGACCGCGAAGGGGATGGCGCTCATCACCTTGTTGCGGGGCATTGGCGTCTCGGAGCTTTGTTCGCCGGAGATGACCGGGGAATGGGAGTACAAGCTCAAGCGCATGGCCAAGGGCGAGATGGAGCGCAAAGCGTTCATGAAGGAGATCAAGGAATTCACGCGCGAGATCGTAGAGAAGGCGAAGAATTTTGAAGGCGACAGCGTTGGTGGCGATTTCGAAACGCTGGAAGTGAAATGCCCGAAGTGCGGCGGCGGACCGTTCGATGAGGATTACCGCACGTTCAAATGTCGAACTTGCGGGTTGATCCTTTGGAAAACCATGGCGGGTCGCTTGTTCGGGCCGGCCGAAGTAAAACAACTATTGGGCGAAGGACGCGTTGGGCCGTTGGAAGGATTTCGCAGCAAAATGGGGCGGAAGTTTAACGCCACCGTGAAACTCAGTGACGAGTTCAAGCAGGAGTTCGATTTTGGCCAAAACGGGATGGACGCCGAACAAAAGATCGACAAGGAACGCCATGAGGCGCTCGGGCTCTGTCCGATTTGTCAAAAAGGGCAGGTCTATGTCTTGGAACGAGCGTACGCGTGTGAGAATGCCATTGCTTCTCCTAAGACGTGCACCTTCCGTATCAGCAAAAATATTTTGCATCGCGAAATTCCGAAAGAGCAGGTGCAAAAACTCATCGCCACCGGCAAAACGGATTTGCTTCCGAAGTTTATTTCCAAAAAGGGCCGCGCTTTCTCCGCGCATCTAAAATTGGAAAACGGCAAAGTTGGTTTCGAATTCGCGCCGAAGGCGCCGAGGAAAAAATCAGCGCGCGCTAAGAAAGCGGAGCCGGCGGAATCAGCCGCGGCGTAAAATCTGTAGTAGCGGCTCTCCTCGGCCGCAGTTTGCTGGTTCGTTTCGTCGCCCAATCAGACCAAACATGCATTGACGCCGCAAGATATGGTGTGTTAGTTATCGCCTTCATACAACACTATGCGTTGCCCCAAGTGCGGGTCTCGTGATGACAAGGTTATCGATTCACGCCAATCTC
>Ga0209526_10000402_pt1 | contig 27814 bp, 14 predicted proteins | sample JacPinW_OM2H0_M1_FD_188566 | JGI IMG/M metagenome (GOLD analysis project Ga0209526, IMG submission 188566) | Forest soil microbial communities from Algoma, Ontario, Canada - Jack Pine, Ontario site 1_JW_OM2H0_M1 (SPAdes) (version 2) | ecosystem: Environmental > Terrestrial > Soil > Boreal... | reverse complement strand
CAGTTCCAGGGCGCTTTTCCCGCGCCATTTCACGAAACGCTGGCCACCGCTCGGGCGGATTGGAACGTTACCAAGGATTGGCGAGCGTTTTATGCTCTCCACTTTGACCAGATGAACTTGATTACTGGATTCGGCGGAATCTCCTTCCAACCCTTCGCCAATAAGAACTACAACGCGACTCACACTTTGGGTTTGGATGGCACCACGGGCCGCTTCACGCACAGCTTCCGCGTCGGGCTTCTCAACTACCGCAACTATATTTCTGATGCACGTTCGCAAGTGGCCGGGCTGCCTGCGCCTTTTCCTGGCGGCCAGCAAGCGGGGATCGGCATTGGATTCGACACGCTTTGTACCCTCGGCACCAACCTGATTTGTCTCGGCCCCAACTACCTGGTTGCACAAACAACACTGCAGCACAACCAGGAAATTCGCTATGACGGATCACTTCCCATTCGCAGTCATACGGTGCGCTATGGCGGGGAGTTCGTGCACGTTCCTGAGTTTACATTTGCCGGCTTTTTCGAAAACGGACCGATGTTGATCGGCCTCCCTAACACGGCCCCGGCAGGCCAGGAAAACAATCCGCGAGCCTACCCTCTCTCGTCGGTTACGTTTGGCAACGGCCTCGGATTTGACTCAGAAAACCCGGGCCTAGGGTTTCCCCGCGGAGGATTCTCCGGCAAGAGGTTTGGCGTTTATCTGGCGGACTTTTGGAAAGTAAAACCGAATCTCACGCTCACGCTGGCTCTGCGCTACAACCGCATTACGGGCCGCACAGACAGTGATGCGCGCGGGCTGGCGAGCCTAGAGCCTTTGGTTCCGGGTGCGAGTCACGCTCCCCATCAGCCAAATCTGAGCTTTGCGCCGCAGCTCGGCGTAGCGTGGGACCCCTTTAAGGATGGCAAGACCTCCGTGCGTGCCGGTGCCGGATTGTTCTGGGACAATTACCTGGTTGAGAATCTGATTTTTGATAGACCGTTGAGGATCCCTGGAGGCCTGGCAAATCTTACCCCGAACATCACGGGGGGCCTGGTCCCCGGAACCAATATCAACATCACGCCTCTGATCGGTCAGCCGATCGGGAGCGTCGTCGACCAGGTTGTCGCGGCGCAGACCGCTTACCAGGCGGCCAACGCAGCCGCCGCCAAAAACTTTACTGCCACCGGCACGTCGGGTTTCGACGATCCGAATGTCTTCGACAAGAACACTCTGTTCGGAGTTCTGACGCCCAACCTAAAATTGCCGCGTGCCGGGGCCATCAATTTTGGTGTGCAACGACAGTTGAAGAAGAGTTTGTTTATTTCCGTCGACTACGTACGCAACGTGACCACCCATTCGCTAATCAACCATGACGTCAATGATGTGGGCGCAGCAAGCACCTTAAGTGCTGTCGCGGCACAGGCAGCGATCAACACGACGTTGCAATTCTGTGGAGGACCAGGCTACACGCTTCAGCAAGCGCTGCTGGTGTGCCCTAATAACCCTCTCGGCCCTAGCGCCGTGGCCTCCTATACGCCCAGGCCCGTCAACATTTTTGACTTCAGTAGCAATGGCCTCGGAAGTCCTGCGCACGGCCAACTCACACAGTTTGTCCTTCCAAACAGCGGATTCGCTTTTTCAGGGCGGAACCCGAATTTTGGCCAGATCATGGTCAGCGATACGATCGGGCGATCGGTCTACAACTCGCTGCAATTTCGCGTGAAGCAGGACGTGCAAAACCCGGTTCGCGGAGTTCGACAGATCTCCTGGCAGGCGGTGTACAACCTTTCGCGCTTCGATTCGACAGAACCAGACCAGGATGTAGTTTTCGGTCAAAACGCCCGCGACAACATCAATCCGGTGCACTACTTTGGTCCAAACGCGTTGGACCGCACCCATATGTTCACGTTCGCGAGCACGTTTGAGTTTGTGGGCGGCTTGCGGTTGAGCCTGATCACCCGGATCTACAGTGCCCTGCCTGCCACTCTGACGATTCCTTCCTGTGTTTGCGCCGGCGACATATTTGTATCCGATGTGACCGGCGACGGCACAGGTGGAGATGTTCTTCCGCAGACCAACGTCGGAGCATTTGGCCGCAGCGTGAAGGTCGGAGGCCTGAACAACCTGATTTCCCACTTCAATGGCAGTACCGCCGGCACTTTGACTCCCGCTGGTCAAGCTCTTGTGCAAGCGGGGCTCTTTACTGCGGCGCAAATGCAGCAGTTGGGTGGAGTCGTGCAACCGATCCAACTCGCTCCTGCCGGTCAGGTTGGACTCGATAATTTTGTGGCGAATGACGTGCGGCTGAGCTATTCCTTCCATCTCTCCCACCTCTGGCACGGCTTGGGTGAGCAAACGGTGCTCGAACCGACGGTCAACATCTATAATGTGGCGAACAAGGCGAATTTCGATCCGCCGGGTGGGTTCATCACCGCACCGTTGCGCGGCATCTTGGATGGCACTGTGGGTTCGGCGAACGGGACGACAGGTTCCCAGAGAATCAATCGCTTTGGCCTGGGTTCCGGCGTCTTCTCACAAGGCGTTCCCCGTGCCTTCGAAATTGGCATGAGGCTCACGTTCTAGCGAACCTCTGCGGGCCCACCTGCCTGCAACACGATCCGGGATGTGCGTGCTGGCAGCAAGGTGGAACGTCGGGGGCATATTGATACACAGGAGTCTGTGTACTGGAACAACAGAGGCTGTCGCCCACGTAAGGAATAGTGTTTCATCTGCCCCATCGGGATGGGGGCTGGCCGCCGTAAGTACCGCTCTCGATCCACTCCAGGCCTACAGATTCCTGGCTTGGTCCATTCAAGGGTTGACCTGTTGTACCCCTTTCTCTTGGCGTGTAAAAGCCAGCTCCTTTGTGCGGCCAGCGTCGAGCGAAAAGCCCGTAAGATTTTGGCTCGCGCCTCGGAGGAAGAGAATTCTCATCCCGCTACCTGCGAATTGGAACTCGTCCTGAATGGATGGTAGCAATTCGGTTCCGCTGAAGCTCGCCGCTCGTGGAAAATCGCCAGCGTCCTTCACCGATGTTAGCTTTAGTTGTCCATCCACAACGCCTATCTGATAAGTTACGCCCAGCTCCCTGCTCCAGTAGTTCCCAGCGTAGCGTGCTAGATCCGCAGCCGAAAGAGAACGCGGCGAAAACCGTTGGTATTTTCCGTTGAGCTCTTCTTCACCGGTGATTCTGAGAAGGCGAGCCTGGTCTTCAAAGACGATGTTGAGCACAATGGGAGACAACATCTGAAACTCGGTCGGGCTGAGCGCCTTCAGTGGAAAGGGATGGCCGAACAGTTCGATAGATACCACGCCGTCTTTTGCGGAGACGCGGCTGATAGCTCCCGTTGACGGATCGCGATAGCTTCCCACCAGGGCGTCCATCTGAACGGCCGAAAGCGCGGGCTGCCTCGGCGCGTGGGAAACTCCCACGGCGGCGTCACCTTCCGACTTCATCTGACTGGCAAGGAATACCTCCGCCACCTGATTCGCGCGGTTTTCAGGCCCGGAGTTCCCAAAATTGCACAAAGTGGCGACGGAGAAGTGCTGAGCCGGGAAGCGAAGCAGTTCCGCGCGATATCCACCCCAGGCACCGCCATGACGCACGGTGCGTAAGCCGCGAAACTCACCGATGAAGAGCCCTTTCGCGTATTCCAACGTCTTGCCGGTGCTCAGCTTACCCGGCTCCTGGAGCTCGGCCAGAAAATCCTTTCCGCCAATTTGCGCGGTATAGAAATTCTCATCCCATTTCTGAAGATCTTCGACCGTGGTATGGACCGCGCCGTCGCCGGTCTGCTCGAAATAGGAAACGGACAGGTTATAACCTTCTCCCTTCGAGTCATACGCAAGCGCGCGATTCGGAATAAGCAAGGTATGATCGTCGCGGTACTGCGTGTGTGTCATGCCGAGCGGCTTGAAAATGTTTTCATCAGCGAATTCACGCAGCGTCTTGCCGCTGACACGCTTCACAATGATCGACAGCAGAAAATAGCCAGAATTGCTGTATAGATAGTCGCTACCGGGCGGAAAGTTGAGCCTTTCCTGTCGCGCGATGACGGCCAGGGCGTCCTCGTCGTTCGTCACACTGTCGATATTCGTTCCCGCCAGATCCATGAGCGTCAAATAGTCGCGCATGCCGCTGGTGTGGTTCAGAAGCTGCAGGATGGTCACCTTCTGACCATAATCAGGAAGTTCCGGAATATACTTGTGAATACTGTCGTTGACGGAAAGCTTCCCCTGTTTTTGCAGAAGCAGAATGCTCGCGGCGGTAAACTGCTTCGATGAGGACCCGATGTCGAAAACCGTTTGTGGCGTGATCGGCGCAAGCATTTCGATGCTCGCGAGCCCATATCCCTTGGAATAGATGACCGAGCCGCCGCGATAGACGCCGAGAGCACAACCTGGCGATCCGCTTTTCCCTACATCTTCAAATATCTTGTCGACCGCAGCATTCGGTGCGCCCTGCCCTACCAACGTCGGCGTCAGAAGCGTGGTTGTCAGCGTCCCGAGCAAGGTTCGCAACAAAGTAAGCCTCGACGTCATGGACTCGGCTCCTATCGGCGACACATTCTGCGCTGTGGAACTCCCCTCGGATCACCCCAGACGCAATAGCGGGAATCGCCTCCGCGGCATACGACCATTCTTGCCTAGCGGCAACACTGTCCCATACGGCCAGGTGTCACGACAGGTTTCGCGTTAATCCTGTAAGAGACCGCACGGTTGACCGACCTGGTGCGACCCCTAGCCAGCTGCTCGAAAGTAAGGTTCAAGATCGGATAAAGCTGCCAGTCTTCAAAATCGAAATGCCACCACTCAAATTCATAAACGGTGAAATTCTCGCTCTCCATGGCATGGCGCAGGATGTCCCTATGCCAGCGTTGGAGGGATGTTCCGCCGGGATAACCAGGATAGGATCGTTCCGACATTTCGTCGTAAACGCCGACCATCTCGACGGGCTTTCCACTCGCGAGGTCGTAAAGACTCAAATCCACGGCGCAGCCGCGGTTGTGACGAGAACCTTGCGCGGGATCGGCGACGAATATTTTCTTGTCATCGGGTGTGGCGTCCCAAAATATCTTGGTTACGTACCAGGGACGATAGGCATCGTGGATCAATAAACCATAGCCAAGGTCTCTGAGCCTGCGATGCACGCGCAACAATGCTTCTGCGGCCGGGCGCTGCAGAAAAGCCCGCGACTGCGAGTAAACCGGTGTACCGAGAAAATTCGCCGAAGATGCGTATCGGATGTCGAGCTTGATCGTCGGGTCGAGCGTCGTCAATTCAACCAAGTTCGGCTTGCGAAAATCCCCAGTCTCCACAGGCGGGTGACCCGAAAGTGCCTGCCGGCGGAGATCGGAAAAGTTCTTGATCGCTGGAACACTGAAGATTCCCCCCGATACCCCTCCCACCGAACGCCGCTTGAACACAACCCCGCTTACCTGCACTTGCGTCGCTTGCCCGCTGGCATCGCGGGTGAAAACGGCCTTCTCGCCATCGTACAAACCATGATTCGGAAAGTTGAAAACGTCTTCGGAAGTCTGCCTCAGCACATCATATTCAATCCATTCGATGAGAACGCAAAGGTGCCCTTCCTTCTCAAAGACATACAGAATGTCGTGGTCCCATCCATACTCACCGATGAGCCCTTTCCACGTTTCAGAAACCGCCTGGGGTTTCTGTACTTGCACGCGCGATAGAGTCTTCGATCCAACAACGATTCCGTCGGCAACCGTTGCGACTTTAGTGCCGTAGTCCAGAATGCTGTCGACAATCAGCTCATCGCCTCGCTGGCGCAATTCCACTTGATAGCCCCCGTTGAGGGGCAGCATGGCGAGCTTCCCATTGAGATAAGTTAAATCCATGGCTTCGTCGCCACTTCCATAACGCCCGGCGAGCCTTCGCGTCGTAGGGTCAGCTACGGGATTGGTTCCGGGAATTGCATTCATCGGATCGCCGGCACGCCGCGCCAGGGCAGCGCGTAGCGCCTCTTCCGCAATACGATTCGTGACGGCATTGGCGCAATCTTTGGTGGTCACGACAACGACACCGAGTTTGTCATCTGGCAGGAAGTCCAACGTGGTGGCGAACCCATAGATCGCACCACCGTGCCCGATCAAGCGATGCTTGTTGAGTTCTCCGAGAACGAAGCCCAGACCGAAGTTTCTCCCTCCCGGGTTGGGAAACTGCGGTGACCACATTTCGTCAAGCGATTTCTCGCTCAGGATTTGACCGCTCTCTGTCTTGCCTCGCGCGAGTAGAACGCGCACAAAACGCCCCAGATCCTTCGCCGTGGAATACATGCTACCCGCCGGCGCCATGCCGATTTGAAAGGTCGGTGCCTCGAACGCCCGGCCGTCATAGGTCCACATCTCGCCCTTCGCAAGATTTCGCACGATCGCTGCCTCGGGTTCGAATGAACTGTGCTGCAATCCAAGAGGCTCAAGAACCGCATGTTTTAGATAGCTCGCGAAGGGCTGCTGGCTTTTGGTTTCGAGCAAATATCCAACAACCGCTAGGGCAGCATTCGAATATTTTGTGTGTGTCCCGGGAGCGTAGACGAGTTGCGCGTCATTGATGCTACGTACCGTTGCCGAAAGGGACGGCTCGGTTGGATCGAAGTAATTCCCGACGGGAGGCTCGCGGAGGAGTCCCGATCGGTGGGACATCAGCTGCCGAAGCGTAATCGATGTTGCTAGCGAATTCTTCAAGCCGAACTCTGGTAGATAGTTCGCAACCGGGGCGTCAAGATCCAGCTTTCCTTGTTCCACCAGCTGCATGACCGCGATATCGGTAAAAAGCTTGGACACCGAGCCAATTCGATAGATCGTCTCTGCCGTCGCGGGCCGTTTGGTTTTCGGCTCAGCGAAACCGAAACCTTCCGCCCAGACGATTTCTTGGTCATCTACGAGGGCTATCGAGAGCGCGGACAGTTGTTTTTCGGCCATTTGGCGCTCGACAAATTCCCTGAGGGTGGATACCGCATCTCGATAGTCCTTACGGGGCGGTATGTTTGAATCTTCGGCTGCGCCCGCTGCGACCACATTCCCAACGAGGATCAATGTCCAAAGGACGCAAGATATCCAGGCAAATCCCGCACCCCTTGTCTTAGAGGCAAGAGGTTTTTTCGCGGACGAGTTCACGACGTCTCCTCGGTTGCCAGCCGACATCGAACGTGCTGCTTCGCGGCACAGCTCATGATTCAAGCGGCCGTCTGCTTGGCGTTCCAACTGCTCTTGCGCACAGTCCACCGCTCCACCAGATCCCGGCGGACGGTAAAGCCAATACCGGAACCCTGTGGCGGGCGAATCGTACCTCTTGCCGAGACTTCCACTTCGGGCTCAACGATGTCGTCATCCCAATAGCGCTTGCTGGCCGAAACATCACCGGGCAGCGTAAAGCCCGGCAGGGTAGACATCGCGATGTTGTGGCTCCTGCCAACCCCGGATTCGAGCATCCCTCCGCACCAAACTGGAACCGACAGTTTGTTGCAAAGGTCCTGAACCTTCCTTGCTTCGGTGTGGCCGCCGACACGTCCTAGCTTGACGTTGATGATGCGGCAGGCTTGCAATTCGATCGCGGTTAACGCGTGTCTCGCGTTGTTTATGCACTCATCGAGACAGATGGGGGTCTCGATCTGTGCCTGGAGTTTGGCGTGCGCGTGAATGTCATCCCAATCGAGCGGCTGCTCGATCATCATCAGCCCGAAGTCGTCCAGGTTCCTCAAATGCGTCGCATTCTCGAGGGTATAAGCCGAGTTGGCATCCACGGAAAGCCGGATCTGAGGGAATTGCTTCCGTACGACAGCGACGTAGTCCACGTCCTTACCCGGCTTGATCTTGAGTTTGATGCGTTGATATCCGCTGCGCAGTTCTTCTTCCACTCTTCTCAGGAGTGCTTGCGGATTCTCACGTATACCTAGAGAAACACCGCACGCGATTTCATCCTGCGTCCCACCTAGTAACTTCCAGAGCGGAACGCGCTTCAGCTGCGCTTCGCCATCCCAGATCGCATTCTCTAGCCCGCCTTTCGCCATCTGGTGACCCCTGATATGGGCCATGAGCGCCGGCAATTCAGACGCGCTCGTCACACATCGGCCGATAACAAGCGGGGCGATGAAGTCGGATATGACATGCCACGCGGTGTCGGTGGTTTCGGGATTGTAGGAGGGCGTCTCTCCTGTCGTAACTTCTCCCCAGCCGCTGACACCATCGGAAATGACCTCCAGCAGCACAATTCTGCGGTCCTGGACCACGCCAAAACTTGTTTCGAATGGCGATTTCAGCTTCATCTGAATTTCACGCAGCGTGATGCGTTCAATCTTCATAGAGCCCCGGAAAAGATCTTGCTTCCACTGAAGTTCGTCAGTAGTTCAGAATAAAATTCAAGAGATGCCAGTGATAGATGAACCAGAAAAACCCGACGCAACCGCACGCCAGCAATGTATTCCACACTTTGTTCCAGAACCATTGCTCCCCGTCTTTCCAGGACTTGAAGCTGTTGTAGGTCGCCACGAGCGCGCCAATGCCGGAGAGCACACCGACAACCTGGAGCAAGTGAATCCATTTATCAACTGCTTCGCTTAGCCCACCTGGTTCCTCCCCCATTTTCGTGATCCCCACCAAGCCCAGGCCAAAAGCAACAAAGAGGAAACATGTGATGTGCGTGAGCATTCGCAATCGCCTCGCTTCTGGGTTCAGCGCGAGGGGCTTCCCGTAATGGCGGCGAATCATCGCCCCCACGGGCCAGAGCAGAAGGGTAAGAACGATGACACCGAGGCTTGCCCCCAAAATGAAAAGATTCACGGCCTTTCTATCCGAAATTGCATCCACGCGTTGAAACACCATGAAAGGAAAGTCGATATAGGCGACTTGACGCCCGGCGGTATCCTTCACAAAGGCTATCTTCTCGTGACCGTTCACCGCCCGAAAGAGATGCGAGTCAACCTCGCGATAGTGTGTGGGCTGCCCGTCCAGCCCTTTGGAGTCTGGAAGAAATATGGTGTTGTCTTTCGGGTCAGCGACAATCTTGGTTTCACCGAGGAGCGTCGTGATGGCCAGAATATTCGTATCGAAGCGCCGACTGATCTCGTAAGGTCCGGCGACGCTACGCGCATCTTCGGCTGCGGTGGGCAATGCCGCTTCGTCCCCGGAGGTACGGGGGAAATAGCGATCCATGAATTTATCAAACAAGACGGTACGTGGGAAGATCTCGTCGCGGCCTGCGCTGTTGTACGACACGAAGAAACCGATGTTCGAATCCAGGATCAGATGCAGATCGCTGTGGAAGTACTCCGTATCTCCAGCATGCCCAATGATGCGGTGCCCGTTTTGAGACTCTTCATAAAAACCGAGCGCCATGGCATTCATCGGGGCAGGCCATCCGTCCTGCCGCGCGTGCATCTGCTGGGCGGTCTCCTGCTTCAAAATCTGCACATCTCCATAACGCCCGTTCTGCAGATGCGCGATCATGAAGTGCGACATTGCTTCTGCCGAAGCCGCGACGGAGCCGGCTGGCGCTGCCTCGACATATTCGTACGGCTTTCTACCCTCCGACGCCAACCCATAGCCGCTCGACATCATTGGTTTGAGGGATTCCGGCAAAGGCTGCCGAAATGTAGCATGGGCCATGCCGAGGGGCTTGAAGATGTGTTCGTCCACATAGTCGTTAAAAGGCTGACCCGAAACGCGCTGGACGATGTAGCCAGCGAGAGTTGTCGCGTAGTTCGAATACGCGGGCGTGGTCCCCGGCGGAAAAATCCTCGCCGGCAGATGCGCCATGACATATTGCGAAATCGGGGTCAGGTCTTTTTCCGAACCAACGAACAAATCCTTAGCTGTTTCCTCGAAGCCACTGCGGTGGGTCATGACTGCGCGCAAAGTGATTGGCTTGTCGAACGCGGGTGGAATTTTGAAGTCCAGGTAGTCGTTGACGTCACGATCCAGATCCAGCTTTCCTTGCTCCACCTGTTGCATAACGGCAGTCCAAGTAAACAGCTTCGAAATCGATCCGGGCCGGAACAGCGTGTTGTCAGGTGAAACGGCTATTTTCTTTTCATAATCCGCATAGCCATATCCCCTGGCGAAGAGCAATTTACCGTCTTTGACAACGGCAACCACGGCACCTGCGATGTCCGCATGTTGGATCTGCAAGGGCATGAGCCCATCGAGAAAGGTCTCGAGGTCCGCGGCGGTGAGTTCTGGCGCAGTCTTCGAGGGTCGGCTCGCCATCATGGACTCTGTTGTTGTTCCCTCCGGCCGAGGCTTCGTGGGTTGCGATCTGACCGCCGGCCCCTGGCTGCGGACGGGAGAGCACAGCAAGCAAATGGCAGCACATGCCACACCCGCCCGCCGAAGAAAACCTGAAGCGCTATCCTGTGCTGTGAACACCTTCACTCTCCTTGCAAGTTGCGATATCGGTTTCCTGCGTCCAGATCGACGCCGACTTCAACATCCCTGTTTTTCGAGACACGCTCGACCTGCAGCTGGCCGGGTACCGTGAGCCGAAGGCCATCGGTAGCAAGTGAAACAGTGGCGGTCATTTCGCTCAGCGGATAGTCACCCGTGAGGCTTTGCACCACAGCTTGCGAGATTTTGTCCGGAGCTCTTAGAAACACGATGTCTTCCCCCAGCGCGGGCTCGAGCTCGGCGTGGCAACGATCGATATCTCCCTTCTTGTTCATCTCGAACTGGAATTTCTCGCCCGCGGCGAAACCGTCTGAGGTTTCGGGCACTTGGAACACATCGTAGTGATAGTGGACAAGCGGGTAAGGTCCCAATTTGTTGATACTCAGCTCCAGAGAATCGCCTTTTACGGCAACTTTGACGGCGCCATAACCTGGATTCTGGTATTCGCCGGCATACTGCGCGAGATCGTGGGACCGATGCGTGCCAGTCTTCTGGTCCGTCGTCTTGTTTCTCTTTTCCTCTTCTTCCAGCTGTTTTTCTTTCCTCTGCAGGTCCTTAAAGCGATCGAACCACGGCGAAGGATCGAGGCCAAGCAGCCGATCGTAAATGTTGTACGCGAGAACCTCGGGCGTCTCGCCATTGGGCAGGTTCGTCAAGACGACCACTCCAAGATGGTCGTCTGGAAGCATGGAAACCAGTGCGTAAAACCCGTCAATGCCACCGTTGTGCCAAACGAGATTGTGTCCGCGGTAGGAGGTAACAACCCACCCTAAGCCATAGCTGAAATGCCCTAGTCCCGGAAAATCGAACCGCGCCGGCCGGTCTGGGATTGCGGTCTGCGGGCTGTGCATCTCTCGCAGAGTGCTTTCGGAAACGATCTGCTTGCCTCCATACTTTCCGTCGCCGAGCTGAAGGGTCAAATAGTGCGCCATGTCATCGACAGTAGAATTGATCGATCCCGCTGGGCCTATCGCGTCGATGTTGTGAAACGGAACCCTGGTAACCACATCCTTCTTTAGTTCGTACGGTAGAGCATGGTCTTCGGTCCTCTCTATCTCCTCCACAGAGAGACTCGAGTGCGCCATTCCGAGTGGTGCGAAGACCTTTTGGCGAATAGAGCCTTCCCATCCGAGGCCTGTAATTTTCCCTTCGAGATAACCCATCGTCATGACCGTCAGATTGTTGTACTGATAGGCGCTCCGAAAGCTTTTGTTCGGCTTAAGATAGCGAAGGTGGTTGAGCAAATCTTCGCGGCTGAAATCGCTGGAGTACCACACCAGGTCATGTCGGGGCAGACCGGTGCGGTGAGAAAAAAGATCACGGGGAGTGGCTTGCTCACTCGCGACGGGATCCTGCATCTGAAATTCCGGGAGATAGTCGCGGACCGGCCGGTCCCAGTCTGCTTTTCCTTCATCTTTGAGAATCGCAAACGTGAGAGCGGTAAAAGACTTTGTGATCGAACCGATCGGAAAGATTGTCCCGGTCGTAACGGGAAGCTTGTTTTCTAAGTCGCGGTATCCGTAACCCTTGGCGTAAACTACCTTTCCATCCTGCACCACCGCGATTGCCAATCCGGGCACCTTCCAATCTTTCATTGCGCGATCAGCAAGATCATCCAGCCCTTGTAACTTCGCCGCGGAGGATGCCAAGGGAGAGGCCGGCACTGCAGGGGCGGCAGGCTTTGTGGTTTGAGCGACACCTAGCGTCGCGCAAAATAGCAACACGCCGCAAGGCAACACGACTCTTGATCTCAGCATTGCTCCCCCGTCCAATGAAGTCCGCGTGCTTCAGCCGCAGGCCAATCTCCCGGAGGCCCAAACGGCCCAGTTGCACTCCTGGGGCAGTTCGTCGGAGCTTCAAAAAAGACCGGTGAGCACAGCGCGGCACGCCGCGAATCTAAAAGTGCACCTTCAAAGCCAGCTGAATGATCCGTGGGCTAACACTGGTGCTCGTAATCTGTCCAAACGAAGCACTGGAAAGCACAGCTTTCCCCGTGACAATACCTGCGCCGGTCACCGGATCGGAAAACGAAGGCGTGTTGAATGCGTTAAAGAATTCTGCTCGGAACTCAATGTTTTTCGCCTCGGAATGTCCAAAGGTCGTTTTCTTGATGAGCGCAATGTCAAAATCTCTCTGATCAGGTCCACTCACAATTCCGATGCCAGCATTACCAAAGGCAGTTCCTCCATCGCTGGTGATCACCGGGGGTGCAGTGATACAGGAAGTGTTGAAATAGTTGGTCAAACGGCTGGTCACCGAACCCGATGTGGCCAGTTGGGCCGGCGTGCAGCTCGAATCCACTTGCACGCGATCTTGATCTCCTCCGACAATGCCGAAGGCATTGGTCGGATTGGTTTGTGTAATCGTCAGCCGATGACCCCTTTGAATCGTGGTCACGCCTGCCACAGACCAGCCACCCAAGAGTCTGCCGACCATGGATGAGAGTTTTTGCGGATTGGGCAGGTCATACACGTAGCTGACGACCAAGCGCTCGGGGCGGGTGAAATTATCGAAGCCATAGTTCGACTTGGGACTGTCCTGGTTGCCAAGGAGCGCTCCGCCCGTAAAAGCGCCCGTCGCGTAACCCGGACTGGTTTCCAAAGCAGAAGCCCAAGTATAAGACGCCAAGAATTGCAGTCCCTTGCTGAGCCGTTTGCTCAGACTGACCTGCAGGGCGTTATACCAGGACGCGCCAGCCGATTCGATGACCGTTGAAAAGGCGGGATCGAATCCTTCGATGGGAACTCGGAGAGGGATATTGGCAAGCGTGTTCGTAGTCTGACCCCGGACTGGGTTGGTCGTTGCGTCGACGGCCTGGTTGAAAGACCGCCCTTGAACGAGTTTCGTGCCCCTCGAACCTCGGTACCCCACCTCGAGCATCCAGTTGGCTGCTAGTGCGGTTTGCAGGTTCATGCTGTAGTGCTGAACGACCGGTGGCCGGAATCTGGGTGAGAAGACCGTGGGCGTCAAAGCTGTTGTCGGCGAGTAAGGTGCGAATATCGGAAAAGCAGGAGCCGAGGGAAACGCCGTGGACAAAGACGGTGACACAAACTGACGTATCGTTCCCCAAGGCGGTGCCCCCAGCAGTTGAATAAACGGCTCGCCGGTAGTGCGCGTGTAGTAGATCCCGTATCCGCCGCGCAGCACCAGCCTGTTGGTACCCGGCAGTTGCCAGGAAAATCCGACCCGTGGCGACCAGGCGTTCTGGCCATCGTTATTGATGGCCGTGTTGGTAGAGGCCTTTTTTACGTCCGAGGGGATGGTTCCCGCTGCGAAGTTCGAGGCCACCACGAAGCCTTGCAAGGTGCCGCTGGCCGGAGGATCGGGATTAGCCAGCGTGGGATCGAAGGTGGACGCTCGACCGAGATACTCGCCCAAGGCTCCCTGCCTCTCGTATCGAAGCCCAAGATTCAACGTCAAATGGGGGAGCACCTTGTAGTTATCTTGAACATATAGATCCCCGTCCCAAACCCGCCAGGCGCGATCAAACACCCCCGGCACGTCAATACTCAGAAGAGGATTCCCCAGCAGAAAATCAGGAAAACTGGGATAAAACAGGCCGGCTAGGAAGTGAAACCCTCCGAAATTGATCTGACTTCGATCGATTCCGCCACCAAACTGAAGGGAATGCTTCCCCCGAGTGTAGGTGAGCGAATCACTGAAGTCGTAGAAGTTCTCCGCGGTATGCAGCCCTTGCCCATTGCCGCCCACATTGAAAGAACCTTGCACCACGATACCTGGAAACGGATTATCGAACGAAGGTGCCGGCACACACACGCCGGCCAGGGTGAAAACCCCTGTAACGCTTCCCGGGCAAGCCTGGTTCGCAAATTTCACATTCGGATAGCTCTGGCTCAAGCCGCCCGCCAAGCGGTGAAACCCGAGCACAGCTTCGTTTAGGAAATGGTCGTTGAATGCATAGGTGTGGGTGAGAGAGAAGACGCGAAAGCGGTTTTCGAACGTCTGGGGAAAACCAGGTACGGTGATAGCGGAAGCGCCGAGTTGATTTCCTGGAAAGGCCGCTGGCTCGCCGCTATCTGCGAAGAAAAACTTACCGGAAAGATGGCTTTTGTCGGTTTGCAGCCAGTCCATATTGGTGACGAACTGATCTTCATTAAAACGACAGGGGGAACTGAACGTGGTGTTCGGCGCGCCGGGCGCCGCAGCGACGATTTGGGGCGCCGGAACCACAAAACCACCACTCGATAGCTGCGCATTCAAAACGGCCAATGCTGTAGGAGAAATGTTCGACCCATCGGTAGCCACCGTGCCGCCGAGCGCACCGGTTTGTCCTCCGAACTCGGTTCCCAATCCCGCTGCCGTCCGGCTGCTCGCATTATTGGTCAGACCTTCGGGAAGAGTGCCGGTGGCCAGACAACTCTGACCCAAACCGTCCCGCTCGCGAGTGCCTTGATAGGACGTGAAGAACATGAGCTTTTCCTTTTTGATTGGCCCTCCAAGAGTGAAGCCGAACTGGTTCTGATCCAGCACACCACGGGGTTGCTTGTTTGAATTCAAAAAGAAATCGTTCGCATTCAACGCACTATTGCGAAAGTACTCCCACACATCTCCATGAAAGCTGTTGGTCCCGGACTTGGTAACCACGTTCACATTGGCACCTCCATTTCGTCCGTAGGAGGCATCATATTGTCCGGTTTGCACCTTGAACTCTTGGATCGTGTCCGGATTGGGTATCGGAACTCCGCCCGTAATACCGTCCTCCGCTTCGAGGTCATTGACCTGCGTTCCATTCATCTGGAAGTTGTTGTCATTGGTCGCGCCTCCCGCTACGGAATAGCCACCCGTGCCCGACGATTCCCCGGTTATTCCTCGACCGATGTCCGCAGCGTTGGTTACATCCCCAGAGACCCCAGGGGAAAGGCCCAGAATTTGCGTGTAGTTTCGCGTCACCAAAGGAAGATTTTCTACCATGCGCTGATCCGTTACATGACCCAAAGCGCTGGATGTAGTTTGGAGCTGGCTGGCTTCGGCCCGTACGATAATCGTTTCCGTAGGGGTACCGATCTTGAGAGGGACATTCAGTGTGGCCGGCTCAGTCACATAAATATGAATGCCCTGGTAGACCGATGCCCCGAAGCCGCTATTAGAAACCTCAACTCGATAAGCGCCAGGCGGCAACAACGGAACTAAGTAGCTGCCATTCTGCCCCGACAGCACCGATCGGCTTTCTCCGGTGGCCTCGTTGGTCACTTTGATGGTAGCGCCCGAGATCACCCCGCCGGTTGGGTCGGTTATGACGCCATTGAGAGCTCCCGTTTCCGCCGTCTGCCCTAGCGCCGCTGCCGTCAGCAAACCCATCCCCGACAGGATCAGAACAGCGAGCACGCTCGAAAGGCCTCTGATCGCTACCCGTTCGTTCGCAAGCAACTCGGAATGTAGCCGGACAAACTTTGAAAGACGGCGCATAGATAACCACCTCCAACCCTGAATCGACGCCCACCCTCAGGTCCTGCTCACTACCGCAACAGGTGATGCGGCAATCAGCACTACCACAGAATTCGGTAACTTTAGGTAGACACATAGGCCCTGTCAAGCTGTTTCTTTGCGGTCCGCTCGACCATCTATAATAATCGCAACACCTGTTGCTGTTTGTGATCGCCTTGTCGTCTCGCTTTGCAATTTAGACGCGTTGCGTTGACAGGCGCTGACCGGATGGGATAGAACTAACTCCGGAATGCCCGTAATTCCAAAATCGGTTGTACCTTCCCAGAAGCGGCCCAATCTGTCCGCGGCTTTTGCCCTGCTGAACCGCAAGCGGCAGGAAGTCTTTCGGCCCGTGCTCGAAAATCCACGCGAGTTTGTTCTCCTCAACGTACGGGAACTCGCTCACAAGCTGAAAATAGATCCAGCAACTGCGATCCGTATCACCTTAAAGATGGGATTCGGAAGCTACCGGGAATTCCAGCATCACCTGCATGAGCTTTCAGTCGCGCAGGCCACTTCGCTCGACACGATGCGAACCAGCACAGCTAAGGGCTCGAGCTTGTCCGCACACGTCAGGGAAGCGGTCGACCGTGATGTCCGAAGTCTCCAGAAGTTTCGAAACACGCTGGATGTCGACCGCATCGCAGCTCTGGCAAAAAGAATCCATGCCGCCAAGAAAATCCTCATTTTGGGAGGAGACCTGGCCACCAACCTGGTCGGATTTCTCTACTATCACCTGATGCTTCTGGGACTCCCGTCCATAAGCGCGACTTCTTCCGGCGAGGCAGCGCACTTAAGTCGGGGGGCCGCGAAGGACGATCTGATCATCGCCATCAGCTTTCGTCGTGGCCTGCGACAGACAGTCGAAGGCCTCCGGCAAGCGCGCGCCAACGGGGCCTACTGCGTTGGGATCGCAGACACGCTGGTCTCACCCATTGCGCGCTTTGCAGATGAGTGCTTTATCGCTTCTGTGGAGACCCCCTCGTTCGGGGCTTCTTATACGGCGCCGATGTGTTTAGTGAATGGAATCGTGACCGCGTGTGGCTATTTCCACCGGCAAAGTACGATGGATCTCTTGAAGAAGGCTGCGGACGAGCAGCGCCATGGGTTCCGTTGGTACCAGGACTAGACGAAACGTGGCATGCAGCCCTCTAATAGTCCATGGGGACCATGGCTAGCACACTTACCGATGAGGAAGATCCTGGACACGGCGAAGTTGAATTGCCGGAAAAGCGAAGGCGCTAATCCCCAGACCGCCCTTTTGCGGCAAACCGGAAAACGTTAACGAGCTGTTCTTCCACTTTTGTGAGTTGCCGGGGCGTTTCGTATTCAACGGCCACAACGTACCATCCCGCAGGCTGAGACATACCGCACCTGGCCGCGTCGCCGAGCCGGGAATGCACATGCTGGCACGAGCAGTTTAGCCAGCTGTCGGTCCACCAGACTTCATAGTGCCTATTGAGCGGCGTGTAGCGGTTACGCAAACTAGCGATGATTTCGGCAACCAGTGGCGGAGGGGGGGACGACATTTCCGTCAAGGCGGAACCTCGTTAAGGTCAAAATACCTCTGCTGGTCTTCGAAGTCAATTACATGGCAGAAATCCAAAGGAAACAACCATTCACAAATTCACTTCAAGCAAGGTAGACCTCGACCAACTACGAAGCCTCCGCAAAATGAAACTCACGAGGGCCAGTCTCTTGGTGGCCTGCCCGAGGTCTCCAGGGTCTGGTTGGCTGCGTGATTCTCGGTCGAATTCGGGCGCTGGTCGTTGCTGGACTTCTGCGGCGGACTCTCGGTTTCCAGTACAGCCAGTGCAGCGAGAGCGCTGTCTATGGCCCGCAATTCGGTCGCGTCGTTCTCCCGTGAAAGACCTTCGGCCAAACGCTGCTGGATTGCTTCGCGAGCCTCGGCTACGCGGTTTTGAATTTTTTGGAAGTCCGTTTCAAAGACTGCAGCTTCGTAGAGGCCCTGCCAATCGTAAGCGGTAGCCATGACACCCCCCCATCAACGCGGGGATAATCGATCAGGATTAGCCTGATATTTACGATATGTCATTTCGGCTGTCAATAGGGTAGGTACCCGGGACGTCTGGAAAAAAATAAATCGAATCGTTAAGCGGCAGCTCGGGCTTGCGTCGTCTCCATTCCGCTCTGGCTTCTTCTAATTGGAGAATATAGGTTTGCCACGGCGGATGGCCTAGCCTTGCTTCAGGCGAACACAACTATCTCGCGGCCTGCCCGAACCGAAGCAGTTCGGTGTCCGTCAATTTTTGAAGGCGTTCCCCAAGGTGGTCAACATCTATCGATCCGTTGCAGGGCGAAGTCGTGAGTTTAGAGAGGCTTCAACCGGAAACTCTATGAGCCAAACGAATCAACAGAAGTTTGTGATGTGACGCCCCAAGCGCCTAAAATGACCTTCCTTTGTGTAGCGACCGATGGAGAGGTCACTGTAGGCATGTCTTTCAGGCTGTGGCTGCTCTACCTCTGAAGAAATGTAGGAGAAGCATCACGACACCGATGATGAGCAGGGCGTGAATGAGCCCGCTCGAAACGTGAAAGGCCAGAAACCCAAGCAACCAAAGAACAATTAGAACCGCTGCGATTATTCCGAACATGTCTTCAACTCCTTTATCTCTGCGCGTGTACCAATCAGAAATCCTGTGATCACGCACGGCACCGAAGCCGCGTTCTCGTGGCTTCGTGCCTGTGGTCACAAGGCTGGCAGATTAGGGATTTGAAATCTGTTCCATACGAGTCACATCCTCAAATCAAACCTGAACGCGAAGGGCTCTTCCCGGCCGGGCAGAGCAGAAGTCTCACGAGTGCAGTTTCGACGCTGCGTCGAAGTGGACTCAACGCTGTACGCTTGTCGGTGCGGCGAAAATGCTGTACCGCTACCCTAGTAATGGTTGTTTTGTGTTCCCTTCCGTTTGAATCGCCTGTTCGCCTAACGTGGCGGATCCACGCATCCTTATGGCATCCCGGTAGACTTTTCCGACTTCCGATGAGCTTCTTTCGAAGACTGGAAAGCCTTATTGGCATGTTCCATTGCTTGCTTGGAATGCTCGTGTCCGGTCTGGTGATCCTCTTTCCCGTGATGCGCGGCGGCAGCACGGTGCGCGTGTGCCGCGAGTTCGTGGAACTCGGCGGCTCTTTGGTGCGAGTCATTTGGCATTGTTTTTTCCCTTCCTCGGCTTAATCCACCAAGATCGTGTTCGTTGCCCTTGGCCATCTTCGCGGCATCCGCGGCCAGGAAGCCCCGCGTCTGCTGTTTCAAATTGCGCCTCTACCTCGTCCGCGATGGTTACACTGTAGGGAAGCAGTATAGTGAATTCCAAATTCTTCACATTCTTGTGCAGCGTGGTAAAAAGTGCGGACCTGCAGCAGACAGAATTCCTCTATTAAGATCTCTACCGGGTAGCCTTGTTTACGTCGCAAATCCCCGTAGAGCGTTTCTTCATCGCTGCGCAATTGTTTCTGGTCTTCGCTCGAACCATTCTTGCAGCGCCGGGACGCCGCGAAACGTCTTCGAATTTACTCCTCCCGGAATGGTCATCCAATAGACGGTTGCGCTATTTTTCAGGCCGTCGATGCACATCAGCTGGTGCGTGTCCCTGACCATATCCGGTGCTTTTTTCCTGAGCCATAGGACAGTTTCTTCGGAGGACCCACTCATTTCGACGAAGCCACCTTGGCGGGCGGCAGTTTGAAACGCTTGGAGTCTCTCCATGGTCCCTCGTTCTCTTTGTGCTCAATCTTAGAAATAATGTCTCTGGAGGTGATTTATTGATGTGCGGTACAGAACACGGAGTACCAACTCGGTACTTTATCGAGGTTCGCTGAAACAGGCGAGCTCGATGCGGTGCACGAGACGAAGTGGCCGTGGACGAAAGTAGCGCCCGGCCGAGACCACCACGACACAGAAGAGAACGCGGGTCAGCGCGGTCATCCCACGCCGGTTATGGTCATTTATCAATATTGCGCAGCTCGCTAAAACGAGAGGCGAAGCGAAAATTGCTGAACGCGCGGCGCCGTCAGTGTTCGGCTGTAGACGCCGAGATTACCGCTACTCGAGAGCGTACCCAGCGAATCGTTGGGATTGACGTCGAAGCGAACGGAATTGGTGACATTGAAAACTTCCCATGCGAATTTCAGGGCTATGTTTTCCCGGATGGCCCAGGACTTCGCAAGTCCCGCATCGATTCCAAAGAAACCGTCCCCGCGGAAATTATTGCGATTTCCGGCATCACCGGCGTACGGAGTTCGCCAGGGCGTGTCCGTCGGAATTGCGGCCTGCAACCCAGCCGGGTCTGCGAATACCATGGGATCGCCTTGCGCATTGTGATGTAGGCCCGTCTGAATGGGCGCGGTCTCGACCATCCAACTTCGCCAGTTCCAGTTCGTCGGCCAACCGCCATTCAGGCCGCTCAAGATGCTGAACGGGAAACCACTGGTCCACCGCGCCAGACCGGAAAATTGCCAACCTCCAATCAAGGCCTCGGTAAAGCCGTGCGCACTGGAGCCCAACGCTTTGTTGCGACCAAACGGGAGCTCGTAAAACCAATCCATAGTGATGATGTGACGCGTGTCGAAGTCGGAAGGCCCACGATTCTTAGAGGGATTCCAGGAATCAATGATTTGGCTGAAGGTAGTCTTATTGTTGATGCTGGAGCTTGTGGAGGTCGTCCCGAAGGTGCTGGTGCGCTCCGCATCGGAGCCGAGGTCAATCGATTGCGAATAGGTGTACCCAAAATCTATCTGCAAACCATGGCTCATGGCGTGGCGGAGCATGAACTGGCCGGCATTGTAACTGCTACTGCCGATGCTCGACCAGGCATAAAGGGAAGAATATTGATTAGACCAGAACAGATTTCGGGGGCAGGAACCGCCGATCAGAGTGCCACTCGGATATTGGCAGATCACATCCAGATAGAATGGGTTGGCGATATCGTTTCCATGCTCGACGAGAAACAAATTGTTGTAAATGGTCTGCGTCGCGGTCAAGCCGGTTTGAGCAGCATAGGGAAAAACATTTTCCCAGAAGGGAACAGGTGCAACCGTTGTAGCCCCTGCGTCGAACGCCCGGTCAAGGATTTGCGAAGCAGTATAGTAATCCATGCCCGAAACCGGGTCGCGGTAATCGGTTGGAGACGCAAGATCGAGTTGCTGCAACAGATGGCGGCCGTATCGACCTACGAAGGCCGCCTCGAAGGTAAACCCGCCACCGAGTTCACGCTGGACAGACACGTCTGTCGCGATCGAATACGGTGTCTTGAGCTTGTCGTCCACACCATAGTTAATTGCAAAACCCGATCCAAACACGTTGCTCGGCGGCGTAACCGGATATTGCTGTGTGGCGGCCGGCGGTGTGATGTTGGTGCTCGCATAGCTTGGAATGTTGTTGATACCGGTGTAGCGCGGCGCATTTCCAATGCCGTAGGAATTCTGCGGCATGCTTAAACCCGTCGTGAGACCAAAGGATCCGAACTGACTGAAGGAATCAACGATGCCCGATCCATAGTGGTCGTAGTAGACACCCGCACCTGCGCGGATCGAGGTTTTTCCTGGTCCCCCGAAAATGGAACCGAGCAGGCCGTTCTTAGACCCCGGGGAATACGCTACAGACAAACGCGGAGCAAAGCTGTTTTTGTTCATGTCCCAGTAGGGTTTGCCGCCGCGCGACTGACCTGTCGGAACAAACGAGAAGCGAGGCTGGTCGATCTGGCCTTTAGCGGCCGCGAGTCCACGGTTTTCGAACCAATCGTGCACGTTGATGTTGGGCGCGACCTGCTGCCCGTTCTCTTCGTAAGGCGTTCCCAGCAAAGTGTGCCGCACGCCGAATGTAATGGTGAGATTCGACTTGAGACGCCAGGAGTCCTGAACATACCACTCATATTCGTTGTTCTTGAAATTGCGAGGAATGATCGAGCCCGGCGCGATCAATGAGGATGAGGAACCATCGGGCGCAACTTTGTAATTGAAATTATCCGTGACGCCGCTGATGACCCCGGCTAACGTCAAGACCTGATTATCGTAGGAGGTCGCGAATCCTTGGTCCACCGGCTTAAAGCCGTAACCTGCGGGATCAAGATTCACGGTGCGCGTGGAGTTGCTGGCATTGGCAACGCTGGCAGGGTTGAGAAGACCCGCCCCCATACTTCCCGAGCTGAACGAGGTGTTGTTTGACGCCGTGTTGTTGTGAATGATGCGGAAATTTCCACCAAATTGCAGGGTATGTTTTCCCTTGACCCAGGTCAGGTCATCCACAAAATTGTGCACCGGCACATTCAGGACCGTGGTTCGCGTCTCCGCGATCAAAGGACTAATCTCGGCAAAATCCACAAACGAATTATTGCCCGAGCCGATGTTGTCTAAGGCCTGGCGGATGTAGCCATATCTGAAATTATTGATCAAATTGTTATGGATGAACCAGCTGTCGCCAATCGCTAGTCCCTTGGAGGTAACGATCTGGGTGGAACTCGGAGTGCCCCCGGAAAACTCCGGAGGCTGCAGCAGATGATCGCCTTGCAAATTCCCTCGAACATACAAATGATTCTTGCTGCTCAGCGTGTAATCGAGCTTGGCGAGGTAGGTGTTCAGCTTGATGGGGTTCGGTGCGGACCAGGTGAATGACGCCGTATTCAAACCGTCGCCCTTCGCCGCGCCGTTCGGCTCCGGGTATTTATTAAGCACCGCGAGAACGTTGGGATCGACGCCGCCACCCCAAGGACATGTGCCTGCGCCGGAGCAGGCAGGATCCATGCTCGCCAGTTGCGTTGGCGTCAGGCTGACGATGCTCTTATCCGCTGCAACGTACTTCATGATGCCCTGACGGAAGGAATCCGTCGGCACTTCCCAGGTTTCCTGTTGGTTTTCAGAGGTTTTTTGCGCCTCATAGTTCAAGAAGAAGAAGAGCTTGCCCTTCTGGATTGGACCGCCGAGGGACGCGCCATAGGTATTCCGGTCGAGCCTACCCGCCTTGTTCGGCAGCCCCGAATCGAGCTGCGCCTTTTTGTTGAACCAATCGTTCGCGGCAAACAAAGTGTTGCGATTGTATTCGTAGGCGCTGCCGTGGAAATTGTTTGTGCCGCTTTTGGTCACCATGTTGACCTGAGCGCCCGAGGACCGGCCGCTGTCGGCGTTGGAACTTGTGGTGGTGACGCGAAACTCCTCCACCGAGTCCAGCGTTGAGCGCAAGGCACCGGTGAAGGCGTAACCTTGCCGCTGGTCGTTGTTGTCGATGCCGTCTAAGGTGATGTTGGTTTGATCTGACCGCGCTCCCGCGACCGAGCCGCTACGGCTATCTTGATCTCTGATTGCGCCTGCTTGTTGGCCCAAGTAGACGACGCCCGGCTGCAGGCTCAACAAGTCCGGCACGTTGCGACCTTCCATCGGAAGGGCTTGGATCGTTGCGTTGCTGACGGCGTTCCCGATGGTGGCATCTGTGGTATTCAGAGTCTGCGCCTCGGCGTTTACCTCTACGACCGTGGACGAACTGCTGATGGAGAGGGTGAAATTGATCGTCGCCGGCTGGCTAACCAGGAGTTCCGCGGTCTTGGTCTGTTTTGCGAAGCCTCCGCCGGCGACGGTGATGGTGTAACTCCCCGGTTTCAGTTGAGGAAATTCGTATGCTCCGTCTGTGCCGGTCGTGGTGGTGGCGTGAGATCCGTTGGTTCTGTCATCGAGGTCGACCTGGGCGCCCGCGACCGCGCCGCCGGAGGCATCACTCACGGTGCCCCGCAACGAAGTTACCGCCGCTTGGCCAAATGCCAGGGCGCTTACAGCGAGCGACAAAAACGCGAGTACCGGCAATTTCGCATGCTTCATGACGGCCTCCGAGCAAAGTAGGATGGAACTCGGCAGGGATGGAATCTTGCCAGCGGACGGACACAGCCGACACTCGTGATGCAGTTGCCGGCGAAATACGAGCCAGTACATCGAGTGTCAGACATCACCCAGTCCATGGCGGCCACCCACGACGCGGCGCGAGACAAAATCCCCAACGGCGCGGGCTCGGCGGATGGATCGCTTCCTGGCAGCCTCTGAAAAATCAAAGCTTACTAAAAATCTCTAACCTTGCGGCGCAGGCTAATAAATGCGAAAGGCTCTGTCAAGAAGAAATAAATGATGCTTGGATGGCAAAATATAAATCTTGATCATCAACAAATTCGCGGATACATCTTGCTTGTTGCTTGTCAATCGAAGGCTGTAGTAGCCTCCGGGAATTCCCGGGAGATCTTGCTGGACACGGCCTCTTCAGCGGACGGAACGCACCCTATGCTCTCGATGAATGTCGCGCAGACACTTTCCTGGTTGTGCCGTATTGCCGCCCTGGTGAGTCTGGGCGCTCTGTTGGTTCGCGCGCAACAACCTGAAACATCCGTTGCAGCGGACATCCTGCTTACGAATGGGCACGTCTATACCGCGAATCCTGAATCGCCCTGGGCGGAAGCTGTCGCTGTTCGCGACGAGAAAATCATCGCGGTCGGAGCTAGCGCGAACCTGGCCAGATACCGCAACGCCAAAACACAGGTGATCGATTTGCAGGGCCGTATGGCCATGCCCGGGATCGTCGATAATCACACCCATTTTCTGTGGGGCAGTTACGGGCTGGCAGGTCTGCAGATCCGGGAAGCCCGAAGCTTTGACGAAATGAAGAAAATTGCCGCGCAATACGCAAAGGCGCATCCCGATGAAAAATGGGTTTGGGGTGGTTACGGATTTTTGACGCCGCCCGGGACACAGGCGAAAAAGTTATTGGACGAGATATTCCCTGACAGGCCGACCTCTCTACTTTCCGGCGACGGGCACAATCTTTGGGTGAACTCCAAAGCCTTGGAAGCGGCGGGCATCCGGAGCGACACGCCGAATCCGGCAGGAAATGCGCGAGGCACCATTGTCCGCGATGCATCCGGCGAGGCCACCGGAATTCTGGAAGAAGGCGCAAAGTCGCTGGTGCTTCATGTCATGCCGATAACCAGAGATGAGAACTTGCGGCGCTTGAAGTTAGGTATGGTATTCGCCAGCCAGCATGGCGTCACGTCAGTGGTTAACGCCACGGGCGACATCCCGGAAATGCAGCTTTACGACGAAATGCGGAAGCGCGGCGAACTCACCGTGCGCACCACCACCGCGTTCGCCGAGGATGTCGGCGTTCGCCACACGCTGTCTTCGGAGGAGCTGGCAGATTTTGAGAAAGCCCGGGAAACGTACCATGACGATTGGGTGCGAGCCGGGGTGATCAAGTTCTTTGCCGACGGGGTCATCGAAACCTACTCGGCCGGAATGCTCGAGCCCTACGCCGACAAACCCGGTGACCGTGGCTCCATGCTTTACACTCCCGAGGAGTTCACACGCTTCTTTCTGGAACTCGATCGCCGCGGCTTCCAAATCATGACGCACGCGATTGGCGATAGGTCGGTCCGGACCATCCTCGATGCCTACGAAACAGTGGAAAAGCAGAATGGACCGCGCGACCGCCGATTCCGCATCGAACACATGGAAGCTGTCGAACCCTCCGATTGGCCGCGTTTCGGCAAACTGCATGTCATCGCGGCGTTTCAGCCGTGGTGCTGTCCAAGTCTCGAGCAAGGGCAAGGCAAGTCACTCGGGCCCGCGCGTCTGAAGGAATCCATGCCATGGCAGAGCATCGCGTCTGCGGGCGGACTCCTCAGTCTCGGTAGTGACTGGCCGGTGGAATCGCTCGATCCGTTTCCGATTATGCAAACGGCGCTCACGCGTCAGTCCCGCGGAAAACCAACCGGCGGCTTTTTCCCCGAACAGGATTTGAACCTGGAGCAGGTTCTAGCGGGATACACGCGGAACAACGCCTACACGGAATTCATGGAAGCGAAGCTGGGCTCTCTGGAGCCGGGAAAACTCGCAGACATTATTGTTATTTCCCAAGATCTCTCGAAGGTCGCGCCGCAGGCGGTCGGGAAAACGAAGGTGCTGCTCACCATGGTTGGCGGCAAGATTGTCTGGCGAGACAAACTGAACTAAGGGGGTTTGCAAAGCGCGCGTGAGCGAGACGGATCGCAGCCTCGGAATGCGCAAAGCGATTAGCCGCCGCGATTTTCTGAACGGCGTCAGCATCGCCGTTGCGGGATCCGTTGCTGCGCCTCTGAACGCTCTGGCGCTCGACGCCGAGCTCGCTCCCAGCAGCTCTGCCAAATATTACCCTCCTCGGCAGACCGGGATGCGCGGCGATCACGTGGGGTCGTTCGAGATCGCACACGAGTTGCGAGATCGCCGAGTTTGGGACCTGTCCGGTGCAATCGGTACGGGTGAAGTCTATGACCTGGTCATCGTCGGTGGCGGTCTGAGCGGTTTATCTGCCGCTCATTTCTTTCTTGCGCAGACCGGACCAAGCGCCAGAGTTCTCGTCCTCGATAATCACGATGACTTCGGCGGCCACGCGAAGCGTAATGAGTTTCATCACAACGGCAGGCTGCTGGCGCTGAACGGCGGCACACTGAACATCGAATCCCCTCTCCGTTACAACGCGCCATCCAAACAGCTTCTGCGGGATCTCGGCATTGATCTGGACCGGTACCAAGCGGAGAACGCCCAGAACCGCGAACTCTACAAGTCTCTCGGTCTGGGCTCCGCATATTTCTTCGACAAAGAAACCTGGGGAACCGACCGCCTGGTGCTGGGTGGTCTAGGTGATGAAAATGGCTCCCGAAGCGTGACCCCCGAGTTTGTTGCCAAGCTACCGCTCTCCGAGCAAGCGCAAAAGGACCTGCTCCGGCTTTACGATCCAAAACAACCCGACTACATGTCCGGGCTTTCTTCCGCGGAGAAGAAGGAGCGCCTGGCCAAAATCAGCTACGACGACTTCCTCGTGAACTTTGCCAAAGCCGACAAAAAGGTTGCGTGGTTTTATCAGAACATTCCCGCCGCGGTTTTCGCCGTCGGCACAGACGCAACACCCGCTTTGTTCTGCTGGGAAATGGGCCTGCCCGGATTCGCTGGAATGAAGCTCGATCCGACACCCGACGGCACCTTGGCGGATTTGCCCGGCGGTCAGCACGGCCGGCAGAGTGAACGTACCGGGGGTGGCGAAATTCATTTTCCGGATGGCAACGCCACGATTGCGAGGCTACTGGTTCGCAAGCTGGTACCCGCAGCCATTCCTGGGAAGACGATGGACGACAGCAGTACCGCAACGGTGAACTACGCGCTGATGGATCGTCCGGGACAATCTACCCGCATTCGCTTGAACAGCACGGTCGTGAACGTTAAGCACGATGGCGATCCGGGATCGGCCAGAGACGTTGTCGTAAGCTATGTCACCGGCGGCCAGCTCTACCAAGTACGTGGTCGCTCCTGTGTGATGGCCTGCTGGAATATGTTTATTCCCTACCTGGTCCCCGACCTTCCGCAGAACCAAAAAGAGGCGCTGGCCTTCAACGTCAAGGCTCCCATCGTTTACACCAGCGTGTTGCTGCGCCATTGGAAGTGCTTTCAAAAGCTGGGCGTGAGCCACGTGAACACGCCCACCATGTATCACTCTAGTGTCAGCCTCACCGAAGCTGCGAGTCTTGGCGAGTTGCGACATCCGCAGAGCCCGAAGGAACCGATTCCGCTGCACCTCGTGCGAACTCCGTGTTCTCCGGGGAAACCTCGCAAGGATCAGCACCGTGCCGGCCGCGCGGAGCTCTTGGCCACGCCGTTTGAGACTTTCGAGCGCAATATCCGCGATCAGTTGAGCCGCGTTCTTGGGCCGGGCGGATTTGACCCCCGAGCAGACATTGCCGCCATCACCGTAAACCGCTGGCCACACGGTTACTCCTACACCTACAACAGCCTGTATGACCCGATGGATTGGGTGTTCACCTCGACCGACTCGCGGCCCTGCGTCATCGCGCGACAACCCTTCGGCCGGATCAGCATCGCGAACGCCGATGCGGCGGCCAGCCCACACACGGACGCGGCCATCCTCGAAGCGCACCGCGCCGTCGGCGAGATACTAGGTCATACAT
>Ga0209526_10000401_pt1 | contig 27860 bp, 27 predicted proteins | sample JacPinW_OM2H0_M1_FD_188566 | JGI IMG/M metagenome (GOLD analysis project Ga0209526, IMG submission 188566) | Forest soil microbial communities from Algoma, Ontario, Canada - Jack Pine, Ontario site 1_JW_OM2H0_M1 (SPAdes) (version 2) | ecosystem: Environmental > Terrestrial > Soil > Boreal... | reverse complement strand
CGAATCCGCCGTGCGCGCGCTGGCCGCCGCCGGCTTGCACATCGTGGCTATCCGCGACGTCACTCCGATTCCGCACAACGGTTGCCGTCCGCCGAAACGCCGCCGCGTTTAGTTTTGCATCCCGGGTATGAGTAAGGGTGTAGAAAAGGAATTTGTTTTCGAGAGATTTGGGAAGGGAGAATAGAAGTTGGCAAGACATCGTGATGCAGTCTGCCGCCTGTGCCGCCGGGAAGGGCAGAAATTATTTCTAAAAGGATTGCGGTGCTTCACGGACAAGTGCGCGATTGAAAAGCGCAACTTCGTGCCGGGACAGCACGGACAATCGCGGCGCGCGAAGGTTGCGGGTTACGGCCTGCAGCTCCGCGAAAAACAGAAAGTAAAGCGCACCTACGGACTTTTGGAGCGTCAGTTCCGCAATTATTTCGAGAAGGCGGAGCGCACCAAGGGCCCAACAGGTGAAAACCTGATTATCATGCTCGAACGCCGCCTGGACAATGTGGTGTGGCGCTCTGGCTTGGCTTCTTCCCGTTCGCAAGCGCGACAACTGGTGCTGCACGGCCACGTCCGCATCAACGGCAAGAAGGTCAACATCCCGTCGTACCAGGTCAATGTTGGCGAAGACATCGCCATCAAGGAAAAGATGCACCAGAACGCGATGGTCCTGGAGGCGCGCAACGTCGCCCAGAGCCAGAGCGCGGTGCCTTGGCTCGAGCAGGATCGCGAGCAGTTCAAATCAAAAGTCGTGGCACTGCCGAAGCGCGAAGACGTGCAGACGCCGCCGATCAACGAACAGCTCATCGTCGAGCTTTATTCCAAGTAAGTTTGCCGCCTGGCGCTGACAGTATTGCCGGCGCTGCGGTCTTGGCGGTTAATGCCGCCGCGTAGTGATTGAGAACTGGGTGGAGGCCGATCCGGTCGGCCGGAAGGAAGGAACAATATGTGGAAGGGATTTCAAAAACCGAAGCGTCTCGCGTCCGAGCTGGAGTCGTTGACGGAGCGGTACGGGCGCTTCTCCGCGCAGCCGTTTGAGCGGGGCTGGGGCACCACGGTGGGCAACGCGCTGCGCCGCGCGCTGCTGAGTTCGATTGAGGGCGCCGCCATCACGGCGGTCAAGATCGAGGGCGTGTTGCACGAATTCTCCTCGATCCCGGGCGTCGTCGAAGATGCCACGGACATCATCCTCAACCTGAAGCAAGTGCCGATTAAGCTGAACACCGATCTGCCGAAGACGATATATCTGAACGTCGAGCAGCCGGGCGTGGTGACCAGCGCACAAATCGAGGAAGACGCGGACTTCGCGATTCTCGATAAAGGCGTGTACCTCGCGACGGTGAGCGAAGGCGGGAAGCTACAGATCGAAATGCGCGTGAAGAACGGCCGTGGCTATGTGGCAGCGGACCGCAACTACGACGAAGACCTGCCGATCGGGTACATTCCGGTGGACAGCGTGCACTCGCCGGTGCGCAAGGTGAATTATTCCGTGGAATCCGCTCGTCTTGGACAGATGACCGATTACGAAAAACTGATGATCGAAGTCTGGACGAACGGCGCGATCACTCCTCAGGACGCGATCGGACTGGCGGCGAAGCTGGTGAAGGATCACATGAGCATCTTCATCAATTTTGAAGAGCCGGTGGAGAACGTCGAGATGCCGCAGGATATCATTCACGATCCGCGGCTTGAGCACCTGGATCGCTCCGTAGAAGAGCTAGAGCTTTCGGTGCGCAGCTACAATTGCCTGAAGAACGCCAACATCCAGACCATCCGCGAACTCGTGCAGAAGAGCGAGAACGAAATGCTGAAGACCAAGAACTTCGGCCGCAAATCGCTGAACGAGATCAAAGATATACTAGTGAAGATGGGCCTCAGCCTGGGCATGAAATTCGACGAACACGGCCGGATTATTTGGCCGCCGCTCCCCAGCCAGACCTCGCCGGCGACCTCGGAAGAGACGCTGGGCCTCTAGGCCGCGCGCAAACAAGGACAGAAAAGGGAAAACGATGCGACACCTGAAGTCTGGATCGAAACTTGGACGCAACCCGTGGCACCGCCGCGCAACGTTGCGAAACCTGGTTACTAATTTGTTCACTCATGGTCGGATCACCACCACGCTGACGCGCGCGAAAGCGACACGGCCCGTGGCGGAGAAGATCATCACCCTTGGCAAGCGGGACACGCTGCAATCGCGGCGGCAGGCGGCGGCTTATCTGATGACTCCGGAGATCACGCAGAAGCTGTTTAGCGAGATTGCGCCGAAGTTCGCGGATCGCGCAGGCGGCTACTGCCGGATTATTCGCGGCGGTACTCGCGTTGGCGACGGCGCGAAGGTCGCGATCCTTGAGCTGGTGGGGTATGAATTCAAGGCGAAGGAAAAGAAAGCGAAGACCAAGAAGGAAGAGCCGGTGCCAGCCGCCAGCTGAGCGCTCTTTCGCAAGATAATTTCAAAGCCCGTACCGGGTGACCGGCGCGGGCTTTTTGTTTTTTGGGTGGGGTTGCAAATGGAAAAGAGAGAGAAGATTCAACAGAAAGTGCAGAGCAAATACACAGAGATCACGGAGAAGAAAAGCCAGCAGAAAACGAAGAGGGTGACGGTCTGGAGTGAGCCAGTTGTACTGCTAGCCAAGATCCCTCCGTCCCGCGGAAACGCGTGGGATCGAACACGGACATTAGCAAGAGGTGCGAACTGTGCTCGGGTTAGCGGCCGCGTCCTCCTGGGTGGCCGCCGCTTTCGCGGTGCTGCTCGCTCGGGTGATTGGTTTTTGGCGGGGCGGTGTCGGGATGCGATTGCGGAGGCGGGGCGGTGTTGGGATGCGATTGCGGAGGCGGGGCGGTGTTGGGATGCGATTGTGGCGGCCGAGCGGCGTTGGAATGCGGAAGTTGCGTTGGGTTGGGATGCGAAGTGTTGGTCGATGGCGCGCGGTTCACGTTGGGGTTTCGCGGTTGCGTGATGTTGGAGCGGTTAGCGGAAGTGGCAGCGTTTGCCCTGGAGTTGGAGTAGGTCGAGTTGGGTTTGTTCAGACTCGTAGTTGAGTTCGGCTTGTTGCTGTTGGCGGTCGAACTCAGATTGTTGGGAGTGCCGGTGTTGCGGGCGTTGGGCGGGCGATCGGTTTGCACATTTGCGTGGGGATTGCTGGTGTTGGACGTGTTCATTGGATGGCTCGCGTTCGTGCCGGCCGCGCGAGCGGCGACTACGCCACGGCCGTTAAACTGTCCAGGCTTTGGCGTGGCCGCTACGGCAGGTTGGCCGTGATTTTCGGAAGCGAGCAGGGCCCGATTGCTGCTGGCAGCCTGATGGTGCTGTTGCTGAAGCGCGGTCGGCTGCATGTGATGTTCCCGTGCAGCGGCTTGTTCCGCGGCAGTGGGCTGCGCGGCGACTCCAGCGGTGCCGCCATTGTAGCTGACGCGGTTTACGGTGGTGTTATTGTTGATGATCGTGGTGTTGTAGGTGGTGTGAATGATGGTGGTGTTCACGTTGGTGACCGCCGTGTTGTAGTGATAGACGCCACCGCGCCATTCGCCGCCGAAGAAGCCGACACCGGTGTAGCCAAATCCGTAGTTAATGCCGCCGTAGAAGCCGACGTGAGGGCCCCAATAGCCGGCATGCCAGAAATAGCCTTCACCCCCCCAACCCCAGTAACCGGGGGTCCAGAGATAGCCAGGTGCGGGCGCGAGCACCCATGTGCCGGGAACCCAGAAGTAGCCGTCGTCGCCGTAAGCCCAGTAGCCGGGAGTCCAGATGTAGCCCACACCAGGGCAGATAGGTTGAGCGTAGACGGGAAGTGCGGGCGGCCCGATGTGGACGGCAATGCCGACGGCGATCTGTGCCGGAGCGGAAGAAGGCATTGCGAGTGACGCGAGGATCATAAGAGCGAGTACGAAAAGCTTGCCGGATCGGAACATAGTTTTTTCCTCGTGTGTTGCCAAGGCGGGCGTATTGTGTTTTGGCCGCCCTGTCCGCCGAAAGCGCTTCGGCGGTGCGCATTGTGTAAAACCCTGACAGAAAGCGAAAGTTGCCGGGCAGGGCAAGCAGAGCGATGTTGCGAGGAGGGTCAAGTCGGGCGGATTGATTCTTGCGTAATTGCGGATTCTAAAGGGTTGTAGGTCATTTGTTTTGATATACATGCGTAAATGGAGATGGTAAAGGAATGGTGGGTGATTTAGGGCGATGCATAAGTGGAGATTCCAAAACAGGTGCGAAGCGGCTTCCGAAGTTCGGAGGATGGACAGTTAAGCTTGTCGGAGTGTCTCCTGCCGCTGTGACCGATCTAAATCCTTGCGCCTACAAAGCGTTCGACGTTCGGTTCTTCCTGATCAGGAAGCGAGAAAGGAAGGCAGCGTGAATTGGCGGGGGCGGAAGAGGCGGTAGAAGAGGAAGACGGCGAGGAGGGCGACGAGGGCGCCGGTGGAGTCGAGCAGGGAGTCCCAGGGGGAGGAGGTGCGGGAGGCAACGAAGGATTGGTGGATTTCGTCGAGGGCGGAATAGGCTGCGGCGATAAACCAGCCGGTCCAAGCCCAGGTCCAACGCCAGCCGGAGTGGGTGCCGCGAATGCCACGGAAGAGGACGAGATAGAAGATGAAGTATTCACTGAAGTGCGCGGACTTGCGGATGAAGTAATGGATCACTTGGAATTGAGCTTCCGTGAGAGTTGGAATGAGCGCGTGGAGGATGGAACCGGTGTGGTCGGAGGAGAAGGTATCGGTGGAGGCGGTATAGATGATGCAGGCCCAGAGGAGGGCGGGCCACCAGGCGCGGAGCCAGTCCGGCACGAAGGATTTGCGGGGGACGCGGTGACCGGCCTCGTCGAGATTGGGTGCGGGGCGGGGATTACGCCAGGATTCGGAAGTGGACAAACGATGCTCCTTAGATGCGACTACTTTAACTGTACTTCGAAAAGGTTTCGGGCATGTGCATGAAGTTTGAATGGTGCGCAGCAAGAAATGTAGTAGTTCGGAAGACGGCTCAGAACGGACCGGCTCAGCCCTTATTCCATGCGGTAGTTGGGGGCTTCTTTGGTGATGACTACGTCGTGGACGTGGCTTTCGCGCAGGCCTGCGGCCGTGATGCGGACGAAACGGCTCTTTTCGGTTAGTTCTCTTAAGGTGGTTGCGCCTGCGTAACCCATGCCGCTTCTAAGGCCGCCGACGAGTTGATCGGTAAGACCACTGAGCGGGCCTTTGAAAGCGACGCGTCCTTCGACTCCTTCGGGGACGGACTTGCCGCGCTCCACGCCTTCCTGTGAATAGCGATCGGCGGAGCCTTGTTCCATAGCGCCGGTCGAGCCCATGCCGCGGTAAGACTTGAAGGTGCGGCCTTGATAAAGAATTGTTTCGCCGGGGGATTCTTCCGTGCCGGCAAAGAGGCTGCCGATCATTACGGAGGAAGCGCCGGCGGCGATGGCCTTGGTGATGTCGCCGGAATATTTTATGCCGCCATCGGCAATGATGGAAACGCCGGTGCCTTGCGCGGCTTTTGCGGCTTCCATGATCGCGGTGAGCTGCGGAACACCGGCGCCGGTGACGACGCGGGTGGTGCAGATGGAGCCAGGGCCGATGCCGACTTTGAGGCCGTCGATGCCGAGGGCGATGAGATCTTTTGCACCATCGTAGGTGGCGACGTTTCCGGCAATGAGCTGCATTTCCGGGAGGCGATGGCGAATGGCTTTGATGGCTTCCATGACGCGGTCGGTGTGACCGTGGGCAGTGTCGATGGCGAGGACATCGGCTTTGGCCATTTCGACGGCGCGCTCAAGGAAGTCGCCGGTGGCGCCTACGGCAGCGCCCACGTAGAGGCGGCCCTGGTCATCCTTGGAGGAGCGCGGATATTCGAGTTTTTTCTGAATGTCTTTTACGGTGATCAGGCCTTTAAGGTTGAAGTCCTGATCGACGACGAGAAGTTTTTCGATGCGGTGTTTTTGGAGAATTTTTTCGGCTTGCTCGAGGGTGGTGCCTACGGCGACGGTGACCAGATTGTCTTTGGTCATCACCTGGCCGACTAGCTGGGAATGATTTTTTTCGAAGCGGAGGTCACGATTGGTGAGAATGCCGGCCAGGCGAGTGCCGCGGGTGACGGGAAGGCCGGAGATACGGTACTTGGTCATTATTTCGAGGGCCTGAGCGATGGTGATGTCCGGGGAGATGGTGACAGGATCGACGATCATGCCGGATTCGGAGCGTTTGACGCGATCGATTTCTTCGGCTTGCCGGTCGATGGAAATGTTGCGATGAATGATGCCGATGCCGCCCTGGCGAGCGATCGCGATGGCGAGCCGCGATTCGGTGACAGTGTCCATGGCGGCGGAGGCGAGGGGGATGTTGATAGTGAGCTTGCGTGTGAATTGCGTGGCGGTGTCGACGTCGGCGGGGATAACGGAGGATTTGCCCGGAAGGAGGAGGACGTCGTCGAATGTGAGACCTTCGGGGATGGGACCATCAAACTTTATGGGCATTATAAGAACCTCAGGAAAAAGGGAGTTGGCGCCGGGTGGTGCGCGCTCAGAAACAAGGCAGCCCAGCGGGTAGACGCTGGGCCGAAGAATGAATGCAACAAATCTGAAAAATGCGTCACGGTGAAACTACTATTTTAAGGGTGATGGGGAGGTGGGTCAAGTTGAGACGGATTGGGATGGCTTGCTGGGACACGGGGTGTCGCATAGAGTTTAGGGATGGGTAAAAATTCGCGCGGGGGAGATTTGCGGCCGTTTGAGCCGCATCGGTTGTTGAGGACCGGGCATTTGCAGACAGTGGCGTCGGCGTTTGCTCGGCGGAAATTTGCAATGCCGGTGGGCGAAGAGCGCCTTTTTCGCGTGGATCAAGAAACGCAACTGAAAGGCGTGTGTCACTGGCAGGTGGGGAAGCCGCTGGATCGGCCGGTGATTGTGACGGTGCATGGGCTTGAGGGTTCGTGCGATTCGAATTATGCGCGTGGGATTGCGGACAAGGCCTGGGCTCGGGGATTTCATGCGCTGCGGATGAATCAGCGGAACTGCGGCGGGACGGAACGGCTTACGCCGACGCTGTATAACAGTGGGATGAGCGGCGATTACCGCGCGGTGTTGATGGAGTTGGCGGAGAAAGATGGATTCGAGAAGATTTTCTTTGTTGGGTATTCGATGGGCGGGAATTTGGTAACAAAGATGGCAGGGGACTTTGCGGGTGGCGCGCCGAGGCAGTTGGTTGGAGTGGCGGCGGTGTGCCCGGCGCTGGATTTGTCGGCTTGCGCGGATGCTCTGGAGCGGGTGGACAATTATTTTTATCAGCGACATTTTGTGAATGGGTTGATGGCGCGATACCGGATGAAGCAGCGGCTGTTTCCGGAGAGGTATTCGACGAACGGATTGGGGGCGATCCGGTCAGTGCGCGAGTTTGATGATGCGATAACGGCGCCGGCGTTTGGGTATCGTGATGCGGAAGATTATTACCAGCACGCGGGCGCGAAGAACGTGATTGATTGCGTGAGGGTGCCGTTGCTGCTGATTACGGCGCAGGATGATCCGTTTGTGCCGTATGCGTCGTTTTTGCGCGCGCGGATAGAAGAAAATCCTTGTGTCAATTTTGTTACTCCGGAGCACGGCGGGCATTGCGGGTTTATTTCGAGGTATGAGGGAGCGGAGAGGTTTTGGGCGGAGGAGAGGATTTTGGAGTTTGTGGAAAGATTGGCCTGGGGGCAGTGAAGAGAAGCAAAAGAACTATCGCAGAAATCACAGAGGGGCCGCGGAGTAAGCCAGGACGTGTTAGCCGAGGGGTTTCTCCAGGGAGACTTGAAAGGCTTGAGTTAGGAGGGCGGCGGGGCCTTCGGGGGTAATGACCATGTCGTCTTCGCAGCGGACGCCGAATTCGTTGGGGATGTAGATGCCGGGCTCGTTGGAGAAGGTCATGCCAGGTTCGAGGAGGGTATTGCTGCCGCGGACGAGATAGGGATGCTCGTGGCCGTCGAGACCAATGCCATGGCCGAGGCGGTGAGTGAAGAATTTGTAGTCCGGGCCGTAACCCGCGGCGGTGATTACGGCGCGCGCGGCATCGTCGACGGAGCCGGAGCGTTTCCCGGCACGAGCAGCATCGAGGGCCGCGTCCTGCGCTTTGCGAACGATTTCGTGGGCATGTTGCATTTTTTCTGTGGGCTTGCCGAAGACGGCGGTGCGGGTGACGTCGGACTGATAGCCTTCTACGGTGCAGCCGCCGTCGATTAGGACAACGTCGCCTTCTTTCAGTGTGCGCGGTTGTTTGGAGCCGTGGGGTAGTGCGGCTGAGGGGCCGAGAAGAGTTAATGCTTCTCCACGGAGATGCATTTTCGAAAAACCGGCGAGGACGAGATCGCCGATCTGTTCTTGAGAAATTCCTTCTTTCAAATTCACAAAAACCTGGCGGTAGACATCGAAGGTGGCTTCGCAGGCGAGGCGCATGAGTTCGAGTTCGTGCGGCGATTTGCGGCTGCGGCAGGCGATGGTGATGGGATCGGCAGAGACGCATTCGTAAGCGGGAGCTGCAGAACGAAAATGATCGAAAAAGGTGAACGGGAGGCGTTCTTCGATGCCGATGCGGCCGGTGCGGATGTTGCGGTCGGCGAGAGCGGTGGCGAGGAGTTTGGTGGGGCTCTGGTCTTCTTGCCATACGCGGACTTCAGCGCCGACGAGGAGGGATTCGCGCATGCGGGATTCTTCGAAGGCAGGGGAGATTAGGATTGGCTGGCCGGTGGCTGGGATGAGGAGAGCGAGGAGGCGTTCGCTGAGCCACCAGTGGATGCCAGTGAAATAGTAAAGAGAAGTGCCGGGACCGATGAAAACGGCGTCGAATTTTGGATTCGATTGCGACATTTGTTCCTGGGCGCGGAGGAGCCGAGAGTGAAATTCGTCAGGGGCGATGGGATGGACACGGCCGCCCAGGGGTTTCAGCAAAGAGAAAGAGGGAGGGGTTCGAGGGTCGTCGGAGGAGCCCGCGGTTGGAATCGCGGAGAGAGTCGACGCGGCAGCGATGTTGCCGACGAATTTGCGCCGGGAGATGGGGTTCATGGGAATAAGAGGATGTGACGGGAGCGGGCAGGTGTCAAGGAAGAGCGGGGAAAAGATTTAACACAGTGGGCACAGTCGAACAACACAGGGAGCGCAGAGAAAAGAAACCAGAGAAAAAATCCGCACCCATCTATTTAAGTGTTCGATACCCAGAGCGAAAGCGGACCGCTTCCCCAACCGGGACAGGCAGAAGGCGGTCCCTAGACGAGCAAACGAAAAAGCAAGGGTGGAGAGAAGAATTGGAGGGTTCGACCGTGGAGCCCACTTGTTCATACCGAAAATGCACCGGGATGCAGCAGAGATGCGAATGGGGCAAAGCCTAGGCGACCTTAAGTTCTGGGCGGCCTAAAGCCACCCTACAAGGTGCCAGAGTTAGAAGCGTCGCGTGATGGAGATTTGTTCACGCCAACTTATTGTTGAGGCGGTGGATCGGTTGAGGGCGGTCTGTCGGCGCTGGCCGGGGGCGCGTCTTGCTGTGTTGGTGGGGTGCCCGGGCTGGAGGCTGGCGCGGAATCGTCTGCCGGGACGGTTTGTGCGGGAGACGGGTTGGAACGCGACGGGCGCTTCGACGGTAGATAGGTAATGTCCACGGGATCGTGAAGCGTGAAATCGAGGCGCGTCTCTGCAGGAATTTTTACTTGTTGGCCTTTGGTGAGGACCTGAACTGCTGCACCACCTCCACCGCCGGCAGCTGCGCCTATTGCCGCACCTTTGCCACCGCCGGCTATGCCGCCGATGATGGCACCCAGAACTGCGCCGCCGCCGATGACTGCGGCGGAACGCTTGCCGCGAGACCCGCCTTTTTCCTCCACATCGCTGGTGGCGAGCTGGTAGGTCTTGCCTTGATAGGTGAAACTTTCGAGCGAAACGGTGAGTTCGCTGCGGCCCTGAATGTGGCCGGCGGAACTGGCGTTAACTAGCTTCAAATTCACGTTTAAGCCCTTGGGTACGACAACGCTGTTGCCAACTACGATGGGTGAATCGAGTGAGCCACGGAAGCGCTCGCCGGTTCGGCTGGTTTGTGAGTCGATGGAATCGATGGTGCGGACGCTAACGATGGTGCCTGCGGGAATAGTGACAGTGATGGGTTGTGGGGGAGGAGGCGGAGGAGGCGGTTTTGGCATCTCTGGTTTGGCTGCGACCGCTGGTGGTCCGACTTCACTTGGAGTCGGGGCCTTTGGACTCGAAGGCTCTTGAGGTGCGGGGGCTTCTTGGGCCGATAGGTGAGCGGGCCTGTTTTTTGGCAGCAGGGAGGACCGAGCTGGGGCAGGCGTCGGCTTGGTTGATCGCGGGGCCAAGTTCTGAGCAGTTTCATTTGGAGCGGAACCAGTGGGTGCGGGCATAGACATCGAGGTTTCGTCGATGATCTGCTTAACGCCGGGAGTTTGCGAAGCGATGCGGCGGGCTGCCTCGCGAGCGGCGTCATCCGGTACGGTGCCGGAGATGGTGACGACACCATCCCTTGCGGTGACGGTGACAGCGGCAGATTTTAGCGATGGCTCAGAGAACATTTTGGCCTTGATGTCAGTGGCGATGGTCTCGTCGCTCGGCTTGTTGTTGCACGAGACAGACATGGCAGCAACTAATGCGATGCAGACTAGGATCGAAGTTAACTTTGAAACGGGCATGAATCCCCCCTCAGGAATCGTTAGAAGCATGATACGCCGAATTGGTGGGCGCCGACGGGGCGTATCTTCCCGCCGCAACTGTGAGGTCCGAAGGAGCTCGGAGTGCTTCGCAGGCAGTTAGATGCTGCCAGAGGATATTTTGCTAGCGAAAAAAAGATTGCAACTGGGAGGACGGCGAGGAAAAGATGCATGGTTGATTCCGAAATTCATAGGAGCTACGGAAAATGGTAACCCGACGATCTTGTTAGGCCGATGTTCAATTCAATGCAAACAAAGGCATTATAAGGGCGATTATGTACTTGACACAGAACGCACCGCCTGTTAGCCTTCATACATGAAGCAATGGTGGCAGAAGCCAATTAAAAAGGGAAGTTTCACGAAGGCCCATGCGTTCATTCTCACGCTTGCGATCGCAGTCATCGTAGAAATTCTATTGTCACCAATGGCCAGAATATGGTTCGGCCTAGTCATTGTTGGCAGCGTACTGGTTGCAGTTTTCCTACATATGAAGAGTCAGAAAGATGGTGAGCTATGAAGCTCATAGACGTAACAAAGCAATTCGCCACCGAAGATAGCTGCCTCGATTACATCCAAAAGATGCGCTGGCCGAACGGCGAGATGTGCTGTGTGCACTGTGGCGAGATTGGCCATGTCTCCACGATTAACCGCGAAACCGAAGGCGATAACAAGCGTAAGCGGATTTACCAGTGCCTATCCTGCAAGAAGCAATTCAGCGCCACTAGCGGAACGATCTTCAATGATACGCATTTGCCCCTTACCAAGTGGTTTATGGCGATTGCGCTCATCTGCGAAGCAAAAAAGGGCATTTCCGCGAAGCAATTGGAACGTCACCTTGGCGTGAATTACCGGACCGCGTGGCATCTCGCGCACAGAATCCGCGAAGCGATGAAAGACGGAGAGTTCAAGCTGACGGGCGAAGTGGAAGTAGACGAGACCTACATCCACGGCAAAGTGAAGCGTCGCGCATGGCGTGACCGCAAACCCAGGCAGAACGATTGCGTGATGGGAATGGTAGAGCGTGGCGGGAAGCTAAAGCTAATTCCTGTGGCCGACGCGAAAATCAAAATAATGCAGCCCGTGATTGAGCAGCATATCAGCCCCGACGTGGAGACGATCTACACTGATGAGCACGTTTCCTACCCGATAGCGTTGCGGCCCAATTTCGCCGGGAAGCACAAGACGATCAATCACAGCCGCTCTTATGGCATCGGAGACATTCACACCAACACAATTGAGAATGCATTCTCCCTGCTGAAGCGCGGGATTTATGGCACCTACCACAAGGTTTCGATAAAGCATCTGGGCCGCTACTGCAATGAGTTTTCCTATCGGTTTAATCGGCGTGCAGAGCAATTGCAGATGTTCGATGGGACGCTAAAGAATTTGGTGCGCGGGGAAGTGCTGCCCTATAAAAAGCTCACTTCGCCAGTATCGGAGATTTAGAACCCTTGCGGCCTTCAGTCTTTATCTTCTTGCGAGGCTCAGGCTTCGCCTTAAGCAACTTCCCAAGAAGCGCGTCGAATTTATTTTTGTCAACTTTCATTCTGCGATGCTAACATAGGAATGGCGGCCCCGGAGGGATTTGGACCCTCGGAACGTGCTTGCATACGTCCACCACGATTATAAATCGGGCGCATTAAACCACTCTGCCACGGGGCCGCTGAGCAGAAAATTTATGCAGCAGGTTCTTCGCGGGTGAATCTGCGTACGCCATATACACCAGGCGAGACTTTGACAACCCGCGAAGAATCTTCTTTTGCCCTGATATGTTGATAGAGCGTAGCTTCCACTGAACGGCGCTCAATATCGGGATTTCCCTTAAGCGTGCGAATGCGTTCCACGATCTGCATGACAGGCATAGGCCGATTCTCATTAGCTTCGATAATTTTTACGGCAAGATCAATGTAAGAGTCCGTGGAATTAAACGCGACATTTCGCACTGAATCTCTTTGGACCATCCGGCCTTGCACTTTGACAGCCTGTCCATTGGCGCTGAGCAAAAGTCGCTGTAATCCCTGTAAGGCTTCAGCCTTAATCTCAATGTCTTGCTCTAGTTCGGTAATAAGTTCTTTAATCTTAGCATTATCCATGCCAGTACCTCCCTTGAATCAACTGGCAAACTACTGGTTGACACCAATTGAACAAGAATTGCACACTTTAGTCGCCTTAAATGCGTCCCCCAGCAGTCGGTCTGCTGAGAGACGCGGGGTTTAAGGCGGTTGAATGGTTATGACTACGGTGCCGTCACTTTTTATCGTGACGGTTATTCGTGGTTTTGGCACATTTCCGCACCTCCTTTCGTCCGAGTTCGGGGCCGGGAACCTCTCCCGGCCTCTTTCGCTTTCGCGTCCAATCCCGACCCAAACTCTAAACAAAAGCAGGCATCGTTACATTACTGCACTTACTTGCGCGATTGCAAGTATTTTCTTGCTTGGGCATCAAAATGACTGGTCATTTACAGGCTGGATGTAAGTGTCTCAGATTGAGAGGGTTGGCAATAGAAGTAACTTGCACGTCACTTAATTGTGTTATAGCCTCGCGCCGCTGGAGGCACACAATGGCCAACGGTCCGTGGATATCACTCAAATCATAATTGCCCTACGTGCAATTGCTACTGAGCTTGCCCAGATAAGGCAGACTCTTCAGCAAATTGCCGCGAAGCCATAATTGTATCCGCGATCTGAATTGCTGCCCGCGCCATTCCAATGCTATTGGTGTGCTTGTCGCAAATCTCAATGATCTCCTTCGCAAACTCCGTCACATCTAACTTCTCTTGCGGCCCTGTCACGGTTTCCATACACTACCACCTTTCTGTGTCAAATGCATAATCACCATTATAAGCGCTGGTGAATTTTACTGCATTAATAACTGGACAAAAATTGAAACACTTCGTTGTCAACGGGTTGCTGCCCCCACGTCTGGAAGTACAGGCCTACGATGTAGTCAACCATCGTCGTTCCTCGGTGTACCTCATCCGTTCATCGATGATAGAAACCTCGCTGAACGGCGGGATCTTCGCCAATAACTTTTCCAACCGGGCGGTAGGTATTCAGAAAAGGCGCTCCAATTTTCCAAACGGGCGCCTTTCGCTTTTCTGTATTCGGTTCGTCCATAGGACAGTGCTCACGACATTGCCAAAAAGGAGCATATCCTGTCGCGGAGGGGAGGCGTGATATTTGGGTAAGAACGAGCGAGGAAATCAAGCGCATCCAGCGCAGGGAGTTATCGGCTTACAGGCAAAACTTTCAGTTCATTTCAAATCATCCGAGCAGCAAACCGGGGAAATTCTTGTGGTTTTCGGGCCGTGATTCCTGCGGCAGCCGAAGTGGCTCTGCTGCGGGGAGATGCAGGCTGCCACCTTGCGTTCCTCCGATCCGATTTTGATTTTCTTACTCTGCAGCTTCTCTAGTACACTTACTCAATTCAGTTCGCACTCATTTTCCAATAAGGAGCAGTTCCCATGGCAGCAGCCACCCAGACTGGCGCCGAATTCAAGAATCAGTTGCGTTCCGGTGCTCCCAAATTCGGTTTGTTCGTGAATTCTCATAGTCCTACCGTTGCAGAACAACTCGCCCACAGCGGCTATGACTGGCTTCTGATTGATACCCAGCATGGTCCGATGGGCTACGAAAAACTTTCCGCAATGCTCAGCGGGGTCTCCCATGGAGGTGCAAAATCCATGGTGCGCGTCGGCGGCTACGCCGATCGTCCGGGCATCCAGCAATCGCTGGACCTCGGCGCCGACGGCGTGCTCATTCCCTACATCAATACCGCAGACGAGGCTCGCCAGGCCATCAGCTGCGCGCGCTATCCCACCGTCGGCACGCGCTCCGTTTATTTCCCGCAACGCAGCATGAACAAAGATGGCCTGCTCGGTTACGCAGGCGGCGCAAACAACAACATTGTCGTCGCACTTCAGGTGGAAACAGCAGACTGTATCAAGAACATCGCGGAGATCGCTGGCGTTCCGGGCGTGGATATTCTCTTTCTCGGCCAGAACGATTTGTGTATGTCGATGGGGCTTTACGAAAAGTACGAGTTCCCGCACATGTACACTTCGCCAGAGCTCGGGGCCGCGACGGAGAAACTGGTCGCAGAGGCGCGCAAGAACAAGGTGATCCTGGGCATCTTTCTCTTCGGCACTTCTCGCGTCGGCGAGTTCCTCGATAAGGGCTTCACCTTTATCAGCATCGGTAACGACCTGCATCACGTGCTCACCCAGTCCGGTGCGTATGTTAAGGATATGGAAGAGATTTCCAAGTCCAAGGGCAAGAGCTGGACGCGACGCCCGACCTCGCTCTTTTAGCTCACTTCAAAACTTTGCGGCACCACCAACAGGCCTTCTCGCCTGACCGAGAGCGAGCGAGTAATTCTCTACCGTCACCATCGAAACAGTGGCTTTGTTTCGAATGTGTTGGGTGTTAAGGGACTTGAACCCCATTTTGGAACGGACGGCAGCTCGAGCAGCTGACCAGGAACTGTACGCCCGGACAGGTGGAGCGCCTGAAACGGGAAGCTAGGATTACAAGCATTCCGCAGTCTGCTCTGTTAATTTTCATTTGCCGGAGGGTTTATCGTGAGCGGAGTCCCGTGTTCGATTCGTGTATGTATGTTGATTGTCGCCTCATCGGGCGTCCTGGCTATTGGCGGGTGTGGCGGGTCGAATGGTGCCGGGGGTGGCAAGCTCATGGCGGTCACGATTATGACGCAACCGGCGAATCAAACGGTCTCGATCGGGCAAGCTGCAACATTCAGTATCGCTGCCACAGGAACCGCCCCGCTGGTGTATCAATGGCAAAAAAACAGCACGAACATTACGGGAGCTACATCCACAAGCTACACAACGCCGGCAATAACAGCCGCTGATTCAGGGGCCAAGTTCGGCGTGGTCATTAGTAATGCTGTAGGCAGCGTTACGAGCAGCAGCGCGACCTTAACCGTGAATGCTGGCCGTGTAGCTCCGACCATCAGCACACAGCCGGCAAATCAGACTGTCACGGCTGGCCAAACGGCAACCTTCACGGTGGTCGCCGCCGGCACTGCGCCGCTCGCTTATCAGTGGCAGAAAAATGGCACGAATATCATCGGCGCAGCTTCCGCGTCGTACACGACTCCGGTCACGACTACCGCGGACAGCGGCGAAGAGTTTCAGGTTAGCGTCTCGAATGCATTTGGTTCACTTGCGAGCAGCGTGGCGACCCTCACCGTCAATACAAGCACCACATCGTCCTTGATCGACGTTGTAACCTATCACTACGACAATTTCCGCACCGGGCAGAACACCAGCGAGATGACCCTCACTCATGCAACGGTAAATTCCACGAAATTCGGCAAGGTCGGGGAATTTAGCGTGGACGGCCATGTGGATGCCCAGCCGTTGCTGCTCGCCCATCTCAGTATTCCCGGCAAAGGCGCGAAAAACGTTTTGTACCTAGTCACCGAACATGACTCGATCTACGCCTTCGACGCGGACAGCATCGGCGCGGGCGGTGGCACCGTTTTGTGGCACGCGACCGCGCTATTGCCTGGCGAAACGAGCAGCGACACTCGCAGCTGCGGCCAGGTTGCACCGGAAATCGGCATCACTGCTACACCTGTGATAGACCGATCGCGCAACGCCATCTACGTTGTGGCCATGTCCAAAGACACCAATGGCAACTACTTCCAACGGCTCCACGCGCTTGATCTCACCACTGGCGCGGAACTGTTCGGCGGCCCAACAACGATTCAAGCCACGTATCCCGGCACAGGAGACAACAGTTCGAATGGCGCAGTCGTCTTCGATCCTAAGCAATACAAAGAACGGCCGGGCCTTTTGCAAGTCGGCGGTGCGATTTTCACCACTTGGTCTTCGCATTGCGATTTTCGCCCATATACAGCCTGGGTCATATCGTTCAGCGCAGACACACTCGCCCAGACCGGTGTGCTAAACCTTACGCCGAATGGGAGTGAGGGGGCCATTTGGATGTCCGGTGCGGCGCCAGGAGCGGATGCCTCCGGAAACGTCTACTTCATCCAGGGCAACGGCGATTTTGACATCAACCTCAACGCTTCCGGTTTTCCAACAAACGGCAATTGCGGGAACTGCTTCTCTAAGATCTCCTCGACGGTGCCTTTAAAGTTGCTGGACTACTTCACGCCACTGAATACCGTTGCCCAATCCAACGGCGACGGCGATTTCGGCTCCGGTGGAGAGCTGTTGCTGCCCGACGTGATTGATGGGACGGGCAAAACGCGCCATCTAGCCATCGCCTCCGGCAAAGACGACATCATTTATGTGGTGGACCGCGACAACATGGGCAAGTTCAGCCCCAATGCAAACAACATCTACCAGCAAATCAACGGGCAGCTTGCTGGCAGCGTGTTCTCCAAGCCGTCCTATTTCAACAACACGGTTTACTACGGCGCAGTAAATGATCATATAAAAGCGTTTCCCATCGTGAACGGACTGCTTGCCGCCAGCCCTTCCTCGCAATCCTCCCAGTCCTTCGGTTATCCGGGCGCAACTCCGGCCATTTCGGCCAGCGGCACGACAAACGGCATGGTGTGGGTGGTGGAGAACAGCAGCCCTGCCGTTTTGCATGCGTATGACGCCAGCAATCTGGCAATTGAGTTGTACAACTCCAATCAAGCCGTCAATAGCCGCGATCATTTTTCAAACAACAAGTTCATTACCCCGATTATTGCCAACGGCAAGGTCTATGTCGGGACCCAGAGTAGTGTCGCGGTTTTTGGTCCCCTGCCATGAGAGCTGTGCGCGAAGGGACACAGATCGCGGAGAAGTTCTTCTTCTTTAGGCTCTTCGTAAAGGAAGGGCAAGTTCTCACCCAGACTCTTCAGCCGGGGTGAGCCTGCTGACAAAAACGGCTTTAACCTTCGCGGAAAGTTTTTCGGGTCATTTTTCCACAGTGTGTAGTGACGTGCCGCAAGTGCTTGAGCGACCCGGGTTTAGCCATAGGGTCGCTTTTCCACGTTGCCGCGCAAAGTCTAGAATCCGCCGCTTTGCACCATTATGCCGTAGTAGTAAACTGAACGTTCAGGTTAAGGGTCCGAATGGCTTTGAATAAATATTGGGGGAACCGTCCGTGGACGATTGATTTTCGCGCGAAGCGACAGGCACTTCCGCAATCGGTGGATGTTGCCGTAATTGGTGGCGGCTTCGCGGGCCTTGCTGCCGCTTGCTGGCTGAAGCATCTTGATCCGGCAAAAAGCGTCGCGCTTTTCGAAACTGGATCCATAGGTCACGGGGCAAGTGGTCACACCGGCGGCGTGGCTTTGGCGGAGAGTGCGGCCGGGAATCTACCGGGCCTCGGTGATGTCCTCGCTGGTTACGAAAATATTCTTAGTACCCTTCAAGTGGAAGGCGAACTCTCCCTCCCTGGCTGTTATGAGCTTGGCCGAAGCAGACCATTGCCGCACTCACCCCTAAGCTGGAACGATTCGGGCGAACTGCGCGTGGTAAAAGAAGTCCCAGGCGGCATCATCAATCCAGGAAAAGTTCTCGGCGGGCTTGCTCGGGCTGCTGAAGGCAGTGGGGTTTTGATTTTCGAAAACAGTGCGGTGGAGAATGCTGTCTTTACCAGTCCGTTGGAGTTGCAAACTCCGTTGGGACCAATTCGCCCGCAAAAGGTGCTCTTTGCCACGAACGCCTTCTCTCTCGAACTCAGCGGCCTTGCCGAGCGCGCCGAATCTACATTTACCCTTGCCGTCGCAACGGAGTCTGTTCCTGGCAGTGTTCTCGAGGCCATCGGTGTCGGCGAACGCAAACCGTTCTACACCGTGGATTTGCCGTATCTTTGGGGACGTCCTCTCGGTAACGCTCTCATCTTCGGCAGTGGACTGGTGCACTTTCGCAACTGGCGAGAATTGGAGGAATTGGACATTCGCGTTGGTGAAGCCGCCACTATGTTCGCACTCCTCGAAAACCGAATTCGTGGGTTGCATCCCGCACTACGTGACGTCAAATTCTCTCATCGCTGGGGCGGGCCGATCTGTATTGCGGAGGAATGGACGCCGGTCTTCGAGCATCATCACAATTCCGAAAACGCGCTCGTCCTCGGGGGTTTTTCAGGCCACGGTGTAGCCCAATCGGTCTATCTCGGTGCATGGGCCGCGGAAGTTCTCTTGAATCGACGCGCGCTTCCCGATTGGAAAAAGAAAGCGAATTCGAAGTCAGCGGAAGTTTAGTGGCCGAGTCCGGGAACGCTCTTCAACAGCGCGGATACTCCGTTCCAGATAATTTGGACCCCAATGCAAAGCAGCAGAAATGAGGAGAGCCGCATGATCACGCCCATCGCCGTCGCGCCCAGCACTTTGGCCAGGCGATCGGCGAACGCATAACACACATAGACGCTCGCTGCGATCAACACCGAGCCAATCACCGCACCAATCATCGAAAAAATAATCGAATGATTTAGGTGTGGCTCGTTCGCTCCGAGCGTGATGGCCACGGAGATAGATCCCGGCCCCACAGTTAGGGGCAGCGTTAGTGGATAAAAGGCCTTTCTGAAGAGGTTGTGCAAGTCCGTAGTCTTGTGCACTTCATCGCGGGAACCTTCCTCATCGTCTTTCTGTTTCAGCATGGACCAGCCCGTCACCGCCAGCACCAGTCCACCACCGACCTGTACCACTGGCAGCGAAATGCCAAAAAACGCCAGGATATACGTGCCAATAAAATACGAACCGATGATCAACGCGATGCTATTTAATGCGATGCGGCGCGCCAGCATCTTACGCTGCTCCGCGGAATAATATCGCGTCATGGAAAGGAAAAACGGCGCGCTCCCTAGCGGGTTCACAATAGGGAAGAGCGCGGTCAAAACCAGGAACGTCGATTTCAGCAGGATGTGCATCTCTGGGAGGGAAGAGTATAACTGATGCGGCCAACGCAAAGTCCCGGCTAAGTTTCCGCGATGATTCTAGCCGTCGTAATGGCCTGCCCGACGTGCCGCTGGGTATGATCGGCGATATGTACGAGCAAGCCGCCCAGCGTGGTTGGCAGCTGCTTCTTACCAACCGTTCGAGCCGTTTCCAGATTCTGTGTAGCTAAGGCTCGAACGCGTGAAGTGGCTAGTTTCAGTGTGCGGTCCAGGAGGCCAAAAACTTCTGCACGTGTCGCGCCGGGTTCCAACTCGCCTTTCAGAAAGGCAAGTTGTTCCCCGCCTAGCGGCCGGCCCTCCGCATAGCTCAGCAGGCGGTCAATGCTCCCCGCGATGTGGCGCAAATGAAAAGCGACAGGAGCCAAGCCGCCGGGTCGCGCATTCAATTGTTCATCGGTCAAAAGACCACACCACTTTTGCAAGTCCTCCTCGGCCAGTTCCAGTGCGTGGAGCACCGCACGCGGCACAGCGGAAATTTCGCCAAGTGTCCCCTGCAGCCATGGTTCTGGCCGTGAATCTTGCCGGTTCTTAATTATTTGTTCCACCATTGAATAACCCTTCCTCTCGCACTGCGCGTGCTCATTTTGCCGAGGCAAAGCAAGTAAAGCACGGAATTGACACCCGTATACACAGCACATAGGATTGAAAAATTCATGCCAAAACACAAGCAGCGCATCTTGCTACCGGCGTCCCCCTTCTTCAAAATGATTACCGGTGGACGCTCTACCAGTGTCCATCAGCGCGGTAGCGATGATGGTGAGCGAGCCGCCCTCTTCAGCCGCGCGTTGACGGCGGCTGCGTTTTGTCTGCCTGACACAACCGGCTAGTCCATTGAAGGGGGAATTGCGGCTTGGCTAAACAACAGAATCGGAAACCAAAAGGGAAAATCGGCAACCGGCCGGACGAATCTGTCTGCGTGTTGATCTCTCATGCAAATATTCGGCGTCGCGTTCGGGAAATTGCACAGGACGTCCGCCGCGATTTCCCGGATGAACCGATCCACCTGATTGGGGTCCTTAAAGGCTCGGTCTTTTTTCTCGCGGACCTTGCGCGCGAATTAGGCGGCGAAGTTTCCTTCGATTTTCTTGGTGTCTCTAGCTATGGGCACGGCACGGATTCGACCGGGGAAGTAAAACTGACCAAGGACCTGGAAGTCAGCATTGAAGGGCGCACCGTGCTGATTGTCGAGGATATTTTGGATACCGGATTGACCCTGAAATTTCTGATCAAGCTCTTTGAAGAGCGCAAACCAAAGCATCTGCGCGTCGCTGTGCTTCTGGATAAAGCCGAGCGCCGAATCGCCAATGTGAACGCCGATTATTGCGGATTCACCATTCCCAACGAATTCGTGGTGGGTTACGGCCTGGACTACGATGAACGTTACCGCAATCTTCCGGATGTTTGCGTCCTGCAGCTCGGCTCCCGCGCAAAATCCAAAACCGAATAGCGATGATTCTGACGCCCGTTTACAGCAGCAAACACGGCGCATTCGCCTGCTATAATAACTGCGTTCATGGAAGCTATCGATCCGAAAGCTCAACAAGCAACGGCAATAAGCACTCCCGAAGCCTCGGCGGAGGTTCTCGCAACACTTACGGAAATCGGCGAGGAGGTCAACGCTTCTCTCGATCTGGACGAAGTTCTCGCGCACACGGCAGTTCTCATCAAGCGCCATATTGACTACGAATACTTCGGCGTCCTGATGGTCGACGGAGACGGCACCTACCTAAAGCATCGTTTTGCCATTGGTTACCCGCCGGGGCTTGCGGAGAATCTGCGGGTCCCGATCGGGCAGGGAATTACCGGAACCGCCGCGTCCACAGGCCAACCGGTACGAGTCAGCGATGTTAGCCAGGACCCGCGCTACATCAGCGCCATTGAAAACGTGCGTTCCGAACTCGCGGTTCCGCTGATGTTTCGCGGCAAATGCGTTGGAGTGCTGGACATCCAAAGTCAGCAACCTGACTACTTCACTAAGGAACAGCAGAAAATTCTTACCCTTCTTGCCAGCCGCATTGCTGTGGCAATTGAAAATGCGCGCCTGTTCCAAAAAGTCAGCGCGCAGGCCGAATCTCTCCTGGTGCTCAACGAAGTCAGCCGCGAAATCAGCTCTATTCTCGATGTCGAAGAACTGCTGCGCCGCGCGGCAGAGCTGGTCAAGCGCGTCATTGATTATCAAATTCTAAGTATCATGCTCTACGACGAGGAGCAGCATATCTTTCGTCATCGTGTGGACGTAAAGCATGGCCAACGGGTGCAGGGAAAGTTGCGCGTCGCGGCTACGGAGGGCATTGTCGGTGCCGCAGCCACACTGCGCGAACCCGTCCTGGTGCGAGATGTCACTTCCGACCCGCGCTACCTGATGGTGAACCCAGAAACTCGCTCCGAACTCTCCATTCCGATGATGCACAAGGGCAAAGTCATCGGCGTGTTGGACCTGGAGAGCCCCCAACTCAACTATTTCACCGAAGAGCACGTCCAGACACTCTCCATTCTTGCCTCAAATCTAGCTGTGTCCCTCGAAAACGCGCGCCTCTACGAACAGGTTGCGCGCGACGAAGCCCGCCTGGAGCGCGACCTGCAAGCCGCCAAGCGCATACAAGGCGCTCTGCTGCGACCCGTTCCCACGGAAGATTTCGGCCTCGATATGGCTGCGCGATATCTTTCCGCTCGGGAAGTCTGCGGCGACCTGTACGAATTTTTGCGTTATGGCCCGCAGCAGCTAGGCATCGCGCTCGGGGATGTCAGCGGCAAAGGCACTGCCGCCGCGCTCTATGGTGCAGTGTCCATCGGCATTATGCGCAGCCTTGCGCCGCAAAAGCTTCAGCCCGCGGAAATGCTTCGCCAGATGAATCAACTTGTCGGCGAGCGTCGCATCGAGGGGCGTTTTATGACCGCTTGCTTCGCAACCTGGCAGAGGGGCCGGCAGAAGTTGCGTGTTGCCAACGCCGGCCAATCGCAACCGCTGCTGTACAAGGACGGCCGCTGTGACCGCATAGAGCTCACCGGCTTTCCACTTGGCATTTTCGAAGAGGTTCAATATGACGAATGGGGTGTTACGTTAGAGTCGGGCAATATTTTGGTGTTCCACTCCGACGGCATCGCCGAAACCGCCAACAGCGAAGGCCAGCTCTTCGGCAACGAACGCTTGCGCAAACTGATTGAACAACATCATCAAATGTCGGCAACGGAAATGGCGGACATGGTTCTTCGTGAAGTGGACTGGTTCTCGCAGAGTGCGCCGCTATCGGACGATCGCACCCTGGTTGTTGCAAAAGTGAAATGAGCAGCCCGGCGAAGTCGCGCACCAATCTGCGCTTCGAGGATCCCAGCCGGTTTACTCCGCAATTTTCCTGGAAAAAAACGCCGCGGGGAGCGCGCGAAGTCTATTGCGAAGAACTTTCCCTCGCTTCCGCTGCCGCCCGCTTCGGAACTCCCGCGTATGTCTACAGTCGCCGCGCGATCGAAAATGCGTACGACGAACTACATCGCGGACTCGGCTCACTTCCGCACCTTCTCTGTTTCGCCGTGAAGGCCAACGGCAATCTGTCCATCCTGAAATTGTTGGCGCAGCGAGGCAGCGGCTTCGATATCGTCTCGGGTGGCGAACTCGACCACCTTGGCCACATCGGCGTCCGCGGAGACCGCATCGTTTTTTCCGGCGTAGGCAAATCCCGCGAAGAAATTCGCGTAGCCCTTCGCTATCGGGCCTCTCCGAAACACGCGCCAGGCATACTGCAATTCAACATTGAATCCGCTGCGGAACTCGAGGTGTTACTTGAAGAGTCTTCGCGCCTCGGTCGGTCCAGCAACGCTGCGTCCGCCGTATCTATCCGTGTCAATCCGGACGTGAAAGCCGGAGGCCATCCGCACATCTCCACAGGTTTGCAGGAGCACAAGTTTGGCCTTGGCTGGCCCGCTGCCCGTATGCTCTATCTAGCGCATCGCAGCTCGCGCCATATCCGCTGGCAGGGAATCAGCGCACACATCGGCTCGCAAATTGTGGATCTGAAGCCGTTCCGCCTTGCGCTCGAACGTGTCGGTAGTTATCTGCTCGATCTACGCCGCCAAGGCATCGCCATCCGCTATCTCGATTTCGGAGGAGGCCTGGGCGTTCGCTACACGAGCGAAAGACCTGCCGCCCCTTCTGCCTACGCACGCATGATTGCAAGTGTCGTGCGTCCCTTGGGCGTCGGCCTGCTTCTGGAACCCGGCCGCTCTATAGTCGCGCCCGCCGGAGTTTTGCTTACCCGCGTTCTTTACACCAAAAATAATTCGAAGAAATCCTTCGTCATCGTGGATGCCGCCATGAACGACTTCCTCCGCCCCGCACTCTATGATGCGCCGCATCCGATAACGCGAGTTGTGAACCAGGAAGGGAAGCACACGGACACGCGTGAGCGAGTGGATATTGTCGGTCCGGTCTGCGAAACCGGCGACACTTTTCTGAAGGGCTGGCCTCTGGGCAAAGTGGAGAGCGGGGAACTCCTTGCCATCTGGGGAGCCGGCGCCTACGGCTTTGTGCAATCCTCCAACTACAACGCCCGCCCTCGCCCACCCGAAATCCTAATCGAAGGCAAACGCGGCAAGCTCATCCGCCGCCGCGAAACCCCCGCCGATCTTCTCCGGACCGACGTCCTCGCCTGAACCGCGCCGAATCTACGCTTCGCCCCACTTCAATTTGTTCCGCAAAATCTCGAAATATGTTTTGTTGGGCGGCTGAATCAGCTTTAGCCGCTCATTCGCGCGCGTTATGCGTACCCGGTCGCTTGCTTGCATCGGCACGCCGGTCTGTCCGTCGAGGGTCAAAAAAACCGAATCCGAGATTGGAGCGATGCGCACTTCGATTCGGGAAGTATCTCGCACCACCACAGGCCGGTCGCTCAGTGTGTGCGGGCAAATCGGGGTGATCACAATCGATTCCACAGCAGGGTGCACAATCGGCCCGCCCGCTGACATCGAATACGCCGTGGAGCCGGTCGGAGTAGCGGCAATCAACCCGTCTGCGCGATAACGGCAAACGAAACTCTTATCAATGTACAGCTCCATCTCGATCATGCGCGCCAGCGCGCCTTTATGTATCACCGCCTCATTCAACACCAATTGCTGCTCAAGTGCGCGTCCGTCCTGCGCGCGTTCCACCATCAGCAGAATGCGTTCTTCTAACACGGCTTCGCCGGCCAGCACACTCTCCAGCGCCGGATACAGCTCGTCAACCGTAAAGCTGGTCAGAAACCCCAGGCTACCCATATTGATCGGCAACAGCGGCACGCCTCGCGGCGCGGCCTCGCGTGCGGCGGCCAGCAACGTCCCGTCTCCTCCCAGCACCAGCAGCAGTTCCGACTCTTCCGCTACCTGATGGCGTATTTTTCCGGGGCCGCCTATCTTCACGGCGCTAGCAGTTTCTGTATCGAGGATGGGCGTGAGTCCGTGCTCTTCCAGCCAGCGCAGTAACGGCGGCACCACCTCGGCCAGGTTCGTGCGCCGAGGTCGCGAAATGATTCCAATTCTATGGATCGTGGAGGGTGGTGGCGGCATGGATTAACGCGATTCTACCGCAGGGGCTTTTCGCGCGTGAAGGAAATACTCCTGGTTGCCCTCCGCGCCGGTGAGGCGGCTTGGCACAACACCTACACACTCCAGCCTCAGCCCTTCGGCGGATTTCCGTACCTTGGCAATCGCCTTGTCGTGGAGCGCAGTCTCCCGCACGATACCACCCTTTCCTACATCCTCGCGTTCCAGCTCAAACTGGGGCTTGATCAGAATCAACAAATCCGATCCACCTGCTGCACAGGCCACCGCGCCTGGCAGTACCTTGGTCACCGAAATGAATGAAACATCCATAACCACGATCTGCACCGGTTCGCGGAGATCTGTTGCGACAAGTTCTCGAGCGTTCTTCTCAATTCGCACCACCCGCGCGTCTTCCTGCAACTTCCACGCAAGTTGATCGGTGTTCACGTCCACGGCATACACCCGCTCTGAGCCATTCTGCAGCAGGCAATCGGTGAACCCGCCGTTGGAAGAACCAACATCCAGGCAAACCTTTCCCTTTACCTCGACGTGAAAATCCTCCAGCGCGCCCTCCAGTTTGATTCCGCCTCGGCTGGCGTACTTCTGCGATCGGCTGTTTACCTCGATCTTCGCCGTCTCCGCGACAGGCTGTCCCGCTTTGAGCGCGCGCTGGCCCTCCACCGTCACTTCGCCAGCCAGAATCATCGCCTGCGCTTTCTGCCGGGATTCCGCCATCCCACGCTCCACCAGGAGCAGATCCAACCGCTTGCGCGCAGGTTTTGCATTCATAAGGAAATATCAGACGCGGCGATGTATCAGGAATTCGGCGATGGCGCGCACCTGTTCGGCGCGCGCACCATAAGGTTGTAGCTCTGCAATCGCCTTGGAAGCCAGTTCATTCGCAATTTCGTGCGAGCGCTCCAGGCCGTACAGTGCCGGATAAGTCGTCTTCTGCTGGGCAATATCTTTGCCGGCCGTCTTTCCAAGCGCTGCCGAGGACTCTTCCACATCCAGAATGTCGTCGGTCACCTGGAAGGCCCAGCCAATCGTTTCGCCAAACCGCCGTAGCCGCACGACATCTTCATCCGGCGCTCCTGCAGACAAGGCTCCCGCGGTCACCGAAGCACGTATCAGCGCCGCCGTTTTCGAGCGGTGAATATATTCGAGTGTCTCCGCGTCTGCCTGCTTGCCTGTCGCAGCCAGGTCGGCCACTTGTCCCCCGACCATTCCATTCACAGTTCCCGCCGCGGTAGCAATTTCCGTCAGCGTTGCAACGCGTCGTTCCGCGGAAACGGGCGTGGCTCCAATCACCTCGAAGGCCAGTGTCAGCAGCGCGTCGCCCGCAAGAATCGCCGTAGCCTCGCCGAATTTCTTGTGGCAGGTAGGCTTGCCGCGCCGCAAATCGTCGTTATCCAGCGCCGGTAAATCGTCGTGGATCAGCGAATAGGAATGAATGAACTCAATCGCGCAGCCAGGATAAAGCGCGGGCCGCACGTCGTTGGAAAAAATGCGCGCGCTCTCCATGCACAAGATCGGGCGCACCCGTTTGCCCCCAGCAAACACGGAATAGCGCATCGCCTGATGAATGATCGCGGGGCGAACCGTTTCCGGCGGAAGCAACTTCTCCAGGTGCGCCTCGACTGCCAGACGGTCCTGTTCAAAAAAGGGCGGGAGTCTCATTTCAAAGGGAATGATTTCGAAAGGAATGAAAAATCACGGCAAGATGCAGTGTTCAAGACGCGCCTTCGCTTCCATCTTCAAAAGGCTCTGCCTTCAGCGTGCCGTCCGCCTTCTTCAATAAAATCTCCACGCGACCTTCGGCTTCTTCTAGTTGCTTCTGGCACTCGCGCGAAAGCCCGACGCCTTCTTCGAACAGCTTCATGGCCTCGTCCAGGGAAAGCTGTGGGCTTTCCAGCCGCCGCACCACTTCTTCCAGGCGTGCCAGCGAGCGCTCGAAATCCGGCTTTTTCCCCACTTCAGATTTTTTCGGAACGGTTTGATTCACGCTGTATCCTCAAAAAGTTGATTCTGTGTGCAAGCCCACCTGTTCCCGGGATTAGCCCGGCACCGTTGGGTTTTGTGGCACAGGTACTCCTGCCTGTATGTATTTTGAACCATCACATCGGATCGCGAAGCTCAAGCGCACCGTTGCAAACAGCATTCTAAGGCACGCCGAAGAAAGGACACAATCGCTTTATGCAATCGCGCTGATTCCTCCTTGCGCAGCGAATTCGCCGTGCGCCGCGGGTCCGCCTGATGTATAGCTTGCGTTGTAGGGGCGCAACACCGCTGCGTTCCATATCCGCCCGATCACCAGAACTCGCGACCTTCTTTTCCTGCTTGCTCTTGTAGCAGTTATCCCCGGAGCCGGGCATTTTTTGATTTTTCGTTTATTCTCACGGGGCGAACTCGGTTTAAACGAGCGGCGAATCGCATCCACCATTTGCGCTGGACTACTCTGGTTTCAGCGTCAAATAATGCTTCCGTACTTTCGCTTCCGCCGCATCCGAGAACGGCGCGTAAATCGGCTTCCCGTCGAACCAATACGAAAATTGATCTTTATAGTGTTCGCTTCCTGGCTGTCCCGATTGGCCGCCCGGAATCAACATTACGGACTGATCCCAATCCGCCAGATTGGCCACAAACCGCATGGCCGGCCCATGCCGTCGCGAAGCCGCGCGGGGGCTCCACTCTGTGCCTGATTGCGGCTGTTCTGTGATACTAAGCAACTTCTTCAACATCCCTTCGCGCCCGATTGGATGGAGCATGTCCAGATAGTTGAAGCGCTTCCACGGCCAATCCTCCGGGTTCTC